>ENA-OROM01000001-OROM01000001.1-human-gut-metagenome-genome-assembly--contig:-NODE-1-length-395551-cov-13.039644_pt1 | contig 395551 bp, 349 predicted proteins | sample MGYA00242129_ERZ509050 | MGnify/ENA primary metagenome ERZ509050 (study PRJEB26280, sample SAMEA2338701) | human gut metagenome | biome: human gut; feature: human-associated habitat; material: faeces...
AGAGCCAAGACATGTGCCTTACGATGTTACAGCACAGTTAGATGAAGCCAGACAGTCAGTTATTAATTTTGATGATACATGGAATATACATGATAGAAAAAGAACGAATATGTACTGTTATCATCCAGGCCATATGATAAGACTGACACTTGAAGGAGAGCCGGATATTTCTGGTTACAGAAGATGGACAGATTATAAGACTGGTACAATAAATACTAAATTTAAATCAGACGGAGCTTCTGTTTCAAAAAGTACATATGTATCGAGAAAACAGAATGTGATTATAACTAAAATAATATCTGAAAAGTCTGTGAATATGTCGATATCAATAGATGATTTTGAGTCTATGCCGAAATTCGGAGTTCAGAAGAACAATATTCCTGCACCTGAAAGAAATATGCTGTATTCAAGATTTGTAAGAGGTAACATAATAGGTACGGTTGTGCATTATCCTGAATATGAGGGAAGTGAGCTTGCAAAGGGTGGATTTGCAGGTGTTACAAGGATATTGACAGATGGTGATATGAGGGGTTCATCAAAGCCTAAAGACAGCCGGTCGTACACTTGCATTGATGAGACTGCGCCGGTTATTAATATATCACATGCAGAGAGCATAACACTTATAACTTACACAGACTGGACAGATGATTTGGGGGAATATTGTGAGTTCAGGGACAGAGTTAATGGCAAAGATACATTTGCACTGGTAGACAAATGTATTAACAAAGTTAACAGTGTCGATATAACGGAAGAACCAGTAAGCTTAGAACATAAGAATATAGAGCTTAAGCTTGACGGCGGATATTTTGGCGAGTCTACTAATGAAGAACTGCTTGACTTGCAGAAAAATGAATATGACATTATGCCTCATCTGCTGGAGAAATTATATTATAACGGTCTGTATGGAATGCAGGCATGCGCAGGAACGACAGCACCAAGACTCAGCGGCTTGTGGGTTGGTGAGTGGAATCTGTTGTGGAGAAGTGCGTACACAATGGATGCCAATGTTAATATTCAGGTTTCGGGAATGAACAGCTCAGGGTTGTATGAAGCAGGTACTGGTTATATGTGGTTTATACTTCGACAGATACCTGACTGGGTTAACAATGCGGCAATGGTGTATGGAATGAAGGATGCAGTGCTTGTTCCGGTTAATACTGATGGACACAGGGCAATGATGGTAGAGTACGATATTAATTATCCATTCCAGTACTGGAATGCCGGTGCTGGCTGGATGCTTATTCCTATTTATGAATTCTTACAGACTTACGGCGACACTGTGATAACAACTTTTGATGCGTCGCTGATTAAGATGTACGGCAAAGATACATTTGATGTAAGAAAAGATGTATATGAGCCACTTCTAAAAAAAGCCTATAATTTCTGGAAACAGATAGGAAATCCTGAGTATTATACAGATACAGACGGTAATGCAAGGTATGAGAAGGGAAAATGCAGCCTTAATGCGGGGGAGCATTATCTTATTATTCCATCATTTTCACCGGAGAATAAGCCTCTTGGATATCATAGTGCGATTACTGCCAATGCAGCAATGGATATCTCTGCGGCTAAAGATGTAATTAATATGTATATTGAGATGATTAATAAAGAGATGGCTGAAGAGAATAGGACTGCAGCAATGCAGGCTGTATCAGAGGCGGAAGCACTCTTAAGATTGTTACCTGATTTTATGTATGATGAGTCAGGTGCAGTTAAGGAATGGTCTATGAAGGAGTATGGCGAGAACAATGCACACAGGCATATAAGCCATCTTTATCCGGCATGGCCGGCTTTGCAGACTCAGCATGATAGTAAGTTAGCAGCTGCGTGTCGTCAGGCAGTTATTAACAGAAACCATGAGAATAAAGGAAAAGATGATACCGCTTCACATGGCTGGATACATAAGGCGTTAGTAGAGGCTCGTCTTAAAAATGCAGATGCTGTATATGATACGCTTAATCTGCTTGTGCACAGTGACATATTTTACACAACATTATTTACAGACCACAATACTGACAGGAGCAAAGGTGTATATTGTACAGATACTGCATTTGGACTGGTTGGAATTATTAATGAAATGCTTGTATATTCGGATGAACACACAATTGAACTGCTTCCGGCATGGTCAGACAAGCTTGGAAGCGGCATGGTTAAGGGACTTCGTACAAGATGCGGAATAACTATTGATGAACTTAAGTGGGATGTTGATAAGAAGAAAGTGTATGTAAGTCTTGACTGGGGTAATGCTGATGAAATTAATATAGTATGCGGGAAATACGAGATTGAAAAAATCGGACATGAAAGGCAGAGCTGATGATAACTACAACTTTATGTTATATAGAGAAGGACGGGAAGTATCTTATGCTTCACAGGGTGAAAAAGCATAATGATATTAATGAAGGTAAATGGATTGGAGTAGGCGGACATGCTGAGAATCAGGAGATTCCTGAGGAATGTCTTGTGCGTGAGGTAAAGGAAGAAACAGGTCTTACGCTTACTTCATACAGATTCCGTGGGCTTGTAACATTTATAAGTAATGAATGTGAGCCAGAGCTTATGTGTGTATTTACGGCAGATGGCTTTACAGGTGAGCTTATTGAATGTGATGAAGGAGAACTGGCTTGGGTTGATAAAGAAGAAGTTCCCGAGCTTCCGACATGGGAGGGTGACAGGGTATTTCTTAACCTTCTTCTTTCGGGGGAGGAGAGATTTTTCTCGATAAAGCTTAAGTATGAAGGCAGCAGACTTATGGAAAAACAGGTCAATCTGTATTAAAATACAGGTTTGAATATATTCAAGAGCCAAGTGGATGTCCAAAAAGTCCGTGCGGGTATAACCGATTGGACCTAGAAGCGAATAGAAGGTAAGTGAAAGTCCAAATCGACTGCGAGAAAGTGGCAGATTGGACATTGAGATAGAGAAAAGGCATCTCTTGAAAAGTTTATTGTTTATGTTAAAAAGAAAAATGAGGGCATTTGGATTGCAAGGGATTAATTTGCAATTCAAATGCCCTGATTGGTTATACACGATTTTTAATATTTAATTACTTAGGTCTTACAGTAAGTCTTTTGATAAGCCCATCTTCTGTTACTTCACGGACTGTAGCGATGGCCATGATGTTGTAACCGCCGAAGTTAGCGATGAATTCTGCCTGGGTAGAATTCACAACTTCACCATCTAAGATAGAGTATTTGCGGAAGCCGAACTTGTTACGGAAGAACATGTTGATAGCTTCACGTCCATATATATGATATTCGTTCTGGGCTGCTGAGTTAGTACAATAATCGTTGATTATTCCGTCTGGAGAAAAGAGATTGGCAAGTCCTGCGTAATCTTTGTTTTCCATTGCTTCTACATATTTTTCAATTGCTGTCATGTTTAATGCCCTCCTTAATTAATATACTTTCTCTGTGTTTAATAATGCGTCTGTTCCACCATCAACGAACATGATATTTCCATTGACGCCTCTTGCTGAATCTGAAGCAAGGAATACCATAACCTCAGCAATTTCCTCTGGAGCCATGAGGCACTCCTGACCGTACTTGGTTGGGATAGGAAGGGCATTAAGAGCCATCTTTGCTGTAGTGCTCATTGTTGCAGTCATGGCTGTGTGTACATTACCAGGAGCAACAGCATTTATACGGACACCATTGGCAGCCCATGTTGCAGATACACGGCGTACCCATCTTGCAAGTGCGTATTTAGTAGAAACATAAAGACTGTTTCCTACTGAAAGGTTAGTGCTGTCCATAGAAGAAATAAGGCTTAATACACGCTTTTCATCACCGATGTTATTAAGAAGATCAACGATATCCTTACGGCCTGCACCCTGTGAAATTGTGTTAGAAACAGTTACAACACAGCTTCCGTGCTTCTTCTTTAAAAGGTCATATACACCATTTGCAACGGCTACTGTTCCGAAGTAGTTAAGAGAGATAATGAGTCCGAGATTACCGCATGCGCCTGAAACACCAGCGTTGCATATCATTCCGTCAAGTCCGTCAGGGCACATAGTATGTAACTGATCAACAGCAGACTGTCTGCCTTCCTGCGATGCAAGGTTTACGCAGATGTCACCGTCTTTAAGATCAATATTAATTACCTTATGTCCCTGCTGTATTAACAATTCTTTAGTTTTCGCACCGATACCGCTTGAAGCACCAGTAATAGCATAGATTCCCATAGTATTTCTATTCCTCCTTGTTTTTCGAAGAAAAATCCGAACCCTTAAGGTGAGGAGAGGGATTTTCCTCCTTGTTTTTTGCTTATGAGCTTATTATAATTAGAACTGATATCTTTTAAATATCCAAAACACATATATAATAGGAGACCAGATTTGCTTACATATGATTTAGATAAACGCGGAAACAAAACAATGTACGAATATCTGTATGAACTGATTAAGGAAGATATAGCTGACGGGAAGCTTAAGGCTGATGAGAAGCTGCCATCAAAGCGAGGGCTTTCACAGCATTTGCAGATAAGTGTCAAGACGGTGGAGAACGCATATGAGCAGCTTCTTCTGGAAGGTTATATCCGATCTGAGGAAAAAAGAGGGTATTATGTTAATAAGATTGCCGTGGTTACAGGTGGTGCACCAGGGTATGCTGCTCCTGTGAAAAGATTCCAGGAGGAGACTTATCTTGCTGATTTGACGGCAAATAATATCCGGTATGATAGATTTCCATTTGCTACATGGGCAAAGGTTATGAGGGAAACCCTGACCGATTATAACACTTCTCTTCTTAAGACTGTACCTTTTAACGGTGTGCTGCAGCTTCGTGAAGCAATTTCAGACCATCTTAACAGATACCGTGGAATGCAGGTTTCAGCAGACCATATTATTATAGGGGCCGGAACGGAATATCTGTATAACAGGCTGTTACAGCTCTTAGGTCCAGATGTGAAGTTTGGTGTTGAGAATCCCGGATACCGTAAGATTACCAAGATATATGATGAAAATGGTGTGGACTGGGATTATGTTAATATTGATGATAAGGGTATGAAAGTCGATGAACTTAGAATGAAAGACATAAATGTAGCGCATGTAAGTCCTGAACATCATTTTCCAATTGGCCTTGTTATGCCGGTTGCAAGAAGACAGGAACTGCTTAATTGGGCGGCGGAGGAGCCAGGCAGATATATAATAGAGGATGATTTTGACTGTGAATTCCGTATGCAGGGCAAACCAATTCCGTCCATTCAGTCGAGAGACAGAAGTCACAGGGTAATATACATGAATACATTTTCAAAGACAATGGTTCCTTCGCTTAGAATAGGATATATGGTGCTGCCGGAAAAGCTGATGGAAAAATATATCTCAACAATGAATTTTTATTCGTGTACGGTGTCGGGCTTTGAACAGTATGCGATGGCGGCATTTATTGAGAAGGGATACTTTGAGCGCCACATTAAGAGGCTTGTCAATGATTACAGGGGACGCCGTGAAAAGATTTGCAGGATGTTTCGTGAATCAAGGCTTAATGAAATCAGTACGATATATCAGGACGATGCGGGAACACATTTCCTGCTACATGTGAAGACTTCCTTAAGTGATGTTGAGATTAAATGGGCAGTCAGGCAGAAGGGGATTCTGATTAACTGCCTTTCGGAGTATTGTTTCGCTGATGCGGATAAGTACCACGGAATACTTGTAATTCATTATTCGGATATGGACGAAGCAACTCTTAAGCTTGTAATTGCTGCTTTTGAGGAAATATTCCTGTAAAAAATGTGATGCAAAGCATGAATAGCATAATTAAATATATGAAAAAAGGAATCCCATAAGCAGAAAGGCAATACCTACCTGCTCACAGGATTCCTTTTATTATAATATCTTAATCAGCCGATTCCGCCAAGAACAATTCCAAGTATAAGAACAAGGAAACATATAGGGCAGAAAATATATTTGCATATAGGATAGAATTTATCAGTGAATTTCTTATCGCGACCGGTATTAACCTGAGTTTCAACATATTTCTTACCACATATCCAGAAGAACATAATTCCGGCAAGACCTGCACCAAGTGGGCAGATGTAGATAGAAAGTATATCCATCCATCCAGAGACAATTCCCTGAATACATATTGAAACTACAAGTGCTATTGCAGCGATTATTGTACAAGATGCCTTTCTTCCTAGATGCAGCTTTTCCTGAATAGTTGCAATAGGTGCTTCATACAGGTTGATTAAAGAAGAAAGTCCCGCCATAAATACAGCAACGAAGAATATAATTGCGACTATGTATCCGCCAGGCATTGATTTAAAAAGTGCCGGGAGGAAGATAAACATAAGTCCGGGACCACCCTGATTAAGCTGGGCACCAGTTGTTGCCATTGCAGGAATGATAACAAGTGCTGCAAGCATGGCTGCTATAGTATCGAACAGCGCAACGCGTCCGGCAGCAGCAGGAATATCTTCATTATCTGAAAGGTAAGAACCATATATAAGAGTGCCATTACCAGCAATAGAAAGAGAAAAGAATGCCTGGCCAAGAGCGAATATCCATGTCTTAGGGTCAGCAAATGCCTCAGGGTCAACTCTGAAAATGTATTTGTAGCCTTCTATCGCACCAGGCTGGAAAGCAACATATATTCCAAGTACAGCAAAAAGAATAAAGAAAACAGGCATCATGATTTTATTGGCCTTTTCAATTCCGCGTCCGACACCGAACATAAGGATAATAATACCAATAACAAGAGCTACAATCTGCCATACATTATTACCAAATGCGCTTGCCATACTTCCAAATGAAGCAGCAAAGCCTTCTGTGTCAGCAGGTGCAAGTGTCTTTCCTGTAAAAGCTCCAATCATGTACTTAAGAATCCAGCCCATTACAACAGTGTAACCAATTGCCATTGCAAGTGCGCCAAGTACTGGAATAAAGCCGATAGCCTCACCAAGCTTTCTCTTATTCTTATTCTTAGTTTCGCATGCATATCCAAATGCATCAACAGGTCCTGACTTAGTAGCACGACCAAAACTCATTTCTCCGATAACACCAGTGAAACCAATAAGTGCAACGAATATGAAATATGGTATCAGGTATGATCCACCGCCATACATTGATACTCTTGTCGGGAACATCCAGATATTACCCATACCAACGGCAGAGCCGATACAGGCAAGGATGAATCCCCATTTGTTGTTAAAAGAATCTCGTTTTTTCATAAAACAATTCCCCCGCATATATTTTGCCAGACAGCAATATATTTAATATACAGTATATTTGCGGATATGTAAAATAATTATCTGAAATTATATTTTATTATTAAATCATTCTTTGACAATACTATATTAATCGTGATATCATTATATGCATAGTTATAATTTAACAATATATAGGCAGGTAGGCACATGACAATTAAAGAATGCTATGATGCGATGGGAGCAGATTATCAGAATACTTTGAATAGATTTCCAAATGAGGCTTTTATTAAAAAATTTGTATTGAAATTTTTAGATGACAACAGCTACGCCAATCTTAAAGAGGCTATAGCTGCCGGAAATGTAGAAGAAGCATTCAGGGCAGCACATACACTTAAGGGTGTATGCTTAAATCTTGGATTTGATAATCTTTATAAAGCGAGTTCAGCTATTACAGAGATTTTTCGTGCAGGAGAACTCGCAGGAGCTGAGGAAGCATTTGAAGAAGTTGAGAAACAGTACAATATAACAGTGAATGCAATTAAGGCTATGTAGAGAATTGTTAGCGGCGAATGCGGTTTGTTTAATATCAGAACGCACTTTTTTCACAATTTTAATGTGTGAAAAGGGTGCGTTTTTTGTCAATATATGTTACTATGTTGTTAGTTATAAATGTATTGAATTGGAGATGCATATGAAGACGAAAAAGTACGAATCAATTATGAATAAAGCAATGAAGGCAGCAATGAATTATGAAAATCCAGATGATCAGATTAATGAATTTATCAGATTTTTTGGAGAACATATCGGGTCTGAAAGAATATACATATTTGAAGACAATATTAGAAAAAAGGTTACTAATAATACTTATGAGTGGTGCGCGGATGGGATTGAGCCTCAGATAAAGTTTCTTCAGAATGTAGATATGTCAATTATAGACTGGTGGTATACATCATTTAATGATGGAAGAAATATTAGTACTAAGGATATTGAGGAGATTAAGGATGAATATCCTGCAGCATATGAACTGCTCAAAGTTCAGAATGTAAAGAGCCTGGCAGTAAGTCCATTCAGATATAAGGACGAGATATATGGCTTCTTTGGTGTTGACAATCCACCAGAAAGTGAGATGGACGAGATTTCGCGCTTTCTTGATATGATAGGCACATTTTTAGTACTGCTATTAAAACAGAGAAATGTATTTAAAAAATCCAAGCGTGAGGCTATGTTCAGCGCATATTCAGCACTTGCTGGAATATATCTGTCAATGCATATTATCAATTTAAAGACAGGGGAATTTCATGAAATAAAGTCAACAGATTTCATAAGGGATAATATGATAAAAGGCGAGCATACTTTTGCAGAACAGATAAATAGTGTAATGAAGATTCTTCCTTCCAGGAAGTATGTAGAAAGTGTACTTGAATTTGTTGATATATCAACACTTCCGGAGAGAATGAAGAACAAGACTACGATTGTTCATGAATTCCTTGGAAATTACTCTGGATGGTGTCGTGAAAGATTCATAAGGGTAGATGAGGATAGCAATGGAGAACTGTGGCATGTTGTATATGCCGTTGAAGTTATCGATGCAGAGAAACGTAAGGAGAACAGGCTTTTATATCTTTCAGAAACAGACCTTATGACGGGAATAAGAAATAGAGGAAGCGGAGAGAAAGCAATTGCAGACCTTATTAAGGAAGAAACTAAGGGGCTTATGTGCCTTCTTGATTGTGATAAGTTCAAGAATGTTAACGATACATATGGACATGTTGTCGGGGATGCAGTAATTATAGCGGTTGCAAGAAGTCTTCAGAGTGTATGCAGGGAACATGATATATGCATGCGCCTGGGAGGTGATGAATTTGCAATGTTCATCCCGGGAATAACAGAAACTAAAGATGCTGAAAGCTTCACGATGAGAGTATTTGCAAAGCTTAAGGACATAAGAATCCCAGAGATGGGAGATGAGAAGATATATGTAAGCATGGGTGAAGCGTTTTATAAAGGGGAAAAGGATATTGATTTTGATGAACTGTACAGACATGCCGACAGTGCCATGTATAAGAGCAAGAATAATACAGGCTACTGTGCGACACTTGAATGCGTAACTAAGACATTTTAATCAGTTGTATGCTTTAAGAAATTAATAAGTTTTTTGGCTGCAATGCTTTCGGTATGTCTTGATTCACGAATAAGAACAATATCTCTGTCAGGTGCGGATTCGTATAGATTTACAGGGAATATTTCACCACGCATTATATATTCAGAGGCAAGCTCCTCTGGGTAGAAGCCAAGCCCTAAGTTTGCCTGAACCATTGCAAGAACCTGATCTGTAGTTGAAGCCTCCATATCAAGGTTAAAGTGAAGATTATTGTCATAGAAGAATTTGGTGTAGTGGTCATGTGTACCGGTACCTTCTGCCAGACTTATGAAAGGATAATCCTGCAATTCTTCCAGATGAATTATTTTGTTATCCGGCTGACTGTATTTTGGACCTGCAATAAGTATATCATGGAATGAGCATAGGCTTTCAGATTTCATATCGCCAGTTAAATTAACAGGTGTGGTTACGACAGCAAAGTCTACCAGACCGGCTTTTAGAGCATTAACAGCCTGATTAGTAGAGTGGTTGGTAAGCTTTATCTTGACATCAGGAAAAAGTTGTGTGAATTTCTCAAGTTTTTTAAGAAGAAATATTCTAAGAGCAATCTCACTTACTCCTATACATATTGTGCCACCGGACAGACTTTTGCTTTTGATAATGGCGTTCTCAGCATCTTCAAGCTGTTTCATTGCAATTGATACATGAGAATACAATGTATTTCCTTCAGGTGTAAGAGTGATGCCTTTGTGAGAACGGTTAAGCAGCTTACAGTCAAGTTCGCTTTCTAATATATTCATGCAGCGGGTTATGTTAGGCTGGTTATTATCGAGCATGCGGGCTGCTTTTGAAAAACTCTTATATTTTGCAACATAGTAAAATATTCTGTAATAATCTAAGGTCATAGTAATTCTCCAATATATAATTATGATATAAGTGACATATTAAATATACATTTTACATATCGAAAATGCAATACTATAATATAGAAAAAGATGAAAGAAGGCATCGGTATGTTATTTAAGAAAAAGACATTAGATGAAAAAATGGAGAAATATGTAAAGCACCATGACTGGTATGCTATACAGGAAGTAATTACAGGAAGTAAAGAAGAAAAGATTGCAGCAGCTAAGGCTCTTGGTGCAAGTGATGATCAGACCAGTGTGGACTTGTTGTTAAGATTTATTGATGATACAGATGATGATGTTGTATTTGCAGCATGTGAGTCGTTAAGAAAAGTTGGTTCTGAGCATGATACAGCGGATTTACTTGAGCGTATGGGAAAGATTCCAGAAGAGAGAAAAGCTATAAGAGAGGAATTAAGCAAGACAGTCCAGGAACTTCATCACAGACCATAAAACTCATATTTTATCGTTTTTTACATAATCAAAAAGCATTGAAAAAATAATGGGTACAAATCAAGAAATCACTTGATTTGTACCCGTTTTTGATATTAAATAGGAAGTGGTTGCATAGTTGTTAGACGGTGTAATGAAGGATGTTAATTGCGGAGGTTGGATATGTCTGGTAAATCAGAAAATATAATAGAGCTTAAACATATCAGTAAGGTATATAGTGATAATGGATTTAAGGCGGTTGATGACTTTAATCTTGAAGTAAAGCGTGGGGAATTCGTAACATTTTTAGGACCATCAGGATGTGGAAAGACAACCACACTAAGAATGATAGCAGGATTCGAACTTCCGACAGACGGACAGATACTTCTTAACGGAGAAGATATATCACAGCTTCCAGCTAATAAAAGACCGATTAATACAGTGTTTCAGCGTTATGCGCTGTTTCCACATATGAATATATATGAAAATATTGCATTTGGACTTAAGTTAAAGAAGCTTCCTAAAGAAGAAATAAGAAAAAAGGTTAAGCATGTTCTTGATATGGTTGACCTTGAAGGATTTGAGGACAGAAAGATATCTACGTTGTCAGGCGGACAGCAGCAAAGAATTGCAATTGCAAGAGCACTTGTCAATGAGCCAGAAATTCTTATGCTTGATGAACCTCTGGGGGCACTTGATTTAAAGATGCGTAAGGAGATGCAGATTGAGCTTAAGAATATGCATGACCAGCTTGGAATTACATTTATATATGTAACACATGACCAGGAAGAGGCACTTACAATGTCTGATAAGATTGTTGTCTTATCAGAGGGTAAGATTCAGCAGATAGGAACTCCTGAGGATATATATAATGAGCCTAAGAATGCTTTTGTTGCTGACTTTATTGGAGAGAGCAATATTTTCAAAGGTATTATGACAGGACACATGAAAGTAAGATTCTGTGGCGGAGAGTTTGTCGGAATGGATGATGTTCCAGAGGGAACTTTAGTTGACGTTGTTATAAGACCGGAAGATGTAATTATTACAAAGCCGGAGGATGGAACTGTTGTTGGTGAGGTTACTTCAGTTATATTCAAGGGAATGCATTACGAGGTTGCTGTTGAATCCGGAAAGTATGAGATGATAATAAGAACTACCAGGTGTTATCATGTCGGTGATACAGTAGGAATGCAGCTTGAGCCTGATGGAATTCATGTAATGATTGCAGAGGACCATACCACAAGTTTTGTTACAACAATTAATGGAGATTATACGCTCGACTTTAATGGCAAGATAATAAGCTGTGATTTAACACAGGTTATTCCTAAGACTAAGATGTCAGATGGAGTGCTTGTTGATGAAAATGGTGAAAATGTAGATGTTTCAAAGTTCAGTGTTGTTGTTTCAATCCAGCCTGATGATATTGAAATGAGCGATGATGTAACAGCAGGTCTTGTATCAGGTAAGATTATTAACCTTATCTATAAGGGTGACCATTACAGTTATGTAATAAGAACTGAGTATGGTCATGACCTTATTGTAGATGATGAATATCTCTGGAATATGGATGATCAGGTTGGTCTTATCATGCCTGAAGAGAAGATGAAATTCCAGTTGAAGAAGTAGGGGGGATAGAAATATGTCTTTTTCACGCAAATATCTTGGAATCCCTTATGGGCTGTTTCTTATATTATTTGTTGTAGCACCACTGCTTGTCCTTGTATATTATGCATTTACTAACGGACAGGGACAATTCAGCATGGTTAATCTGCAGAATTTTTTTACAGACCCTAATACACTTGGAACTCTGTGTTACAGTCTTGTACTTGCATTTGTTGCAACTGCAGTCTGTCTTATAATTGCTTATCCTGTAGCGTATATACTTTCACAGAGTAAGTTAAAGAGAAAAGCGGTAATACTTCTGCTTTTTGTTATGCCTATGTGGATTAATTTCACATTAAGAATTACCGCACTTAAAGAGATATTATCAATGACTGAGGGAAATCTTGCGTATTATCCGTTTATCAATACGATAATAGGAATGACATACGATTTTCTTCCATTCATGATACTTCCGTTATATACAACGCTTTCAAAGCTTGATAAGAGTGTTATTGAAGCAGCATCGGATCTTGGTGCGGATAATTTCCAGACATTTATCAAGGTTATACTGCCATTGTCTGTTCCGGGAATTGTCAGTGGTGTGTCAATGGTATTCCTTCCGGCAATGACTAACTATGTAGTTCTTGATATGCTTTATAACAGCACATATATTATGGGTAGTCTGATTGGAAGTTATTTCAGTGCATATGACTGGCACAATGGCTCAATGATAGCACTGATACTTCTTGTTATTATATGTATTGTCACTCTGGTTTCGGGTGATAAAGAATCAGAAAATGCTGGAAGAGGAGGACTTGTATAATGAAGAAATTTCTGAAATATATGATTATATGTATTGTCCTTTTGTTCATGTATATTCCAATTCTTGTGCTTGCAGTATACAGTTTTACGGATGCCGCTAATATAGGAGCAATACATGCATTTTCAATGCATAATTATGTAACACTTTTTACGACTCCGGAGCTTATTAATATGATAATCGGTTCTGTGCTGCTTGCTGTTGGAAGTGCTGTACTTGCAACAATACTTGGAACAACAGGTGCTATAGGTGCATTTTATTCAAAGGGAAAAGTAAAAGGAGCAATGTCAGTTCTTAATCAGGTTCCTGTTGTCAATGCAGATGTAGTTACAGGTTTTTCTATCTGTATTCTTCTTGTAGTTGTATTAGGTGTCAGTAAGGATACGTATATTCCTCTTGTTGTGGGACATGTTATACTGAGTGCACCGTTCGTATATCTGGCTGTTGTTCCTAAATTAAAACAGATGGATCCAAGTCTGTATGAAGCAGCACTTGACCTTGGTGCAACACCTGTGTATGCACTTTTTAAGATAATAATACCTCAGATTGTTTCCGGTATAGCATCAGGATTTGTTATGGCAGTTACATTATCACTGGATGATTATTTCGTTGCAACATACACTAAGCCTGCAACATTTGACACAATAAGTACTTATGTTGTTAATGCAACCAAGGGTTCACAGACTGATATCAAGACTGCTTTGTGGGCTTTATCTACAATAATATTCCTTATTGTTATTGTAGTTGAGATAGCAATTAATCTTGCACCAGCAAGAAAAGCTGTACGAGAGGAGGCTGGAGCTGATGAATAAGATTATTGGAAAGATAAATGCGTTAATACTTTCAGCTTTAATGATAGTAAGCGGTACAGCAGCAGTAACAGGAGTGTTTAATACAAACCGTCTTACAGCGGTGGCAGCAGACGATACAATCATACTCCGTGTGTGCAACTGGGAAGAATATATTGATACCGGAGACTGGAGTGATGATGATATAATTGACCTTGAGAGCGGAAGCATAAAGGGTGAGAATTCGATAATTACTGATTTTGAGAACTGGTATTATGAGAATTATGGCAAGAAAGTTAAGGTACAGTACAGTTGTCTTGGAACTAACGAGGAACTGTACAACATGCTTACTCTGGGTGATGATTACGATGTAATCTGTCCTTCAGAATATATGATAATGAAGCTTATGGCAGAGGACTGGCTTGAGCCATTTTCAGATGATTTCTATGATACTTCGATTGCTAATAATTACTATGCTAAGGGTGTATCTCCATTTATCAAGAAAACATTTGACGAGAATAAGATTAATGGTGAGTCATGGAGCCGCTATGCTGCAGGATATATGTGGGGTATAACAGGAATCGTGTACAATCCTGATAAGGTGACAGAAAAAGAAGCATCTACATGGACGATAATTGATAACAGCAAATTCAGACGTCAGATAACGATTAAGGATAATGTAAGAGATTCCATGTTTGCAGCTGTTGGTGCAATTAAGTCAGACAAGTTAAAGTCAGCGTCATTTATAAACAGTCCTGATTATCGTGAAAAACTTGCCGAGGAGATGAATGATACTTCTGAGGCAAATGTGGACAGGATTCAGGAGTATCTTCAGTCAGTTAAGAATAATGCCTATTCATTCGAGACTGACAGTGCCAAGACTGATATGATAACAGGAAAGGTAGTCGCAGGTTATCAGTGGTCTGGAGATGCTGTATATACTATGGACCAGGCTGACGAGGATGATTTTCAGCTTAATTTTGCAGTACCTGAAGAATGTACTAACCTTTATTTTGACGGCTGGGTAATGTTAAAGTCTGGAATTAATGGCAATTCAGAGAAAAAGCAGGCAGCACAGAGCTTTATTAACTTTCTGTCAAAACCTGAAAATGCTGTAAGAAACATGAGCTATATTGGATATACATCAGTTATATCAGGTGGTGACAGTGATGTTGTATTCGACTATGTAAAGTGGAACTACGGAGCAGATGAAAGTGATACAGATGTTGTAGATTATCCTCTGGGATATTTCTTTTCTGGGGATTCTGATGATGAAAGATATATACTTAAAGTTCCAGAAGAACAGACATACAGACAGTTATCAGCACAGTATCCTACGCAGGAGGTTATGGATAGAAGTGCTATTATGCAGTATTTTGATGCTGAAGAGACAACAAGAATTAATCAGATGTGGATTAATGTAAGATGTTATAACATTAAGAATGTTCCTGTGTGGGTATGGGTTCTTGCAGGTATTATTGTCGTGGCTTTAATAGCATTATCTGTAAAACTTAAGATAAATAAGAAATATGATTAATAAGCATTTGATTATAAATTGACAAATAACCAAATGTTGCTATTATATATGTCAGACAGAATGAATCTGTATGACAGTGCAAAGGAGCACAGAATTTCTGAGAAATCAGAGGTTCTGTGCTTTTTCTTTTTGCAGAATGGAGGAAATTATGGCAACAGAATCAAGTATTATGGACTCTAACAGTTTTAAGGAAGAATATGCATCTATGTTAAGTCCTAAAACAAGGGAAATGATTAGTAAGAGAGAAAAATACCTTGGAGGTGCTTACAGACTTTTTTATAGAAAGCCACTTAACATTGTCCGTGGAGAAGGAGATTATCTGTGGGATGATGAAGGTAACAAATATCTTGATATGTATAACAATGTAGCTGGTGTAGGACATTGTAACCCTGCTGTTGTAAATGCAGTTACAGAACAGATGAAAACGCTTAATACACATACAAGATATCTTCATGAAAAAATTCTTGATTACAGTGAAGAACTGCTTGCACTTATGCCTGATGAGATTAATAAGATAATGTATATGTGTACAGGTTCAGAAGCTAATGACCTTGCACTTCGTGTGGCAGAAGCCTATACGGGTGGTACCGGTATAATTATCACACAGGAAGCCTACCACGGAACAAGTGCATTAACATCAGGCTGTTCACCTTCACTTGGAGCCGGTCAGCCATTACTTCCTAATGTAAGGCTTATAACAGCACCAGATTATTACCGTCATGGTGGAACACCAGAAGAATTCACAGCATGGTATGCGTCAGAGATGCAAAAGACTATAGATGAATTAAATGAGGCAGGATATAAGTTTTCTTGTTTCCTTGCTGATTCAATATTCTCATCCGATGGTATATATCCTGACCCTGTAGGATTCTTAAAAGCAACAGTAGATGTTGTACATAAGAATGGCGGAGTATTTATAGCAGATGAGGTTCAGCCGGGATTTGCAAGAACCGGACAGGCATTCTTTGGATTTGCGAGACACGGAATTGTCCCTGATATGATAACAATGGGTAAGCCTATGGGTAACGGAATTCCAATCTCAGGACTTGCTGCAAAGGAGGATGTGCTTGTAGCCTTCAGCGACAAGCTTCCTTACTTTAATACATTTGGTGGTAATCCTGTATCAATAGCTGCAGCTCAGGCTGTTCTTAAATATATTAAGGATGAGAATCTTCAGGAACACTGTAAGAAAGCAGGTGCGGCACTTCTTAAGGCACTTAAAGAGGTACAGGAGAGACACCCTGAATCAGTAGGTGATGTAAGAGGTGCAGGTTTGTTTTTAGGATTTGAATTCGTAAAGAATGATGGTAATAAGACACCTGATAAGGATATGGCGTTGAATGTAATAGAGATGTTAAGAGATGAGCATATTCTTACATCAGTTATAGGCCATTACGGAAATATCTTAAAGCTTCGTCCACCAATGGTATTTTCAGAGAACGATATTGACTGGTTTGCAACATCTCTGGATAAATGTATTACAAAGCTTGAAAATAAATAAATTGAAAAAAACGGACACAGACATTAAATGTCTGTGTCTGTTTTTTGCTTACAACAAGAATTTTACACAAGGTTTACAAGACAATTATTGTAAGTTTACCACATAGGGATATAGTAATGACAATTCGTTGTACAACAGTATACGAATAAATATATCTCATTATGTGGAGGAAAAAATGAAGAGAAGTAAGAATTTATTAAGAAAAGGTGCAGCACTTGCTGCAATGTCAACAGTTCTTGTAAGTCAGGCACCACTTATTAATGCATTTGCATATGGTGAGGCGGATGTAAGTCAGAGTACATTCAAGCAGGATACAGATAATTCAGCTGATTTCCAGAACTGGATTTCTAATGTATGGCAGGGAGGAGAAAAAGCTTATGCACAGACTGAAAATGTAGCTTTAACTCCAGGTTCAGATGCGGCAGATCTTAATTTTTCATGGTATTCAGCTGGAAAAGGAACACCGGCAGTAAAGGTATGGAAGGATGGTTCAAAGTCATCAGCCAAGGTTGTAACAGGTAATGCAGAGGCTATCAGTGCTGAGAACTGGCAGGGAAAGTCATACAGTGCAGCCAATAAGGTAAACATAGCTGATTATTTTGAAGAGAACACACAGTATCATTACCAATATACAGACAATTACACAGGAGATGACAGTATATGGTCTGCTGAGTATGATTATACAACTAAGGCAACGGATAAGTTTTCAGTTATTCTTACCGGTGACCCACAGGTTGGTGCTTCAGGAAGCAGTTCAGATTATTCAGCTAATGATGCCAGTGTTGCAAGAGATGCATACAACTGGAACAAGACAATGCAACAGGCATTAAAGACATGTCCTGATGCATCGTTTCTTTTGTCAGCGGGTGATCAGATTAACCAGTCTGGTGCAGCTAAGGATAATGATAAAAAGACAAGAGAGAGCGAGTATGCAGGATATCTTTATCCATCAGTATTCAGAAGCCTTCCAATCGCTGCAACAATCGGTAACCACGATATGGCAGGTTCAGATTACTCAGCACATTTTAACAATCCTAATTCAGAGGATAAGTTAGGAAGCACAGCAGCAGGAAGTGATTTCTATTTCAACTATGGAGATGTATTATTCATTTCATTAAATAGCAACAACCGTAATCAGGAGGAGCACAGAACATTTATGAAAAGGGCTGTTGCAAGCAATCCTGATGCTAAGTGGAAGGTTGTAATATTCCATAGCGATATCTATGGTTCAGGACAGCCACATGCAGATACAGATGCTGCTACTAACAGAATTGTATTTGCACCATTAATGGACGAATTTAACATTGATATATGTCTTACAGGACATGACCACACATTTTCAAGAAGTTATCAGATTCTTGATGGAAATGTAGTTGACTATGATATAAGCAGCGGTTCAGTAACTAATCCGGATGGAACTCTTTATATAACAACAGGTTCAGGCTCAGGTTCTAAGTACTACAATCTGCTTAACTACACACCATACTACATTGCAGAGAGAACTAATGCATGTCTCCCATCATTCTCAACAATTGATTTTTCGAGCGGCTCACTTACCATCAAGACATATGACTACGATGGTAATAAATATGCTGATGATTTTACAATCAATAAGACTAATACAGATATGTCAGTGGATGAGGTTATTAATAATGCAGAAGCTTTAATTAACGGCACAGAGGTTAATTATACAGAAGCCAGCATGAATTCTCTTAAAGATGCTCTTTCAGCATTAAAGAAGATTAAGGCAGCATATACAACAGACAAGGATCCAATGCTTGCAGATATCGTAAATAATTATGGTAAGGATACTGACAGAGTGTCAGGATATGGTTCTGTAAAGAATGCAGCAGATAAGTCAACATCTGAAAGTGGAAAGAGTGTTAACAGATTTAAGAAGGGTGTATCAACACTTCTGGACAAGACTATATACATTCAGACACAGGAAGGTGCACAGGCACAGCTTGCGGATTATAAGTCTGAGAATGCACCTAAGATTGATGCCAAGGCATTAGAGGATGCAAAAACTGCAGTTGTTAATGCAATTAATGCACTTACTGTACAGGAAGATAACAATACTGTAACAGAACCATCTGCACCGGCAGAAGGTTCATCAGCAGATAACTCATCAACCAATAATTCTTCTACAGATAATGGCAAAGCTCCACAGACAGGAGATAACATGCTTGCAAGAGTATATGCTTGTATGGCTGCTGCAGCAGCAGGCATCGGTGCTGTTATAGTTGGAATCAGAAAGAAGGAAGACATTTGCGAAAGATAATAGACACATTTGGTAAATACCTTGTTGTGGCACTTATTATGATTGCGATGTTTCTATTCTACACAAGTGTAGAAAGAAAACCACTGCTTGCCAAAGACAATACTAAGTTTGTTAAGGCAGTGGTTATACAGAATGATAATGAAGACCTTCAGGCTGCCGCTGACTTAGAAAGCGGCGACAGCCAGGAGGTTGTTTTACGTATTAAATCAGGAAGCCACAATGGAGAAGAAGTAAAAGCGTACAGTCTTAACGGATATCTGTACGGAGCCAACTGTAAGGTTGGAACAAGGGTAATAGCTAATATAAGTGAATATAATGGAAACCTCTCAGCCAATGTATATAATTATGACCGTGAACCGGAGATAATTGCGTTATTAGCAGCATTTTTCGGACTTATGTGGCTGGTTGGCGGAAAGAAAGGTTTCAATTCAGTACTCGCGCTTATATTCACATTTGCAGTTGTAGTAATGATGTATATTCCGATGATGTATATAGGTGTTTCACCATTTATTGCAGCTACATTATCAGTTGTCATAATTACGCTAATAACATTTATCCTGCTGGCAGATTTTCAGAAGAAATCAATTGGCGCTATGCTTGGTACAATAGCCGGAGTGGTTGTATCAGGTCTTATAGCACTTGTTTTCGGACATTTTGGACATGTAACAGGATATAATGTTGATGATATAGAGAATCTAATATATGTAGGTCAGAATTCAAAGCTTGACATAGGCGGTATGCTGTTTTCAGGAATACTGATTGCATCGTTAGGAGCAGTAATGGATGTTGCAATGTCAGTTTCATCATCATTACATGAGATTAAAGAAAACAGACCTGACATATCAGCAAAGGAAATATTCCATGCAGGAATTAATATTGGACGTGATATGATAGGAACAATGTCTAACACACTTATTCTTGCTTATGCAGGAGGAAGTCTGGGACTTGTCATGATAATATACGCATATTCATACCAGATGCACCAGATTCTTAACATGTACTCGGTTGCAATTGAGATAATGCGTGGAATATCAGGAACAATGGGCATAATACTTACAGTGCCGATAACTTCATTGATAATGTCAGTTCTGCTGACACAGAAAGGGAAGAAGTAAGATATGAGCTTGCCGTGATGTGAGTTGGATTTCTGGCTTTTTGAGTCAGAAACCTACTAGAAATGACTTGCGCGATATTGTAGTAGGTCTTTAGAAGGAAGCTTATAAGATGAGAAGAGGCAGAAACCTACTAAGTGGGCAAATATATCAAGTTTAGTATGCTTTTTTCAGTTGAAATGCATCTATTTTGGAGAATAATTGCTGGGAAAAGCCTACTAAAATGTATCTGGATAATGAATGAGTGGGTTTAATGGTTGAAATCAACGTATTAAGTTGGAAAATATACCTACGAAATCGAGAATTTACAGGCGTTTAGTGGGTTTTCTCCAACAAACTGTTGCCAACAGGCTATCAATCAATTCATATTAATTAACAGATATGCTTTAACAGAATAAAATGATATAATATTCCCAGAAACTAATGCATGTAGTTAAGGGGGATTTATGTCAGATACAGTATTAATAGAGGAAGAAAAAGATATAGAACATATAGCAGCCATCAAAGTAGCCGTCATCAGAAAAAAGATGATGGCTGCTTTTTGTGTTATGGCAGGAATTGCTATACTTATAATTGCTGTTACGACTGGATTTTATGAATTAAAATTCAGGGCACTGGCAGCAGGCTTGTATAACATAGATGAAAAATCAGGAGAATATCTGATAGATATGATGTTTTATAACAGGTATTCATTGAGTGATGTATCAAAGTATAAGAACGTAGTCAAGGAGTGCGGCTATACAGAGAATGGTGCATCATATATGTATTATAGAAGTGGTCAGTGGATAATTGCAGTGGCAGGAATAATTATAATTATAGTTGTAATGGCAGCATGTATAAGGATGATTGTAAAAATCGGACATAATGATATCTATTCATATGTTATTAATCTAGATACAGAGAACCAGCAATTAAAGAAAAAACAGAAAGCAGATGAAAGATTTCTTGTTGAGCGTAATGAGAAACTGCAGAATTTTACAGAGAATATTGCACATCAGATTAAGACACCTCTTACTGCACTCAGTCTTGCATTAGACAGATTAGAGGAGAGCGGTGAGAACAGGGAGCTTCTTGAAAGATGTTTTGAACAGATTGAAAGAATCAGGTCATTTATAAGTAAGCTGATGACAATAAGCAGAATGGAAGCAGGCAAGATAATCATGACAGAGCAGGACATTAATGTGAACAGCATGCTTTGTGATGTTGTGAACCAGCTTCCTAAGAATGACTGCAATATAACGGTGGAATGTGATGACAAAGACTATTGCATCAATGCTGATGAAGAATGGATAAGAGAAGCATTTATCAATATAATACAGAACAGCAGCGAGTTGTGCGATAAGGTTGAAGTTAAAGCTGCATGCCGTGATGACAAATGTATAGTCAATATTAAGGATAATGGAAGTGGATTTGAAGAGGACCGGATACCGTATGTATTTGACAGGTTTGAGACAACGGGAAGTGCTGCCGCAGGGCATGCCGGTATAGGACTTAACCTGTCCCGGCTCATTATTGAAGCACATCATGGAACCGTAGATGTGCGTAATAACGAGGACGGAAAGGGTGCTGTTATAAGGGTACAGATACCAAGATATGTTCTTAAGAGAAAGGCTGAATTGTAAGATACGTGTAAGGTTAGTGCATTACAATATAGAAAATGTACTGTCTGGGAGGGAATATGACCAAGATACTTATATTGGAAGATGATGATTTTATAAGGCAGCAGCTTGCAGGAATATTACAGGAAAAAGGATATTTAGTTGTGGAAGCGGCAAGCGTAGGACAGTTTAATAATATATATGAACAGGAAGAAGCTGTAATAGATGTATTCTTGTTAGATGTATATCTGCCTGATGGCAATGGATTTGATGTCTGCAGGAAGATAAGAGAACACGGAAGTCAGATAATAATATTTTTAACATCGTGTGATGATGAAGACAGTATTATTAAAGGACTTGACTGCGGCGGTGATGACTATGTTGTGAAGCCGTTCAGGGTTGCGGAGCTTGTATCAAGAATAATGGCTAATGTTAGAAGAATATCAGGTGGCACAGACATTTATAAAGATGGAACTCTTACAGTAGACTTTAAGAATAAGTCAATTATTCATGCAGATAAACAGATATGTGTGTCTCCGACAGAATTTCATGTATTAGAGATACTTATAAACAACAAGGGACTTATTGTAAGAAGAGATACATTTTTTCAGAAAATGTGGGACAGATACGGAACATTTGTAGAGGATAATACGCTGACAGTTACTGTGAGCAGGCTAAAGACAAAGCTTGGAAACCGTGAGGACGGCAGAGCTTATATAGAGACAATCCGCGGAATCGGCTACCGGTGGAAGATTAATTAAGAGAGACTTCGCAGTTGTTTGTCCATATCATATATATCCCCTGTCAGTATGAGTGTTTATAGCACAAAACTTTCAGGATGACATCGCTTAGCAGGAGTAAATGCCGCTATCTACAAAGTTTATTACAGTCCACAAAAGCAAACGCACTTCGTTTGAACGAGCTTTTGTGAACTGACCTTATGTATATAGCGGCATTAACTCCTGGACAGCTCGTCATATTCAAATTTTGTGCTATAGACACTCATACCAGCATTACACATATAAAATGGACAAAGAACTGCGAAGTCTTATAAAAATATTTGGCTGTAAGGTTTTTGTAAGGTTCGCATGATAATGTATAAGCATGGTAATAAGGTATATACATAAATCTTACAGGGGGTACTTGAATGAATGTTTTAAAGATTACTTTCAAAAGTATAAGGAGACGGTTCTCGCAGATATGGAAGGCGGCGCTTACAACACTTGTGGCGGTGTTTTTTGTGACAGCGGTTCTTATATTTCAGGAGAATATGTACCAGTGGCAGATGTCATCCAATAAGTCAAGATTCGGAGACTGGTTCATATGTGAGAGAAGTAAGAAAGAAGCTAACGAAATATTAAGCACACATAATTATCTGTGTGAGCCGGTCAGCGCGAAAAGCAGTGTGGAGTTATATGACAGTGAATGGAATGAGACGAAGTTGCATATAGGAAGCATGACAGACGATTTCATTAAGCAGGGCAGATTAAAACTTGACGAAGGCCGTATGCCACAGAATAATGATGAGATTGCAATGGATTGGAATACATTGTTAAAGCTTGGATATGCAGGGGAGTTAGGACAGAAGATAACAATATATTATTATCGTGCAGATAATATTAATTATGAGTCAGATCAAAGAATCGAAACATATACATTAGTAGGAATATTCCAGAATTATACCAATATATGGCAGAACGGGAAAATGATTCCAGGAGCATTAGTTACAGATGAGAAGTTAAACGATTTTGATTATAAAATTGATAATCTGTATCTGTATGGATTCAAGGATTCGATAAGAACAAGTGAATATGCAAATGTTTATAAGAAGATAAAGGAAGACATAAGGTGCGAGACAGTATATAATGCGGCAGTATATGATTATTCACCATGGAAGTCAGCAACAGTTTACATGTATATGTATGTTGTAGTCATGGTTATTGGAATTCTCGCATTGTCATACCAGCTTATTGAATACAGGAATACAAGACGCAAGTCGTATAATATGTTCAGCCAGATGGGAATGACTAAAGCAGGCATCCGTAAAATGTATATAACAGAGAACGCATTTATACTGATTCCGGCAGGAATTATTGGCATTCTGCTTGCACTGGCAGTAGGACACTTTACAGGACAGGCACTTGAAGCCAAGTCTGGTTATGAATTCTACAGGGTGAATATGGAGGTTATTATTAAAAGTGCCAGTTCGGTGGTGATTGCAGTTATAGTTGAGGAACTTAGCGGAATAATATCCAACATACATTTCTATAGAAAGAAAGCAGTGTCCAAGAAATGGGTAAGCAGACCGGTACATATGCGTTATAAGAAAAGCCGTATGAACAGGCATAATCTTGTAAGGTCTGTAAGTTCAAGATTTATAAGAAAAGATGGGGCTTTGATGGCTGTCGGAATAAGGCTTTTTGCATTATGTATATGTGGAGTTATTATATTTTCTGCTTTGAAGATTCAAAATGCTTTTAAAGAATATAAGAGCAATGACAGTGTGCCGGATATATATGGATATATTGATGTTAATCAGGATAAAACGGCATTATTTATGAACTACTGGTATTATCTTAAGGACTATAATAATCTGCCGCTGAAGTCAATGAATTATACTGGTGAAATCACAAGCAGGAATGACATGAGTGAGTATGTCAGTAAGCAGAGAATACGATATAACATACATTTTGATAAGATAAAGGAATTAGTTGAAGCCGGAAATATGTGGGACTGGAATGATGCAATCAAGGTTAATGACAGTGACAGCATAGGAAGGTCACTTGGCTTTATTAATATGGGGCAGAGTAAATATTTAAAAGATCCTAATAATAATATTCTGGAAGGATTTTCTAAGGAATTTATTGACGAGCTGATGGAGATTAATGGAATAAATTCCGTGTCATATTCTGTATTTGAATCAGAAAGAAGCTGGTTCTGGGATTCACAGGATTATGAAAAGATGCAGACATTTACATTTCATCCTGAAAAAAGTTCATATCATAAAGAGCATCTTCCTGATTATGGAGACAGGTATTTGTTTTCTACAGAATATGCACAGCCAACCAAAGAACTATACAGCAAACTGGAGAAATATATAGATAAAGAGTATGTTGATTATGAAGCATTTAAGGAAGGAAAACAGGTGGTTTTATTCTTAAGAGATCTGCCAGAGGGTGGATATGATGACACTATTAATGCCGGAGATACACTTTATTATAATTATTACAGAGTAGATGAGAATACGTATGGTGATGAGAGTAATATAATTGATTCTTCATATTTTTCAATATTTCCTTATGATAAAGCATATAACAGGTATTTATTAGATTACAACAATACACATGATTTTAATCCTGATTATAAGCTTATGGAAAAGCTCGAAGCAGCTTATGATGCATGCGTTGCTCCACAGGTTGCTGCTGTTGTCAAAGTTACTGACGAGGTTATGGAGGATTTCAATGGAATAATTCCGACATTTGGTTATTATACCGCAATTGCAAGTATTAACATGGCACAGCAGGCGGTTGACAGACAGAAAGATATTATGGAGAGACTTATTGGAGAAGAGTTAAGCGGTGATATGGATTTTGAACTGTGTTACAACCAGATAAGCATAAAGTATGACCTGACATCAACATTTTCAGCAACCAATAATAAGATAGGTGTGTATTTCAACAATAACGATATCTCTTATAGCAGTAATGTTGATATCAAGAATACATACAGAACACAGCTTATCAACAGTATACTGCAGTATGGAATCACTATTATTGCAATGATAGTTATGCAGCTGTTAATTATGGCAATTGTTATAAGAAACCGTATTAACAGAAGAAAAGAAAAAATGATGCTTTTGCACAGTCTGGGAATGAGGCGTGGAAAGATTGTTTCAGTATGTATGCTTGAGGCACTTCGGGAATCGGTATGGTGCGTGATTACAATGCCATTGTTATTGTTAATGGAACTGCTGATGTTTACTGGATTTGTGAGGAAACTATAAAAATATGGATAGAAGGGATGGGTATATTATGAACGAGATTATGTTAAGAGCGGAGAACATTGAAAGAACTTATCATGCCGGAAGCGTTGATGTTCCGGCACTCAAGAACTGCACACTTGAGTTTGGACAGGGGGAATTTACAGCAATAATAGGAAAGAGTGGTTCAGGTAAATCAACACTTTTGAGGATTCTTGGAAGTGTTGACGAGCCGGATACCGGAAGTGTTATTATTGCCGGAAAGAAGATAACAGGAATGAAGGACAAGGAATTGTCAGAGTTCAGAAGAAGAAATATAGGATATATATATCAGGATTACAGCCTTTTTCCAGAATTCACAGCATATGAAAATGTTGTTATGCCGATTCTTATAGATGGCAAGAAGCCTGATGAGAATGAAGTTGATGATTTGTTAGAGGAATTGGGAATATCGCATTGTAAGAATAAGTTTCCATCGCAGATGTCAGGTGGTGAACAGCAGAGAGTTGCGATAGCAAGAGCGCTGATTACTCATCCGGCTGTAATCCTTGCTGATGAGCCGACTGGTAATCTTGACGCAGGAAGTGCGGGAACAGTTGCACAGATGTTATCCAAGGCAAGCCAGAAGCATAATCAGACAATAATTATGGTTACGCATGACAGACAGATGGCAGATTATGCGGATAAGATAATTACTATAGTAGATGGTGTGTGTCAGTAACATAGAAGTACATACGAAAGGGGGATTGCGTATGTCGGTATTTGGGATTACTCTGTTGAGCATTAAAAGACGTATGCCGCAGATTATCAAAGCAGCGTGTACCACGCTTGCAGCCGTGTTTTTTGTAACAGCGGTTCTTATATTTCAGGAGAATATGTACCAGTGGCAGATGTCGTCCAATAAATCAAGATTCGGGGACTGGTTTATATGTGAAGTGACATCGAAAGAACCTAATAATTCTTTAAGTGAGCATGCTTATCTTAATGCGCCGGTCAAGGCAGTTACATGTGTGGATATGTTTAATAAAGACTGGAAGATGACAGGGTACATACTTGGAAGCTTTGACGAAGCATTTGTTAAACAGGGAAGGCTTAAACTGAATGCAGGTCATCTTCCACAGGAAGATGATGAGATAGCAATGGACTGGAATACATTGCTGTCATTGGGATACACAGGCGAGATAGGAGAGACAATCACAATCAGATACTGCGAGGAAAACAGTGTATACAACAATGAGGCAAGACACGAAAAACAGTTCCGTTTGTCAGGTATATTTGCCAATTATACAAGCATATGGAAATACGGTAAGAAGATGCCAGGAGCTGTTGTAACTGAAAATGCGCTTTCAGCATTTAATACAAAATGCAAGAATTCATATCTGTATTCATTGAAAGAATCTGTCAGGGCATCAGATTATGCTATTGTTTATAAGAAGATTAAAGAGGATGCAAAGACAGAGACAGAATACAATTCGGCAGTATATGATTATCAGCCATGGAATTCGGCGGCCGTGTATGCATACATGTATATAGTTGTAATGGTAATTGGAATACTTGCACTTTCGTACCAGCTTATTGAATACAGGGGAAGAAGAAAGACGGCATATCAGAGATTCAGAAGACTTGGCATGGATAAGTCCATGATGCGGAAAATGTATATCATCGAGAATGCACTTATAATTATTCCGGCAGGTATAGCAGGACTCCTTCTGGCATTGCTCACAGGTCAGGCAATAGGAAAGGGATTAGAGATTAATAATGGCTTTCATTTCTATAAAATCACTGCCGGTATAATAATAAAAAGCGTGTGTTCCGTAATTGCGGCAATTGTTGTAGAAGAGCTGGCAGGTCTGATTGCTAATCAGTGGCAAAAAAATAAAGGCGGTAATGTTAAGAGTAAGAATAAGAAAATTGTATCTGCCAATATGGAAGGAAAGCAGTCACGCATGAAGCCATATAATCTTGCTTCGACAATCAGCCAGAGACTGATGCAAAATGATGGGGTGTTTATGATTGCAGGACTCAGGATATTTGCATTATGCATATGTGGAATACTTGTGTTCTCAGCTGTAATGATAAGAAAATCATATGCTGACTATAAGAAGAATAATGAACTTCCTGATATATATGGATACCTTGATCCGTCAGATTCTGAGTATGAAATGACTCTGTACTATTATTCATATATAAAAGGATATTATAATATACCTGAACAGGATGATATATATGGCGTCAGCGAAAGAAGCCAGCTTCTTAATAAAGCATGGAAAGAACGAAACAGGTTTAATATAAGCTTTGATGAATTAAAAAGCAAAATGAATAATTCCTTCATGAGAATTAAATATAATGATGAAGATTTACTGGAATTAGATAGGATAAATATTCACTATGGGCGTAGGTACTGTAAAAGAGGTAACACTAATCTGCTCAGCGGTTTTACTAGCGAATTCCTTGAAGAAATTGACAATATAAGCGGAATAGAATCAATATCGTATTCTGCTTATGAATCAGAAAGAAAATGGTTCTGGGATAATCAGGATTATCATAAGATGGGGCTGGATATGATATCACCAGACATGTCTAATTCAAGAGATACACCGATTACAGATTATGGTTATCGTTATATATTTTCTACGGAATATGTTAATCCGACCAAAGAACTTTATAAGAAACTTGAAAAATATATTGATAAAGAGTACAGAAACTATGATGATTTCGTCAATGGCAGACAGGTTGTGGTATTCTTACAGGATGCACCTGATGGAAGCTATGATGATACGCTTAAAGCAGGAGATACTCTTAATTACAATTATTATGAACTGCCGGTAGATGCCAGTTTCCATGTTCCAATGAGCATTGCAGATGGAAGATATGTATATCCATATGATAAAGCATTTTTCGATAAATACAATAATTCAGGCAAAATTGATCTGCATGCCCACTATTATGGCTCAGGAGGAAATATGGCAGGAGGCACAGGTACAGAAAATCCTGTAAGGGAGCAGGTTATTGATGGATATGAAGTATTATTCGGGGCATGTGTGTCACCAACAGTTGCAGCAGTTATAAAGGTTACGGATGATGTAAGAGAGGATTTTAACGGAATAATGGTTGATTATGGCTATTATACGGCACTTGCAGGAATGTCACTTGCACAGCAGGCAGTTGATAACCAGAGAAACCTTATGGAGAGAATGACGGGGGATGAGATGACTGGAGATCTTGAATTCGGTCTGCATTATAACCAGTTAAGCGTACAGTATGATCTGTCATCAGCATTTTCAGCAACTAATAATAAACTCTCTGTATATTTTGAAAATAATGATCTTGTCTACAATTCTAATGTTGATGCCAAGAATATATACAGAACACAGCTTATCAACAATATTCTTCAATATGGAATAACAATAGCAGCGTCAGTTGTAATCCAGCTTCTTATAATGGCAATCATTGTAAGAAACAGGATTGAACGCAGAAAAGAAAAATATAAGCTGCTTCATGGCCTGGGGATGAGAAGGGGAACGATAGTAAAAATCTGTATGCTTGAAGCATTAAGAGAATCAGTATGGTGCATATTCACAATGCCACTGATACTTATAATGGAACTGCTTATGTATACGAGAAAGAATCTGGTTGAATAATTAAATATTATTGTGTATTATAAGAAAAAGAGCCACTTGCTGGCTCTTTTTTTGCGGAAAGGATGAATATTAATATGAATCAGACATATATGAAGGAGCAGAAGATACTCCCATTGTTATTAAAAATGTCGCTTCCAATGGTAATATCTATGATGGTTAATTCATTGTACAATATTGTTGACAGCTTCTTTGTTGCTAAGATAAGTGAAAATGCGATGACCGCTCTGTCACTGGTATTTCCAGTACAGAATCTTATAAGCTCGGTTATGATAGGATTTGCAATAGGAATTAATGCAGTCATATCATTTTTTATGGGTGCACAGAATCAGAAGCAGGCAGACAAGGCAGCCAGTCAGGGCATGCTCTTAAGCTGCATACACGCTGTTGTGCTTACTGTGATATGCATAGCAGGCATGCCGGTATTTTTAAAAATGTTTACAAAGGACGCAGAGATAGTTTCACTGGGACTTAAATATTCCAATATTGCATTTGCATTTTCAATAATGCTTGGAATTGAGCTTATGTTTGAGAAGGTGTTTCAGGCAGTTGGAAGAATGAATGCTTCTATGGTCTGTCTTATGACAGGCTGTATAGTTAATATTGTGCTTGACCCGATGATGATATTCGGAATAGGCTCATTTCCTGCAATGGGAATTGAGGGCGCTGCACTTGCGACAGGAATAGGTCAGACTTCGGCAGCAGTGCTATATATAATAATATATATTGTTAAGCCTATTCCGGTTAAATTCAGAAAATCAGAGATGAGGATAGAAGGTTCAATGGCAAAGAGACTTTATTCTATCGGTATGCCGGCAAGCTTAAGCCTAGCACTTCCATCTATTCTTATATCAGTGCTTAATGTAATACTTGCGGCTTACTCGGCTGTGTATGTATTCGTGCTTGGCGTGTATTACAAGCTGCAGACATTCCTTTATCTTCCAGCCAACGGAGTTGTGCAGGGAATGAGACCACTTATGGGATATAATTACGGAGCAGGAGAGCATGAGAGAGTAAGAAAGATATATAAGACATCAATGGTACTTATATTTGCTATTATGGCAGCAGGTACAATTCTCTGTCTTGCAATACCGGGTTCACTTATCGGTCTGTTTACAAGCAATCCTGACACAATAAATGAAGGAGAGACAGCATTAAGAATCATAAGTGCCGGATTTATTGTATCAACTGTATCAGTTACTTCGGCGGGGGCACTTGAAGGACTTGGAAAAGGATTTCCATCACTTATCATATCTGTGTGCAGATATGTTGCGGTAATAATTCCGGTTGCATTCGTTATGTCAAGGATAACAGGTGCTGTTGGTGTATGGCATGCTTTTTGGATTACCGAAGTGATTACATCAGTAATTTCTTATATAGTATATAAGAAAAATGTAAAATAATTATAAAAATGCCTTCTTGACATTGCTTGAACTTGAAAATACAATAGTTGCATATGCAACAATTGGAGGTGCAAGTAATGTTGAGAAGAATTTTTTCTTATATGAAAGAATATAAGAAATACGCATGGCTGGCGCTTATATGTATAGGTGTTGAAGTTGTGCTTGAGATTATGGTGCCTAAGCTGATGGCTGACCTGATTGATATAGGTGTGACCAATTCAGATGTTCCATATATAATAAACAAAGGTATCCAGATGGCTGTATGTGCAGTTGCTGCGCTTATATTAGGTGTGGGAAGTGCAAGATTTTCTGCACTTGCAGGTCAGGGACTGGGTGCTAATATAAGAAAGGCTGAGTACGAGAAACTTCAGTCTTATTCATTTTCTAATATAGACCATTTCAGTGTTTCGTCATTGGTTACACGACTCACAAGTGATGTAACTAATATTCAGAATGCTGTATCGACAGGAATGCGTCCATTTGGACGAAGTCCGGTAATGCTGATATTTGCAACGACTCTGGCATTTCAGATTAATTCAACACTGGCACTGGTCTTTCTTGTGGCACTGCCAGTTCTGGCAGTCATGCTCATCATAATAATCATTAATGTTGGTCCACGATATGGAAGAATGCAGGGAGCAGTCGACCTTGTAAACAGGTGTATAGAGGAGAATCTTACAGCAGTAAGAGTTGTTAAATCATATGTGCGTGGTGACTATGAGATTGAAAAATTTAGGAATGTTAATGATAATCTGAAAAACGAATCAGAGAAAGCATTTGGAATAGCTGTACTTAACATGCCTGCTATGCAGTTCGTTATGTATTCTACAATTCTTGGTATTCTTCTTATAGGCGGAAGACTGATTAATTCAGGACAGATGATGATTGGACAGCTTACTTCTTTCTTAAGCTATGTCCTTCTGATACTTAATTCTCTTATGATGATGTCAAATGTGTTCCTTCTTATGACAAGGTCACTTGCTTCTGCAGAAAGAATTATGAAGGTAATTGACGAGCCGATTGATATAACTGATGAGAATGCAAAGGACATTGAAGTTAAGAAGGGTGAGATTGAATTTAATCACGTCTGGTTTAAATATAAGGATACTGCTAAAGAATATGTGCTGTCAGATGTTTCATTTCACATTAATGCAGGACAGACAGTCGGAATAATTGGCCAGACAGGTTCATCAAAGACGACGCTTATCCAGCTTATTCCAAGACTTTATGATGCAAGTAAGGGTGAGATTAAGATAGATGGAATAAATGTTAAGGAATACCCGGTAAGACATTTAAGAGATGCAATCTCAGTTGTATTGCAGAAGAATACACTGTTTTCAGGTTCACTTATTGATAACTTAAGATGGGGCGATGAAAATGCGACTCTGGATGAGATTAAAGAGGCATGCAGCATAGCGTGTGTTGATGAATTCATAGACAGGCTCCCTGGAGGACTTGATGCAGAGATGGGACAGGAAGGTGTCAATGTATCAGGAGGACAGAAGCAGAGAATATGTATTGCAAGGGCAATATTAAAGAAGCCGAAGGTTCTTATTCTTGATGATTCAACGAGTGCGGTTGATACTGCAACAGAAGGAAAGATAAGAAATGCACTTGCAAAGAAGCTGCCTGATATGACAAAGATTATAATTGCACAGAGAATATCGTCAGTGTGTCATGCAGACCAGATAATTATTATGGACGGCGGTCGTGTGGACGCAATCGGAACACACGAAAGCCTGTTAAGGACTAATAAGATATATCAGGAAATATATGAATCACAGAAGGAAGGAGCTGATCTTTAATGGCTAAGTATGTTGGATATAAAAGACCAAAGGACACAAAAAAGACTGTTAAGCATCTCCTTTCATATCTGGGTCATTATAAATGGGCATTCCTGCTTATAGCAATTCTTGTATTTATAAGTGCAGGTGCAGGAATTATGGGAACATTTTTAATAAAGCCTGTAGTTAATAATTTTATCGTGCCGGGCAATATGAAGGGGCTTATCATTGCTGTGTGCGGAATGGGTGTCATGTATGCGTGCGGTGCGCTCTCAACGCTTGGCTACAACAGGCTTATGGTGCATACTTCCCAGAAGGTAGTAAGCGAGATTCGAATGGACCTTTTTAAGCACACACAGAAGCTTCCGTTAAAATATTTTGATAATAATACACATGGTGAGATTATGAGTCATTTCACTAATGATGTTGATACGGTTCAGGAAGCAATGAACAATAGTTTTGCCATGGTAATACAGAGCTTTCTTACGCTTTTTGGAACTATAACAATGATGCTGGTATTAAGTGTAAGGCTGACTATTATTGTTGTTGTTTTTCTTATTCTTATGTTCATCTTTATCAAATACAATGGTAAACGCAGCAAGAAATATTATCACAGACAGCAGAAGGAGCTTGGCAATATCAACGGTTTTGTTCAAGAAATGATGGCAGGTCAGAAGGTTGAAAAGGTATTTAACCATGAGCAGAAGAATTTTGAAAAATTCTGTGAGATGAATGAGAGCTTTAGAAAGGAATCGACTAATGCACTTGCATATTCGGGCATGCTTATCCCGATAATTGTAAGTCTGTCATATTTCAATTATGCGCTTTCTGCCTGCGTTGGAGGCATATTTGTAATAAAAGGAATCATGGACCTTGGCAGCATATCTGCATATCTTGTGTATGTAAGACAGAGTGCCATGCCATTAAACCAGTTCACACAGCAGGTTAATTTCATACTTTCAGCGCTTTCGGGAGCTGAGAGAATATTTGACATGATGGATGAGGCAGAGGAGCTTGACGAAGGGAAAGTAACTTTGTGTAATGTCATTAAAAATGCGGATAATACCCTTACAGAAACTTCTGATAAGACAGGATTTTTTGCATGGAAGCTGCCAGCAGGGGAGCTTATTGAACTTAAGGGTGATGTAAGATTTAATGATGTTGTGTTCGGATATGTGCCTGAAAAGAGGGTGCTTAACAAGATTTCCTTGTTTGCAAAGCCAGGACAGAAGATAGCATTTGTTGGTTCGACAGGAGCGGGAAAGACTACGATTGTCAATCTTATAAACAGATTCTATGATATTCAGTCAGGTACGATTACATATGATGGAATTGATGTAAAGGATATTAAGAAAGATGATTTAAGGCGTTCTCTTGCAATGGTAATACAGGATACACATTTGTTCACAGGAACTATTGCAGATAATATAAGATATGGAAAGCTTGATGCAACTGACGAGGAAATCAGGGAGGCAGCTAAGATTGCCAATGCTGATTCATTTATAACAAGACTTCCGCGGGGGTATGACACGATGCTTACTGCTGATGGCAGCAATCTTTCGCAGGGACAGAGACAGCTTCTTGCTATCGCGAGAGCAGCGATTGCCAAGCCGCCGGTGCTTATTCTAGATGAGGCGACAAGCTCAATTGATACAAGAACAGAGCGGCTTATAGAGAAGGGAATGGATGCAATAATGGAGGGAAGGACCGTATTTGTTATTGCACACAGGCTTTCGACAGTAAGGAATTCTAATGCCATAATGGTTCTTGAAAAGGGTGAAGTCATTGAACGAGGCAGCCACGATGAACTGCTTGAGCAGAAGGGAAGATATTACCAGTTGTATACAGGACAGTTTGAGCTTGATTAGACAGTGTTGTATACCGCATGAAATCAGTGCATAAGAGGGGAAATGTAATTATGGATAATGAAATTAAAAATGTGTTTTTTGATATTGAAATGCTTCGAAGACGACTGATAAGGCCATTTTTTATTGAACTTGGTCTTACGGTTGGACAGGGACAGCCAAGAATTCTTAAGGAATTAAGGAAACATGGGACTATGAACCAGAAAGAGCTGGCGGATGCTTGTCTTATGGATGTGACCACAATGTCAAGAACATTAGACAGAATGGAAAAGGATGGTCTGTTAAAGAGAGAAAATAATCCGGCAAGCAGGCGCTCATGGAATGTGCTTCTCACAGACTGCGGACATGAAAAGGCCGATGAAGTTATTAAAATATTCAATAAGGTTGATGATGTAATATTTAAAGGATTCAGCGAAGAAGAGATTAAGATGTTATCTTCCATGACAGATAAAGTAGAGAATAATCTCTGGGAGGCAATTAAGAATGAAGAGCAGAAATAAACTTATTATCAGATGGGAGTTTTATCTTCTTGGCCTTGGAACAATCCTTTCAATGATTGGCGTTGGACGTGTAATTGCAGTGTTTAATAAGCTGTTCAATGAGCACATGGAAACTGTAGCTTTTGACTATGTGGAAGAATAAGTAAAAGACTGGAATTACAGGCTGAAAACCTACTGGATAGAGATGAATCAGGAGACTAGTGGGTCGATTGGCTGTGCGCGGCATAGAGTGTTAGGTCTGGAAACCTACTAAATAGAATGATATATGAAATTTAGTAGGTGTTTTGGATATGAAATCTGTCTTTGAACAACAGAATAACTATAAAAAGACCTACTATATTCGATGAGAACATCAAGATAGTAGGTCTTTTAAACAAAATTCATATGTAATTGTAAGAATTAAACCTACTAGATTAAATTCTATGAAGCTTTTAGTAGGTTTTGCCAACATCCCCGTCCACAAGAATACGAATTACAAACTTACCTTCTTATCAAGAAGCACAGCACTTCCGAATGTGCATGCAACCACCATTAATAACTGGAATATGGTAGCTGGAAGGCTTGACATTAATGCCTGGGATAAGCTGTCTGGATTCTTATAAAGTTCAGGCAACAAAGAAGAAATCTTAATTGTTGCATATGCAAGGACACAGAATAATATAACTGAGATAAATCCTTTAATCTTATTGTTCTGCAAGGCAGTTGAAGATAGTGTTATGGCAAAGTATGCAAGTGATATAAGGAAGAAGAAAGCTATAAGGAATGATATTATTCCAGCTACAATATTAATAATTATATTGACAACATCAATACCCATAATCTTTAACATTTCTGAGAAATTCTTGAGTGCGTCAGCCAGATCACCAAAGACACCAGCCATCATGAATATATCAAGAACTCCAAAGCCGATGAATATTGCTGAAATTCCTATTCCAATAATCAGTGTATAGAGCAGCTTTGATGTAATTATGCTAAGAGATGAATTAGGTGTCATGAATATCAGGTAACTGCTTTTGCTTGAAAGTTCTCTATAATATGTTACAACTCCAAATATAAATACAATAAAATAACTTACAGAGACAGCTATTATTAAAAGTCCTCCGAAAAGGCTTGTATAGTTAAGATTTTCAGTCAGGCAGAAAAACATAAACAGAGCCTGAAGTACACAGATAATACCTGCCACGATTCCTATACCGAGAAGATTCTTTCTCAATTCGTATTTTGTTAATTTTAACATTGAAGATTCCCCCTTTTAATATGCATAAATGCGTTTGTACTGGTCAACGATTGACATGCCCGAAGCTGTTCGTAAATTTTCAGCATCTCCCTGTGAAACAATAACACCGTCTTTGATAAATACTGCGTAGTCAATAACAGCTTCAAGCTCATCAACAAGGTGGCTCGACATGATGATAATCTTATCAGGTGAAGCCTTGCTGATTACCGCATTGATAACCTGCTCTCTTGCAACAATATCAACACCGTTAAGTGGTTCATCAAGCATAATAACAGATGCATTTCTTGAAAGATTAACAGCAAGCTTAAGTTTAGCCATCATTCCTGATGACATCTTGCTGGCTTTCATGTCAGGCGTAAGCTTCATCTCATTAAGATAGTTGTAGTACTGGTCAAGTGAGAAATCCTCAAAGAAATCATCATAATATTTTCCAATATCAGCACAGCTCATATAGTTATAAAAATAACTTTCAGTAGGCATATAAGCTATGTGTTTCTTAGTTTCTACTCCTATTGGAACACCTGAAAGAGTGATGTCCCCGGAAGTGGGTTTTACCAGACCTGCTATCATCTTCATTAAAGTTGTTTTACCGCTTCCGTTAGAGCCGAGCAGAGCGTATATTCTGCCAGGCATGAAGTCGATGGAAACACCATTAACGGCAGTCATCTTCATATACTTTTTAGTAACATTTTTACATTGCAGCATAATTAAATCCCTCCATATTTTATTCGTGATAATTCTTAATGAGATTAATAATCTCATCTTTAGAAAACCCAAGGCTTGTCATTCCGGAAACGAAAGTCTCAATCATTTCACTGGAAAGTTCTGCCTTTAATGTATCAATCAGATGCACATCCTCTGATACAAATGTGCCAAGACCTCTTTTGGTATAGCACAGACCACACTGTTCAAGTTCATTGTATATTCTTGCAGCAGTGTTAGGATTGACCGTGTACTGTACGGCAAGTTCCCTGGTTGATGGAAGCTTGTCGCCAAGCTTAATCTCACCGGTAAGAATTCTTTTTTTAATATCATCGATTACCTGAAGATAAATTGGTATATTAGCCTTATAGTCCATAATCCCTCCTCCTGTAATAGGTAATGTACACATGACGCGTACCTGTGTACTAGCACAATGGTACACTATAACAATATAACTGTCAACAGGAATAATAAAAATAGTAAAATTTTTAAAAATGGTGTATGATAACTTAGAAAAAATGTAGAAGGAATACAGTATTTATGACGGTTCAGCAGGCATATAAAATATTTGATGTCAGATCAGATATTACTAAGATGGAATTGAAGAAGCGGTACAGACGGCTTATGCATATGGTGCATCCGGATGCTGTGCTAAACAGAGATAAATCAAACAAAGAAAATGTATATAGATACAGTGCATATGAAATTAATGAAGCATATACTGTTCTTTTCAATCAGACCGGACAGGAATCATTGAAGAGTAACTATAAATATGATTATAAATATTCCAAATATGATGAGAAATATTATGGCACTGATCAGGAAAATGAAGAATATGATTTTACAGCTCCAGAGAATGAACATGCCTTTTGCCAACGCAATGTGTATCATTATGCTGAAGATTACAATGGCAACAACATTGGAAGATTTAAGGTTGCACGAGGCAGATATATGTGGATGCCAGATGAGGATTTTAAGTTGTTTCTGCGCAGTATATATGAATGTAGTGAGGAACTTCTTAACAGAATTGATGAAGAAACAGGAAGAGTGCATGATTCAGAATACAAAATCATATATCAGGCAGAACTTGCATATCTGTTAGCACAGCAGTTTACTGCAACATCAGATACATTGGGAAATATTCTTACATCAATTGATGATGCTGCAAATGTATTTTATGTCGGAGCAATGCTTGAAATGTCACCTGAATCTGGATTTATCAAAGCTGGAATGAAGCTGTTTCCGGCAGGAATAAAAAAGCATAGACTGTATTTAATGACTCGTTCGGGAAAAGAAGCGGGATACATATCATTTAAAGATGACAGATTATATTATGTGCTTATTCCGATACTTGAGCAGAAGCGTGCAATGGTAAAGATAGAAGTATCTTCGAAGCAGGACAGACATAATACAATGGGAGAGAAGAAATATAAGAACATTGATTTGTGGGTTAAAATCGGAAATGATGCAACATTTCCTGAAAATATTAATATGAGAATTGAAGATTTGCTTAACAGCTACCATGAAAGCAAGTAAAAGTGATAAGAAAAGCGGTCATATCAGAACAGAATCTGATGTGACCGCCTTTATCATTTAATTCTTAGATTGTGCGTCAGTGTTGTTGTCCTGACTATCCGATTTGGCTCTGTCAAGCCACACACCAAGTCCACAGGCAGCAACAGCAAGAACAATGACGATACCGACTGTTATATTACCTAACATATTATTATTCATCCTTTCAAACTTAGTCAAACATAGATATTCCGAAACGAAGCTTTCTGTAAAATTTATATACAATGGTTCCTAAAATACCTACAGTTATTCCAACGGTGGATGCAACAGATACACCTCCACCCAGAATAATACCGATTATCATTAAAATATTCATATTTATTGCCTCTTCACATAGTTGTTTAATATTACTAATAATATATAAAAATAATGTATTACCAGAAAATGTTCTGATTTAATGATAATCTGTTATTTTTTGCCGTCAGTCTGATGGATATAATTAAGAGTGACAGTAGTGCTGAGTGTGATAGAATCATGCACTACGCCTGTCGATTTGAAATAGATACTGATACCGATAGCTGCACACAGACCGCAAAGTAAGAATTGGAATATGCGTAATACATTGCGTGAACTGCTTCTGTCTGCTGTAAGATTGGTGATTGATGTTCTCACAAGTCCGAGCATTTCAGTTGTACATGGCATGGTATCACTGACAGAAGGCTCAGGTGTAGCGAATACCTTAGCTTCTGATATAGAAAAAGATTTCACTTCAGGAATATTCACACGAGCCCTGTCGAGGCACATGCCAATAAGGAAAAATGTTATTACAAATATGCAGCTTAACAGTCTTTTAAAGCTCTTTTTCATAAGAACATCTCCTTTCCAAAGTGAATCCCATCTGCTTTACTATATCATATTCAGCAGAGGGAATAAAGAGAAAATATATGTGAAAATGTATATTTTACAATGTTTGACAATCCAATGTGAAATAGGTAAAATACATATAAATATATGCATTTTTGAACATAAAAATGCATTGTGAATCAGGAGGAATTTAATATGGCATGTTTTATAGTACCAGGTACTGAAGCTATCGTTACAACAGCGATAACTAAGATTGTTGAAAAGAAAGAGAAGAAGGAAATATGTTCGTGCGAGACAGAAGGTGCTGTAGAAGCAGTTAAGGAAAAAAAGGCACTTCCATTTTCTAGAAAGTTAAAGTGGCTTAACAATATGCTTTGGGGAGGAACAGCTTTACTTGCATTCGAGCATGTATGGCATGGCGAAGTTACTCCTTTCTTTCCATTCTTAACAGCAGCAGGCAACGCTCAGGATGCTGTGCAGATGCTTAAAGAGATGGCAACTGCCGGTGTTGGCATGGCAGTGGTTGTTACAGCTGTGTGGGTTGGCATGGTAGCAATAGCTTCCGGAGTAGAAAAGAAAGCAGCTAAGGAAGCAGAAGTTAAAGGATTGGAGAGATAATTATGACATTACTTATAGCTGTATTCGCAGCGGTTATAACTACTATTATATGGTATACTAATGACAAGCGTTCGCGGTTAAAACTTGGAACACTTGCACTTATGTACTGGGGTGCATCACTTATGTGGATGGTAGATGCAGTTGTGGAATATATTGAACTGGGGGCAGAGTATTTTACTCCGGCATCATCAGATATGCTTAATGACGCATTTTTGGGCTTATCAGTGGTAGCTTTCGGACTTATCATATGGATTGTCATACTTATGGTTAAAGATCCGCTTGGAGTAGTACGCAAGACTGTACTTAATAAGTAAAGAAGATTGTTGGAATATGGATTTTAAGAGAAAAGAACTTGCTAAAAATGCTAAGAAGAACTTAAAAAAACATTACTGGCTGTTAGTAGCAGTCTGCCTTTTTGCGGCTTTCATTGGCTCTGAATTTACAGAGACAATGGAAGCCTTTAAAAGTTTAGGAACAGTTAACAATGAAATTCAGGGTGCAGCATCGGTTGAAGCAAATGTTGATACTGTCGCTAACAGTTCGATTGTAAGTTCTGTGGTTCAGGCAATGGGCGCAGTAATCACGGGTGACGATGATTTTGGAAGGACGCAGTCTGATGCGAAGGTTTCTGAGGCCAAAGACAATGCAACCAAGGTATTGGGCAGAACAAGAGGAGTATTTGCATCTTTAGTTAATGCTATAACATCAGGTGGAATTGTATTTACATTTGTGGATTCACTATCATCAGTCATAAGTTCAAGAAGAGCAGTGGTGCTTATACTTCTTATAGCGGCACTTATGGTATATGTGTTTATAACATTTTTTATCAAGAAAACTTATCTTGTTATATCAAGAAGAATAGTGCTTGAAACGCGCACATATGATGCTGTTCCACCTGGAAAGTTCATGTTTCTTCTCCGGGTAAAAAGATGGATGAAAGCATCGTGGGTGCTTATTGTCAATAATGTATATGAAATATTATGGTCACTTACAATTGTGGGTATATTTGTGAAGCATTTTTCATACATGCTTGTGCCATACATTATCGCGGAGAATCCTGATATGAAGGCAAATGAGGCTATAACCTTATCAAGAAAGATGATGAAAGGCTACAAATTGAGGGCATTTCTGTATGGATTATCATTCATTGGCTGGACAGTGATTGGAATGGCAACGTTAGGAGTTGTAGGAGTGCTGTTTGTGAATCCTTATAAAGCTGCATTTTATGCAGAATTCTATGCAAATGTAAGAGCAGTATATCTTGAAAAAGAACCGGAGGCGGTTCAGTGGCTTAATGATTCATATCTGTATGAAAGACCATCAGAAGAGCAGCTTAAAAATGTATATGCAGATGTATTTAAACTTATAGATAGTCCACAGCCACAGATTGATTTTGATGATTACCACAATTCGAGAATAAGAAGATTGAAGAAATTAAGAGTATTTTTAGCCAACACATTTGGCATAATACTTATTAACAGCAAGGCAGAGCTGGAATTTGAAGAAAAAAAGAAGGAAATGCTTCGTATGAGTAAGAATAAAGCAGAAGCAGTTGGAAAAGCTTATCCTGCCCGCCTTTTCAATCTTAAGGAACACAGAGTTGACCTTGAAAATACAGTGTATATGCGTAATTATTCAATACCATCGCTTATACTGATATTCTTTTCATTATGTTTTGTGGGATGGATATGGGAGGTTACGCTTCATCTGATATCGTCACATACATTTGTAAACAGAGGTGTTCTTCATGGGCCATGGCTTCCTATATATGGTTCAGGTGGGATACTCATACTGATATGTCTTAAAAAATTAAGAAATAAGCCTGTTGTGGAATTCTTTGCATCAGTAGTTTTATGCGGATTTGTTGAATATTTTACATCGCTGTATCTGGAAATCAGCTGCGGAAGAAGATGGTGGAATTATAACGGGTATTTTCTTAACCTTAATGGAAGAATATGTGCAGAAGGTCTTTTGGTATTTGGACTTGGAGGAGTTGCAATCGTATATATTATTGCACCGCTTCTTGATAATTTCTTCAGAAAGATTAAACTGAGGGTTGTTGGTGCAGTGTGTGCGGCATTGATAGTTGCATTCATTGTGGATATGGTATATTCCAAAAAGAATCCTAATACGGGTAAAGGAATATCAACATTTAATGATAATACACCAGAATATATGCTGGCAGAAATGTATCAGGGGGCAGAGGACAGGTATGAGGATAGAATATCTTTTAATCAGAAATTTTAAATCAATCAGAGAACTTGAGATTAATGATATTGAAGATGTACTGATTCTTGTTGGCAGAAATAATGCAGGAAAGAGTGTGGTTCTTGACGCAATAAGAGCGGTTACCGGGGATTATGAAGTTTCATTAAGAGATTTCAATGATAACGAAGGTAATATAAGCATTACAGTTCGCATCAGTATTGAAGATGAGGATCTGGCTGTATTGTATCAGAAGGGACAGGTCAGTTCTTTTAAGCATTATGACTTGTGGTATAAGGATTTTTGCAATAAACTTCCATCGTTAAAGGATGGTATTCTTGAATTTGAATATGTATATAGCCGTGATGGTAAGATTAAGTACAGGGACGGAGTTAAGAAGAACAATATTTATATAAAAACAGTCCTTCCCAGAATATTCTATGTTGACCACGAGAGACGTAAGTCATCAATTCAGGAAGATCTTATTATGCTGCAGGGTGGAACTGAATATGCAGACCTTAAAGATAACGTGTGTATATTTGATAAGCATAAGATGTGTAATCAGTGCTTTAATTGCATAGGAATTATTAACCGCAAGAAACCGGAACAGTTATCTTTATTAGAAACAGCGAGACTTATGCAGTATAAGCTGTTTAATTTTAATCTTGCTAATTTTGAGAACAAACTTAATGAAAAATTTAAGAACAATGGTGGCATTGGAGAAAGAATTCATTATCAGATTACATTTGATGCAGAAAAACTCATGCATGTTGATACAATTGTTCACAATGAAATGCGTGACACTGATGGAGATGTCAATGACCTTTCTGATGGACTGAACAGTATCTACATCCTGTCACTGCTCGAAACCTATGCGGAATATGGAAGTACTGTGCCATACATTATTCTGATTGAAGATCCGGAAATATATCTTCATCCTCAGTTACAGAAGATAGCAAGTGAAATTCTGTACAAGCTTTCAAGAAAGAATCAGGTTATATTCTGCACGCATTCACCGCAAATGTTATTTAACTTTACTACAAGACAGATTCGTCAGGTGATTAACGATAGAGATAATAATACAGTTGCTACTCCGGAGGCGGATATTGATGATATATTAGATGATCTTGGGTATGCTGCTAATGACCTTATGAATGTGAGCTTTGTATTTATAGTGGAAGGAAAACAGGACAGAAGCCGTCTGCCGCTACTTCTTGAGAAATATTATTCAGAAGTTATAGATGAGAATGGCAATCTCAATCGTATAGCGATAATTGCAACTAACAGCTGTACAAACATCAAGACTTATGCCAATCTGAAATATATAAATACATTATATCTTAAGGATGAGTTCCTTATGATAAGAGATGGAGATGGTAAGGATGCTGACCGTTTAAGAGACCAGCTTACCAATTACTATAAGCAGCGTGCAAAGCAGGATTATGGCAATCTGCCAAGAGTAACAGACCGTAATGTGCTTATATTAAAATATTATTCATTTGAGAATTATTTTCTTGACCCTGAGATAATGACTAAGATAGGCGTTGTAAAAAGTGTAGACCAGTTCTATGATATATTATATGCCAAATATAAAGAATACCTGTACCGCCTTGTCAGCACTAAGAAAATGTTAGAAAAACTGAACATAGCAATTGAGACAAGACAGGACATCATAGACAACATGGAGAATATCAGAAAATATGTCAGAGGACACAACCTATATGACATATTCTACGGACGTTACAAGGGTGAGAAAGAAAATGCAATATTAAGAGCGTACATAGACGCAGCTCCAAGGGAGAATTTTGATGATATATTCGATGCAATTGATAATTTTGTGTACTTTAATAATCGTAGGAATGATTAAATTGGGTTATGGGCATGAGGGCGTACAACCGCCGAGGTACTTCTATATAGTGCATATCCTAATGAATTGCCGTATATAAAGTGAATAACAGCCGTGGCGTCTGTATATATGATATGTTCGATTTATTCCGAATCGTGTGTGAGTTAATGCCGCTATTTATAAAAGTTCAGTGCTGGAAATCTCGTTCAAGCGAAGCGCGTTTGATTTCCAGCACTGTAATAAACTCTATAGATGGCGGCATTTACTCACACTAGATGCAGGAATCCATGAGAACATGTCATATATACAGATGCCACGGCGTCATGCACACTTATGAATACCAATATTTAGTTGGATGACTTCTTAATTAAATCAGAATACCAGTACGCAGAATCTTTTGGAATTCTCTGCTGGGTTTCGTAATCGACATAGATTAAGCCAAATCTTGGGTCGTAGCCGCTGTGCCATTCGAAATTATCTGTGAATGACCAGTGGAAGTAGCCGAGTATTGGAACACCGGCTTTGTAGGCTTTCTCAAGCTCTGTGAGATATCTTGTCAGAAAGTCGATACGGTTGCTGTCGTGGACTTTGCCATCAAGACTTATGATATCGTTGCAGGCAAGTCCATCCTCAAATATATATATTGGAAGATTATATCTTTCATACAGATATCTTATACCATAATTCATAACACCGGGAGTTACAGGCCAGCCAAGAGCTGTTCGTGGACTGCCTGGTTTTTTGTTAATATGGCCGGCTGCATTTATTTCATGTCCGTTATATACATTTATGCCAAGATAGTCAATTGGCTGATGTATCAGTTCAATATCGCCATCTTTTACGAATGGCAGTTCTTCATAATGTCCGATTTTTTCAAGACCAGGTTCAAGATGTAATTCTGTACCAGCAATGTCAGGATATCTGCCAAGACATGTCATGTCGCAGAATATAGTATGGTTAAAAGTCATGTTGCCTTTAACTATATTGAAACATTCAGCTCTTGCAGCATCAATGTCTTCATCACATTCTTTTGAAGGATAGCACAGGTCACCAGTGCTGGAAAAACCGGTTTTTACAGGCTGTTTTGCAACGGCACGCATCTTAGTAACAGCAAGACCGTGAGCGAGTGCAAGATGGTGGATTACAGACAGGACAGATACTGCGTCAAGCTTCTTACCTGGAGCATGAAGTCCAAGCATGTATCCGAGTCCGGATATAATCTGTGGCTCATTGATGGTGGCGATATTAGTTACACGGTCTGAAAAATGTTCGCATATGAATTCAGCGTAATCAGCAAATATGAAGGCAGTCTCACGGTTGAGCCATCCACCTTTATCTTCAAGTGCCTGAGGTAAATCCCAGTGATAAATCGTTATGAATGGTTTGATATTATTTTCAAGGCATAAGTTTACAATCTTATCATAGAAATCAAGTCCGGCTTTGTTGTAGCGGATATTGCCGTCAGAATCCTTAACAATTCCATCAGGAAATATTCGTGACCATGAAATTGAAAAGCGGTATGCCTGAATACCAAGATTTTTCATAAGTGCAATATCCTCGCGATAGCGGTGATAGTGGTCACATGCTTTATTGCCATTCTCATCATGTGCAATATTACCCGGTTTATTAGAGAATGTGTCCCAGATAGAAAGACCTTTGCCATCTTCGGTAAAGGCTCCCTCTATCTGATAGGAACTAGAGGCGGTACCCCATAAAAAGTTCTTATCAAACATAATAATTCCTTTCTTTATAGTTGTCAGATGTTAACAGTTATATTATATACTTTAGTGTCTTTATTATATGGAACAGTGTTGCCACTGATTTCACTGCCATTGACAATAAGAGAAGAAACTCTTTCGTGCTTCTCATTGCTGATAGTAATGTTATATACAGCATCTCTGAATTTTCTTGTAATTGTCAGATTCTTAATGGAATCAGGCAGACAAGGGTCAATGGTGAGTCCTTCAAATGAAGCTCTTACACCAAGTATATATTGAGATATACTTGTAAATGTCCATGCAGCGGTGCCTGTAAGCCAGCTGTTTTTGGCTTCACCAAAGCTTGCGGCATCTTTGCCGGCAATCATCTGTGAATATACATAAGGTTCAGTCCTGTGTATCTCACTTATCTCTTCAAGATATGCCGGACATATTTTCTTGTATGTTTCGAATGCTCTGTTTTTATCATCAATAACGGTTTCGGCAATAGATACCCACGGATTATTATGACAGAATATTCCAGCATTTTCTTTGTATCCAGGTGGATAAGAAGATACCTCACCTAGTTCAAGATGATATGACCTGTAAGCTGGTTGTAAAATCATAATTCCGTACTTTGTATCAAGAATTTTTTCTACTGAATCCATAGCTTTCTGTGCGAGTCCTTCTTTGACACCTATACCTGCCATAACACAGAAGCCCTGTGGTTCAATGTATATCTGTCCATCTTCACATTCATGTGAACCAACCTTACGGCTTTCGGCATCATATGCACGAAGGAACCATTCACCATCCCAGCCTGCATCAAGAACAGCTTTATACATGTCATCAACATGGGAACGTACAGCATTTTCTTCCTCTGTAAGACCTGATATGTGGCATATGTCTGCATATTCATTGCCATATTTTACATACATTCCAGCGATAAATACCGATTCAGCAACAGGTCCTTCTGATGGTCCGGTAGTCTGGAAAGATTCACCCGGAGCAGAAGAGAAGCAGTTTAAGTTGAGACAGTCATTCCAGTCAGCTCTTCCGATAAGTGGTAGCTTATGCGGTCCAAGATGAGTAGTTGTATAATTGAATGATCTTCTTAAATGTTCCATAAGTGGCTGTGCCTTACTTGTATCGCAGTCAAATGCTATCTTTTCATCAAGAATGCTGAAATCACCGGTTTCTTTAAGATAAGCAGCTGTTCCTGCAATAAGCCAGAGGGGATCATCATTAAAGCCTGAACCAATATCAGAATTACCTTTCTTAGTTAATGGCTGATACTGGTGATAAGCACTTCCATCTTCAAATTGAGTAGCAGCAATATCAAGAATTCTCTGTCTTGCTGAATCAGGAATAAGATGTACGAAGCCAAGTAAATCCTGGCAGGAATCTCTAAATCCCATACCACGTCCGGTTCCAGACTCATAATAGGAAGCAGATCTTGACATGTTAAATGTTACCATGCACTGATACTGATTCCATATATTAACCATGCGGCAGAGCTTCTTGTCTTCTGTGTCAACAATATAAGACGAGAGAAGATGAGTCCAGTAATCTTTTAAAGCAGCAAGAGCTGTATCAAATTTTGCCGGAGTGTTATATTTTTCAAGAAGGGCATATGCAGGTTCTTTGTTAATGATTCCGAATGATTCCCACTTCTTATCATCAGGGTTCTCTGCATATCCTATAATGAATACATATTCTTTCTCTTCGCCCGGCTCAAGGTCGATATCGATTCTGAAAGATCCAACAGGTGACCATCCGCTTGCAATAGAATTATAAGATGTACCTTCTTTAACAGCTTTAGGCATTGCAGGACTTCCGTATGTACCGATGAAACTTTCTCTGCTTGTATCGAAACCGTTGGCAGCAGTGCTGACGGCATGAACAGCATAATGGTTACGCCGCTCACGGTATTCTGTCTTGTGATATATTGCTGACATGGCAGCGGTGCCAATATTAATCTCTGGCTGAACTTCAACTTCGCCTGTGCTGAAGTTACGCTGGAAGTTGTTGCAGTCATCAACTGCATTCCATAAACAGAATTCTATATAAGAATATACAGATAAATGTTTAACAGAATTTCCTGTGTTCTTAATAGTAAGTTTATCAAGTTCACAATTATCTCCAATAGGAACGAGAGCAGTCTGTGTAGCTTTAATGTCATTCTTGGATGAAGAAATCACTGTATATCCAAGTCCGTGACGACATGTATAATCCTCAACTGGTGTCTGGGATGGCTGCCATCCAGGATTCCATATGGTATCCTCATCTTTAATATAAATGTAGTGGCCGTTGTTATCTAAAGGAGAATTATTATAGCGATATCTTGTGAGTCGGAGCAGCTTGGCATCCTTATAGAAACAGTATCCTCCGCCGGTATTGCTCTTAAGACTGAAAAAATTCTCGCAGCCTAAGTAATTAATCCATGGCAATGGAGTTTCTGGTGTGGTTATGACATATTCTTTATTGATGTCATCAAAAAAACCGAATTGCATATTATACCTCCTGTACACATATAATTTATAGAAAACGATTAAGTGCATTAAGGTACAAGTTCTAATATTGATTTTATAGTAATAAGTATATTTTAAGGCTTGGATTAAATCAATGATTATTTTGAATTTGAATAAGAATTGGTAGAAATGCACAAAAAATACGATAATATACAGGAAAATAAGTAAAATTTACAAAAGTACTTGCATTTATATCTGATATGAGTTATAGTAAAGCTACGAAAACGATTAAGTAATGCATGAAAGGAATGAATCTATGGTATCTATGAAAGATGTTGCTGTAGAATGTGGGGTTTCAATTGCTACAGTAAGTAAAGCTCTCAATGACCATAGTGACATCAGTGAAGAGACACGCAGGAAAGTTAAAGAGGCAGCTAACAGACTTGGATATTATCCGAATTCAGCAGCCAGAGCACTTAAGACGAACCGTTCATATAACATAGGAGTTCTTCTTAATAATGGTCTTGCACATGAGTATTTTGCCGAGGTTCTTGAGAGTTTTAAGAATGAAGCAGAGAAGAAGGGGTATGATATTACATTTGTAAGCAATCACTCTAAGAAGATGACTTTCTACGAACACTGTTTATACAGGAATTTTGATGGCGTGCTTGTAGCTTGTGAGGATTTCAGCAATCCTGAAATCTATGAAATGGTTAACGGGAGATTACCAGTTGTGACCATCGACTACATTTTCAATGGCAGTACATCGGTCAATTCTAACAACGTGAAAGGGATGAGTGAATTAGTACGTTACGCGTACAGCAGGGGACACAGAAAGATAGCTTATATTTATGGAAACGTTGAATCAGAGGTTACGAAAGAACGTCTGGCAGCCTTTTATAAGACAATGGGTGAATTAGGGGTAGAAGTTCCAGATGAATACATTAAAGAATCAACCTATCTTGATTCGATAAAAGCTGAGAAGCTTACATATGAGCTGTTAAAATTAAAGGAACCGCCAACATGTATTTTTTATCCAGATGATTTATCTGTTGTTGGAGGCAAGAATGCTATTAAGAATATGAAATTGCATAGTCCGAAGAATGTGTCTGTTGCAGGTTACGATGGAACAAGATTCTCGCAGATGTTAAATCCTAAGATTACAACAATTCGTCAGAACACCAGGGAGATCGGCAGGATTGCTGCAGATGAGCTTATAAGTGCTATAGAGAATCCCAGGGCAACGATAGTAAAGAGGGTTGTTGTAGATGCGGAACTAATCGAAGGGGAAACAATAAGAAAGATAGGAAACTAAAGGTGTCGTCTAAGATTTATGGAGGGTTTTTTATGAAAAAGAGATTATTAAGTCTGGCACTTGGTACAATGATGGTGCTTTCCACATTAGCAGGTTGTGGATCAAAGGATGGTGGTTCGGCAGCAGTTAATACTAAGCCTGAGGAACAGGGTAAGGTACTTAACATTTACTGCTGGAACGAAGAGTTTAAGAGCAGATTTGAAGGATATTATAAGAATGTTCCTTCAGATGTTAAGGTAAACTGGGTAATTACTCCTAACGAAAACAACGCTTATCAGAATGCTCTTGATGCTGCATTATTAAAGCAGAAGGATGCAGCAGCAGATGATAAGATTGATATGTTCCTTATCGAAGCTGATTATGCTTTAAAGTATGTTAATAGTGATTACACACTTGATGTAAAAGATGTAGGCCTTACAGATGATGACCTTAAGGATATGTATCAGTACACAAAGGATATCGCAACTGACAGCAAAGGAAAACTTAAGGCTACAACATGGCAGGCAACTCCAGGACTCTTTGCTTACAGACGTTCTATTGCTAAGGATGTTCTTGGAACAGATGATCCGGATAAGGTTCAGGAAGCACTTTCAACTTGGGATAAGTTTGATAAGGTAGCTGAACAGGCTGCTGCTAAGGGTTACAAGATGCTTTCAGGTTATGATGATTCATACAGAGTATTCTCTAACAATGTATCAGCTCCTTGGGTTGATTCTAATAACAAGATTGTTATTGATGATAACATTATGAAGTGGGTTGATCAGACTAAGAAATATACAGATAAGGGCTATAATAATAAGTCATCTCTTTGGGATTCAACATGGGCAGCAGATCAGGGACCTTCTGGTAAGGTATTCGGATTCTTCTACTCAACATGGGGAATTAACTTTACACTTTTAGGTAACTCACTTGCTACTCCTGTTAAAGAAGGTGGTAAGGAAGAAGTTGGTAACGGTATCTACGGCGACTATGCAGTATGTGAAGGTCCACAGAGCTACTACTGGGGTGGTACATGGATCTGTGCAGCAGCAGGAACAGATAACGCTAACCTTGTAAAAGATGTTATGAAGACACTTTGCTGTGATAAGGCTACAATGAAGAAGATTACAGAAGATACTCAGGATTACACTAATACAACATCAGGTATGAATGAAATCGCTAGCAGTAACTTCAAGTCAGATTTCCTTGGTGGTCAGAATCATATCAAGTTATTTGCTAAGTCAGCTCCTAAGATCAGCATGAAGAATATTTCTTCTTATGACCAGGGTCTTAACGAAGAATTCCAGAAGGCTATGAAGGATTACTTCGATGGCAATGTAACTAAGGATAAGGCTCTTGATAACTTCTATAAAGCAGCTATTGAGAAATATCCAAACCTTTCAAAGTAATTAGTAATTGCTAGTCATTAAGGCACAGTCATTATAATAAGTATGTTATATGGCTGTGCCTTTTTATATGGCAGGAATGGAGATATGTATGAATAAAAAGAAGAAAAAGTTTGTAAGCTATGCAAAATGGGGATACATATTTCTTATACCGTTCTTTGCAGTATATATTGTGTTTTCATTAATACCACTGATATCTACATTTTATAATAGTTTTTTTGAGAACTATATGGTTGGACTTATGCAGGTCGGACCTAAGTTCGTTGGATTTGACAATTACAAGGCCATACTGTTTAACGGTGATACATTGCTCTATCTGAAGAATACAATGATAATGTGGCTGATGGGATTTATTCCCCAGATTCTTATATCATTGCTTCTGGCGTCATGGTTTACAGATCTTAGATTAAGATTAAAATGTACAGGATTTTTCAAAACTATAATCTATATGCCTAATTTAATTATGGCATCTGCATTTGCCATGTTATTCTACGCAATATTTGCGGATCAGGGACCAATCAATAACATGCTTAACAGTATGGGATTACCTACATATAGATTCCTTGCGGAGGTAGCAGGAGCGAGAGGACTGATTGCTCTTATGAACTTCCTTATGTGGTTTGGTAATACAACAATTATTCTTATGGCTGCCATCATGGGCGTTGACCCTTGTCTTTTTGAAGCAGCAAGAATTGATGGTGCTAATTCAAGACAGATATTTGGAAAGATTACACTTCCGCTTATTAAGCCTATTCTGGCGTACACACTTATTACATCACTGATTGGTGGTATCCAGATGTTCGATGTTCCTCAGATTCTTACTAATGGTAATGGTAATCCGGATAGAACAAGTATGACGATTATCATGTATCTTAATAAGCATCTTTATAGTAAGAATTATGGTATGGCAGGTGCACTTTCAGTCATTCTGTTTATTGTAACAGCAGTACTTAGTATATTTGTATTTAATTATATAACTAAGGATATGGAAGCGGCAGGAATCAGAAAAGCTAAGAAGAAAAAAGCAAAGGAGGCGAAGTAATATGAGTAATTCAGGTAAAGCCTCTGCAAGTGCTGATATTAAAGGCACTAATGCTGGAGTGAAAGACAGGATAATACTTACAACGGAGAGAGTGTTATGTTATATGGTGCTTATTCTTATAACATTTTTGTGCCTTTTCTCATTCTATGTACTTATTATTAATACAACAAGATCACACCCCGATATCCAGAAAGGATTCTCATTCCTTCCGGGAAAGTCGTTTATAGTCAACATGAAGAATGTTCTTGCTAATGAGAATATTCCTGTTATCAAGGGTATGTTTAACAGTTTATTTGTTGCAGCATGTTCAGCAGTTCTGTCAGTGTATTTCTCAGCACTTACAGCATTTGCTATTCATGCATATAACTTTAAGTTAAAGAAGTTTGCATTCACTTTCATTCTTCTTGTAATGATGGTGCCAACACAGGTGTCAGCACTTGGATTTGTTAAGATGATGGGAGACTGGAATCTTCTCAATTCTTACATACCACTTATTGTTCCTTCGGTAGCAGCGCCTGTTGTATTCTTCTTTATTAAGCAGTATATGGACAGTGTGCTTCCAATGGAACTTATAGAGGCGGCAAGAATTGATGGTGCAAAAGAGTTCAGAATATTTAACCAGATTGTTCTGCCTCTTATGAAGCCAGCATTGGCTGTTCAGATGATATTTACTTTCGTATCATCATGGAATAATTATTTTATACCTTCACTCCTTATTAACAAGGCAAGTAAGAAAACACTTCCTTTGTTGATAGCACAGCTTCGTAGTGCGGATTTCCTGAAGTTTGATATGGGTCAGGTATATATGATGATAGCATTTGCTATTGTTCCGGTAATTATAGTATATATCTGTCTTTCAAAGTTCATTGTAAGAGGTGTTACACTTGGTGGCGTTAAAGGTTAGATATGCTTTTAGATTTAAAAAGAACCGTCCTGATTTCAAGGGCGGTTCTTTTTGCGTCTTGCATCGTGCACTTTGGTGATATAGCTGCTATTTAGAAAATATATTCTATGTATCTATCAAGACGTTCTCCGGCTTTAAGAACAGGTGATGGAAAGTTATTATGATGCATTGAGTCAGGAAAAAACTGAGGTTCAAAGCATATGCCATGCTGATTGTTATATGGTAAATTGTATTTACCAGTACAGTTACCTATATAATTACCGTTATATAGCTGCAATCCTGGGAAGCTGGTCTTTACAGACATGCTTATACCTGCTTCGGGATCTGTTACTTTAGCGGCATATTCATATGCATCAGAGAGAACGTAATTAATATCAATATAATCTGTTCCAACTCTTCTTGGTCTACGGAAATCATACATTGTTCCTTCAACAGGCAGAATGTCACCCGTGGGGATGTTGCTGCTGTCTACAGGGGTGTAGTAATCTGCTCCTACAGATACTATATAATTACAGACGTTCTTTACCCCAGAAAAATTAAAGTAACTATGATTGGTGAAGCTACATACTGTATCCATATCTGATACTGCGTCATAATGCACAAGTATTGAATTCCTGTCAGTAATAGTAATTGTCTGGGTAACTTTAAGATTTCCAGGGAATCCATTCTCAAGATGCGGGCTGTTAAGTGTGAGAATGAGAGCCTCAGGATTAACATCATACTGCCACATACATTTGTTGAAGCCGTGTCCGCTGTGAAGAGTGTTATTACCTTCGTTGGCAGGAAGATGCCAGTCTTTGCTATTAAGAGTTATGCATGCTCCTGCAATTCTGTTGGCGAATCGCCCCATTGTCCCGCCGAAGTTCTGCTGGTCATAATAATATTCTTCCGGGGTATCATAACCAAGGATTATGTCGTGTTGTGTGCCGGATGAATCAGTCACGAACATTGACTGAAACGTTGCACCATAGTCTGAAACATAAAGCGATATGTCATTATATGAAAGCTGAATAATATGACACATTGTACCATCGGGGAGAAGCCCCCATTTTTTGACATTATATTGCATAAATACTCCCTTCTGTGTATATGATTAATACGAACAATAAATATGAATTAAGTATACCATTTTATACAAAGAAGTTCTATGTTTTTATATAAAAATGTGATATATTTATTTATATGTCGGATTAATATATTTAACTTAGGAGTGCAGCAGATTATGCTATGGACAGATTTATTTTACATGATTGTCATAACTACATTTACGGGTAGCGTACTTACTGTTGCATGGCTTATAACTTCATATTTACTTGATAAGACAGGATATCTTAATATGTCATACAGACTTGGAAAAGTTGTTGTATTGTTCTGGATAATTCCGGTAATGTATTACGCGATAAGAATGATTGACCGCTTAAGGTTCGTGTGGAATGGTTACGCATTTGATACATCACCGCTTATTATTAATGTGACAAGAGCTGTTGCTATTGTGTGGATAATAGGTCTGGCTGTTGCAATAATGATTTATGTGTTTAAGAGATTCAGAATTTTATCAATAAGGAAAGAATCATTTGCCTGTAATAAGGAGATGAACAGGATTTTCTATGAGATAAAAGAACAGATGGGACTTGGAAAATGTAAAATCACATTAAGGCAGTCATACAGAACAACTACTGCATATGTGACAGGAATACACAGACCGTGTGTTATTGTTAATGCAGATCATTTTTCTGAGAAAGAGATGAGAGTTGTATTTGCACATGAACTTACACATGTGGTTCATAATGATATATGGTTCAGATATCTTCTTGCGGTGGCAAGTATACTTAATTTCTTTAATCCGGTTATATGGATTTTTTACAGAAGATTTATTAAATATGCTGAGTATGCATGTGACTATTCTGTATGTATGTCAGAGAATGGACTACATGAATATTATGAAACAATATTTAATCTTGCTGTGAGAAATAATAATCTTTATGACATGCTGTCTGCAAGTCTGTATGAAAATAAAAACAGTTTAAGAGAAAGAATGGAGCATGTTATGAAGAGTTATAATGTTAAGAAAAGACCAATGGCTGTTGCAGCAGCTATACTGACTTTATTTGTTGCTATGAGTTCTGTTATGGTGGCGGGAGCAGCTACAACCGTAACTGAAACATCAGTTACGGTTGCGGAGGTAACTGCTGATGAAAAAAGAGAGCTACAGGTATTAGAAACAGAATATTATGAGGCTGCTGATTATGAAGATTCAGCTGTTACAGACATGTATGAAGAAGATGTTAATCCTGATGAAATAATGCCATGCGCTTCAAATGGTACAATCTCATGGGATGTGTATGCCGGGGTAAGGAGGTCAACATCAAGCTTTCATGCATCTTCTGGACAGAGGATAGTTTTAAGTGTATTTTCGGTGGAACCATTTCATAGTGTCAGAGCAGGAATTATACAGCCTGATGGTTCGAAAAGATATATTATTGCCAATGGCAATGATTCACACGTATTTGAGCTGACAATGAGCGGATCATACAGAATATATATCCAGAATGAAACAACAGAGAGTGTTCATGTTGAAGGAGCGTATTCTACATATTAATTAGTATTTATTAGTTGAGGTTGAGAAGATATGAAGATTTTGCATTGTGCAGATATTCATCTGGATTCAGCGATGACAGCTAATCTTGATAAAGATAAGGCAAGGGAACGCAGGAGTGAGCTGCTGGCATCTTTTAAGGATATGGTTGGATATGCTGTGAAGGAGTGTATCGGGGTTATTATAATTGCGGGGGATTTGTTTGATACAAGGAACATATCAGTCGGAGCAAAGAAAGAAGTATATAATATAATAATTAATAATCCGAGTATTACATTTTATTATCTGCAGGGTAATCATGACAATGGAAGCTTTGTGTCGTATCTGGATGAGATTCCTGCTAATCTTCGTATGTTTGGAAAAGAATGGACAAGTTATAACGCCGGTATAATCAATAATGGCAGTATTACAAAGGATATTGTTATTACCGGCGTGGAACTTGACAGTGATAATGTGGGTAAGATATATGGAAGCCTTTCTCTCAATGCAGGCAATTATAATATTGTTGTACTGCATGGGCAGGAGGCTTCTCATGTTTCTAAGAATAACGCACAGATAATAAGTCTTAAGGATTTAAGAAACCGTGGAATTGATTATCTTGCACTTGGACATGTGCATGAATATTCAAGTGACAGGCTGGATGCCAGAGGAGTGTATTGTTATCCGGGATGTCTTGAGGGAAGGGGTTTTGATGAGGCTGGAGAGCATGGCTTTGTAGTGCTTGATATTGATGAAACTTCTGGAAGTTATGATACATATTTTGTTCCATTTGCAAGAAGAAATATTTATGTTGCACAGGTTGATGTTACAGGGTGTGAAAGCACATTTGAAATTGAACAGAAATTAAGCAGTTTTCTTAACAATGCAGGTTTTACGAAAGATAGTCTGGTTAAGCTTGAACTTATAGGTGAATTGGATGTTGAATGTGAGAAAGATACGGACTATCTGTGTAAGCAGTTTGAGAACAGGTTTTATGCATTTAAGATAAAGGACTGCACCGCTTATAGGGTTGATTATATGTCTTATGAGCATGATGTTTCACTTAAGGGAGAGTTTATTAGAAATGTTATGGGGAGAGACGATATCAATGAACAAGATAAAGCTGTAATTATACGATATGGATTACAGGCATTGCAGGGGGAGGAGATAGTCTGATGAAACTTATCAGTTGTACAATCGAAAATTTTGGAAAACTGAATAATGTTACATATGATTTCTCTGGTGAATGTAATACGATATGTGAGGATAATGGCTGGGGGAAGAGTACACTTGCATCATTTATCCGTGTTATGTTTTATGGATTTAAGAATGAAAGCAAGAAGAAATTAGTCGATAAGGAAAGAAATCGTCTTATGCCGTGGCAGAAGGGTGTTTATGGTGGTGAGATAGTATTTGAAACTGGTGGAGTGGTTTATTCACTTAGAAGAACCTTTGGAAAAAAGCAGGCGGATGATGAATTCCTGCTTGTAAGAAAAGACACTAATGTTGAATGTGATGATTTTTCGTGTGATATTGGAGAAGAATTGTTCAAGATAGATGCACAGTCTTTTGAGAGAACTGTGTTTATAGGTCAGAGTGATTGTGTTACGGCAACTACTGACAGCATAAATGCTAAGATTGGAAATCTTGCAGATAATACAGATGATATTAATAATTTTGAAACTGCTGTGGGGAGACTGACTGCGGTGCTTAATAATATAACAAGTACGAGGTCTACAGGATCTATATCTAAGAGAAAATCAAGAATAACAGAGCTTGCTGCCAGGATTAACAATTATTCACAGACAGACAGAATTATTGAAGAGCAGACAGATATAAGAGATAATCTGTGTGCTAAGAGAGAAGAACTTAGAGCTGACAGAAAGAAAATGCAGGAACAGCAGAAGCATTTAAGTGTGCAGAAGGATATACAGGCATTGAAAGAGAAGTATCAACTGCTTGATAAGGAATGTAATAATAAGAAGAACGCATTTGAGCAATATGAACATTACTTTAATGGGGAACTGCCTGAAAAGGAAGATGTACACAAGCAGATTGAAATCTTTGATGAAGCAGGAAGATTAAGTGGAAAATTCACACACATTGATGATGATGACAGTAAAAGGCTTGAACAACTTAGAGGTATGTTTGAACAGGGCGTTCCTGATAGTGAAACTATTTATGAATGGCAGAATACTGCCGGACAATTAGATGAACTTAAAGAAGCTGCTGCGAAGAACCGTTTGTCTGACGATGAACTGGAAAAGCTTGAATGGTATAAGAAAAGGTTTGCAAGAGGAATTCCCGATGAAAACAAAGTCGGGAAGATTCATGATATCTGGATTTCAGCACAGAACAAGCAGAATTCTATTGTTGGCAAGGAAATGAAGCTGGATCTTGCAAGAGAGAATGAACAAGCAAGACTTGAAAGAGCTAAGTTATATAAAAATTCATGTGTGCCTGGAATTATAGCAGGAATCGTAATGGCTGTAATAGGCGGTGTGCTTGTTGTGCCTGTAATGGAAGTTGGAATTGCCATGATTATTGTCGGCTTGTGTATGGCAGTAGTATTTTCAGTGATTGGAACTGTGAAGAAGAAACAGCATGATAGTGAATTTATGAATATAAGTGCTGAATCTGATAATAAGATTAAGGCAATTGAAGCGGATATTAATGATGATAAGAATTTTATCAGCGGAACGGAGAATGTTGTAAGGCAGTTCTGTGAAGAATATGAGATTACATTTAGCAGAGATAATATTGCATGGGAGCTTTCGGGTTTATGTCATGATATAGAAGATTATCGTGAACTTGAGAAACGGGCGGCTGGTCAGGACAACGAATTATCTGAACAGATAAAACAGCTTGAGAACAGGCTGGATGTATTTCTGAAACGGTATAACTGTGCCGCTAATGGTAATAATTATAGTCTGGCAATTGAACGCATAAGAAATGACATTGCTGACTATAAAAGAATTAATCAAGAAATGTCTAAACAAGATATCTATAGAAACCAGTACGAGCAGAATATGTCAGGTATTAAATGCTTTCTGGAAAAATATATTAAAAGCTTTAATGGCGAGGAAAGTATTGGAGAAACACTTAGAAACCTTGACAAAAAGCTTGATGGATATTATTGTGCTAAAAGTGAGTATGATAATGCAATGATGATTAAAGCTGATTTTGAGTCAGAGAATGATATCAGTATGTTTGCGGCACAAAATGATGCTGATAAGATTTCACTGGAAGAGATAGCGTCAGATATGACACGGATTGACAACATGATTGAAGAATATGCACAACAGATATCTCAGTGCAATAAGCAGTTAGAGAATCTTCAGATTCAGGCTGATGAGTGTGAAAACTGCAGGCAGGAACTTAACCGGCTTACAGATATTCAGGAAAGCGAAAAGAATAAAGAGAGATTGCTGAAGCTTACAAAACAGATTATGGAGGATTCAAAGCAGTCTTTTACTTCTGAATATATGGGACCTGTTATGTCGGGCTTTAGGAAGTATTATACTATACTTACCGGATGTGAGCCTGATGCATACAATCTTGATGCAGATACAAAGCTTACTGTCATGGAGCAGAATATGCCAAGAGATATTGGATATCTTAGTGCAGGAAAGCAGGATCTGGTTGGCGTATGCATGCGAATGGCGCTTGTTGAGGCAATGTATAAAGAAGAGAAACCATTTCTTATATTTGATGACCCATTTGTCAATCTTGATGATAATAATATTAAGGGGGCTATGAAGCTTCTCGACGAGATTGCAAAGAATTATCAGGTTATATATTTTACTTGCAGTGAAAGCAGAATACACAATTAGTGTAGGATATACATTTATTAAGGAGAGATACAATGGAAGAAGTTATTCAGTATGTACCTAATCTGTATGCAACCTTCTGGGCACTTATACCACCGCTGGTTGCTATAATATTAGCATTAATTACTAAAGAGGTTTACAGTTCACTTTTTGTAGGAATTGTAATAGGAGGACTGTTCTATGGAAATATATTCCAGAGCGGGTTCAGTTTTGAAAAATCAGTTCTTCATATATTTGAAGATGGTCTTGTAGGAGTATTGTCAGATCCTTACAATGTAGGAATTCTGGTGTTCCTTGTTGTACTGGGAATCATGGTGTGCATGATGAATAAAGCAGGTGGTTCTGCAGCATTTGGAGAATGGGCTGGAAGACATATTAAGACAAGAGTTGGAGCACAGCTTGTTACGGTGCTTCTTGGAATTCTTATATTTATTGATGATTATTTTAACTGTCTTACTGTTGGAAGCGTTATGCGTCCAGTAACAGACAAGCATAATGTTTCGAGAGCAAAGCTTGCATATCTTATTGATGCAACAGCGGCACCAATCTGTATTATTGCGCCTATATCTTCATGGGCAGCAGCGGTAACAGGTTTTGTTGAGGGCGAAGATGGTTTTGGAATATTTATTAAGGCTATTCCTTACAATTATTATGCGTTATTTACTATTGCAGCAATGATTCTTATTGTAGCGTTAAAGGTTGACTTTGGTTCAATGGCAGTTCATGAAGCAAATGCAGCTAAGGGAGACTTGTATACAACTCCTGACAGGCCATATGCTAACGCAACAGAAGATGTAATTAAGGGACGCGGAAGAGTGTTAGATCTGCTGTTTCCAATTATTACACTTATAGTTTGCTGCATAATTGGAATGCTATATTCAGGAGATTTTTTCAAGGGAGTAGGTTTTGTTGATGCATTTTCAGGAAGTGATGCTTCGGTAGGACTTATGCTTGGAAGTTTCTTTGCACTTATAATAACAATTGTGTTCTATGCAGTAAGAAGGGTACTTTCATTCAATGAATCATGCTCATGCATACCGGAAGGATTCAAGGCAATGGTACCAGCAATCCTTATTCTTACATTTGCATGGACACTCAAAGCAATGACAGACAGTCTGGGCGCTAAGGAGTTTGTTGCCGGACTTGTAAAAGGAGTATCGGGCGGCTGGTTAAATATTCTGCCGGCAGTTATATTTCTGGTTGCGGTATTCCTTGCTTTTGCAACAGGAACATCGTGGGGAACATTTGGAATTCTTATTCCTATTGTTGTAAATACATTTTCAGGAACGAACCATACAATGATGATTATATCAATCTCAGCATGTATGGCTGGAGCTGTCTGTGGAGACCATTGTTCACCAATATCTGACACGACAATTATGGCTTCGGCAGGAGCACAGTGTAATCATATGAATCATGTGTCTACACAGCTTCCATATGTAATTGTAGTTGCAGTTATTTCTTGTGTGACATATGTTATTGCAGGATTTGTACAGAATCCTGTTGTTCCTCTTATTATAGGTTTAGTTATTCTTATAGGTGCATTTACAGGTATCAAATATATTAATAAGGGTAAGAGCAATGAATAATATAAAGGGAAGCCTGATACTGCTTCTTGTTGCATTTATCTGGGGAACGGCATTTGTTGCACAGACAAGTGGTGCAGGAGCAGTGGGAACATTTACATTTAATGCTGCAAGGTCTATAGTCGGAGCACTATTTCTGGCAGTCGTAATTATAATTAAAAATGTATTGGATAAAAGAAATAATTCAGGGAAAGTGATTAGTACAGAGAATGGAAGCCGTTTACAGACATGGCCACTGGGTGCAGGCATAATATGTGGAATTGTTCTATTTGCAGCGATGACTTTCCAGCAGTATGGAATAAGTGTATATCCACAAGGGGTCGCGGCATCAGGAAGGTCGGGCTTTATTACAGCAACTTATGTTGTTATGGTTTCGGTAGTTTCGGTTTTTATGGGTAAGAAAATGCACTGGATAACCGGCGTTTCTGTTGCAGGATGCGTTGCCGGAATGTATCTTTTATGCATGTCTGGTGGTGTATCAGGAATATATCTTGGAGATGTCCTTGTGTTCCTGGGAGCAATATGCTTTACAATACACATTCTGGTTATTGATAAATTTTCAAGTGCTGACAGCATGAAAATGTCCTGTATACAATTTATGGCTATTGCAATTATTTCAACATTTGCTATGATATTTACGGAAAATGTTACATTTGCAGGAATTAAAGCTGCGCTTATTCCGATACTTTATGCAGGTGTATTGTCAGGCGGTATAGCATATACACTTCAGATGGTTGGACAGAAATATGCACAGCCTTCGGTGGCATCTATTGTCATGAGCCTTGAATCAGTGTTTGCGGTGCTTGCCGGATGGATTGTACTTGGGGAATTGTTAAAACCAAAAGAGATAATGGGGTGTGTACTTGTGTTTACAGCGGTTATTCTGGCACAGATACCAGGAATGAAGAAGGGTGATACGAAATGAGAAAGAAAATAATAGGGATAATATTACTTGTGTTGATTGTGTTTGGCGGATATAAACTTTTTGCAAATGTGTCTGCTAATAATGTTAATTCAAACAGTATACAGTTTTCCTATGAGGATATTCCGGCATATAATGGAGATAATCCATATGTTGTAGTTAATGATAATAAGCCGTATTTTACAAGCTCTGAGATAGTTAAGGATTCATATATAAAATATGGACCGCTTGACAGTATCAAAAGGGTTACTTCTGCGATGGCATGTTTAGATTATGATTCAATGCCATCTGAAGATGATAAGAAAGGTGAATCAAAAAGTATCTGTCCTACAGGATGGAATAATATCAAGTATGACAGTATTGCGGGAGATGGATACTGCCAGAGCAGAGCGCAGAGCATTGCATGGTGCTTTGGAGGTTCTGATACTGATAAGAAGAATTATATAACAGCAACTCCATATATGAAGAACTATATGAATGCATATGTGGTAAAGATTGCAAGATATCTTGAGAAAACTTCTAATCACGTTATGTACAGGACTACTCCGGTATTTGTTGGTGAAGAACTTATGTGCCGGGGGGTTCTTATGGAGGCTTATTCTGTAGAGGACAGTGGAGAAGGAATATGCTTTAATATATTTTTATATAATGTACAGCCGGGTATTAATTACATATATTCAACAGGAGAGTCTGAATATACAGGAGAATTCCTAGATATGGCTGCACAGATGAAGGATTCATCAATGGATTTCAATTATATTCTTAACAGTAAAACAATGACATTTCATAAACCGGAATGCGAAAAGGCATCAAGAATTGGAACTAAGAATAAGATATATTCTTATGCAGAAAGAGAAGAACTTATTGGAGCGGGATATACGGCAGCGGAATGCTGTAATCCATAGTTTATAACTTTTTTACAATTGTTTATGATTGTTATACAGACATATAAGGATTTTTCTGGTAATATAAATCTATCGAATCATTATTTTAAGACAGAGAGGAGATAGGGGTATGAACAATAGCTTTGAAAGCTTTGAATTATCTACAGAACTTATATTTCAGAGGTTCCTGATGGATAAGGAGAGAAGAAAGAATTTTTACAATGGTCTTGAGCTGGCAGATTATATTGCGCTCAAGGTAATGGAGAAAGATTGTATTGATGGCAAGGATAAGACATATCTTAAGGATTTGTCTTCATTTATGAGAATATCAATTCCACAGACATCGGCAATCGCAAGCAGTCTTAAGGACATGGGTTATGCTTTATGGAAACATGATGGCAAAGGAACAGATGGTACATATCTCGTATTCACTGATGCCGGAAGGGATTTCTTGAAAAAAAGAGAGGACAATAACAGAGAATATTATGGTAATGTTATTGCTGAACTTGGTGAAGAAAGAACTACACAGATACTTAGTGATATGAGAACTCTTGTTGAAGCTATGGAGCACGCATCAAAAAAGATGCACCTTAAGGAGGCAGAATAATATTACAGAATATAAGGGAGAATAAAAGCAATGAGTAATGTTAATACTAAGAATAATGTGAGAACGATAGCGGTGACGGGTATGCTTTCAGCAGTAGCAGTAGTTCTTATGTATCTGGAGATACCGATTCCTATTATGCCAGGATTTATCAAGTTTGATTTTTCGGATCTTCCGGCGTTACTTGGTGCTTATGCACTCGGACCAGTGGCAGGCATTATAATATGTCTCATTAAGAATGTTGTACATCTGGCAGCTTCACAGAGTATGCTTGTTGGCGAACTTTCTAACTTTATACTCGGTTCCGTATTCGTGTTTACAGCAGGAATTGTTTATAAGAAGAAAAAGTCTAAGACAGGAGCATTGCTTGGCGGTTTATGCGGTGCCATGGCAATGGGTGTATTCAGTGTGTTCTCTAATTATTTAATAGTGTATCCTGTGTATTATAAACTGGCAATGCCAGAGGTGGTAATATTAAGTCTGTATCAGGCTATAATTCCATCTATGAAATCAATCATGCAGTGTCTGATATGCTTTAATCTTCCTTTTACAATAGTTAAAGGTCTTATAGATGTAGGGATATCAATGCTTATATATAAGCCATTATCACCACTTCTTAAGGGAAAACATTAATATAATAATATATAATACTAATATGCCGGAACTTTTGCTGAGTCTGAAGTTCTGGCATATTTTTTTTGTTTTTGACCGATACTGAAAGTTATGAAGTTGATACACAATGCATATTTAGAGAAAGTATTTTGATGATAATTTGTGAAAAATGCACAAAAATAATCTAAAAGTTTGTGAATGAATGTGATTGATTTTGAATGAATGTGATTGTATTATAATTATATCAAAAAGGTCGTGAAGCCAGAAAGGAGAGACAATGGTATATACAGTAACATTTAATCCGTCACTGGATTATATAGTGGAAGTTAAGAGTTTTGAACTGGGGATGACGAACAGAACATCATATGAGCATATGCTTCCAGGGGGTAAAGGAATTAATGTTTCAATAGTTCTTAATAATCTTGAATTTGATACAACAGCATTTGGTTTTGTAGCCGGGTTTACCGGAAAACAGATATGTGACATGGTATCAGAGTATGGCATTAATACAGATTTTATTCAGGTTGATAATGGTTTTTCAAGAATAAACATGAAGATTAAGAACATAGATGGAACAGAGATTAACGGAATGGGACCTCAGATATCAGAAGATAATCTCCATTCTCTTGTAAGTAAGATTGACAGACTTTCAAGTGGAGATGTTCTTGTGCTTGCAGGAAGTATTCCCTCATGTATATCAGACGATATATACAGAAGAATAATGGGAAGACTACAGGGAAGAGATGTTAAGATTATAGTTGATGCGACAAGCAGGCTTTTACTTAATGTCCTTGAATATCACCCATTTCTTATCAAGCCTAATCAGCATGAACTTGGAGATATATTTGGTGTTAAGCTTGAATCTAAGGAAGAGGTTATTCCATATGCAAGGAAGCTGCAGGATATGGGAGCTGTCAATGTGCTTATATCGATGGGTGGAAAAGGCGCAGTTCTTATTGATGAACATGGAAACGTATATGAAGCAGATGCACCAAAGGGCGAGCTTAAGAATTCAGTAGGTGCAGGTGATTCAATGGTTGCAGGATTTATGGCGGGGTATCTTCAGACAGGCAATTATGAAGATGCATTCCGGATGGGCGTTGCAACAGGAAGTGCCAGTGCATTTTCAGAAAATCTTGCAACAAAAAGAGAGATTTCAGAGGTATTAAAGCGGGTAGAGGTTACCTGCAAGAGATAATGTAAAGGAGGTATTTTATGAGAATTACAGATTTACTTGATAAGAGAAGCATTAATCTTAATGCTGCTCCTAAGACAAAGAGTGAGGCTCTTGATATGGCTGTAGAACTTATGGCAAAGAGCGGAAAGATTGATGATATTGAAAGCTACAGGGCTAAAGTATATGCAAGAGAAGAAGAAAGTACAACAGGTGTAGGAGAAGGAATAGCAATTCCTCATGGCAAATGCAGTGCTGTTAATGCACCAGGACTTGCAGCAATGATTATTAAGGATGGAGTTGATTTTGAATCGCTTGATGATGAGCCGGTAAAGGTTCTTTTCCTTATTGCAGCGCCGGATACTAAGGATAACGTACATCTTGATGTATTAAGTAAGTTATCAGTGCTTCTTATGGATGAGAATTTCGTAGCAAAGCTTATGAAAGCTGGAAGCCCTGAGGAATTCATTGAAATCATAGATGGGGCTGACGAAGAAGCCAAGAGTATAGATGAAAGACTTGAAAAGGAAGACAATAAGCCGGCTAAGATTCTTGCAGTTACTTCCTGCCCTACAGGTATTGCACATACTTACATGGCAGCAGAAGGACTTGAGAAGGCAGCAGCTAAGGCTGGATGTGCAATTAAGATTGAGACAAGAGGTTCTGGCGGAGCTAAGAATGTACTGACAGATGCAGATATTGAATCGGCAGAGTGTATTATTGTTGCGGCAGATGCACAGGTTCCAATGGAGAGATTTGATGGAGAGAAAGTAATTGAGTGTCAGGTTTCAGATGGAATTAATAAAGCAGATGAACTTTTAAAGAAAGCTCTTGCAGGAGATGCACCTGTATATAAGGCAGGAACTTCTGAAAAGAAGGAAAGCACATCAGCAAAGAAAGGCGGCGGAATTGGACATAAGATATATACACAGCTTATGAATGGTGTATCACATATGTTACCTTTCGTTGTAGGCGGAGGTATTCTGATTGCCATAGCATTTCTTATTGATGGACTTAATGTTGATATGAATGCACTGTCAGAGGCAGAACGAAGCAACTTTGGTACGATAACACCTGTTGCGGCACTGTTTAAGTCTATCGGTGGAGCAGCATTTGGCTTCATGCTCCCTGTTCTGGCAGGATTTATTGCAATGGCCATTGGTGACAGACCGGCACTTGCACTTGGTTTTGTTGGTGGTTATATCGCAGCTAATGGAAAGTCTGGATTCTTAGGCGCTCTGGTAGCAGGTTTTGCAGCAGGATATATTATAGTTCTTTTAAGAAAGATATGTGATAAGTTACCAGAGGCATTGGAAAAGATAGCACCTGTACTTATATATCCGGTAGTGGGTATTCTGGTAATAGGACTTGGAATGACATTTATTGTAGAGCCTGTAATGGGTGGGATTAACACAGGACTTAACAGCTTCCTTGCAGGAATGGGAAGTACAAGCAGGGTTCTTCTTGGATTCATACTTGCAGCCATGATGGCAATTGATATGGGTGGTCCGTTCAATAAAGCAGCATATGTTTTTGGAACTGCTTCCATTGCAGCAGGTAATTATGATATAATGGCAGCAGTAATGATAGGTGGTATGGTTCCACCATGTGCGATTGCTCTTGCAACAATACTTTTTAAGAATAAGTTTACTAAGGAAGAAAGAGATGCTGGTCCAACTAACTTTATTATGGGACTTGCATTTATAACAGAAGGTGCAATACCATATGCGGCAGCAGATCCTTTACATGTAATACCAGCATGTATCATAGGTTCAGGTGCAGCAGGTGCTGTCAGTATGTTTTTCAAATGTACTTTAATGGCACCACATGGCGGCATTTTCGTATTCCCTGTAGTAGGCAATGCAATATATTATGTGATTGCACTTGTGGCAGGAACTATCATCTCAACAATATGTTTAGGGCTCTTTAAGAAGAAAGCAGCCTAAGAAAGGTGGTTTTTAATTATGAAGGAATTTAAGTACGTTATTACAGATGCAGAAGGCATACATGCTCGTCCAGCAGGAGAGCTTGTAAAGGCTGCTAAGGAATTTAGCAGTAAGATTACAATTATTAAGGATGGCAAGTCAGGAGACTGCAAGAAAATCTTCGGTGTTATGGCACTTGCAGTAAAATGTGGAAATGAAGTTACAATTACTGTAGAAGGTGAAGATGAAGAGGCTGCAGCAGCTAAGATTGAAGAATTCATGAAGAGCAATATGTAGCAGTCAGGAGGTGCACATGAATAAATATACTGGAAAAAGTGTATTTGGAGGCATTGCTATAGGTAAGATAATGGTGTATGAGAAAGGTGAACATCAGGTTAAGCGTGTAAAGATTACTGATGCAGAAGCAGAGAAGAACCGTTATTATGAAGCTGTAGAAATAGCCTTTAAACAACTGGGGGAACTTCATGATAAAGCACTTCGCGAAGTTGGCGAGGCTAATGCGGCAATATTTGAGATTCATCAGATGATGCTTGAGGATGACGATTATAAGGAATCTGTTGAGCATATTATCGAGAGTCAGATGGTGAATGCAGAATATGCCATAGCCCAGACAGGGGATAATTTTTCACAGATGTTTGCAGCCATGGACGATGAATATATGCGTGGAAGAGCAGCAGATGTCAAAGATATTACAGAAAGACTGTTAGGAATACTTTCTGGCAATACAGGAAGCGGTGTAGATGTAGACGAGCCTGTTATTATGGTGGCAGAGGATCTGGCACCATCAGAGACAGTCCAGATGGATAAGAGCAAGATATTATCATTTGTTACACAGAAGGGTTCAGTTAATTCACATACTGCCATTCTTGCAAGAACAATGGGAATTCCGGCTTTAATTGGTTCAGATATTGTTATTGATGAATCTCTTAATGGCAAGCTTGGCGTTGTCGATGGAACTAACGGTGTCGTATATATTGAACCTGATGAGGCAACCCTGTCAGCAATGCAGGAGGAACAGCGCAAAGACAATGAGAAGAAAGCTCTTTTGCAGGAACTTAAAGGCAAGGAAGATGTGACTTTAGATGGCAAGAAGATTAAGCTTTACTCTAATATTGGTAACATTAAGGATCTCGCAAATGTTATTGCCAATGATGCAGCAGGAATCGGACTGTTTCGAAGTGAATTCATATATCTTGAATCTGATACATTTCCAACAGAAGAAGAACAGTTCAACATATACCGTACTGTAGCTGAAAGCATGGCTGGAAAACCGGTAATTATAAGAACTCTTGATATCGGTGCTGATAAGCAGTGTGATTATTTCGGACTCGATAAAGAGGATAATCCTGCTCTTGGTCTTCGTGCAATAAGAATATGTCTTACAAGACCTGAGATATTCAAGACACAGTTACGCGCCCTTTACAGAGCAAGTGCGTATGGAAACATATCTATAATGTATCCTATGATAATCAGTGAACAGGAAGTTGATAAGATTAAGGTTATTGAGAATGAAGTTAAGGCTGAGCTTACAGAGCAGGGAATTGAATTCGGTAATCCTAAGAGTGGAATTATGATTGAGACTCCGGCTGCTGTAATTATGAGCCGCCAGCTTGCTAAGAAGGTGGATTTCTTCAGTATCGGAACTAATGACCTGACACAGTACACGCTAGCGATTGACCGTCAGAATACAAAGCTTGATGATTTCTACGATGCTCATCATCCAGCCATTCTTGCCATGATAAGAATGGTTGTTGAGAATGCACATGCAGAGGGCATCTGGGCAGGTATCTGTGGTGAACTCGGTGCAGACACAACACTCACAGAAGAATTTCTTAAGATGGGTGTCGATGAGCTTTCAGTTTCAGCAGGCAAGGTGCTGGCTGTGAGGAAGGTGATTCGTGAGACGAGAGTGTCTTAGGGGCTTGCTGGCTAGTTTGCTTGATTGCTGCGGCGTTGGTGATGGCAGCATCACTGCATCGGCGAGATCTGGTAGATTTGGCGATTTCGCATGAGGAAATTCAGTCGTTAATGTATAAAATATAATGTGGAATTGTCGTCTTCCTATAAGAAACATTTTTTATGTTGACTGATAGGTAGTTTTGGCAGGTAAATTGAATACTTAGAGTTGAAAAGCCTATAAGATTGTTTTGCTTGAACATCTTATAGGCTTTTTTGATGCAGTATTGACTTGAATATGATGATTTGATGGAAAAATTACCCATAAGAAGTTGTAAAATGCGACTATTGATAGGTATCAGGTGTTAGATTGTATTATATTTGTGTGGCAGAATATATATGATTAGTATATTGAGAACTGAGCATGGATAGAACTCTAAGGAGATATTCGCTTATTATATTGCTTATTCCCTTAAAAATAGGAGAGATTTAAGGGATTAGAATTGATGAAATATTGAAAAGTCAGTTACAGGAACTTATGTCTAATCTAGGGTTGGATATGACCACATTTTTTACAATGGCAGCAAAACAGGCCGTAAGGGAACAGGCGTTGCCATTTCACACAGATATGAATAGTGGTATATATGGAATGCAGGCGTATAAGCTGACTATGAAGAATACGAATTATAACAATACAGGAAAAGCAACTGTATCATCTGCGGATGAATGGAATGATGAAACAGAATGGGATGATATTTCTTACAAAAGATAGTTTTATATTTAAGATAGGAAATCATAATAAAGATGATTTGAAAAGAGTTGAAGATATGTATAGATAATTCTTATCGGATAATAGGGTTATATAATTGTATAACTATTAGAATGATTAAAATGTGACTATTGGGAGATATCAGGTGATAAATTGTGCCCAACTTTAAGTGGCAGTTTAATAGAAGCTACTTTGAGAAAAATTCTTGCATCTTGAGAACTGAAGAGAGAGAAAAGAATACTTGCTATTTTTCAATGAATAAAAAATGCAAAGCCTATAAGCATGTTTATTAAAACAGCTTATAGGCTTTTTTAATGTACATACAACTAATATAATAAAAACAAGAATTTAAGAAAACTGTTTCATACAAAAGTTGTCTGTTTTTTATAATTGTAGGAATTAATAATTGTAAAATGGAGGCTAAAATAAATATGAAAAAATACGGTTATATAAGAGTTTCAACAAAAGAGCAGAATCCAGAAAGACAAAATATATGCTATGGAGGCAGAAAACATTAAGAAGCAGAATATATATGTTGATAAGATATCGGGAAAAGGTTTTGACAGACCTCAGTATTGCAGAATGGTAAAAAAATTGAAAGCAGGGGATATTGTCGTAATTAAAAGTATAGACAGACTGGGGCGCAATTACAATGAAATACTGGAACAATGGAGAATCATTATTAAAGAAAAATGTGCTGATATACAAGTAATTGATATGCCCTTGCTTAATACCAATCAGAGAAGTGATAATTTGACAGGAGTATTTATATCAGATTTGGTTTTACAGATACTTGCATATGTAGCGGAGACAGAAAGAACATTTATAAGACAGAGGCAGGCAGAGGGTATAGCTGTAGCAAAGAGAAATGGCAAAAAATTTGGCAGAAATAGAAATGTTTTGCCAGAAAATTTTCTAGAATACTATCAGAAATGGAAAAATAGGGAAATAACAATAAGACAGGCAGCAGAAGCATTAAATATGAATTACTCAACATTCTACAGAAGATGCAATGAATATGAAAAAGAAACTTGTGTCAAATAGTAGACTATTTGACACAGTCTGAAAAACTAAAAAAATATCTAATTATTCAAGAAAATCCCTATGAAATAATTATACATATATTGTGTTGAAATGTCTACTTTATGACACGAACAGTCTAAGAAAACTATAATTATTGTATAGTTAAATTGTTTGATTTGATTATTGGAGGAATATGAAAAGGAATTTGATTAAAGAGTATAATTATTTTTTTTGCGGAGCGATATCGTGGATTCTAACACTTTTATCTGGTTATATTGCAATGTATCTTATGTGGGGTTTGATGAAACCGAGTGATGATTTACCAGGACTATTTTATTATAAGGCTGCAATATATGGGGATTCAATAGGTTTAACATTTTTGGTTGGGTCTTTAGTTGCATTGATTAAAAATAATAAAGGAATAAACATAACTGACGGAAAGAAATGTAGGAAAGTAGCAGGTATTTGTGGATTTATCGGTATGGTTATTCAGGCAGAGTGGTTGATAAGTGATTCAACTGTTCTTAATTGGACAATTCCTCAGCAACATTATTTTAATTTAGCAGGCTGGTATCATTCGATTTTTTTTATTTGTATGTTTATAACAATAGGATATTTGATTGCTAAAGTTAAGCTAATATTAAGAAATAAAGATTCTTATACAATTAGAGAAAAATTATTAATAGAGGTTATGATTGCTTCGGTAACATTATATATGCTTTGTCATATATCAGATAATTATCCAAAGATTATGTCAATGGGATTATCTTATGTGATTGTTTCAATTATTATTATTATATATATGAGCTTTTTGTTAATGAACAAAGATATTAGATTTAGTAATATTAAGGGAATTATAATAAATGGCTTAATATTTGGAATTGGGCTTTATCTTATTATAGTTGAAAAAACTGTTGGAAATTTTGTTGTTTCTCTAGCAGTTGCAATGAGTATGATTATATATTGTAATATAGAGAAAATAAATTATATACAATACTTAATGAGTTGTATACCTATAATCATTGGAACATTTGGTATTTTTTATTTTATATCAGGTTATTGTGATTCGACAAATAAATTGGGACTTTCTATAATATTTATCATTTTTTTGTTGATGTTTGACTTTAACATTTGGAAAGGTAAGAATTTAAATGCAATTGGTATAGTGATATCAATATATGTAATATTAATATCATTATTTGGCAAAAGATATTTTTATGATTATATTTCAGATTTTTTTACAATTATTATGGTACTGTTCTTTTCAAAAGGAATTAAAAATGTGTTTAAACAAGTTGTTGAGACGGAAGTAGATAAAAATAGTAAAAAGATATCGGATAAAGAATTTTTAAATAATAAAATTATTTTATATATTAAAATAACCGCATTAATAATTTCTTTAATTTCTATTTTATGTGATTGGATTAAATTTGATATAGCAGATTTTTATTTTAATAAAAATATTTTGAGAAATTTATTTATCGGTATAATTTTAATGTTGTTGATAGGAGAAAAAATAATTAAAAATATATTCGGAATATTATTGACGATATTAATCCTTATATGTGAATACATAGGCATATTAATAATTTGTTATAACAATATAATTAGGTTAAATATTTCTGATATATCAATAATATCTATGTGTATTATTGCATTTGCAATTTTTGCAAATGTAGGAGGTGGAATGTTACTCTCTCATGGGTTTCGAATGAATGTTGCAATATTGAGAATGAAAAATATTACATGGCAAATTTATGCTATTAGTTCGATTATGGGAACTGGTGCATCTTTGGTATCGTTTAGTACTACGGTATTGTTGGCATTTGATTTAAGTATTAAAAGATTGGTGATTTCGTTATGCCTGATAATATGGACATACTGGGTTATTCCTATGGTTTATGTGATTATATTTAGAATGAACAAAGAAATCAAAACCAGCAAAATTATTCCAAATACAGCTTTAGGTGGTGTGGCTCAAGATGGAATGATGATTGTTTTAGTAATATTTTGTGCAAGTTATCTTCCAAATATGTTTTGCACTTCAATGTTATATGAGGGAAAAAGGGTAGAAGGAATAATATTACTAGGAATCTTTCTATTAATTACAGCATTGGATCCTGTTAAATTTTGTTTGGAAAATAATAGAAATCATTTGATAAGGCAAAGAAAGGTAGTAAAGAATATAGAAATGATGGGAGAATGGAAAATTCTTAGGCATGAAATTATGATTCAGTCGAGACAGACATGTATAGCAATGTTTCCATATATATTAATCATTATATTTTGTATGATTGGAAAAAGCTATAAAAATGATAGTTTTGTAAATGTAAGACAAGAATTAAAAGTTTTTAAGAGAAAATATATTGAAACTGACGATTATGATGAAGAAAAAATAGAAAAGATATTTATACAATAAGGAGAAATATGACATATGGAAATGTATATGAGATTTCAGAATATATTTAAACAAAAATGTACTGAAATGGATAAGAAAATTGCAATTACTTGTTATACAGAACTGAAAAATATAGAAGAAATTTCATATAGGGATTTATTATATAGTGTTGATTCACTGATTTTTAATTTAACTAATATAGGAATGAAATGTGGTATGAGGATTATTATAATTCCAGAGTATAATATTGATACATACATTTACACGATTGCATTGGCATGTATGGGAATAACCATTGTTGCGCTAGATAAAGATACACCTATGCAATTATTAGAGAAAGAAATAACTGAGTTAAAACCAGCAGCTATTATAGCCAGTAAAAAAGTTTATGATATAAAATTTATAGATATATCAATATCGGTAATAGAATTAAAATCAGATTTAATTCAGTGGATAAGAAAAATTGATAATTATAATATATACTGTGAGTATCATGATATTATTGCAATTTTATTTTCATCAGGGACTACAAGTGAACCAAAGGGAGTAATGATTGGTTATGAACAGGAAATGACAGCATTAAACTATCTTTATAAGGTTGTAGGAAAGTCAGATATAAAATATTTAATGGTATTTCCGCTGTCTCACATATCAGGATATACAGATTATCTTGCATTAATAATGAATGGTGGTTCGATGGGAATTTTAGAAAATTGTACATCGTCTCAGTTTTCATATGGTTTTGAAATTTATAAACCAACTGTGTTTGGAATGATACCCAAAGTATGGGAAACTATTCAAAATAAAATTCAAGATGATATAAAATCAAAGGGAAAAATAAAATCTATATTTGTAAAGAATATGATTCTGCTTTGTGGACAAGTAAGAAATTTAACAGGAATTAATATATCAAAAATATTTTTTAAAAGTATAAATAAGAAAGTATTTGGAGGAAATCTTGAGCAGATTCATATGGGAGGAGGAAAATCAAATAGTGAAGTTGTAAGTTTTTTTTGGAATCTTGGATATGATTGTTTTGATTTTTATGCATCAACAGAAGCTAATATTCCTATTTGTGTGACACAGGGAAATAAGCGAATGACAAGTGTTGGAAATATAGAAACAAACCCTAATGTTGTCATAAGAGTTTGGAATCCAGATGATAAAGGAGTAGGGGAAATACAAGTTAAAAGTAAAACTATGATGATAGGCTATTTAAATAATTCAGAACTTACAGATCAATCATTTAGTGATGGCTTTTTTAAAACTGGTGATTATGGAAAAATTATTGATAAACAGTTGTATATAACAGGAAGAATAAAAGAAAGCATACATTTAAGAAATGGCGAAAAAATATCAGCTGAAGAAGTAAAAAAATTATATGATAAAGTAGCTGATATAGACAGCGAATATACTATTATTGGTATTACCCAAGACGGTTATGATGATATTTGTGTTTTTATTGTTGGAAAGAAAGGCGAATTTGATAATTCTTTTAAAATAATCAATCAAAAAGTACCTATTAATTATAGATATAAAGAATTAGTTTATGTTGATAATTTACCTAAAACATCATTAGGTAAGATTAAACAATATGAATTAAAAAGTCAGTATGAGTTTTTGAAAAATAGTTGCTTAGAGCAAAAATGCATTATAAATAATAATGAAGAAGAAAAAATTTTGAATATTATAAAAAAATATATTAATGTAGATGTTGAAGTATCCGATTTGATAGATAATTTTGATTCATTAAATTTGTTTGAAATGAGTATTGAGCTAGAATCAAAATTTGGTGTAAATATTCAGGAAACTATTACTCCTTATTGTACAATACAAGATGTTATTGAATGTATTTTAAAAAATAAAAATATATCATACAAAGATTATGATTATACAAAGTATCCTTTGAAGAGGAAAAAATATGATTTGTTTTTATTTGAAAAATTTAAAAAGTGGACAGAGTTCAATTATAAATTCGAAGTATTAGGGATAAATAACATTAATGAAAACGAACAATATATATTTGCTCCTAATCATGAAAGTTATTTAGATGCGATGTGGGTGTATAGTTGTATGCCACAATATCAAAAATTGAAGATATGCACGATGGCAGCAGATAAACTTTTTGAAAAAAATATATTCAGATATGGTATTAGAATAATGGGGGCAGTTCCAGTACATAGGGCTGGAAATACTATTATAGCTATGAATCGTATAAATGATTTAATTGAACAAAAATATAATGTAATTATACACCCCGAAGGAACACGCTCTAGAAATGGAGAAATGGGAGAATTAAAAAAAGGTGCGGCAGAGTTATCTATTAAAACAGGTGTTAAAATTATCCCGGTAGGCATATATGGGGCGTGGAATATTTATCCGCCTAATAAAAGTCTGCCGAGAATGAGATTGATAAAAAAACAAAGAAATCCTCTATATATTTATTTTGGAAAACCCATGTCGCCTTCCGATTATGATAGTGCGGATGATATGACAACTGAATTAGAAAAGCAGATAAAGAATTTATTACTAAAATGCAATAATGCAGATAAGGAGTAACGAATATGGTATATGGCATAGATGTTGATGGAGTATTAACTGATATATGGTTATATCAAATGAATAAGGCAATTCCATATTTTAAGAAACATAATATTGAATTAAAACATGAAAAAGAATATGACATAAAAGACATCTTTGAATGTACAGATAAACAAAGAGAAAAATTCTGGTTGATATATATTTGGGAGTATTGTCTTAGGTTGAAAATGACAGATGGTGCTGCTGAAACTGTCAGAATTTTGAAACAAAAAGGAAACCAGATTTATATAATTACAGGAAGGGCGCATACAAAAGAAAAGGGAGTAGTTGGGTTTATTTTTAGAAAAATGCTTAAATACTGGTTACGGAAAAATAAATTTGTCTATGACAAAATTTTTTATGTAACAGAAGAAGGTAGTTCAGAAGAAAAATATAATATTTGTATACAGGAAAATATTGATGTGTTAGTTGATGATAAGCCAACGAATTTATTGCCTTTAAAAGACAAACTAAAAATAGTATGTTTTCCAGCAAAATGGAATGAGGATAATCACGATTTAGATAAATATAGGATAAAATGTTTTGAGGATTTATTGAATGTTTAATATAAGGAATTAATATGAATATAAGTAATAATTTTTCGTGATTAACAAATCCCCCATAATAAGTATCATGATGAAAATTTACAAAAGGCAGGTTGTTGTGCACAGATGGTTGAATTTGCAGTTCTGTCATTTAAGGAGAACCAATGGGGAGAATTTGTTTCTTAGGGAATTGGTACATCTATACTTCAGATGGGAAATATAATTAAGAATCCGAGAATATGGATTGCACCAATAGTTACGTCTGCAATTATAGGATTTGACTGGGCTGGAATGATACTTATATCATTTGTTCTTCCAGCAGTGATATGTCCACTTATTAATATGCGTCTTAAAAAGATTTGCTGGGTTAAAGATGGAACTATGATACTTTCTTGAAAATTGTTATAGAATGATGTAATACGATTTTGATCTGATTTATGAATAGGAAGTTAAACATGAATAATATTGAATTAATTGGGAATAAGCAATTAGAAAAACTTAGTTTTTATGAAAGAGAAATATATCTGGCTAAAATTAGACAATACTGCTTGAAATCATTGTGTAAAAAACAGTCAACAATTAATGAATTATTAAAAAAAGCCTATCCATTAATAAGAAATTATGATTATGAGATAATTGGTGAGGAAAATGTCGGTAGTGATGCTAGTTATTTGTTTTTATGTAATCATTCAAATTCACATGATTTTTTTACTGCACAAGAAATGGGGGCAGCAGTAGGAAAAAATGTAAGTGTTTTTGCCGCAAATGATGATTTATCATTGTTATCAAAAATGATATTTGGATTAGCTGACTCAACATTTATAGATAGAAATGATTCTAAATCAAGTAGAACTGGGATTACAACAATGGCCAGTAAATTAATGCAAGGCAAATCAGGAGTTATTTTTGCAGAGGGGACTTGGAATTTACATCCATATAAACCAATGCAACAGATAAAAATTGGAGCCGCATATATAAGCGCAATATCACAAACAAAAATAATTCCTACTATATTTGAATATGTAGAAGTACCTGATTTGGTTGATAAAGAAAAAAATTTATATAAAAAATGTGTTATTTGTTTTGGTAAAGAAATAATAATTGATCAAAACCAAAATTTGATAAGTCAAACTTTGAAGATTCAAAAAACAATAGAAGAATTAAGGTTGGAATTATGGAAAAAATTAGACGTAAAAAAAGATTACACATTATTAGCCGATAAACAAAGATATGTTAATCACACATACCTTAAAAAGTTTGATGCTTTCGGATTTACATATGATTCCGAGTCAGAACAAAAGCATCTCTTCTCTAGTATAAATCAACCTGTAGAAAATGAATATATATTAACAAGTAATAATGAATTTATTCCAGGAGTAACGCTTAGAAGGAGATGAAATTGTTACGAAAGAATTGTGAAAATTATATATTATTCACAATGGCTTAAATTCATTTTTTGATTTGCTATATTCAGTCTGTTTAATGCCAGATTAATTAGAATTATAATGCTTTGAATAATAATGCTATAAAATTTTTCATATAATGATGGCTCTTGGAATAAAACAATTATGCTTCGGCTAAAATATAATAAAAATAGAAATTAGCCGAAAGGAAGCTGACGTATGAGTTATATTAAAAGAAATTTGGATGATATAGGGTAAGTAAAAATTGCTATATTCACAATCCCCCTATAATATGCTATCATAATGAAAATTTACAAAGTGAGGTCTATTTATGTGGGAGAAATTTAAATCTTTCCTGAAGCGGAAGGATATTGAAGTTTCAGTTAAAAGGTATGGAATTGATGCACTGGGTGCGATGGCGCAGGGATTGTTCTGTTCGCTGCTTATAGGAACAATTCTTAATACATTGGGAACACAGCTGCATATTGGTTTTCTTACTAATACTGTAGCAACAGTGAGCGGTGTCAATTATACAGTTGGAGGGCTTGCGTCAGCAATGAGCGGACCGGCAATGGCAGTGGCAATCGGTTATGCATTGAAATGCCCTCCACTTGTACTGTTTTCACTTATAACTGTTGGATTTGCGTCTAATGCGCTTGGCGGTGCAGGTGGTCCGCTTGCAGTATATTTTGTTGCAATTATTGCATCAGAAGCAGGTAAGATGATTTCTAAAGAAACTAAGATAGATATTCTTGTTACACCGCTTGTTACTATAGGTGTTGGAACAGGAGTAGCGGCTCTTATTGCACCGGCTTTGGGAAAAGCGGCAATGAAGATTGGCGAACTTATTATGCTTGCAACTAATCTTCAGCCTTTCCTTATGGGAATTGCAGTATCAGTTCTTGTTGGAATTGCACTTACACTTCCTATATCATCAGCCGCGATATGTGCTGCATTTGGACTTACTGGGCTTGCAGGCGGAGCAGCAGTTGCAGGCTGCTGTGCGCAGATGGTTGGATTTGCAGTTATGTCATTTAAGGAGAACCGATGGGGAGGACTTGTTTCTCAGGGAATTGGTACATCTATGCTTCAGATGGGAAATATAATTAAGAATCCGAGAATATGGATAGCACCGATAGTTACGTCTGCAATTACAGGTCCTATGGCAACATGCCTGTTTAAGCTGCAGATGAATGGCACTCCGGTATCATCTGGTATGGGAACTTGCGGATTTGTTGGACAGATTGGTGTATATTCTGGTTGGGTAGCTGATATTGCTAATGGAACAAAGACTGCAATTACAGGATTTGACTGGGCTGGATTGATACTTATATCATTCATTCTTCCGGCAGTGATATGTCCGCTTATTAATATGCTTCTTAAAAAGATTGGCTGGGTTAAAGATGGAGATATGAAGCTTTCTTGATTGGGAAAACTTAATTGGAGAAACTAGATTGGATAAAAAGATAGGTTTATATTAAAAATAGTGGCAGGACTTCAGGTATTTCTAAAGACTGCCACTTTTTATATGCATATTAATTAAAATGTTCTTTCAATTCACCAGAAAGCTTTAAGACATGCTCGATGCCATCGTCAACATTCGAAACGGCTTCTTCCTGCTGGCGGATGCTCTCTGAAATATTAGATATCATTGCAGCGTTCTCTTCAGAGGTAGCAACAAGCGTCTGAATGTCTGAGTTAACGCTGTCAAAAGCTGTCCTGACAGATTCGATTACCTTATACTGTTCCCTTACAAGATCGTGTGCAACTTCTGTTGAATCATTGATTCCGGTGAGGACATTGACAAGAGTGTCCATCTTGGAAACAACATCATTAGCTGATTCAGCACCTGCATTCACGCGGTTAGAAACTTCATCTGTCATACCTGAAAGACCGTTAATGATTTTGTGGATATTGTCTGCAGCTTCTGAACTCTGTTCAGAAAGATGACGGATTTCATCTGCAACTACAGCAAATCCTTTACCATGTTCACCGGCTCTTGCGGCTTCAATTGAGGCATTAAGAGAAAGAAGATTAGTCTGGGCTGCAATTGCATTGATTTCTTCAAGAATAGAAGTAATCTTAGACATCTCGTTCATAAGCTCAGACATAGCTCCTCTGGCAGAGCCAACAGTTTCTGCCATCTCCGAAAGAGTGTTTTTAACAACATTTACCTCGTTATTACCGGCTCTGACTGATGTATCAACTTTTTCAAAGCCAGCATCAAGCTCTTTGGAAAGCTCATAATTCTTATTGATTTCATCGGTGGCATCCTGAATTCTCTCAGTTACAGATATAGTTGCATTGGTTGTATCGTCAATAACGGTATTCATCTGAGAAGCAGCTTCATTTACCTTAGTTGCCTGTTCAGATAAGTTATCAAGACCGTTCTTACAATTTTCGATAGCTGAATTAAGATTGATGGCTATATCATTGGCTGCATGTGAATTGCTGTTAATTGTCGAGATTGTTTCTTCACTCTGGGAAAGAAGCTCACGACCTCTGTCAACAGCTTTGAATAAAACAACAGCAACAAGGTCAAAAAGGAGTACCTTTGTAAAGGCATCTACTCTGTCGTAATTAGCCCCATCAATAACGAATGGGAAAAATATGGCACATATAAGTGCAATATTAGCAACAGGAACAGAGTAATATATAATGTACTTCTTATCAAAATATAATGCCATCATTGATAGAAATACAAAATTGGCAAGAAATGCAACTGAGTTGCCGCCTAAAACAAAAGCATATACAAATGTAGCAATTGAAGGCGTAAGATTAATGAGCAAAGCTTTAATAAAATGATTCTGAATTAAGAACTTACCAATACCGGCAGCAATAAGACTGGCAAGCATTATGCCAATTCCGATAAATGCACGGATATTAATCCCTTCTGAAAAAAATGTCATAACTGATAATGCAATTGTTCCAACTAAAACAATAAGATAGTTGTGTGAATGTAATTTATCCATTAGTTCCTCCCTAAAAATAATATTAAATTGTTCGAAAATTAATATAGAAATAATAGCATTTTTAAATACAAAAATCAATGATTAACAGGTTGACATTATGTTAAATTTGAAATATACTTCTAACTAAAGCGTTGACGAGAAGAGTACTATGTTACGGTTCTACAGAGAGAAGCATATATGGTGGAAGTGCTTTAGAATACGGATATGGGAAAACCACCTCCGAGCGGCCTCAATACGGCACGGTGATTCCGTTATAATCATAATGAGATGTTCTCCTGATTGAGAGAATAATAAGGGTGGAACCGCGGATTGAATATTCGCCCCTTATACAGCAAGCTGGAAAGCCACTGTATAAGGGGCTTTTTTGCGCGAGTAGCGATGAGAATATACAGGGAAAGTCAACAACTGTGCTTGCACAGGGTGTGGACTTTGCATGGATATTCGAGGAGCACCGCGACAGTGACAGAGCGAAGCTCTGGAACATGAGCTACGAGCACAAGCAGCGATGAGAATAGCAACAAAAATATTAACACAAAAGGAGATTTATCATGGTTAATTTTAAGGAAGATGAAAGACTGAATACTCTTAATCATTCATGTGCACATGTTATGGCACAGGCAGTAAAGCATTTGTATCCACATGCTAAGTTCTGGGTTGGACCAGTAGTTAAAGAGGGATTCTATTATGATATAGACCTTGGAGATAATGTAATCAATGACGATGCTATTGAAGCTATCGAAAAAGAAATGAAGAAAATCTGCAAGGAAGGCAAGAAGATATACAGAAGAGAAGTTTCTAAGCAAGAAGCCCTTGAGATGTTCAAGGATGATATGTATAAGCTTGACCTTATAAGCGGTCTTGAAGATGGCAACATTACAGTATATGACCAGGGCGATTTCACAGACCTCTGTCGTGGACCTCATGTTGATAATACTAAGCTCTGCAAGAACTTCAAGCTTGTTAAATATTCTGGTGTATACTGGAAGGGCGATGCTAACAATCATGTAATGCAGAGAATCTATGGTGTATGTTTCCCAACAGCTGAGGAGCTTGAAGAACATCTTAAGCTTCTTGAGGAAGCAAAGGAACGTGACCACAGAAAGATTGGCAAAGAAATGGAACTTTTCATGTCAGATGACTTAATCGGCCGTGGACTTCCAATGTTCTTACCAAAGGGATATACAGTATGGCAGGAGCTTGAGAATTACATTAAGGACAAGGAAAGAAAGCTTGGATACCTTCATGTAATGACACCATGTGTTGGTACAGTTAATCTTTACAAGACATCAGGCCACTGGGATCACTACAAGGAAAACATGTTCCCAGCTATGGAAGTTGAAGGCGAATCATTTGTCTTAAGACCAATGAACTGCCCTCACCACATGATGATATATGCTAACAAAATGCATTCTTACAAGGATCTTCCTATAAGAATCGGTGAGATTGCACATGACTTCAGATTTGAGGCAAGTGGAACATTAAAGGGTATTGAGAGAGGAAGACATTTCTGCCAGAATGATGCCCATCTTTTCGTAACACCAGAGCAGATTGAGTCAGAATTTGCCAAGGTTGTAGACCTTATATTTGAGACATACAAGGATTTCAATATTACAGATTACCGCTGTGTTCTCTCATTAAGAGATCCAGAGGATAAGGTAAAGTATCATGATGATGATGAAATGTGGAACAATGCTGAGAACGCATTAAGAAAGGTTCTTAATGATATCGGAATTGAGTACACAGAGGAAATCGGAGAGGCTGCATTCTACGGACCTAAGCTTGATGTAAATGTTAAGCCTGCTATCGGTAATGAATATACATTATCAACATGCCAGCTTGATTTCTGTCTTCCATCTAAGTTCAACTTAACATACATTGATAAAGATGGACAGAGAAAGACACCTGTAGTTCTTCACAGAGCTATCCTTGGTTCTCTTGACAGATTCATGGCTTATATACTAGAGGAGACAAAGGGTAACCTTCCATTATGGCTTGCTCCTGTACAGGCTACAATTCTTCCGGTTAAGAATGAAGATGAAGAGTTAAATGCTTATGCTCATGGTCTCTATGATTATCTTGCAGATAATGGAATCAGAGTTGAGATTGACGAGAGAGCAGAAAAGCTTGGATACAGAGTAAGAGAAGCTCAGGTAAAGAAGATTCCTTACCTTATTGTACTTGGTAAGAATGAAGCAGCAGAAGGAACTGTAAGCTACAGACTCCACGGAGAGCAGAAGTCAACTACAGTATCTAAGGACGAATTTGTTGCAATGCTTAAAGATGAGATTGCTACTAAGAAGAATAATCCTGCAGCAGCTAAATAATCAGACTGACCTTACAGAAAGAAGCGTGACAATATGTAATGTTTTATGTATTGTCATGCTTCTTGTTTATATTTCATAAAACAATAGGAAAATAAATGGCTAGATATTACTATAAAAAGAAAAAGAAGAAATTCGTACCTAAAGATTTAGCAAGTCTTAAAGAACTTAAGATAAAGACTGCATTAATGGAGAGTATTCCTGAGGATATAACACAGCTGTATCCTGAAGCCAGAAATATAAAGAGACATTTTATACTTCATATAGGGGAGACTAATACAGGAAAGACACATGATGCACTAGAAGATTTTTATAATGCCGGTTCAGGAATGTATCTTGCACCCCTGAGACTTCTTGCACTTGAGATTCAGGAGATGAGTCTTGCAAGAGGAATTAACTGTTCGTTGACGACAGGTGAGGAGAAGGATATAAGAGATGGTGCAAAGCATTTATCCTGTACAGTTGAGAAAATGGATATGAGCAGACATTTTGATGTCTGTGTAATAGATGAGGCACAGATGGTAGCCGACTCAGACAGAGGCTGGGCGTGGACAGAGGCAATTCTTGGCGTTAATGCTGATGTTGTACATGTATGTATGTCGCCGAATGCAATACATATTGTTAAAATGCTTATAAAAATGTGTGGAGATACATATACGGATATAAGACATAAAAGGAATTCAAGACTAATAGTTGAAGACCATGATTTCATATTTCCAGATGATATACGGGATGGAGATGCTTTAGTAGCATTTTCACGTAGAAAAGTTCTTATGCTCGCAACCCTTCTAAAGAAGGAAGGGTATAAAGTAAGTGTTATATACGGTTCACTTCCATACAGTGTGCGAAAAGCAGAGGTTGCCAGATTCTTAAATGGAGAGAGCAGAATTGTAGTATGTACAGATGCTATTGGAATGGGAGTAAATCTTCCTATAAGAAGAATAATATTTACTGAGTCGAAAAAATTCGATGGCAAATCCAAAAGATTTCTTAACATGAGTGAGGTTAAGCAGATTGCCGGAAGAGCAGGAAGAAAGGGGATGTATGACCAGGGGTATGTCAACTCAATAGAGGACAGGGACCAGATAGGTGAACTGCTTCATGGAAGATATGAGCAGATAACAAGCTGCGTTATACAGCCGCCAAGAAAAGTTCTGGATATGCCATACAGCCTTTCAGAGATATTTAAGATATGGTTAAAGACGATTGAAAAGAAATGCTTTTCAGTTGCTGACTTAAAGAACAGGATTAAACTTGCTGAATACATTGAGAAAAAACATGGTGAGAAGATTAATAAATATCTTGAATACAGTCTTATTAACATTCCATTTGATGAGAATAGCGAGAAACTTAAATATTTGTGGCAGGATCTTGTTGATATGACAGCTGACGGTGAACCGGTAAGCAGGATGTGGTATTATGTAGATACTGAATCTGAAGATATAGAAGCCATGAAGCTGGATGACCTTGAACAGCTGTATAAGAAGATGGATCTGCTTAATTCATACTGTAATGCTCTTAATATATCAGAATATGATGAGCGTATCAGAATGCTTAAAGAGGAGATATCAGAACGCATAGTAAGAGAACTTACTAATGGTGAATTCTTCAACAAATGTAAACGCTGTGGGAAGAGACTGGAATGGAATCATAGATTTGGCATGTGTGAAAAATGTTACGAGATAAATAAGCTGGAAAGAATGCGCTATAAAGCAGATAAATGGAGATAAAAAGGTCTACATTTTGCTTTTTTATGCGAACATAAGCAATTCGAACTGACAATATATAGGGGATATGTTATATTTAATGCACCAAATATATGTTTTTATAAAATGTAGACATTTTTGGAGTAAATTATCGTTATTAAGTGATAATACATTATAAAGTAATAATTATTGGAAGAGGAAAATGCTATGAGTGAAAGTATTAAAGGTAGAATTCATCAGGTAGAAAGCTTTGGTTCAGTTGATGGACCAGGGGTAAGATATATTGTATTTCTTAAGGGCTGCCATATGAGATGCAGATATTGTCATAATCCTGAGACATGGAAAGAAGAAGGCGGAACATTAGAAACAGCGCAGGAAGTGTTCAATAAAGCTTACCGTTACAGAAATTACTGGAAGAATGGTGGCGGAATCACTGTAAGTGGTGGAGAGGCGCTTCTTCAGATGGAATTTGTGACAGAACTCTTTGAAATTGCGAAAAAGAATGGTGTGCATACAACTCTTGATACGTCAGGTAATCCTTTTAAGATGGAGCCGGAATATCTGGAAAAGTTTGACAGGCTGATGGCTGTTACAGACCTTTTTCTTCTTGATATTAAGGAGATTAATGATGAGAAGCACAAGGACCTTACAGGTTGGACTAATAAGAACATCCTTGACCTTGCAAAATATCTTTCTGACCATGATAAGGATATGTGGATAAGAAATGTTCTTGTTCCAGGAGTGACAGACGCACGGGAAGACCTTGAACAGTTAAGGGATTTTGTTGCCAGTTTAAAGACTGTTAAGAGATTTGAAGTGCTTCCATATCATACACTTGGAGTATTTAAGTGGGAGGAATTAGGAATTCCGTATACACTTTCTGATGTAATGCCACCTGATAAGGAACAGATAGCAAGAGCTAATGATATATTAAGAACAGCAGAATACACAGGATATCTTGAAAAATAAGATATTGGAACAGAAATAATAAGCCCTCGGACAAGATTGCGTCCGGGGGCTTAATGTGTTTAATGAAATTATTTGCAGCCTGACCTTAAACCGTCATTAAGGCCTTCAATATACGAAAGAGCCTTTTCCTTTCCTGAAGCATTAAGCTTCTTATAGTAGCCTAATAATCTTGTTTCGTTGTCGGATAAAGACTGAACCTGAATCATATTTCTGACATCAGATTTCATCATTATGTAATCCATGCTTGCATCTAATATACTGCTTAATTTCATAAGAGATGAGACACTTGGAAGATGCCTTCCTTGTTCGTATGCACTTATTGTTTCCTGGGCAACTCCAAGCTCGGTGCTTAATCTTACCTGTGTTATATGTTTTTCCTCGCGTAATTCACGGATTCTGTTATGATATTCCTGCATCTGGTATTCCTCCATAGTTTATCTGATTGCAAATCCACTATAAGAAAAATAACATTTTATAAGTCTAATATTAGTGGTTGTAATGGTAAAATATGGTAATTATATAGGTTGATATGGTAATAAATGGTAAAAAGATATATGGTAAAATATATGACATTGTGTTATTATTCTAAATAGCAGCATTGCTGTTGTAGAGAGGAAACAGGGGTATACAATTATGAGAAGAAAAAATGCAGCTGTATTAATGACAGCAGTCATTATTGGAGGACTGCTTACAAGCTGTGGCAGTGCATACAATAATGCTAATGGGAAGAATTCTGACAATACTGTAGAGACACAGACTACAGTAAGAACCGTTGTCAATGGAGAAACCAAAACTGATGGTAATAATGTTAAGACAGCTGATAAAGAAACCGGGGATTTTACACAGGAAGTAACCAGTGAAGAAAATAACCTGACAGATAATGATATTGCTGGTAATACAGAGGCATCAGAACAACAGGCTTTTGATGATTTGTCACAGGCAGGTGGTTATGAGAATAATTCCGGACAGGAATCATGGGAAGACAGTGATTCGGGAGATGATTACCAGAATAGTGATTGGGAATCATATGGTGACGGAGATTCATCGGATAATAGCGAAGAAACAGATATTCCGTCTGCAAGTGAAGATGTTAATTCTGATTATAACCTGCTTGCGCGTGCACAGATTAACACAGTTACATATAGCACATATGCCAATGAAGTTTTAAGACTTGTTAATATTGAGAGAACTAATGTTGGTGTAGCTCCACTTGTATTAGACGAAGCATTGTGTAATGCAGCTAATATGAGAGCTATAGAGATGGATTGTACAGGTGTGTTTGAACATAAAAGACCTAACGATCATAGCTGTTTTGAAGTGTATGACATATGTAATGTTGAATGGTGGAATGCATGTGGTGAGAATATTGCGGCAGGTCAGGCAACTCCTGAAGATGTTATGAAATCATGGCTTAGTTCAGCAGGACACAAGGCTAATATATTAAGTCCGGAGTATACAAAAATGGGGCTTGGATATAGTGAGGGACTAAGCAATGGTCAATATAGAGGTTACTGGGCACAGGAATTTGCTGGATAAAAAGAATATGTAAAATAGAAAGAGCCATGCCGGATAATCCGGTATGGCTCTTTCCGAGAAGGAAATTATATGAGAAAAATTAAGATATAGCTTTCTTAATAGCGTTGAATGATTCCTTGCTTATATCATGTTCGATACGGCAGGCATCTTCTTCAGCAACTTTAGGATCAACACCAAGCCTTATGAGCCATGATGTAAGGAGCTGGTGACGCTCATATATCATCTCAGCAATCTCTTTACCTGATTCTGTAAGATATATGTACCCCTCTTTAGTTACCGTTATATGATTAGATTCCCTCAAATTCTTCATCGCAATACTGACGCTTGATTTCTTGAAACCTAACTCATTGGCAACATCTATTGAACGAACCACAGGAAGCTTTTTGCTTAACATTAATATTGATTCAAGATAGTTTTCTGCTGATTCATGAATAACTGACATAATTATATCCCCCGATTACTTATAACGATATTGATACATAGATTATAACACGCATACATATTTAATGCAAATGTGCTGAATATAAATTAATCATAAAATTTATCAAAATACTTGGTAAAATATGGAGACAAAAGCTTATCGGTGTTGCAAATATACTGAATGCAGTTTAAAATGTAAAGAAGTGTATGTAAGATATTATTATGTTAGAGGGTGTTTTTTTGAAAATCAGCAATATAGAATGGATAGAAAAACTGGATTGCCTTACAGACCTGCATGTACATCTTGATGGTTCACTGTCGCTTGAATCTGTAAGACATCTTTGTGATATGCAGAATATAGAAACAGGTGATGAGATAGAATTGTCAGAAAAGCTGAGCGTATCATCAGATTGTAAGAATCTTAATGAATACCTTGAAAAATTCGAGTTTCCGCTTCAGCTTTTGCAGACGCGTGAGGCTGTTAAATATAGTGTGTGTCAGCTTGTTAAAGAGCAGGAAGAACAGGGAGTAATATACAGCGAGATAAGATTTGCACCACAGCTTCATACAAGAAAAGGATTGTCACAGCAGGAGATTGTTGAAGCAGCATGTGAGGGACTTGATGAATCAAGAAAGTACTGGAAGTCATATTCCTGTCACAATCTGATATTATGTTGTATGCGTTCGGATGATAATAAGGATGCTAATATGGAAACAGTAAGACTTGCTGCATTATATGCCGAAAGGGGAAGAGGTGTTGTGGCGGCAGACCTTGCAGGTGCAGAAGGACTTTATGCAACAGATACATTTGCAGATGTATTCAGAGATGCCGTTCAGAGAGGCGTTCCGTTTACTATTCATGCAGGTGAGGCAGCCGGAGCAGAAAGTGTTGAATGTGCATTGAATTTTCAAGCTGTAAGAATAGGACATGGCGTAAGAAGTACAGAGAATCCTTTAATTATGCAGGAGCTTGCAGACAGAGAGACTGCATTGGAATTATGTCCGACAAGCAATCTGAATACTAAAATATACGATACAATAGAGAATTATCCGATACAGAAGCTTATGAATAAGGGGATAAAAGTTACTGTTAATACGGATAATATGATGGTTTCTAACACAACAGAGGCGAGGGAACTTGCATTAGTTGCAGATACATTCAATATGGAGAAGAAAGATGTTAAGAAGCTGATAATGAATGGTGTTGAAGCTGCATTTACAACAGAGGGAATAAAAAACCGCTTAAGGGCAAGAGTGGAGACACAGTTTGCCAAAGTGGCTGGAATCAGAGGTTAGGGTATGAATGAAGTTAATGAATTATTTACTAAAGAAAATGTAGAAAAGATATATGTTCCGGATATTGTTAAGGATGATCTGCTAAGTATTATAGAAGAAAAGCTTAAGAAAGCAGGATTCTATTATAGGGTTGCATACAGGGTGAAAGCTCCTGATTCAATGCTTGATAAACTTATATTAAAGGATTATAGAAGACCGGGGACAGAGAATCAGGATAAAAAGATGCAGGATCTTATAGGAATAAGAATTATTCTGTATTATGCGGATGATGTTGAGATTGTTAAGAATTTTCTTGATACAATATTTTCTATGCCGGGCGTGTGGAATACAACAGAGGCTAATGAATATGAGTTCAGGGCAATGAAGATTAACGGCATATTCAAGCTGCCGGGATATCTTAGCAAGACCATTGTTAATCCGGAGCTTGGAGATTATGTGGATGATACATTTGAGATACAGGTAAGAACTAATTCTTTTGAGGGCTGGCATGAGATTGAACATGATATGAGATATAAAGGCTCAGCCTTTGGCACGGGTAATGAAGCACTTGCAAGAAAGATGAACAGTATTCTTGCAACACTGGAGTTATGTGATGATTCAGTTGTGGGGCTGATTGAAGATTTAGGTCATCAGCATTACAAAGACAGAAAATGGAACTATATGTTAAGATGTCATTACAGACTGAAGTTTACAAGAGAACCGCTGCATCCATATATTGAAGAGATATTTGATGAAGATACAGAGCTTGCCAAGAAGTTTTATAAATTTAAAAGAGAACCGTTACTAAGACAGCTATGGGATAATACAGGAGATAAAGGCCCGGAGATTACTGTTAACAATATTGTTAAGATAGTTAATCAGATAGGACCTGAGGATGAGAGACTCAAAGAAGCATTTGTAAAGATAGAACATGAGAAGAAGCAGGAGACAGAAAGCGTTGCCAAGAGAAGAAGATTTGAGCCGTTTAAACAGCTTGGTTCTTTTATGGTATTCAAGGCTGATACATATATAGACCTGAGCAATCTTGCAATGCCTGATGCTTTCAGAAAAGCCACGGGGTACATATATTCATGGGTTAAGTCAAGATATGAGGATGTATTCACAGATTTACCTGAGAGTGCAGAAACTTATGTTAATGCAGAGCCTGGATATTCAGTTAATCTTTCGTATGATGCAGAAAATGTGTATTTTTCTGAAAAAACTACACATCTTGATACTAAGATACCAACAAGAGTATGGATATCTGAAGCGGTTATATGCAGGGAAGGTGACAGACTGAAATTCACGGTATCTAACAGATATGCAGAGCCGGCAGACAGATACAGAGATAATGAAAATGTTCTGTTTTCAAGACCTAATTTCTTTGGAGAGATTGCAGATAATATTGGAATTGTTGATGTGGAAAGAATGAGGGAGTCTGTAAGATACGTTGAGGACAGCAAGGATTACGATGATCTTACAACACTGATTGCAGAGGAAGAAAGAACATTTCCTGTTATAGTATTTATGGCAAGTGATGGCAGATGGCTTGATAAATTTGATATGAACTATTTTGCTTATCTTGTGGGTTATTATGCGCATATCAAGATGATAAGAAGCCCTTATGAATCACGAAAATTTGCTAAGGATTATGGTCTTAAGATAGATGAATGTGCTGATTCAATTACAGTATTTTATCCGGGCAGAGAGCCTTATACAAGCTATAAGACAGATATATTCCATACAACATTTGAAGTTATTAAAGTTGAAAAGAGAAAATATTGGAATGAGAATGGCTGCAGGGCATACAGAAGAAAGCTTGTTTCAGAAATAAGAGAGAATAACGTACTTTAGTAAGTGTTAAATTAGGAGAGAACAGAATGGATAAATGTGTCCTGATAGTTGATGATAACGATTTTAACAGGGAACTTGTAAAAGATATTCTTGAAGACGAGGATATAACAGTTTATGAGGCAGAAGATGGCAGTTCGGCAATTGAACTGCTTGAAAGTGAACAGGCGGACGACATAGATGTAGTTCTTATGGACATGAGAATGCCGGGAATGGATGGCATAGAGACCACTAAGATTATAAGGACTAAGAATGGAAAATGTATGGAAGTGCCAATAATTGCAATGACAGCAGATGGTTTTGAAACAGATATAGGTATGCTGCAAAAGGCAGGCATGAACGGACTTATATCTAAGCCTGTGGATGTGAATACATTGGTAGAACATATAACAAAACTGGCAGGGTGGTAAACACTCTGCCAGTTTTGCGTGTATATTATCTTGATTCACCCATAAAGAAAAGTGCAACTGTTCCAGGACCAGAATGTGTTCCGATTGTAGGACATATATAATTAATCCATATGTTATCTATGCCGAATCTTTCTTTAACAAGACCTGCTACGAACTGTGCATCTTGTAAGCAGTCACCGTGACTGATGAATACAACATCATTCTTATCCCTGTATGAACCAATATGTTCCTCCATACGGTCAACTAAAGCAATAAGTGATTTCTTTCTGCCACGGACTTTTCCTATATTAATAAGTCTGCCTTCATTATCTACATGAAGGATTGGCTTGATGTTGGCAAGCGTACCGATAATGGCAGTAGTCTTAGAAACACGACCTCCTCTGTATAAGTGGTTAAGGTCATCAACCGTAAAATTATGTACTACATTAAGCTTATGATTGTTGACAAAATCTATTATTTCGTCCATAGATTTTCCTGATTTCTTCATCTCAACAGCTTTATACACGATAAGACCTTCACCCATTGAAGCAGCTAATGAATCTACTACAACGATTCTAGCTCCCGGATGTTCTTCCATAACTTCATTGGCTGCTATGCAGGCGTTATTGTAACTGCTTGAAAGTGCAGATGAAAATGCAATGTGAAGAATATCAAATCCCTCATTGACACGCTTTTCAAATATTGTCTTACAATCCTGCGGATTACATGCCATAGTTGTTGGCATATCGCCATTACGCATGCGGTCAAAGAATTCCTTCTCAGGCATAATGTTATCTGTTCCGTAGATTACTTCACCAAATGCATAAAAAAGAGTGTGGATATCAATGTTGTTTTCTTTAACATAACTTGCAGGTAAATCAGCAGTTGTGTCAGTTGATATAAGAAAATCTTTCATAAATGTCAGATCCTTTCTTGATTTATTTTCTGTATTATAATATCATTAATGAAGTGATATTCCAAGATATAAGATTAATTGCATTGTAATAAATTTTGCGAATAAATTTTAATAATGGGGTTGACATATATTGTTTAGGATGATATCATACAATGGTTGCAAAGCAAAGCAGAGTATCCACTCTCACCTCAGCGCATAGGGCGACTCGGGTTGATATTTAAGAATTACACATAATATAGGATTGTGTTTTGATTAAAGAAAGTGGATAGCTGTGCTATTCACTTTAATTTTTTATATGGGGGTGTACCGCTATTAACGAGTTAATGATTAACGAACAGATCAGATGCAAAGAGGTTCGTGTTATTGGAGAAGAAGGACAGCAGCTTGGAGTTATGGCATTAAGAGATGCTTTAAACATGGCTAAGGATGCAGGAGTAGATTTGGTAATGGTTTCGCCATCAGCTAATCCACCTGTATGCAGAATTGTAGATTATGGCAAGTTCAAGTACGAACAGCTCCGCAGGGAAAAGGAAGCTAAGAAGAAACAGAAGACAGTAGAAGTTAAGGAAGTTCGTTTATCACCTAACATCGATGTCAATGACCTTAATACTAAGTGTAACTCAGCAAGAAAGTTCATTGAGAAAGGTAACAAGGTTAAAGTATCATTAAGATTCAGAGGAAGAGAAATGGCTCATATCGACTCTACTAAGCATATATTAGAGGATTTTGCAGAAAAGCTTAGCGATATAGCTGTAATTGAGAAGGCTCCTAAGATGGAAGGCAGGAGCATGATGATGTTTTTAACTGAAAAACGTTAAAATAAATAACAACTAACAGACATTTTTAGGAGGATTATTATGCCAAAGGTAAAGACAAAAAGAGCAGCTGCAAAGCGTTTTAAAGTAACTGGAACAGGTAAGTTAAAGAGAATGAAGGCATACAAGAGCCATATTCTTACAAAGAAGTCAGCTAAGAGAAAGAGAAATCTTAGACAGGCAGCTATGACTGACGCAACTAATGTTAAGACAATGAAGAAGATTATGCCTTATCTCTAAGATTAATGGTATAACAACATTTATTTAGAGATATAGTTTAAGGAGGAATTTATAAAATGGCAAGAATTAAAGGCGGATTAAACGCAAAGAAGAAGCATAACAGAGTATTAAAGCTCGCTAAGGGTTATAGAGGAGCAAGATCTAAGCAGTACAGAGTTGCTAAGCAGTCAGTTATGAGAGCTCTTACAGAGAGTTATAAGGGCAGAAAGCAGAAGAAGAGACAGTTCAGACAGTTATGGATTGCCAGAATCAATGCTGCTGCAAGAATTAACGGACTTTCATACAGCAAGTTCATGTATGGTCTTAAGTTAGCTAATATCGATCTTAACAGAAAGGTATTATCTGAGATGGCTGTTAACGATGCAGAAGGATTTGCTAAGCTCGCAGAGGTTGCTAAGTCTAAGCTTGCATAATTGATTATATATTATATATCAGAGATAATAGGCTGTCGTGAAAGCGGCAGTCTTTTCTTTTTAAAATGTATGATATTTCTGTGAACTAATATGAACAGATATGGATAAAATCTCTTTTATGTGATATAGTATGAAAGTCAATTTTTTACTTCTGTATAAAGAAGTAAGAGCGGAGGTTTATTGTGAGAAAAAGTTTTTTAAGAAAAGCATCAATAGTTTTATTATCAGCAACAATGCTTATGGCAACTGCATGTAATAAAGAGATTGAAGTAAAATACGATTATAATGTTAATGATTATGTACAGCTTGGGAAATATGAGGATATAGCTGTAACTGTTGATAAAACATCTATAGAGAATCAGCTTGTTGATGATAAGATTGCTGAAGATATAGAGAATAATACTACTTATTCAGAAGTCAGCAGAGGTGCTGTTGATGGAGATCAGATACTGGTTACTTATGTTGCTACAAGTTCGGGTTCACAGTCAACAGGGCTGTCTAATACAGATGGTGTTACAATGATACTTGGCAAAGATAAACTTGGACTTGATATAGAAGAGCTTGATGAAGCACTCTATGGAATGAAGGCTGGAGAGACTAAGGTTATGGTAATCGACTTGCCGGAAACATATAGCAATACCGTATATGCAGGAACTAAAGTAGTGTTTGAGCTTACAGTGCAGACGGTTTCACAGCCTAATGTGCCAATGCTTACTAATGCATATGTTAAGGAAACATTTGGATATGATACAATCGAAGAATATAGAGCTTCTGTTAAAGATTCATTAGCATCTACAATTGATTCTAAGGTTGATGATGAGATTCAGAAACAGGTTCTTTCAACACTTCAGGATACATGTAAGGTAAGTGGTTATCCAGATACACTGCTCAGTACATTACGAGACAGATATGACCAGTCTGTCGGATTCTATGCTGATTTTACTAACCAGTCAAAGGAAGAGTATTGCCAGCAGTTATATGGAATGTCATATGATGATTTCATCAAGAAATCAGCGGCACAGCAGCTTATTATGGAAGCAATCGTGAAAGATCAGAAGTTCTCTATGAGAGAATATGATTACAAGGGAGATCTTGATGAATTCGCAGGAGACAATGGATATTCTGATGAGAATGCATTTGTTGAGAAATTCGGAAAAGATAGTGTAGTTAAGGCTATGCTTGTGCAGAAGGCACAGGATTATGTTATTGAGCATGCCAATATTGCGTATAAGTAAGGCAAGAAAGAATTTAGGTTGTGTGTGGGAACCGGCAGCATATTATTGTGCGAGTCCTCATGGCGGCTGCACCTAGTGGGAGTAAATGCCGCTCTATACAGAGTTTATTACGGTGAGAGAAAACAAACGCGCTTCGCTTGAACGAGTTTTCTCTCACCGCTCTTTTGTATAGAGCGGCATAACTCCCACACGGTTCGCGCCTTAAATCGGACTCGCACAATAATATGCTGCCGGTTCCAATCTACGTTAATTCTTTCTTGCCTTGCTTATGCCTTCGGCATGTTGCAAGGCGGATTGTTGATGTGTGACCGGGGTGGCTATGAAATGTGGTGGGATAAAAAAATCCATCTTGCTTATGCCTTCGGCATGTTGCAAGGCGGGCTGTTGATGTGTGACTGGGGTGGCTATGAAATGTGGTGGGATAAAAAATCCATCTTGCTTATGCCTTTGGCATGTTGCAAGATGGATTTTTTTACTTTGTGCCTGTTGAGCCGAAGCCGCCTTCGCCTCTTTCTGTGTCGTCAAGCTCCTCTACTTCGTTGAATGATGCTGTGATGTATGGTGCTAAGACTATCTGAGCGATTCTGTCTTTTGGTTCTATGGTTACAGGTTTATCTGAATGGTTGTGGAGGGCTACTATGATTTCACCTCTGTAGTCAGAATCTATTACACCTACTTTGTTGGCTGGGGCGAGACCTTTTTTGCATGCCATTCCGCTTCTTGCATAGATTAGGCCTACGAGTCCTGTTGGTATCTCCATTGCTATTCCTGTTTTGATGAATTCAGTTGTGCCTGGCATAACTGTTACGGCTTCGGACATTCCTGAGTAGAGGTCTGCTCCGGCTGAGAATTCTGTTCCGTATGTTGGGATACAGGCGTTAGGATTTAATTTCTTAATATTAACTTTCTGTGACATTGTGTAAACTCCTTTTTATTATTAATCGTACAGAAGTACGATATTACCTGATTCGAGAGATTCTTTTACAAGGATTGTCCTCTGATTAGATGAACCTTTGAATTGAAGCATCATATCCTTCTTGTCTTCTTCATATTTGCCGTCAACTATGACGTCAATGTATTGAAGCATTTCTTTAGTTTCTTTCCATTCATTGCACATTCTTCCAACAATATCCTTGTCAAACAGATATCCTGTAAAGCACCATATACTCAGGTCAGGATATATTCTGCGTACTTCCCTCAGCAATGGAAGGAGTCCCTGCTGGTTGCTGTGTTCAAATGGTTCACCTCCTAGAAGTGTGAGCCCTGTAACATAGTCTGGGGCAAGGGAATCAATGATTTCTTTGATTGTATCGTCTGTGAAGTCCCTGCCATAATTAAAGTCCCATGCAATTTCGTTAAAACAACCTTTGCATCGGTGTGTGCATCCACTTACAAAAAGAGATGTACGCACCCCTGGTCCGTTAGCAATATCACAGGTTTTTATCTCGGCATAATGCATAATATAAACCTTCTTTCTAAAAGCTGCAATAAATCTGTATTATTAGCAAATAATGACATCTTATCACATGAATTACAGAATTATGAATGCTATATTAAGACTATAGCAAATGATTTAAATCTGTTGTACAATTATAGCAGATTTGCTCGTGACAAACAATGGAGGGTACATATAATGAAAATTTATTTTGACAAGCTTTACAGGTATGACAGATTACAGGAACCGGCAGGCATAGCACTTCCTTTTAAGGAAGGAGAGTTAAAGACTGCTGACAGGATAGCTATTACACAGAATGGCAGAAAATGCATGGTTCAGCCGAAGGTTACATCGAAGCATGCAGATGGAAGCATAAGATACCTGTATGTGGATTTTCTTGCTGATATTCCGGCTAATAAGGGTGCAGTGCTTGAGTTTGAAAAAGAGTCTGATGGAAGCTGCGAAGAAAAGGGAGTATCTGTTACTCAGACTGGACAGGGGCTGTGTGTTGACACAGGCTGTGTTACATTTACAGTAAAGAATAATTCCCAGAATATATTTGAAACACTTGATGATGGAAGAAAACATTATACCGCTCAGAATTTTGAAGGACCATATCTGAAAGATGATATGGGATTATACGACATTAATATTGGTGAGTGGAAGATTATAGATGCAGGTCCTGTAAAATGTGTAATCAGAGCTAAAGGAAGTAACATTCTTAATAATAAAAAAGTTGATTTTGAGATAACACTTACATCATATGCAGCTAAGTCATGGATTGATGTTTCATACAGAATTATTAATACGACTTATGATGAACTTCATATCAAATCACTGGTATTTTATGCAAAGCCTGATGAGACAGTCACTGCAAGTGATGATTTGTTTGATATGCACATTAATATGGGTAATGATTCTACCGGATGTGGAGATGTACTTACGGATAATTCTAAAGAGAATGGACCTGTGTATCACACAAGAGGAACCGGGGAATTAGAGATGATATCTGGTAAAGCACCTGTTTCCAATGTAAGAACACTTGTTGGAAGCTCTAATTATAAGACTGATTTCTATATTGGAAGAGATGGAGTGCAGGTTAATAAGATTATCGATGATGCATATCTTGTAAAGGAAGCGAATGAACATTTTGCAGAGGTATTCTATGGTACATTTCTTGCAGATTATACTGATGGAAATGATGGATTGTGTATAACTGTATATCAGGCACAGCAGAATTATCCGAAGGCAGTTAAGGCATATGACGGCGGAGTAGCTGTTATGCTTGTTCCAGAGGATATTGGAAATGTTGTTATGCAGTCTGGTATGGCAAAGGAACAGAGATTCCTGATGCATTTCCATGAACCGGATATGCAGATGTGGGAGCTTGATAACAGAAGTACAATATACCAGATGCCTGACAGACCATGCATAGCACCAGAGGAATTCAAGAAGGCAGAAGTGTGTATGGATGTATTCCCTGAACATCTTGTGAATGAAGTTGAAATCGCACTTATTGCAAGGGCTGATAATCATTCAAGATGCTACGGCATGCTGAATTGGGGCGATTCTATTGATATGGGATATACTTTACAGGGAAGAGGCGGCGGAAAACCTGTATGGAGTAATAATGAATATGATTATCCGCATTCATGTGCTCTTATGTATGCAAGAACTGGAATCAGAAGATTCCTTGACTATTTAATAGTTTCAGCAAAGCATCAGATGGATGTTGATGTATGCCATTACAGCAAGAATCCATTAAGAATAGGTGGACAGTGGGAACATACAGCAGGTCATTGTAAGAATGGAATAATGGTATGCTCACATGAATGGGTTGAAGGAGTGATTGATTACTATCATTTTACAGGTGATGAGAGAGGTCTTGAGACAGCTATAAGTATAGGTGATAACATATTAAGACTTCTGGATACACCAATGTATGCAAAACCGGGAGAAGCCAATGCGAGAGAAACTGGCTGGGCTTTACGAGCACTTGTTGCATTATATGTGGAGACAAGAGATGAAAAATGGCTTGCAAAATGTGAGTGGATTATTGACAGCTTTAAGATATGGGAAGAGGAGTATGGCAACTGGCTTGCTCCATATACGGACAATACTCTTATAAGAGTAGGATTTATGATATCAGTAGCTGCAGGAAGCGTAATGAGATATTACAGGGTATTCCCAAGAGAAGATATTAAGCAGATGCTTATAAGAGCAATTGATGATATTGTAGAGAATTGTACTCTTGATAATGGATTATTCTATTATAAGGAGCTTCCTTCACTTTCAAGGAATGGAAATAACACACTTCTTTTGGAATCACTGGCAATTGCCTATGAACTTACAGGTGATAAGAAATATCTTGAGTATGGTTTCAAAACATTTGAAACTAATATTAATAACACAGGCAGGGCAGGAGTTGGTTCTAAAAAGGTTATAGATGATGCTGTTATTGTTTCTGGTGACAGTACGAAAGGATTTGCACAGAGTTTTATACCACTTGTTACATATTATAAGGCACTTGGAGATACAGGATTAATTAATAATGTAAAGCTGTATTGATAATTGAGATAAAGGTGCATACAGAGTTTAATACGGTGAGAGAAAGCAAACGCGTTTCGCTTGGGCGGGCTTTCTCTCACCGTTCTTTTGTATATAGCAGCATTAACGCCCTCACAGCTTGGAAAAGTCGCAGATATTTACTGGTTTTTTTATGTAATATATAGTATAATCTTTCAAAAGTGTTTGTAATTGACGGAAAGGTGGTTTTTTATGAGAATCGGAATAAGAGCACATGATGTTGCATACGCTCCATTAGAGGAGCTTATACCTAATATACATGCACAGGGTTTTCACTGTATGCATATTGCACTCAGTAAGTCTATTAAGGAGTTTAAGCCGGGCGTGGAGACTATGACACCGGGACTCGCTATGTATATTAAGGAATTATGTACAGAGAATAAGGTTGATGTTGCAGTACTTGGCTGTTATCTTAACCTTTGCAATCCTAATCCTGAGAAGCATAAGGAGATTGTTGAGAAGTATAAGGCACATATAAGATTTGCAAGTATTCTTGGCTGTGGAGTTGTTGGTACTGAGACTGGTGCGGTTAATGAGGAGTATAAGTATGAGCCGGCTAATCACAGTGAGGAGGCACTTCAGTGCTTTATTGATAATTTAAGGCCAATAGTTAAATATGCTGAACAGTTTGGTGTCATTGTAGCAATTGAGCCTGTATGGAAGCACATTGTATACACTGTCGAACGTGCAAGAAAGGTGCTTGACGCTATTGATTCACCTAATCTTCAGATTATATTTGACCCGGTTAACCTGTTATGTGTTGATAATCTTGCACAGCAGGATGAGATTATTGAGAAAGCATTTGACCTGTTATTAAAGGATATTGCTGTTGTTCACTGCAAGGATTATATTGTTGAAGGCAGTGAGCTTAAGTCAGTGGCAGCAGGTACAGGAAAGGGTAATCCGGTGACCGGAGGAGGTCTTAATTATCCACTTCTGTTAAAGAAGATTAAGGAGCATAAGCCATATGTACACTGCACATTGGAAAATACTGTTCCTGAGAATGCAGTGGCTACAAGAGAATTTATGGAAAGAACATATGCCAGTGTATAAATAATGGGCTTAAGAAAACTATAACGCTGGACAATTACCAGAGAATGGAGGCACGTATGCCAGAGAATATAGAGTTACCAGGCGCAAGCCATAACAAAACTAATCAGGTTGAAAGAGCGGTGGATACACCAGCAGATTTTACAAGTCCTGAGGAATTATATAAGGATCTTATTGCGGCTATAAAGAAATACCACCCATCTACAGATCTGTCTGATATCGAGAAGGCATACGAGACCGCAAGAAAGGCACATGAGGGACAGTTCAGAAAATCGGGTGAGCCATATATAATCCACCCTTTATGTGTTGCTATTATTCTGGCTGAATTAGAGCTTGATAAGGAGTCAATTATTGCAGGTCTTCTTCATGATGTTGTTGAAGATACAGTTATGACAACTGAAGATGTTGCAAAAGAATTTGGTGATGAGGTAGCACTGTTAGTAGATGGTGTAACAAAGCTGACACAGCTCAATTACCAGCATGATAAGATTGAGGTCCAGGCAGAAAACCTTAGAAAAATGTTCCTTGCAATGGCAAAGGATATAAGAGTTATCCTTATAAAGCTTGCCGACAGACTGCATAATATGCGTACAATGCAGTATCAGTCGCCGGCAAAGCAGATTGAGAAATCAAGAGAGACAATGGAAATATATGCTCCAATAGCCCACAGGTTAGGTATTTCCAAGATTAAGGTAGAGCTTGATGATTTATCAATGAAATATCTTATGCCTGATGTATATAATGATCTTGTTGAACAGGTCAACTTAAACAGACCAGGCAGGGAAGCATTTATAAAGAGCATAATTAAAGAAGTCGGCATGCATATAAGCAATGCTGGTATTGAGGCTGAGATAGACGGAAGAGTTAAGCATTTCTTCTCAATCTACAGAAAAATGGTCAACCAGAATAAGACACTTGATCAGATATATGACATATTTGCAGTAAGAATCAAGGTTGACACTGTAAAAGACTGTTATGCGGCACTTGGTGTAATACACGAAATGTATAAGCCTATTCCGGGACGTTTCAAAGATTATATTGCCATGCCTAAGCCTAATAATTACCAGTCGCTCCATACAACACTTATTGCATCTAACGGACAGCCGTTTGAGATACAGATAAGAACTTACGAAATGCATAAGATTGCTGAGTATGGTATTGCAGCCCACTGGAAATATAAAGAGGGAAAAACCGGCGAGAAGGACAACCAGAGTGAGGAAGCAAAACTTAGCTGGTTAAGACAGATTCTTGAATGGCAGAAGGAAATGTCTGATAACAAGGAATTCTTATCATCTATTAAGAATGACCTTAACCTTTTCTCAGACAGCGTATACTGCTTTACACCTTCGGGTGATGTCAAGAACCTTCCTGCAGGTTCATGCCCTATAGATTTTGCGTACAGTATCCACAGTGCTGTAGGTAATAAAATGGTAGGTGCAAGAGTTAATGGAAAGCTTGTTACTATTGATTATGTTATTAAGAATGGTGACAGAATCGAGATTATAACATCGCAGAATTCCAAGGGACCAAGCCGTGACTGGCTTTCAATTGTAAAGAGCACACAGGCAAAGAATAAGATTAACCAGTGGTTTAAGCAGGAGTTAAAGGAAGATAATATCATTAAGGGCAAGGAAATGATTGCTAACTACTGTAAGACTAAAGGAATCGTTCTTTCTGATATTACCAAGCCTGAATATGTTGAAAAATGTCTTAACAAATATGGCTTTAAAGACTGGGATTCTATTCTTGCAGCCGTTGGACATGGTGCACTTAAAGAGAGTCAGATAGTAAACAGGCTTAATGAGGAGCATTTAAAGACCAAGAAGGCAGAAGTTACAGACAAAGATGTGCTTGAGGAAATCGTTGCCGCTGAGTCTAAGGAAAAGGCAAAGAAGAAGGAAGGCAAGGGTGGAATTGTCGTTAAGGGAATCCATGATGTTGCTGTCAGATTTTCAAAGTGCTGTAATCCGGTACCTGGTGATGAGATTGTCGGATTCGTTACAAGAGGAAGAGGTATATCAATTCACAGAACAGACTGTGTTAATATAATCAACTTCCCGGCTAATGAACGTGCTCGTCTTATAGAGGCTGAATGGGAGCAGGGACAGACAGCAGGCGATACCTATGAGGTTGAAATCAACATATTTGCCAACAACAGAACCGGACTTATTGTTGATATATCAAGGATGTTCACAGAAGCAGAGATTGATGTAAAGTCTATGAACTGCCGTCTTAATAAGAAAGAATTTGCTACCATAAGTGTCGGTTTTGATATTCATGGCAAGGAAGAGCTTAACAGAATTATAGATAAATTGAGAAAGATAGACGGAGTTACTGATATAACAAGAACTGCCGGCTAAGAAAGGTTTGCAGATTATGATTAAGATAGAATCAAGAGTATTGGGACCGGTAGCTACTAACTGCTATCTTATAATTAACTTAGATAACAACGAGAGCATTATTGTTGACCCGGCAGATTCACCAGAGTCTATATATGATATGGTTGTGCGTTCAGCAAGCAGGCCACAGGCAATACTTCTTACACATGGACATTTTGACCATATAGGTGCGGCTAATGAGGTGCGTGAGCATTATGGAATTAAGATATATGCATCATGTGACGAGGAAAAGCTTCTTGCTTCACCTGCAAGAAACCTGTCGAATGCATACGGCATGAGTCTTAGGGTTACAGCAGATGTACTTCATAATGATGGAGATATTCTTGAACTTGCAGGACTTAAGATAAAAGCAATCCATACACCGGGACATACAGCAGGTGGAACATGCTATTATATCGAATCAGACAAGACACTTATGTCAGGTGATACACTTTTTGCCGGTTCAGTCGGAAGAACAGATTACCCTACAGCAAGCTCTGCTGCAATGATGGAGTCGCTTCATGACAAGCTCTGCAAGCTCCCTGATGATACAGATGTATATCCCGGACATGGGGAGTTCACAACGATTGGATATGAAAAGCAGAACAATCCGTTTATGTGATGTGATGTTCGCAAGCGAAAAGGAAGCAACGCGAAGCGTTATTTACTTTTCGCGGGACATCAACGAGCAAACGCCTGCGAAGCAGGCTGGAAAGCACGATAGTGCGGGTTTGCGAGTTTGCGAGTATAAGATCGCAAATATCAGTGCGAAAAGGAAGCAACGATGATATATATTAAGATTGATAATGATGTATTTTATGATGATGCGGTTGTGCTTGTCCGTTCATTTTATCCAAGAACTGAGGTTATGGCACTAAAGGCAGATTCCAAACCGGAAGAGAAAGATGAGATTCTTTCAATAGAAGTTCCTGATGTCACAGGGCTTGATAAGAAGAATGCCCACGAAGTGTTTAAGGACAGCTTATATAAGAAGCTTTCAGAAAAGACAGGCAAGAAGCTGCCGTGGGGATATCTTACAGGAGTAAGACCAAGTAAGATTGCGTATACAATGCTTGAAGAGGGGGCAACCAAGGAACAGATTAAGAAACATTTTATGGACAAGCATTATGCAAGTGAAGAAAAGGCTGAACTTGCGCTCACAGTAGCAAGGAAAGAACTGGATATACTTACAGATATGGATTATAAGACAGGTTACAGCCTGTATATTGGAATTCCGTTCTGCCCAAGTATCTGCCTGTACTGTTCCTTTTCATCATATGCACTTGGTGCATACAAAGATTATGTGGATAATTATGTGGATGCACTTATTAAGGAGATAAGATTCGTCGCTGAATCCATGAAAGGCAGAAGACTTGATACAGTGTACATGGGTGGCGGAACACCTACAACTTTGAGTGCAGAACAGTTAGATAAAGTACTGACAGTGGTTGAAGAAGCATTTGACTTGAGCAGATGCCGTGAACTTACTGTAGAAGCCGGCAGACCGGACAGCGTGACACCAGATAAATTCAAGGTTCTTAAAGCTCATAATGTGGGAAGAATATCTATTAATCCGCAGACAATGAATCAGAAAACACTTGATTTAATCGGAAGAAAGCATACGGTTGAAGATATTAAGAATGCTTATGCAATGGCAAGAGAAGCAGGACTTGATAATATCAACATGGATATGATTCTTGGGCTTCCGGGAGAGGGTGTAGACGAGGTTTACCATACACTTAATGAAATTAAGGCGATGAGACCGGAGAGTCTTACTGTTCATTCACTTGCAATTAAGAGAGCTTCAAGACTTAACATATTGCGTCAGCAGTACACAGAGCTTTCAATTAAGAACACAGACAGTATTATCGCGATGACTGAGCAGACAGCAAGAGATCTTAACATGCAGCCTTATTATATGTACCGTCAGAAGAATATGGCTGGTAATTTTGAGAATGTAGGTTATGCAGTTGCTGGACTTGAATGCATATATAATATTCTTATTATGGAAGAAAAGCAGACGATAATTGCGTGCGGCGCAGGTGCTTCAACTAAGGTTGTGTTCCATAATGAAGGTGATGAAAACCATTCTGTGCGTATTGAGCGAATCGAGAATGTCAAAGATGTCAGAAGCTATGTTGAGAGAATTGATGAGATGATTGAGAGAAAGCGGAAGTTCTTTGGGGAGAATGAGTTTTGATAAATGGAATGGATTGACTGGCATGGGGAATGTGATAAGCATAGGTAATCAGGGCTTTGATAGTATAAGAGAGAACAATTACTTTTTTATAGATAAAAGCAGTCTCATTAAAGAATGGTGGGATTCTGGTGATGTTGTTACTCTGATAACACGCCCTAGCAGGTTTGGCAAGACGCTTAATATGAGTATGCTTAATTGTTTTTTCTCTAGTAAATATGCTGGAAGGTCAGACTTGTTCGAAGGCTTATCAATATGGGATGATTCCAGTTACAGAGATATACAGGGAACTTATCCTGTTATATATCAGTTTTGCTGATGTTAAGCAGACAAGCTATGCAGAGGCAGTTTCTAAGATTAAAAGCATAATATTGGAAATGTACTCACAGTATGAAAGAATGATTGATAAGGATGCTTTGACGGACAGTCAGAGACAGCTGTTATCAACAATTAAGGTTGGAATGGATGATATTGCAGCCCAGAATTCATTAAAAATATTATCTTCTGTACTTGCAGTGCACTAGTCAACAAAAAGTAGACACCACTTTATATTTTCATTACATGTAAGATGGAAATCATTAAATATCTCTGCTTTTATCCAACCGTTGATTGATTGCATAAGTGACAGCCTGTTTCAGTTTAGCAGTACTGACTTTTCTTTCGTTTGATTTAAGGTACGCAAATAAAGCATCAATCAGTGGCTTTATTACCACCTGACGCTGTCTGAGTCTGTCTTCCGGCTTAAGCTCTTTCAGCTTATCCTCTTCTCGATAGACTGCCTGTATCTGTTTTATTACCAGGTATGAAAGGCTTTCTTTCTGGGCAGCCTTTGGAACTGCCTTGGATGTGAAGCATTTCTTGTCCGCTGGTATTCATACAGGACTATCTGCATGTCTGAATACATATATCCTGAACGGTATACCAACATAAAGCTCTTGGAACCGGCTGCTCTGCCGTCTTTGTTTACAAGCACAGGAGTCTCATCTGCCTGGATTACATGAAATCCATAAAGCTTCATATGAAGATAATCGTACATTACTCCAAGGTATTCATCTGCAAGATGTATCATCCAGTTAGCCATGTTCTGGCGTGTTATTACTAAATAAAATGGCATATAATCTGAATCCGAACATATTGCCATTATACACAGTTACGGAGTGATTGTTATCAATACCGATAATAAAATAATAACATTAGCCCATATAGGCAGGATAATATTGATAAATCAAAAATTTAAAAGAAAAATAAACATTACATCAAAGAAAACGCTCCAACCCATGTACATACAAATACCCTGAAAAATTTGATATAACCATAATAATCCAGTTGTACAAGTTGTACGATTTTAACGAATTGTACAATTTGTACAACTATCACAAATTTTTCAGGAGGTTATAATTATTGAACGCTAAAGAGCTGCAAACACAGCACAATCTTAAAAAGTAGGCAGCTTCATTTGTGGAACTTCCTATGAGTAACTATATAATTGGATATTATAGAACAATAAGTTCTCTGATACAAGCCTAGAAGTATCTGAAACTATGGAGATAAATGGAAAAAGTACATTTGGATATGATGAACCAATAGTCTATAAAAGGATATAAAATTATTATTATAAATTAAAACTATTTGGTAGACTATGCATATTACATCGGATAAAAACGATGAGTAAAGAAGATTGCATAAAAGCTAAGTAACTTATTAATAAAATTATGTAATTTGATTTTCATAGAATTTCATCTCCTTTCTGATTATGTTTTTGTTATAGGATATAAAAAGGAAAAATACTTGCCAAAATAAAGAAATAAGTAGTCAAAAGTTGCTTAAAGATTTTTTATATAAAAACTAAGAAAATAAATATTTTAACAGAAATACATTAGATTATTTAGGAAAATAATCGGCAGCAAATATGAGAATAGTTATGTTGTGATAAAAGTAGAAAAAAGCTCTGTGTGCAATGCACATGAGATTTTTTCTACTTTTTTAATTGAAATGTAAAAATTTCAGATTACTTGTATATGTGAATTATTACAGTCGTATCATTTAGTGCATACTTTGTATAATTTATGAAATTGTCTTTTACATATATTTGTTATATCTTTGATATAACAAAATTGTGGGAATAAAATAATTGATATTTTGAAAGGAGAAGTTTCACATGGAAGCAAAGAGGTACCTGAAATGGTATAACAAGGTAGGTTATGGATCAGGAGATTTTGCAGGAAATGTTGTGTATGCATTTCTCTCATCATTTGTAATGCTGTATCTGACAAATACGGTAGGTTTAAATCCGGGTATTATCGGAACGCTGATTATGGTATCAAAGCTGTTTGATGGAATCAGCGATATGTTTTTTGGAACCATGATTGATAAAACAAAAAGTAGACTTGGAAAAGCTAGACCATGGATGTTATATGCGTATATAGGTTGTGCCGTAACACTTGTTGCAAATTTCGCGATTCCAGACAGTCTTGGGACAACTGCACAGTATGTATGGTTCTTTATAGCATATACATTGTTAAATGCAGTATTTTTCACTGCAAACAATATAGCATATGCATCATTAGTTACTTTTTGTACAAAAAACAGCAGGGAACGTGTAGAGATGGGATCATGGAGATTTATCTTTGCATTTTCGACAAGCTTACTTATTCAGTCTGTTACAGTACAGTTTGTAAGAGCAGCAGGCGGTGGGGCAGCAGCATGGAGAATGGTTGCCGTTGTATATGCCATTATTGGATTGATTGTAAATACAATTTCAGTTTTTTCAATTAAGGAGCTTCCAGAAGAAGAATTAAAAGCGGGGAAGGATCACACAGAAGAAAAGTATGGACTAATAGAGGCTGCAAAACTTTTATTTTCTAATAAATATTATCTTATGATTTGTGCAACTTATATTTGTCAGCAGATTTATTCAGCTATGTTAAATATGGGCATTTATTATATGATTTATATTTTGAAAAATGAAAATCTGTATTCCGTATTTTCATGGGCAATTAATATCCCTGTTATTATCGCAATGTGCATCACTCCTATGCTGGTGGAAAAAATGAAAGGTTTATATCGAATGAACTTTGCAGGCTATGTTCTTGGAACAGTGGGACGTGTCGGAGTCATCTTTGCAGGTTATATGGGAAGCGTTCCACTTATGCTTGCATTTACAGCGATTGCAGCACTTGGAATGGCACCGTGGCAGGGTGATATGGGAGCAGTTGTTGCAAGCTGTTCAGAATATACTTATCTTACAAAGCATAAACACATTGATGGAACTATGTATTCATGCACATCTTTTGGTACGAAAATCGGAGGAGGAATCGGAGTTGCATTATGTGGATGGTTGCTTGATGCAAGCGGATTTGTTAAGGAAGCAGCGGTGCAGCCGGTCTCTTGCTTAAATATGCTTCATATTATGTATTTATGGATTCCTATGGTATTGTCATTAATAATTACATTCATCATGTCAAGAATGAATGTTGAAGATGCAAACGAAAAACTAAAAAAACAGTTGGAGGAATGTTGATATGGAATATAAAGGAATGAAAGGATTGATACTTACCTGTAAGCATCACGACGGCTTTTGCCTCTGGCCAAGCAAGTATACAGAGCACAGCATTAAAAACTCACCTTATAAGAATGGGAAAGGTGATATTGTACGTGAAACAGCAGAGGCGTGTAAGGAATATGGTCTGAAGTTTGGTGTCTATCTCTCACCATGGGATAGAAATTATGGGCTATATGGAAAGTGAGGAAAAATATGAATGCTGATATGAAATGGCTGGACAATCCAGAAGTGTTTAAAGTAAATCAATTGGAACCACATAGTGATCATTGTTATTATCTGGATTATTCAGACATGAAAAAAGAAAAAAATCCATTATTACAGTCATTAAATGGTCAATGGGAGTTTGCTTACAGCAAAAATGTGATGGAAAGACCTGTTGATTTTTATAAAGATACATTTGATACATCAGGATTTGATAAAATTATGGTTCCAGGACATATTGAACTGGCTGGATATGATAAAATCCGTTATATCAACACTATGTATCCATGGGAAGGAAAAGAGTACCACAGAGGAGCCTATAGTATGGAGGCAACTGGAGCAGAAAAAGGAATGTTTTCAGAGGCAAAGTACAATCCGGTGGGTTCTTATATAAAATACTTTGATTTGCAAAAAAGCATGTGTGGAAAGAGAATCCATATCTGCTTTGAAGGTGTAGAAGAAGCTATGTATCTTTGGCTTAATGGTCAGTTTATAGGTTATGCCGAGGACAGCTTCACACCTTCTGAGTTTGATTTGACACCATATATTAGGGAAAAGGGAAATGTACTGGCAGTACAGGTACATAAGATGAGTACTGCAGCATTTTTAGAGGATCAAGACTTTTTCAGATTCTTTGGAATTTTCAGAAATGTTACTTTGAAGGCAATACCAGATGTTCATTTGGAGGATGTTTGGTTCAAACCAGTATTAAACCGTGATAATGTAAGCGGAAGTATAACTGTAAACATGAAAGTGTCCGCCCTTGATGGTCAGAATGTAACTGCAGGCTTTATTTTAAAAGACAGGGAAGAAAATGTATTAGTAGAGAAATCCATACAGCTAAATAAAGATAATGACTATTTAGAAGGTACGATATGTGTTGATTTAGAAAATGTTAAACTGTGGGATAATCATAACCCATATTTGTATCATGCTTATGTTGAACTTAAAGCTGAGGATGGTTCCTTGGCAGAGGTAATCCCTTATGATATCGGTTTTAGACGAATAGAGATTATAGATAAAATAATTTATTTAAATGGAAAACGCCTTATTATTACAGGTGTAAACCGTCATGAGTGGAATGCAAAAACAGGAAGATGCATTGGTATAGAAGATATGAAAGCAGATATATCCTGTTTGTTAAGGAATAATATTAATTCTGTGCGTACTTGCCACTATCCTGATCAGATACCATGGTACTATATGTGCGACAATGCAGGTATTTATGTGATGGCAGAAACAAATTTGGAAAGCCATGGTTCGTTCCAGAAGTTAGGTGCAATTGAACCATCATGTAATGTACCAGGATCTTTTCCACAGTGGAAGGGTGCCGTAATTGATCGGGCAAAAAATAATTTTGAAACTTTTAAAAATCATACATCCATTCTTTTCTGGTCATTAGGAAATGAATCATATGCAGGTGACGACATAGAGGCAATGAATGTTTATTTTGCTGAAAAGCAGGATGGAAGATTAGTTCATTATGAGAGTGCTTATTATAATAGGGTATACGAGGATACAATTTCTGATTTAGAGACCAGAATGTATGCGAAGCCAGAGGATGTAGAGAAATATTTGAACAACAGTCCGAAGAAACCATATATTTTATGTGAATTCATGCATGATATGGGAAATTCCATGGGAGGACTTGGCCCGTATATGAAACTGATTGACAAATATGATATGTATCATGGTGGATTTATATGGGACTATATTGACCAGGCAATTATGGTAAAGGATCCAGTGACAGGAAAAGATGTTTTACGATATGGCGGAGATTTTGACGATAAACCAGCAGACTATGAATTCTCAGCTAATGGAATTGTATTTGCTGACAGGAAAGAAAAACCAGCGATGCAGGAAGTGAGGTACTATTATGGCTTATACAGATAAATTAAGAGTTGTCTATGGTGACTATACACTTGGTGTACATGGAGAAGGATATGATTATATTTTTTCTTATGCACAGGGTGGTTTGGAATCTATCGTTAAAAATGGCTACGAGTGGCTGTATCGCTGTCCTAAACCTACTTTCTGGAGAGCATTGACAGATAATGACAGAGGAAGCAGGTTCCACATTAAAAGCGGTAGCTGGCTTTCAGCAGATATGTTTATTGACTGTAAAGAAGTTCAGGTTATCATGGATGGTAAGGAACAAAAACCTTATGCACCAGATAATAATAGCTATGGTTGTGATGTTTATGCTGATGAAATTGTCGTAAAATATACATATGAGACCATAACAACTCCAGCGACAACTGTACTTGTAAGCTATACGGTTGACGTATCTGGAAAGATCCGTGTGGATGTACATTATAAAGGGGTACAGGGACTTCCAGAATTTCCTGTATTTGGAATGAGGTTTATTATGCCAACCCTGGCAGACAAATATTTATATAAGGGACTGTCTGGGGAAACATATCCTGATAGAAAGGCAGGAGCCAAAGAAGGAATCTATGAGATTAATGACCTGAGTCTTACACAATATATTGTTCCACAGGAATGTGGTATGAGAATGGATACAGAGTGGCTTGAAGTTACAAGACATACAACGCTTGATAACAGCAGGACGGACAGCTTATCTCAAATTTTACGCATTGAAAAAAATGACAAAAATTTTGCATTTTCTTGTCTGCCTTATACGGCATCGGAGATTGAAAATGCCCTCCATCATGAAGAACTGCCACCAGCAAGAAGAACTGTTTTATGTGTATATGGTGCAGTAAGAGGTGTTGGAGGCATTGACAGCTGGGGAACTGATGTAGAAGAGGAATATCATATCAGTGCAGAAGATGATAAGGATTATTCCTTTAGCATATGTTAATCGCGGGATAAGAATATGAAGTTTAAGATTACCAAAGACTGGGTAAAGAGTTTTTTTGTGATAATTATGTTATTGGTGATTACATTGGAACCTACAGTGGATTTGGTTGGTCGAATAATTAAAACAAGAAGGGTAGTGGAGAAACAGGGATTATAAATAAAAGGAGTTGCTTGTAAGTGTTATTGGTATATGAAAATAAAAATACGGGATTATCATCCGAGTGGAAAGAACCAGTACATGTGCCGCCGCATCTGCATGAAGCAATAGAAGTTGTGTATGTAACGGATGGAGAAGTAGAGCTTGGAGTGGGACCTGAATTGTTCCATATGGATGAAGGGGATTTTGCAATAATATTTCCTAATGTAATACACCATTATCAAGTTTTTGGGAAAAAGAAGAATAAGGTAATATATTTATATCTTGATCCAAAACTATTTCCCTCATACTATAAAGAACTTCAGAATTACAGTCCTGAAAATCCAGTTGTGAAAAAAAGAAAAGTGCATCCGGATGTAGTAAATGCTATAAAATATTTGGCAGAAATAACAGATGGCAATCCAATGCTGATAAAGGCATATGCACAGATGATTTTAGCACATGTTTTCACAACAATGCCATTGATTAATAAAAGTGCAGTAGGAAGAGATGATCTTATTTACAATGCGGTGGAATATGTAGCCAAAAATTTTAGAGAAAACATCAGCCTTGAAAAAATGGCATATGAATTGTGTGTAAGCAAATATGTATTATCAAGAATGTTTGCGAAGACATTTCATTGTAATTTTAGTAAATATGTGAATGGAGTCCGGTTAAATTATGCAGTTGCAGAACTTGAAAACACGATGGATTCTATAACAAACATATGTCTTGATTGCGGATTTGAAAGTCAAAGAACTTTTAACCGTGTATTTAAGGATAGATATAAAATTACACCTAGAGAATATAGAAAAAGGATGGAACATGATAAATAATATTTTATATGTTGATGACCAAATTCCTCACGAATAATATGCATATTATTAGAAAAGCAGAGAACCTATATTCTCTGCTTTTAGTTATATGTTTTTTCTGTATTCAGATGGTGATAAACCTTTTAACTTTTGAAATATTCGGCTGAAATACAGAGGGTTTTCATAACCCACAATCCTGGCAATTTCGTTAATGTTATATTGAGGATTTTGCAGAAGTGCTTCTGCATTGTATATTCTTTTTCGCATAATAAATTGTTTAGGTGTAATACCAGTATATAAGCGGAAATTACGAATGAACCAGCTTGTACTTATATTATTTTGCTCTGCATAGCTATCAATATTAATTTGCTCATTATAATGTTCACTAAAGTATGAAACAGCATTGTCTATTTCATCAGCTTTATGTGTATTATCATGAGATACAGAAGATAAAAAATGCCGATGTAGTCTTATAAAAATTTGTCGTAGATACATTTCTAGCATTTCAGGATATCCATTCTGACACATCTGCAGTTCTTTGATCATTTCACGAAACAGAATCTGATATTCAGATCCAGAACCACAGTAGAAAACTCTTTTGTCATCAGTTAATCCATAGGAACGAAGAAGATTGGTAACATTATTCCCAGTGAAATGTACCCAGTAAACTTCTACATTGTCTTTCGCATAATATTCATATTTTTGAGGTTCTTTAGGTCTGTATAATACCATATGACCAGCATGAACGATGGTTTCATCTGAATCATTATTAAAATGGAAGTGGGCTTTTCCAGATGCGATAAAAAGTAATTGGAAATCCAGTCTGCCACGCGGACGCCATGTAGGAAGTTTTGGCTTAGTATAAAGCTTATAGGTACCACACATGGTTATAATTAGTTCCTTTGATTTATCTTTCCTGTCAATAGTGGAATTGTTCAAGTATGCGTTATTGGTATACATATAAAGCCCCCTTTACGTGTAATTAAAAATAATATGCATATATACTGTTGTAAATATAAGAAATTATTAAATATACAATGTGATTTTATCATTTTATGCATATAATGTCTATTTACTTTAATAAAACAAATCATAAATGAAACAAACTAATGTAATGTTATAAATTATTTGAATTATAGGCTTTAAATGGAAAAGCATAATGGATTAGGAAAATAAAAATTATGCTTAACTGGGATGACTAATAATATTGTTTTGTGCATAATCTGTACAATTTATGATATGGATTTTTTGAGCTATTTTTTGTATATTATGTATAACAAGAATGCAAGGTGATTTTACGGATAATATAGGATAACAATAGGATTAATTCCTATTAGTAAGTATAATTGGATATGGTTGGCTGATAAAAATTATTCATTATTATATATTATCCGATAAATGTTGATTTAAGTGGGGTGATTGAGATGCAGACAGATATATTGATTCAAAGTTTCCTAGATGGCGTATATGATGAGAGGCTTTTAGATGTGTATGCTGATGAGACGAAAATTTATTATCAAAGAGAACGCTATATCAATGCAATAAAGAAATTTGAGCAGTGCTATAAGCCGGGAGATGTGGAATTGTTCAGTGCTCCGGGAAGAAGTGAGATAGGCGGCAACCATACGGATCATCAAAACGGAGAGGTTTTGGCAGCCTCAGTTAATCTTGATACTATTGGGATCGTTAAAAAGACGGATGATAATGTAATCAGATTGGTATCTGATAACTATGATGAAATCATTATCCGGCTTGATGATGTATCTGTAAAGGAAAAAGAAAAGGAAACAACAAAGGCTTTGATAAAAGGTGTGGTTTCTGGATTTCTTGAGAGAAAATATGCAGTTGGAGGTTTTCAGGCATATATAACAAGTGATGTGCTGATTGGTGCGGGACTTTCATCTTCGGCAGCATTTGAAACTTTGATTGGAACAATTTTATCAGGACTTTATAATTGTGGAACAGTTTCAGCAACAGAGATAGCCATTATTGGACAGTATGCTGAAAATGTTTATTTCGGAAAGCCTTGTGGTCTGATGGATCAGATGGCAAGTTCAATTGGTAATCTTGTACATATTGATTTTGCCAACCCAGAATACCCATATGTAGAAAAAATTGATTTTGATATGGAAAAGTATGGTTATAGATTATGTATTACAGATACAAAAGGTTCACATGCTGATTTAACAGACGAATATGCAGCAATTCCAAAGGAAATGAAACTGGTTGCAAAATATTTTGGAAAAGAAGTGTTGCGCGACATATCTATAAATGATGTATTGGATAATATTACTGATTTAAGAAAAAAATTTGGAGACAGATGTGTCCTTAGGGCATTGCATTTTATCTATGAAAATAAAAGAGTACAAAAAGAAGTAAGTGCATTGAAAGCAGAAAATATAGGAGCATTTCTAGATGATGTGAAAGCGTCAGGCAATTCTTCTTTTAAATATCTGCAGAATGTTTACTCAAATCAGGATATAAAAAATCAGAATGTATCTTTGGCATTATTTGTAAGCGAAATGTTTTTGGGACAAAATGGTGTATGCAGGGTACATGGAGGAGGTTTTGCTGGAACCATACAGGCGTTTGTGAAGAATGGATATGTGGAGAATTACAAATACGAAATGGATAAAATATTTGGTAAAGATTCTTGTAAAGATTTGAGAATAAGAAAATATGGTGGCATAAAAGTGTTATGAAATAGAAAGAATGTATTATTATGAGAATCTTGGTTTTAGGCGGGGCTGGTTATATTGGTTCACACACAGTATATGAGCTGGTTGATGCAGGTTATGAAGTAATTGTAGTTGATAATTTGCTTACAGGGTTTAAAGAGGCAGTACATCCTCAGGCAAAGTTTTATGAAGGAGACATAAGGGACAAAATATTCCTTGATAATATTTTATCAAAAGAAAAGATAGATGGTGTTATTCATTTCGCTGCCAGCTCACAAGTTGGAGAGAGTATGAAAAATCCACTGAAATACTATAATAATAATTTATGTGGAACAGAAGTGTTGCTTGAAAGTATGGTTGAGCATGGCATTGATAAGATTGTATTTTCATCAACCGCAGCTACATATGGAGAGCCAGAAAGTATACCTATTTTGGAAACGGATCGTACACTTCCAACAAACTGTTATGGTGAAACAAAGTTGTCAATGGAAAAAATGTTTAAATGGACATCTAAGGCGTATAACTTACGATATGTTTCACTTCGGTATTTTAACGCTTGTGGAGCACACCCGAATGGAAAAATCGGAGAGGCACATAATCCAGAAACACATTTGATACCGCTTGTTTTGCAGGTTCCGAACGGAAAGAGAGAATACATATCTGTATTTGGAAATGATTATGACACAAAGGATGGAACCTGTGTAAGAGATTATATCCATGTAAATGATTTAGCTCAGGCACATATCCTTGCAATGGAATACCTCTCAAAAGGCGGAGAAAGCAATATTTTTAATCTTGGTAATGGGGTAGGTTTTACAGTAAAAGAAGTTATTGAGACAGCAAGAAAGGTAACAAATCATACAATTCCTATAAGAGAAGAAGAAAGAAGAACTGGTGATCCTTCAGTGTTGATAGCATCCAGTGAAAAGGCAAGGAAAGTGCTTGGGTGGAAACCGCAGTATGCAGATCTAGAGACGATTATTTCAACAGCATGGAAATGGCATGTAAATCATCCGGACGGATACTAGGAGGTATAACATGAATGAACTTATTTCAGAATTAGTAGGTTACGGTATTGAAAAAGGATTGGTTGAGGAAGACGATAAAATTTATGTGATTAACAGACTTTTAGAGTTGTTTAGACTTGACAGTTATACTCAGACGGATAAAGCAATCAGACAGTTATCAGAAATTCTATCTGATATGACTGATTATGCAGCGGAGCATGGATTGATACCTGAAAATACAAATGTATACAGGGATTTATTTGATACTAAAATTATGGGGATTTTAACACCTGCACCCTCTGTGGTCAGAGCAAAATTTACAGATTTGTATGTCAAAAATCCCAAAAAAGCAACCGATTTCTATTATCAATTCAGTCAGGATACAAATTATATACGTAAGGACAGAGTTGCAAGAGATAAAAAATGGAAAGCAGACACACAGTATGGCAAGATAGATATTACAATTAATCTTTCTAAACCAGAAAAAGATCCACGGGACATAGCGAGAGCAGCAACTCAAGCAAAGAATGATTATCCTAAATGTTTGTTATGTGCAGAAAATGAGGGATATGCAGGAACACTCTCACATCCGGCAAGGCAAAATCATAGAATTATTCCACTAAAGCTAGATGGACAAGATTATTATATGCAGTATTCGCCTTATGTGTATTATAACGAGCACTGTATTGTGTTTAATGCAAAACATACACCGATGAAGATTGATGAAGCTGTTTTTGTAAAGCTATTGGATTTTGTAAGACAGTTTCCACATTATACACTAGGCTCAAATGCGGATTTGCCGATAGTAGGAGGTTCAATTCTTAGCCATGATCATTTTCAGGGTGGAGCATATACTTTTGCTATGGCAGAAGCTCCATATGAGTATATGTTTGAGATTGCAGGATTTGAAGATGTGACAGCGGGGTGTGTTAAGTGGCCACTGTCAGTCATAAGATTGCAGGGAATCAGCATTGGAAGACTTGCAAAAGTGTCTGACTATATTTTGCAAAAGTGGCGTGGGTATACGGATGAAGAGGCATTTATTTTTAGCGAAACAGATGGAGTACCACATAATACAATTACGCCAATTGCACGTATGAATGGAAATTTATATGAAATGGATTTGGTTCTCAGAAATAATATTACGACAGAGGACAGGCCATGGGGTGTGTATCATCCAGAGGAAAAACTGCATCACATTAAAAAAGAAAATATTGGCTTGATAGAAGTGATGGGGCTTGCAGTACTTCCTTCCAGGCTGAAAAAAGAAATGGATATACTTGCAAAAGCTATTATTGAAGGGAAAAATATTCATAATATAGAGGAAATAAAAATTCATGCTGACTGGGTAGATGAATGGCTGGACTCTTATGATATTACAACAGAAAATATAGAGAGTATTATTCAGAAGGAAATTGCAGATTGTTTTGTGCAAGTTCTGGAATGTGCAGGTGTATACAAACGCACAGAAAAGGGATTTGCTGCATTTAAACGGTTTTTATCAGTACTATAAAAATCTTCACAGTGGTTTTAATAGATCACATCATAGACTTTACAGTGTAAGAAATTCGTAAAAGTAAGCAGACAGAAAGCTGAGGAAAGTTGTAAAACTGTATTCAGATTTCGTTTAGGTGCTACGGATATAAACATTTATTGCTATAATAATATGGATATTGAGAAAAAAGATAAACACTGATAAGCTTTTAAAGTGGTGTTTTATGTATACACTTGAGTATTTCTTAAATGATAGATATCAATTATAATAAAAATCATACAATAGAGACAAAAGAAACATGTATTGATACTTTTGAAAGACAGGCTGATACATTTGTGGAACTTTTTGTAACTAAAGAAGTTCCGGCATCAACAGAATTAACTGTTACACATACTGTATTAAGACGATGCCAGGTGCGCCTATTCTGTTTGCAGAAAGTTCTATGAACAATCTTTAGTCGGTGAGTATTGTGGCGGCATTCCCGATTGGAGCGGTAATTGTGATGATTGCGGTTAGTTTTATGAAGAATGAAAAAAATATATGCAAAATATGGAAGAAAAAGGTCGGCAAAAGGTTGACAATAATGAGAATTTTTACAGTTGGATATAAAGGGTCAGGTTTTATAATAATTTTTCTCCCGCTAATTTCAGAAAATGGTTATTCAGGTTTATGTTTTTAGAAAATAAACTGCCTTTACAAGATATGCTTGTAACTATGAATATTCCTATATGTAATATTGTAAATTATATTTCTGGTGATGAAATCATTGATTGGTGTACGGATAGGATTGGGGATGGTTATATCCTTGAGGATTGGTGTTGGAGGAGTATGAGAGGATTATGAATTAAATATGTTTGTGATAATAACCTCCGTTAGTGAAGTGTTTGTTTTGCTGGCGGAGGTTTTTTATATTCTGGAATTGGTTTATAAGAATAGCGATTGCTAAACAGAGAGGGTTATGTTATTATTTAGTCAAGTCGGATTGTGAAAATAATTGTTTGGATTAATTCAAGGATACATAGGGGAAGGAGTAAGGTACTATGGGTAAGGTTGGGTTAATTCATGTTGTAAAACGAAGTTCCCTTGAGAACTGGAATATTTGATGGGAGAGAGGTTGATGAGGCCTCTCTTGAAGTGTTGGGTGTATTATTTATTAAAGGTTGCTAAATACAAATTAATAAATATTCTACCCATAATTATGAAATAGCTACTGTTAGTTTTGGCGTAGATAGCAAATGATTAAATATATATTTGGACGGTTAGTTTTAGCAATAGTAGGTGAAAAATGTATTCAAAGTGCAAGAGGACAGCGAAATTTAATTCTGTTTTTAGAAGGTTATGAACCGTCATGATTCATTCGGCGACTTTCTTTACAAACAGGAACACCATCTTTGCCAATGGTAAAGTTGTTTTTATATTTGGCTTTAATACCCCGTTTTTCATTCTGAAAAAGGCACGCAGAAATCCGCGGAAATCGTGTCTTGAGGCAGGATTTAGCAAAGGAAAAATTATGGTATCGGTAAAAGATAAATCAAGGTTCCAAAAACGTTCAATAATATCCTAGGTGGAACGGGCAAAAGTATTTGGATTAGGATAATATTTACGTAGATTAGTAACAACAAAATGTTGGTAGACAGCATGGCTGCCACAGTTAACAGTTGACATAAAAAATTGCCTCCAATCGAAAAATATCTGTCGCCGCAAGCGACGGTTTTTATTAATCAATAGGCGCGAAACGCCGCATTTTTCGATGAAGTTGTCAAGTGTTTTTGGCAAAAAGGTGGGGGATTATAATAAAAAAGGAATCTGAAAGCCTTGTATTTACTGGCTTAGAGATTATTTTTACGAAAGGGGAGTTATTGTGGAATTTCTTAAACAATGTAAAACATGTGAATTTAATTTTTCTGGAATATGTGTGGGGCATGGAGATACCTATAAATATGGAGAAGCTATCATAAATGACACACTTTATTGTGATGATTGGAGTGCAAGTTTTGACTATTTTTCTGAAATAACTAAGAATGCGCCTTGGTATATTAAGGAACCATATCAGGATTGTAAAATTGATTATCAGACGTTTGAAAAATTATTGGAAGCTGATGCAAAAGATGAAGCCATTGATGTAAATATTTACGATGCAATAAGGGAAATATATGGGTTAAGTCTTGTTGATTTAGCTGTTTTGCTAAATGTTACTTTTGGCGTAATGCATCGTGCAAGAAGTATGGGTACACCTGACAAGCGTTTGAAAAATTTTTCTCAAGTATTATGTATTCCAATTAATTTTTTTCAAAAAATAACTACGCATGATTTTGACCAGCTTAAAATATGTAAAGAAGAATTTGAGCAAAGTACGAATATAAAAGCTGCTTTGGAATATGTGCCAGAATGGAAACAAAAACTTATATTTAATATTACAAATTATCTACATTGTCCGATACATATTGCTAAAGAAGTTGCTCGTGTTGATAAATTAAATTGGCAAATCCATAGTAACGATATTTTAAATGATAGTGAGAAGATTTTAGTTGATTGGGTATCAAAAACAGCAAAAAAACAAAAGCAAACAGCTTTATCTATTGAATATTTATTAGATAGAGCTACACTTCCACATTTTCATGCAACATATCGAAAAAATAAATAATTTAAATTAAGGAAATTTACATATGAATATTGATATATTCAAGGATGATTTTTTATTATTATATATGCTATTTGTTGTTTCAGTGTTTTCTATTGAAAAATTTGGAGAGAAGCAGAAGATAGCAATTACATATATATGTACATATGGAATGACATTTCAAGAAAATATATCTGATTGGCAGGTAGTATTGCTTTTATGTATCGTATTATTTCTTATGCAGGAGTATTTTACTTCAGATAAAATGAAGCTTGCTATTTTAAAGAAGATACATTATAAATTGGCAGATTATATATATAAAGGAATTTTCCAATATAAGTTGTGGGGAGTTATTTTTGCTATATGTGTAAAAACGGATTATTTTGTTGAGTTGATGAAGGTAAATAGCAGTGTTTTGAAAGTTGTATCTGTTATTATATTTATTGGTACATATATATGGCTTTTCAATGTGCATGAGGAGTTTCACACATTTACGCATATGTTTGAAAAAATATGGGAGACGCCATATTATATGATTCAGTATGATTATGCATTGAAGGAACGTTTAAATATAATCGTAAGATGTGAGGATAAGTTATATTTCAGAAGAGAAAAATCTTATAGCGCACTTTCGTTAGAATTTATAAAAGTCTGGATGAAGGATTATAAAAGTAAGCATGCTGGCAATAGGAAAAAGAATTATAATTCAAAGAATTTAATGCTAATGCTGCGTATATTTATACACAAGATAAAAAGAATAGGACCTTTTATAAAAAAGTGGGGAACCTATGCTAAAAATTATCTCACCAGGGGAAATTCTACTATTGCAATGCAGTTAGTGAGGATATTAAGTTATAAGCATGGTCTTGTTTTTATGTATTCTAAAGTCAGATTTAAGCGATACAAAATATTAAAACGTAAAATTTATGAAGTGTTATATTCCAGAATGTTTTTTGAAGGATTAAAAGATTATATAAAACTGGATTTATGTAATGACCTGAATAATTATAGGGAATATCTGGTGTATATTTATCCTTATGTAGTCCAGACAAAGGTCAGAGGGGTAACTTATATGCCAGCTAGTAAGTACTTTGCTGAAGATAAGGAATTTATACCTCCTGTAAATGCATGGAATATTCATAAGGTTATACGCATGTCATTTGGATTTAATGGAAAAGCTATAACACCAGAACGTATGAAGAGTAAGGCGGATATTGTGGAACAATATGAATTTAAGGAGTAGAGATTATATAAACGTCTCAAATTTTATATTATAACTTTTAAAAACGCTATAGCTTCAATCTTTGATGTTATTTGATAGGAATTCGGTTGTATAATTCATGAAAATAACATATACTAAAGGAAATAGTCAATAGTCCAGAGGAGAAGCAGGCATGAGTGATATGATTAAGGATAACGAAATACAGCTAGAAAATGAAGAAGAATTAGATACTTTAGTTTTCTCTGGAAAGAATGATTTACCGATATTTGAATCTGTCAGGGTTACGAAAAAGGACTTTTCGGTATATGAGTTGTATCGAAAATATAAGAAAGGACAGCTTATATTGGATGTTGATTTCCAAAGAAGAAAGGTATGGGAACCAAAGCAGAAATCAGAACTTATAGAAAGTATATTAATGGGATTACCGTTACCTATTTTTTATTTTAAACAGCAGACTAATTCAGATTATGTGGTGGTTGACGGAAAACAGCGGTTATCAACTTTATTTGATTATCTTAATAATGAGTTTGCTTTAAAGAATCTGAATATATTGCCATTTTTGAATGGGATGAAATTTAAGAATCTTGAGGATGAATATGGAATTTATCAGTCACAGCTAGAAGACTATCAGGTGTATTCGCATGTAATATTGCCCCCGACACCAGATGTTATTCTATTTGATATATTTGACCGTGTAAACAGAGGGGGAACAAAACTGAATAAACAGGAAATACGTAATGCACTGTATCATGGAAGAGGTCTTGAACTTATAGATGATATAACAAGAACTGATGAATTTGAAATGGTAACTCGTATCCAATATAGAAAAGATACTAGAATGAAAGGGTCATATTTAATGAGCAGATTCATATCATTTTATATGTTTTTCAATCGCTTATTAGGTGATTATGAATATTCAGGTGACTTAGATCAATTGATAGAAATCACATTAAGAAATTTGAATAATAGTTCAGAGGAGTTCCTTAATGATTTAAAAAGAATTTCAATAGATTGTCTGCATCTTTCATATGTGATTTATGGTAGTAATGCATTTAGAAGAGAGCTTAAATCGTCTCATCCTATTAATATGAATATATTTGAGACAACTATGTATTTTATGTCTTTGATAAGAGGTAAAAAAGTTAATCTCAACAAGGTTAAACAGTTGTTAACGAAAATGATTAAAAGTAATGAGTTTTTAGGTACTATTGGGAATGGGCGTGATAATGCCATTAATGTTAAGAGCCGATTTGAAATGATTGATTTATTAAGTAGGGAGGTTATAGATGATTAAGTCAGTTAATGTGAGTGCAATGAAGTCTATAAAAGAAATGAAAATTGATTGTAAGGAGTTAAATTTATTTGTTGGAACTAATTCTTCAGGAAAGTCAACTTTCTTACAGGCTTTATTATTGTTAAAACAACACAAATTAAATGGAAGATATATTTCCTTAGGCGATTTTAGGGAGGTAAGAAATTATTCTTTACCGAATAATTCTATAAAAATTGAAGTTACCCAAACTGATACAAATCAGACAGAAGTGGTGGAATATATAGAAGACAAAGAAAGAGATACTTATAATATTGATATTTATTTTTTGAATTCAAACGGTGAACATAAAAAAATAGGTAAAAATAGTAAATCCTTTATGTATTCATCTAATAAATTCCATTACTTGTCATGCCACAGAATAGGAGTTAATGATATTTATTCGAAGAATATGGTTGATGAGAAAGATTTTGGTATTGATGGGGAATATTCACTTGCTTATTTGCTAAAGAATGAAGGAGAAAATATAGATGAAGAATTACTTGTAAAGGATAGTAGTATAACAAGTAGCTTATTAGAGCAGGTTAATTATTGGTTATATTATATTGTTGATATGAAACTTTCAATTAACGATATAAAAAAAACAAATTATTTACAGGTAAAATATAACAATAATCCAGCAAATGCTTCATCAGAAGCTTTGTATTGCAGACCGGTTAATGTTGGCTCTGGAATAAGCTATCTAATTAGTATTATTATTACATGTTTGGGATCAGAAAAGGATTCTATTATAATTATTGAGAACCCTGAGATTCATCTTCATCCTAAAGCACAGTCAAGGCTGTGTGATTTTTTATATTTTATAAGTAAGGCTAAAAGACAGATATTTGTTGAAACTCATAGTGATCATATATTTAATGGTTTAAGAGCAGGTGTTGCTACTTCACAGGTTAATAGAGATGATATTTCTGTTAATTTCTTTGCATTAAACGATAGATATGAAACAGAAAGCAATTCAATAATATTTGGTGCGAACGGCAGTATTACGGGAGAAAATAAAGCCATGAGTTTGAATGATTTATTTGATCAGTTTGATTTGGATCTTGATAAGATGTTAGGTTTATAGGTTTTTAAGGGGATAAAGGATGTCAAAATACTATTTCAATGAATATTCATTAAGAGGACAATTTAATGATATTGAGGATTTTACTGATAAATTAATTGAAGAAACAATTCCTGTATTGAAGCGCATTTATGACGAAGAGGGAAATCTTATATATAAGAAGGATAATTTGTGGAATGCAAAAGTATGTAATGATATTTCATTGTATGAGGTGTTAAAACAAAAAAGAATTCCAGCTATATCAAGATTTAAAAGTCAGCTTTCAAAGTGTTTTTTTGATGAACCATATTGGAATCAGGATGATAATTATGAAATTAATATAAAAGAATATAAGTTTGATGAAGAATATAGTTGTAATTTTGAAAAAGTAAACAGCTTTGTATTAGCATTAGACAATGAAGGAAGTATCATATCTTTTACTCACCCTCAATATAGACATAAGCTCCTTTCTGTAATTGTAGATGTGGGAGAAATTAAGGATAAGGAATATCACATTGATAATGTATATAATATTCATTATTGGGATAAAGAGCAGGAAATAAAAAAATGGACGGTTTTGGATAAATATCTGGTTCAGGTAAGAGCCAAAGAATTTGATTACCATCCGCCCCATTTTCATGTGTTAAATAATGAATATGAGGCTGTATTTAGATTAAATGATGGAAAGTTATATAAAGATGGAAATAAGAAATGGACTTCATCAATGCTTTCAGAAATTAAGGCGTGGTATGTTGACAATAAAAGTGAATTGATAGATGCTTGGGAGAATTTGCATGGAAAGATACAAGGGGAAATAAAAGAGAAAAACAATGAGTTGCAGGCATAAGTGCAGAGATTGAAGAAAATTTTAGAAGAGCAGAATAAGTAATTATAACAACTGCAGTTCTATTATTAAGGCTGACTATTAAATCTAGAAAAAGCAATATTCATATTTTTCCAAGGAATTTCCTTAAAACAGCCCTTAAGATATTTAGACAATATATTATAATCAGTCTGTATGCGTATGTTACTGTCCTTAATTGTATTAACAGTATGTGTTCCATTGTCATCAATATTTATTCGTACAACTATCACAAATTTTTCAGGAGGTTATAATTATTGAACGTTAAGGAGCTGAAAACACAGCACAATCTTAAAAAGTGGGCAGCCATAATAAAGGAATGCAGTTCAAGTGGCATGAAGATACTTCAGTGGTAATAATTTAATATAACAGTTTTAATTTATATTCAATAATTATTCAAAGTCAGTTTAAAGCTATACAGGAATTATTGTGTTTTATATATCAATATTCTATAATATTTTATATGATTTATTAACGTTTTTTATGCTGCGATTAATTGCATAGTAATAGAAGATTTTAACGATGAATTGAATAAAGGAGTTGCATCATATGATAGATATATGTACACAGAAAAGTGATTCGAAAGATTGGATATTTCAAAATGATTTGTATTTCAATTTAAATACAGGCAATGAAGAAATGTCAAAAAAGAGATTTATTTAATTCAGCAGATAGATGAAGCAAAGCTCACTCCAGATAAGCATATTGAAACAAAATATGGCTTGGGCACAATCCGTAATTTGTCATCTGGCTGTAAGACATTACTTAATATTGTGAAGCATCCTGACAAGGTTGTAAATGTTGAGGAATGTGGTCCCAATGTACTTAGAATCATATTTACTATGGATAATATAAAAATTTATATGTCAAGACCAACACTTTTTGATATTCCGGATGATGCAAAAATCAGATTTAATGATTCAGATATAGTTACTGGTGGCAGAGGGTATAATGCATGGTGGAGTAAGGAATATGAAAGGAGAGAAGCAGATGATTTATAGGAATATTACATTTAAAGCAGCTCCATTTTCATATGATTTGACATTTGATGATAGGATTACTCTTGTTGGTGGAGACAGTGGTACCGGCAAAACAGTACTTTATGAAATGCTTGAAGATATAAGATTGACAGATGAATATAAGGCAATCAAGCTATTTAATTACAAATCAGATGATTTTTTAGAAGCAATCAAACAGTGTAGAAATAGTTTTATTGTGATAGATAATGCAGATTGTCTGATTAATGATGATGTCAGGAGATTCATTAATTTTGAATTATCAAATCAGTATATGCTTTTCCTGCGGAATTGTGACGGACTCAACGTATCTGATAAGAGTTTTAAGGAGCTGAAGTTTGATAACAACAGAATAACATTGGAAGAGGAACTGTGATATGAAATATTTATGGACAGAGGATACCAGTGCAGGACTTCACTTCTGGAAATTAGTTAATCAGTATTTCTTTAATAATGAACTTGTGGTAGAAAGCAAGGAAAGCAAAAGTGATTAGAAAAGCAAAGATTAAAATGTAGAACTGCTCGTAGCATATGGTGAAGTGATGTTGAATCGTCTGACTCAGGCTAAAGATATGGATGAATTTTATGAAGCAATGTGTTCGATTTTAGAAAAATTTACATTTTTATTCAAAGATTGATTGCGTGATTGGTGAGGATATATGTATCAATAGAAAACGGATATTAAGAGCGTGCAGAAGCTGTCAGATGTTAATAATTCTTATAAACATATAAATTCGTATTTACAAAGTGAAATGATAATGCTATACTTACTAAACAAAGTTAACTATAAGTTTATTACGAATATGAGGATAATGTGATGAAAACAATCAGTGATAGAATTTTTGAATTACTAAAAGAAAAAGGAATGAGCCAGAAAGAATTTTCTGTAAGAACAGGTATAGCAGAAAGTTCAATTAGCGATTGGAAAAAGAAGAGAACTAATCCGGTCAGTGATAAGATTCTAATTATATGTGAAGTACTTGAAGTAACACCTTATGATTTGTTGTCGGGTGCTGAACATACAGGAAACAGAAGCCGTACTAATGATACATATGTAATAAGCAAAGGAACAGATATAGGTGTATTGGTAGAGTCTTATCAGCAGTTAAGTAATGAACAGCAGAAAAGGCTGATGGGGTATTTGGATGCTATAAAGGGACAATGTTAATATGTTAAAATAGAATTGACCAAGTTTTATTTTGATGATGGACTTGTTTTATTTTATATGTTGTTTATATAAGGAAGTATATTGGTAAGTTACAATTTATAGAAGTTGATAATAAAGTTGAAGATGCTATATTTGATTGTGGGATTGAATCAATAAATAATTATATAATAGAATCATATTATCCTCGCATTGTTCAAAATGCTTATACATATAGTATAATGTATAAAGATATTATTTTAGGCTATTATCAAATTATGTTTAGGGAAATTAAACTTGAAGATTTTCCAGAAGAAATATCCGATTATAGTAAAGAGATAAATAATAGTAAATTGTCTGCTGTACATATTAGATTTACAGGATGGAACGACAGAAGCTATGTACTTTGACTGTATGAATCACATGAATCAATTGAAAGAATATTTAGATAGTAAAATATGATTAAAGGAGATTGTTTATATGGCTAGTGAAGTTGTTGACACACTTATATTATCAGGAGAGGATTCAATTAATTTTGCTAATAATTTATTTAGACCATCAATAGATTCTTTACATTCAAATTCTCAAATACTTGCATCTATTGAAAAAAATATTCATATTACAGATACAAATAATGGGTTTGTGGCTGATATTGCGGATTTAGATTTGAATTTTTTGGACAAAATTGGCAAAGAAGAAAAGAAATTTAATATAGAAGTTACTATTGATGTAAATGTTGATACTGTTTTTTATAATAATGAGGAGCAGAATAATGGTTTAACATGGGTTGTTAGTAATAATGATTGTTATGGAAAGCCAGAAGATAGTGGGTATTTATCATATGCAGCATAGAGGAGTATAGTATGGAAAGTGCATTTCAGTTTACCAATCCGGCATTATCAGGTTTGGAATTTTGGATTAATAAGAATTTTAATGGAGAAAAAGATACTAAAATACAGATTAGAATGAATATGTCTGTTAAAGTTGCCAAGAAAGAAAATTTAAATGAAGCAATAGTTGAGTTGGATGTTGAAATAGGAGAAAAAAATGATGATATTCCATTTTACATAAAAGCTATAGAAGGGGCTAACTTTAGATGGAATGATGAATTAGATGATAATATGATTGATAAATTGTTGAATCAGAATGCTCCATCATTGTTATTATCTTATTTAAGACCGATTGTGGCACAAGTAACATCAGCTTCAAAATATGGAACATATAATATTCCTTTTGTTAATTTTACCAAACCTATGAATTGAATAGAGAGTATGAGATATAAAGAAAAATATGGGACATTGTCTCGGACTTAGTTATTATTGTGTTTTATACATGAATCTCCTATAATAATCGTATGAAATCAAAAAGTTTGAAAGCTGAAATTTAAACCGCAAATACACGATAAAAGGAGAACCCATGAAGGAATACGATAAATATCTAAAGTTATTAAAGGAAAAATATCCCACAAAACAGTCAGTTTACCGCGAACTTATTAACCTGAATGCAATTATGAATCTGCCAAAGGGAACAGAGCATTTTATGAGTGACCTTCATGGGGAATATGATGTATTTTACCATATAATTAATAATTGTTCGGGAGTAATTAGAGAGAAGGTAGCGATGCTGTATGGAGATGAACTTACTGTATATGAGCAGCAGGAGCTGTGCACTCTGATATATTATCCGAGAGAGAAGCTTTCTATTCTTATGGATGAGAATAAGGTGAATGATGAATGGTACAGAAATGTACTTAACCAGCTGATTCAGATTGCAAAGCTTCTGTCTTCTAAGTACACAAGATCCAAGGTGCGAAAAGCAATGCCTGTGGATTTTGCATATATCATCGATGAACTTATTCATGCGCAGAAGGATGAAGATGACAACAGGAGTGTGTACCACAGACAGATTATGGAAACAATTCTGAGCCTTCATAATGGCGATGAATTTCTGGTTGCTCTTACTGATCTGATTAAAAGACTGGCTGTGGACCATCTTCATATACTTGGGGACATATATGACAGAGGAGCACATGCAGATAAGATATTAGATCTTCTGATGGAACATCACAGCGTTGATATCCAGTGGGGAAATCATGACATATTGTGGATGGGAGCTTTTTGCGGCAATCCTGTGTGTATGGCACTTGTGGTCAGAAATAATATTAAGTACAAAACTATGTCAATTCTTGAGAATGGTTATGGAATAAGCCTAAGGTTTCTTCTACAGTTTGCAGTTAATACATATTCAGATAAAAATGTTGATGACGCAGTCTATAAAGCTATTTCTGTGATTCTATTCAAGCTTGAAGGGCAGCTTATTAAGAGACACCCGGAATACAGAATGGAAGGAAGACTTCTGCTGGATAAGATGAATCTGGATAAAGGAACAGTAAGAATAGGGGATAAGGATTATTTTCTTAATACTAATGAATTTCCAACTGTTGACATGAATAATCCTTATGAGCTTACTATGGAAGAAATGTTTCTGATGGGAAGATTCAGGGCAGATTTCATTAACAGTATGGCGCTTGAGAGACATATCAATTTTCTATATGACAAAGGCAGCATTTATAAGATTCATAATGGAAATCTTCTGTTTCATGGTTGTGTGCCACTTGATGAACAAGGGGTGTTTGATGGAATTGTTGTGGATTGCAAGTCGTATTCAGGTCGTGAGTATCTTGATTATTGCGAGTCAATGGTAAGGCAGGCAAGAACCGGTGATTCAGATGCAGTTGATTTTATGTGGTTTCTGTGGAGTAATATATTATCACCAGTGACTGGAAGGTGTATCAAAACATTTGAACGAACGTTCCTCGACAAGGATAGAAATGCTGACTATAAGAAGGCAATCGAAGAGGATAAGAATCCGTACTATGTCCAGTACGAAAATGAAAGAATCTGTAAAATGATTTTAAGGGAGTTTAATCTTTATAATGAGAATGCACACATTATTAATGGACATACTCCTGTCAGGACAAAGGAGGGGCAGCACCCTGTAAGGGCTGGTGGAAAACTCATTGTTATAGATGGCGGTTTCTGCGAAGGATATCATGCTGCCACAGGAATAGCCGGTTATACACTTATTTATAATTCGCATGGAATGAAGATTAAAGAACATCATCCGTTTATGAGTATTAATATGGCAATTAATAGTAATAGGGACATTGAGTCTGAATCACAGGTTGTTTATGTGGAAAAGCAGCGGGTGTTTGTAAAGGATACTGATAACGGAAAGCAGATTGCGGAGGAGATTAATGATTTAATGAATCTGCTGAAGGTGTATAATTCATAAAATATGTGTAAATATGTAAGTTATATAATTATTTCCACTTGATTTCTATCCCTAATAGAATGTAAAATTATAAGATAAACCAGATTATTATTACGAGGAGTTGCAGCATGGAAATTTATGAAATGATTGATCTGCAGGATTGTCCAAGATGTTTTGGACCTTCTATATTAGAAGAGGAAGATCACTCTTATTATGTGATGTGTATGGATTGCGGCTGTCAGTCAGCATCATTTAGGTTTGAAAATGATGAAGACAGGCTTGATGCAGCTAAAAGAACAGCAGAATTGTGGAATAGCGGCAAGGTAATATTCACAGGCCGTTCGGAATAGATATTGGAGGAAGATTTTAATTTATGAAGAGCAAAGAAGAACTTTTTAATATGCCGATAGTTGAACTGAGAGAATATATGAATTCTCTTTCTAATGCTGAAATACAGGAAGTTGCAAAGATATTTGAGGAAGATGATATTGAGAGAGACCCACTTGAACTTCTTACAGCGTCGAAGCTTTTTGATTATATGAAATATGCAAATGGTTCGGTGAATATTGAGTTTTAGTTGTTTAAGATTTTGAAATGATTTTTCATACGTTGTATGAGAATAAATATTAATCAGGAGGATTATTAATGAAAATAGCAGTAACATACGAGAATGGTCAGATTTTTCAGCATTTCGGACATTCTGAGAGCTTTAAGATTTATGAGGCAGAAGGAAAGAATATTGTCCGTGCAGAGGTAATTGGCACTGATGGAGCTGGTCATAGCGCATTGGCAGCTGTTCTTAAGGATAAAGGTGTAGATGTTCTTATATGTGGCGGAATTGGTAACGGTGCAGTCACAGCACTTTCAGAAGCTGGAATTGATGTATATTCAGGAGCAGATGGAGAAGCAGATGCAGCAGTTGAGGCATATCTTAATGGCGATTTAACATCAGCAGGTGTTAATTGCGACCATCATCACGATCATGAAGAAGGTCATGGCTGCGGACACTGTGGAAGCCATGAAGATGAAGAGTCAGGTTGCGGACATTGTGGAAGTGATGAAGGTGAATCAGACTGTGGTAGTGGTTGTGGCGGCTGCGGCGGTGGCTGTGGTACATTTACACCATCATTTGAAGGACCTAATGTGGGAAAGAAGGTAAAGGTTCATTATAAAGGAACTCTTAATGATGGAACACAGTTTGATTCTTCTTACGACAGAGGTGAACCGCTTGAATTTACTTGTGGAGCAGGAATGATGATTCAGGGCTTTGACAAGGCTGTTGCAACAATGAATGTCGGAGACGTTATTGATGTTCATCTTATGCCAGAGGAGGCGTATGGAGAAGCCGATCCAAGAGCTTTCATAACACTGCCTATAAGTGAGCTTCCGGGTGCAGAAGAACTTAAAGTTGATGATAAAGTGTATCTTCAGAATATGTATGGACAGCCATTCCCAGCTAGGGTTGCTGCTTTAACTGATACAGATATCACATTTGACGCTAATCATGAGATGGCAGGAAAAGAACTGAATTTCAGGATTGAGCTTGTTGAAGTATTATAATTTAATAATATCAAGATACCGGCTGGTACAGCTAAATGCAGTATCAGCCGGTTATTTTATTGTCTGGAAACAAGCTCTTTAGTCAGCCGTATCCATTCTTTCAGTTCTTTCCGGTTTTCATCTTCCTTGCGGAAGGCGGCGGAGAATGGTATACGCATGTCTGGGTCGCCAACCTGTAATACAATTGAATCAGGTGAAAGCTTCATTGAATTAAGATAACTGTTTAGTGTAAATGCAATTCCATATCCCTGTTCAGCAAGTCGGATTCCTGCGTCAATACTGCTTATCTTATAGGTAAGCTCTGGCAGGACATCAGCATAGAAAAGGGCATCCTCTTCAAGCTGTCTTATACTCTGGTTGCTGTGCTGCAGGATGAATCTTTCTTTTCTTACATGCGCAAGATCAAGCCATGGATAGATGCATGATTCTTTAGACTCTGCGAAAGATACAGCAGGGTGGCTTTTCGGAAGAATGGCAACAAGACAGTCTTCATATATGGTTTCATAGGAAAGTCTGGTGTTGCTCACACTGTTATATCCAAAGAACATATCAAGGTCACCGGCAAGAAGCTGCTCTTCATGGTCTGAGAGATGTCCGTCAATGGCATATACAACTGACTGTGGATACAGTCTGTTAAATGCAGTCATAACAGAAGGAAAGAGAGACTCAACCTGACGTACCATATAACCAATGCGGAGTTTAACAGCTACATTTTTGCCAATATCAATCATGCGGTCTTCAAGCTCAAAGCATTTCATAGTAATATCTCTGGCAGATTTCACGAATTCCTCGCCTGCATATGTAAGAATCATGCGGCGGCCTTTTCTTTCAAAAAGCTGTATGCCAAGTGAAGTTTCAAGTTGCTTAAGATGTATGCTCAAAGCCGGCTGCGACAAGAACAGAGCATTGGCGGCTTTGGTAAGATTTCCGTAATTAGCAATTGTAAGAACATATTGCATGTCTTTTTCAGTAATCATATGAATTCCCTTTCTAAAATAGTGCATGTTTCAATAATAATGTAATAATTATACATAATTAAAATGTATCAATCAATTGAAACTATAAATTAGATTTATACTTTCGATAAAAACATACAATTTTATTTTTAGTATGATTTATATTAAAATGTATAAAAATATAAATTTGTTATGGGAGAAAATTTCATGGAAACAAAAGCAAAGAAAAAATGGAAAACGCCACATACATTTGTAATACTTGTGGTAATTATTCTTATTGCTGCAGCGGCAACATATATTGTGCCGGCAGGCGAGTTTACAAGATTTAAAGATGCAGCAACAGGCAAGACTTTAGTTGAAGCTGGAAGTTATCACAGAATAGCATCAAGTCCGCTTAATCCGTTAAAGATTCCTTCAGCAATCTATACCGGAATTGTGAAATCAGCATCAACAATCACATTTATGCTGATAATCGGCGGAGCTTTTCAGGTAATTACATCAACAGGTGCACTTACAGCGTTATGCAAGAAGTTATCTAAGACATTTTCTAAGCACAAATATGTTGTAATTCCTGTATTTTTAACATTGTTTTCTATATTCGGATTCACAATGGGAATGTCATCAGAGGTTATGATATTCGTTCCTATCGGAATAACACTTGCGTTATTCTTAGGCCTTGATAAGGTTACAGGAACAGCGATGATTGCACTCGGTGCAGCGGTTGGATTCACAGCCGGATTACTTAATCCGTTCAATGTAGGAGTTGCGCAGGATATAGCAGAATTGCAGTTGTTCTCCGGGATGGCTTACAGAGTATTTATTCTTGTTGTGCTTCTTGCTGCTACAAGTGCATACATAATCTGCTATGCAAGAAAGGTTGCAGCACATCCTGAAAAAAGCGTAATATATGGAATTCCTGAAGACCAGGAGTACACATTTGACAATGCAACAGACACAATTACGATAAGACAGATTGCAGTTCTTATTGTTATGACACTTGGCTTTGGAATACTTATATATGGCCTTTCAAAGAAGGGCTGGTACTTTGAAGAAATGTCAGGCCTCTTCATATTTATGGGTGTAATATGCGGATTTATCAGCGGTTACGGTCCTAGCAGAATTGCAAGGGAATTCGGAGAAGGTGCAAAGGGCATTATCGTAGGATGTCTTATAATCGGAATTGCCCGTACAGTTGAGGTAATATTAAGTGATGCCAATATTCTTGATACTATCGTGTACGGAATTGTTAATATTGTAAATGTTATGCCAGATTCAATTAAGGCTGTCGGCATGTTCTTATGTCAGTCACTTATTAACTGCGTAATCGTGTCAGGAACAGGTCAGGCAGCAGTTACAATGCCACTTATGGTGCCGGTTTCAGACCTTGTAGGAATATCAAGACAGACATCAGTACTTGCGTTCCAGTTAGGAGACGGATTCTCCAACTCAGTACTTCCAATGTCATCATCACTTATGGGATATCTTGCTGTATCAAAGATTCCATACAGTAAATGGCTTAAGTTCATGATGCCACTGTTCCTTATATGGACAGCACTTGGATGCCTGTTTATGCTTGGTGCATTAATGATTGGATATTAGAATTGATTAGGAGCAGATATTATGTCAGACGATATTAAGAAGCAGCTTGGAGCGGTTATTGACAGCTATAAAGAAGATTTATGCCAGATGTCAGATGAGATATTCGACCTTGCGGAGATAAGCGGGGAAGAGTACAAGACATCTGATATATTGTGCAGTTATCTTGAAAAAGAAGGATTTGTGGTAGAGCGTGGAACAGGACTTGAAACAGCATTCAGGGCAACATGGGATAATGGAAGTGACGGCCCGGTGATTGGAATTCTTGTTGAATATGACGCTCTTGAAAAAATCGGACATGCGTGTGGACATCATCTTCAGGGACCTGCCGGAATAGGGGCAGCAATTGCAGTAAAGAACTGCCTTCAGGATTATCCATGCAGGCTTGTTGTGTATGGAACCCCGGCAGAGGAAACTCTTGGCGGCAAGATAATTATGCTAGATAAAGGTTATATGAAAGAGCTTGACCTTGCATTTATGTCGCATGGTTCGCCTAATACATCAGTAGATGAAAAATGTATGGCACTCGAGAATTTCGTGGTAACATTCCACGGAGTAAAAAGCCATGCTGCAATAAGTCCAGAAGAAGGACGAAGCGCACTTGATGCAGCGTTATTATCATTCCATGCAATTGAGATGTTAAGAGAGCATGTTAAAGATGACACAAGAATGCATTACACAATCCGTAATGCAGGTGGTCCTCCAAATGTAGTTCCGGACCTTACTGTTGCAGAATATACACTCCGTTCATACAGCACGAAATACCTTGATGAAGTTGTAGAGAGATTCTACAACATTTTAAAAGGTGCTGCGCTTATGACTGGAACAACATATGAGGTTCAGAGAGACCTTCCATTCAAGAGCAAGGTTGTGTGCCATAAGGTCAATGACCTGCTTATGGCAAATGCAGCATATGAGAATGCCCCATCGATTGCACCACCACGCGAAAAGACTGGCTCAACAGATTTTGGCAATGTGTTATATGAAGTTCCAGGCTCATGTATAAGAATTGCATTCACAGACAAGGATGCACAGCCACATTCAGAAGCCTACCTTAAAGCTGGAAAGAGTGATGCCGCGCATAATGCTATAGTATACGCAGCAAAGATAATGGCTGATTCAATATGCGATGTTCTTGTTAATCCTGAGCTTCTTGCACAGATAAAGCAGGAGTTTGACGTGGCAAGAGAAAAAGGCTGATTAGTAAGCGTAAGAATTGATTGTATAGAGCTGGTTGTCAGAAGCTGATTTGGTTGAGAATGACTGTGTCCGCAAAGCAGATTAGAGTAATAGGTCATAAAGGAAGCAGGATGAATTTGCCAAAACCTACGAAATAGTTAGATATGGGTAATATAGTAGGCAAATTACAGTTGATTTAAAGATGAAAATTCATAATAAACCCACTAATTTCGTAATAATACTAAGAATAGTAGGCAAATTAGCAGCAAAATAGATGGAAAATATATTGTTTATCAGGTTAAGAGCTGAAAAAGACCTACTCAAATAATATATACTTGTCGATTAGTTGGTTTTCTCATTATTACATGAATTAAGGAGAATAAAATAAACCAACGAATATCAGATAATAAAGCGGATTAGTGGGTTTAGCGATAATATTGAATTGAATTAATAGAGTTATAATCAGGCGGAGGAGAAATCCAAAGCCTGATTTTTTAATAAAATAAAACAATATGACAATAAGTGTCTGACTTGAATGCTATTCTTAATATACAAACAGCCTGTATTTATAGTTGATTTATGTGCAAATGAAAGGAGACAAATATTATGGGGTTTTTCTGGGCTAATGTGAAAGCTAATATTGAAGGAGCAGTTGCAAATGCAAAAATGCATTACTATGAGGATAAGCTGAGAAGCAACGACTATGATGAAGACGAAGAAGAAGATTATAATGAGGTGCAGGAGGAATATAACGCGGACAGCATAGAAGATAGTCCCGTTGCTAATATCCAAAATAACTGGAAATCAATATTATTAGTTCTTCAGACAGAATATAATATTCAGGATATACAGATGAGTACATGGATTAAGCCACTCAGGGTAGAAAATGTGGAAGATAATATTTTGAATTTATCTTTTAGAAATGCTGATGATAACGAACAAGAACATAATATGAATGTAAAATATGTACAGAAAAGATTTGCAGATTTATTATCAGATGCAATTGCTGAATATATGGATACTCAATATGTAGTGAAGATTAAATAAATGGATGATACTTAGTTATAATTAAAAATTGATCAAAGACTTTATCGTCTGGCAAAAATATAAGTCATATTATTGAATGATATATCAGGCGGAGGAGAAATCCAAAGCCTGATTTTTTAATATAATAAAACAATATGACAATAAATGTCTGACCTAACTGATATTATTTTAGAAGAAACAAGCCGGAGACTATTAAGAAGGTAGCCGGCGGACAATATCAGAATACATATACAGGATGGAATAATTATGCAGAACGAATTAGAAGGATTATATAACATGCTTGTGAGTCAGACAGATATAATGAAAAATGTGGATGAATTAGTAGAAAAGCAGATTGCCCATGAGCTGATGCAGTTCAAAGAACTGGCAACATGGAGCGATTATGAATGTGAACGTGATAAATACATGGCAGTTGCCGAAGTTGCGAAAAAAGAAAGCTTCATGGCAGGGTTTAACTATGCAGTGAGATTACTTGAGCGCACGCACAACCCTTAAGACACGTTCCTTTTCTTCATCAGAAAGAGACAGGATCTCTTTCATGATTTCCCTGTCGATAGAAGAATAATCGCCAGTATATTCACCGGATAAAACATAATCCACAGTTACACCTAGTGCATTACATATATAGATAAGTGTAGGCAGGGAAACTTTCACGCGGTTATTCTCAATATTGCTTATATGAGAAGTATTGACCTCAGCGGCACTGGCAACAGCGTCCTGTGGCAATCCTTTTGATAAGCGTATTTCTTTTAACTTCTTTCCAATACTTTCAAAATCAATATCTTTCATGAAATCCCCCACTATAAAGATGATAAATACAATACACATAATTGTAATATTGATTAGCTGATGATATAATTATCTACAACTAAAATAAAATTAGTCACAGACAATACATTAAAAAAAGATTTCGTTAAATAATCATACGATATGTTCAGGTTCGAATTATAAGAATTAAAAATGTTATGACAAAATATGACACTAAGACATATAATGTCCGACCTGTTTGCTATCATAATAATAAACAAAACGAAGGAGGCAGTTATGCAAGACAATAATATTGAAGATGATAGCAGTGAAGTTTATGTGTATTTGAAAAGACCATTTCTGTTCAATATCAGATACAATTCAAAAGAAATATGGAACAAGATGACGGAGGAGGATAAGGCACCGTACATTAATTATGAAGAATTTTACGAAGAATACAGGCTTATAAGGCTAAGAAGCATAGGGTATCCGATACTTGCGGTGGCGTATCTGTTTGCAATGTCAGCAATGGTACTTTATATCATATATATGTTTACAGGTTTTAACATATTTTCATTATTTGTATGATGTATAATTATTGAAACACATTTTTGTAAAAATGTTGCAGAAAAATGCAGAAAAACGCAGAAAATGTGATTTTATATTAGCATTTATTATGATAAACTGCTAAAATATTAACAGATTAAATCGTGAATTGATGAGTGTAAACTTACAAACGACTTAAAGGAGAGTTACTTATGGCAAATGACTACAATGATAAGGTAAGTCGAGTATTAAACCTGTATCAGCGCCTGGTAGAAGGGGAAGTGGTTGACAAAGAGGTGGAAGCCGCCAGATATGGCGTATCTGCCAGGTCAATCCAGCGTGATATAAGTGCGATTAATAATTTTTATGAACAGGAAACTGAAAAGAGCGGGGTAATTAATTCAATTCAATACGATAAGAAAAGGGGTGGACATTATCTCAGCCAGATATACAGGACAAGGCTGACCAATAGTGAGATACTTGCAATATGCAAGATACTGCTGGACAGCAGGGCATTTACCAGAGAAAGGATGGAGCATATTCTCGATATACTGGTTGACCGCTGCACACCGGCAGAAGGAAAGGCAATAGTACAGGACCTTATTAAGAATGAAGAGTTTCATTACATAGAACTGACGCATAAATCAGAGTTCGTTGATAAGATGTGGGATATCGGGCAGGCAATCAGAAACTGTAATTATCTTGAATTCGAATACAGGAGAAGTACAGATAATGAAGTGGTTAAGCGGAAGGTAAAGTCGGTTGCGATAATGTTTTCGGAATTTTATTTTTATCTTACAGCGTTTATAGATGATGAAAAGGTCAGGGCTAATTTTCAGGTTATTAATGATGCATTTCCAACAATATACCGAATCGACAGGATTGCAGGCTATAAGGTGCTTGATGAACATTTCAAGATACCGTACAGCGATAGATTTGAGGAGGGCGAGTTCCGAAAGAGAGTGCAGTTCATGTATGGCGGCAGACTCAAGAAAATCAGATTCAGATATAAAGGCGGAAGCATAGAAGCTGTTCTCGACCGCCTCCCTACAGCAAAGATTCTTGACGAAAAAGATGGCGTATACACAGTATCTGCCGAGGTGTTCGGTGAGGGAATCAATGTGTGGCTGAGGAGCCAGGGGGAGAATGTGGAAGTGGTGGAGTGAAAATGTTGAAGAATAAAGTAGAAAGAAGTGAAGAATAATGGGGAATACTGCGATTAATCAGGAAAAACAAGAACAACAAAAAAAAATCCTTGAAAAGTACTGTAAAGATTGGAAAATCTTTATCGATACTTGTAGTTTATTACACTCTTCATCTGATGACTTTTGGATGAATATCATTCCACTGCTACATCAGTATCAGAACAGTATATTTATACCATCAAGATGTGTAGAAGAAATTAAAAAACATTCGAAAAATAAAAACAATACAGAACTTGCACAAAATGCTAAGGAGTGTCTCATAAAACTTAAGGGATTAGTCGAAGCTGGTTATGTTGAAATAAGGGGAGAACCAACAGATAATTTTACTGATAATGTATTTCAAGTTGTTTTTACAAAATTTAGGATGAAGTATAAACTTTTGTTGATTACTCAGGATAATAATTTAGCAAAAGATATTTTGAATTTAAATAATAGCCGTTCTGTAAAGGCAAATGAGGTAAAAGTAAATAGAATAAATAAATATGGGCTTTTGAGAGAATTCTATTGGAAAGATTCAGAAGAAAATACAGATTTGATAAAAACATCAAAAAAGTTGGAAAAAAAAGAAATTAAAATTGGTGAAGATGAAATGTTTAGAGTCTGTAGTCAAGTAACAAATATTTCTGATACAAAGTTAAGAGTATCAGAAATGCCTATAGAAGGAAGCAATGTTCTAACTTCAAAAGGTTCAATTAAACTTACCAAAGAGTTGGGATCAGGGGGAGAGGCAATAGTTTATTTAACAAATACACCATATGTGGCAAAAATTTATAAGAATGACAACATTACCAAAAGAAAATACGAAAAGATAAAACTAATGCTTTCTAAAAATATTAATTGTTCAGGTATATGTTATCCGGTTGAAATAATATATAATTCAAAAAATGAGTTTGTAGGCTATTTAATGCCACAGGCAAAGGGACAAGAGCTACAAAAAAGTGTATTTGGACCAAAGCCATTGTTTTTGAAGAAATTTCCGGATTGGAAGAAAAGAGATACAGTTGAATTATGTGTTACTATTTTGGGAAAAATAAAGTATTTGCACGATAGAAATATTATTATGGGAGACATTAATCCAGCAAATATATTAGTTGTATCACCTAAAGAAGTATATTTTGTTGATACAGATAGTTATCAAGTAGAAGATTTTCCATGTCCAGTTGGAACAAATAATTATACTGCTCCTGAAATCCAACGAAAACATTTTTCGGATTTTTTGCGTACACGTGGAAATGAAAACTTTGCTGTTGCAACATTATTGTTTATGATTATGCTACCGGGCAAGCCTCCCTATTCTCAGCAAGGTGGAGAGGATCCTATATCTAATATTATAAAAATGGATTTTTCATATCCATTTGGTGATAATTCAAATAAAAAAACACCGGATGGTCCTTGGCGTTATATTTGGAGTCATTTAACTTATGAATTAAAAGAAGCTTTTTATAATACGTTTAGAAAAGATGGCAGTTATTCTTTGGAAAAAAATAGATTGTCTGTAGATGAATGGCTATCTAAGTTCAGACATTATTTGGAACTTCTTGATAGCGGAAAATTTGCTCAGCAAGATGAAATGTCAGTTGAATTGTTTCCCACAAGGCATAAGAAAAATCCTAAATCCACATATATTAGATGTAAATTGTGTGGACAGGAGGCAGAAGAAAATCGTAGTAAGAATGGGATTTGCCCAGATTGCTTAGAAAAAGGTGAGGTGTATAAATGCAAAAAGTGTGGCAAGGAGATTGTTTTTACAAATTATCAGAAATATGTAAAAGGAATGAAAAAACATGATATGTGCAAGGAATGTTTTGAGTATGAGAATAAAATAAGAATTAAATCATATTGTGTTGATTGTGGGAAAACTTTTACATTAACAAATAGTCAATATGATTTTTATAAAAAAAGAGGGCTTGATGTACCTAAAAGATGTGATACTTGTAGAAAAAATAAAACATCAAGAAGTTCAACATATGATTCTTATACAGCTCACATTAGTCCTTCTATTCTATGGTGGAAATGATGAATTGTAATGAAGCACTGTGTTAACGAAGATGGTAATTCATGGATAAAAGTCAACAATTTTTAATGTAAAATTAGAATGCAAATCAACACAGCATTAAATGTAAATTGATTAGTATTAGGACTCCAGTAAGGAAATTTACTATATGAAAGGGAGGAAAATGTATGGATAATATGCTTTTAAGAATGGAAGATTTGGTAAATAACCCGACTCCAAGAGTGCCTGTATGTCTATGTTTAGATGTAAGTGGATCCATGAGCGGTCCGCCTATTGATGAGTTAAATCAGGGCGTAAAGCTTTTTTATGATGCGATTAAGGATGATGAGGTTGCCCTTTATTCTGCTGAGGTAAGTGTTGTTACTTTTGGTGGCACTGATGCTTCATGTATTGTGGACTTTGCAAGTTTGGAATTGCAGCCTAATCCTCCATATTTGAATGCTAGTGGGATGACACCTATGGGAGAGGCAGTTAACCTTGCTCTTGACTTATTAGAGCAGAGAAAGGAAGAATACAAAGACAAAGGCGTAGATTATTATCAGCCATGGCTTGTACTTATGACAGATGGTGAACCTAATGGTGATTCAAGAAAACTTCAGATGGCAATAGATAGGACGTGCTGTATGGTTAATTCCAGGAAACTTACAGTTTTCCCTATTGGAATTGGTTCATATGCAGATATGGGTACATTAGCTAAGTTTTCACCGAATAGGTCACCTCTCAAATTGCAGGGGTTGAAGTTTAAGGAATTCTTCGAGTGGCTTAGCAAGAGTGTATCAAAGACATCCCAGTCTACTCCTGGAGAAAATATTAAGCTTGATGTTGAAGGTATAAAGGGGTGGGGGGAATTATAAATAGACTAATAAATTGTTAAATTATTTGATGGTGATTAGATAAGATTGCTTGGTTGGATTATGTAGATGATATCAAGCAAATTTTGACTTAATAATAACTAATTTATGTATCTTAAAAAAATAACGAATTAAGGAAGGATAATCTGTATATGAAATATGTAATTATGTTTACAACAAAGAATTATGAGAACAATAGGTATTCTGTGAGTAAGGAAGTTTATGAAGATTTTGAGGAAGCAATGGAAACTTTTACTTTATTGTCTTCAACAAGGGATAATGTGATAATGATTGAACCTGATGCAAAAAAGGTGATTTGTCATTATCTAACAGAAGGGGTAATTACTTTTAATAGATACTTATTGGATAGCTCATTATATTTAGGCAATGAAGAATAACATTAATATTTTTTCGAGAAGTATGATTTGAAAAGTTTTAAGAACTTTTTCAATTATTTAAGTGGAGGTAGAGAAATATGGACAATAATATGCTTATAAGGATTCAAGATCTAGTAGAAAATCCTACAGCGCGTGTTCCAATTTGCTTGTGTCTAGACACAAGTGGATCAATGGCAGCGGTAGAAGGAGATTGCGTTCCTACGGGAGAAACTTTTTTTGAGGATGGTAGAGAATGGAATCTTGTAACAGGCGGAATAAGCAGAATTAATGAGCTAAAAAAAGGCATTGACTTATTTTATGATGCGATAAAAGAGGATGAAATGGCTGTTTATTCTGCTGAAATATGTATTGTTACTTTTGACAATCAAGCAAGATGTTTAGTTGACTTTGCAAATGTAGAACGCCAAGGTGATATTCCAGAATTAGAGGCACAGGGGGATACTGCTATGGGTGAAGGCGTAAATCTTGCGTTGGATTTATTAGAACGTAGGAAACAGGAATATAAGGATAAAGGCGTAGATTATTATCAGCCGTGGCTTGTATTAATGACAGATGGTGTTCCAAATGGAAGCAATAGTGAATATATGAGAGCAGTACAGAGAACTGTTGATATGGTAAATTCTAGGAAATTAACGATATTTCCGATTGCTATTGGTGACGAGACAGATTTATCTGCATTAAATAAATTCTCGCCTAAAAGACCGGCACTTAAATTACAGGGTTTAAAATTTGGTGAGTTTTTCTCGTGGCTTAGCAAGAGTGTATCGAAAACATCTCAATCTACTCCTGGTGAATCTGTGAAACTTGATCCTGTAAGTGGATGGGCTGAATTATAGTGTCGTTTATAAGATAAAGGAGGCGAGTAAAGTGTGGAATTCGGTACAGTGTGCTGTACAAGGCAGGGGGCATTTTAAAACTGATATGCCATGCCAAGATAAGACTAATTATCTTTGCAAAAATGAAACGAGTGTTATTGCTTTAGCGGATGGTGCTGGTTCGGCGACTATGTCTCATTTTGGTGCGGAGTATGTGACAAAAAAGATATGCGAGCTCTTAACACAACAATTTGATGTATATTATAACGAAAATGATGGCGTTGCTATTAAGCGAGTAATTGTTGGAATACTCATGGATGGGCTTGAAAAGCTAGCACAGGAGCTTGATTGTTTGGTTAAGGATTTAGCATCTACTTTATTAGTTGTAGCTGTAAAAAATGGAAAATATTTGATCCTTCATATAGGCGACGGTGTAATTGGATATGTAAAAAACAAAGAGATAAAAGTAGCTTCTCATCCAGAAAATGGGGAGTTTGTTAATACAACTGTATTTGTGACATCAAAGGATGTTCTTTCAACTATGAAGCTGATGAAAGGGCAACTTAATGGTATTACTGGCTTTGTGTTAATGTCGGATGGTACAGAAGCTAGTTTATATAATAAACAAGAAAAAAGTTTGGCTCCAGCTCTAAAAAAAATTATGAATCTATCTCAGGTTATGAAAGAAGATTGTTTACAAAATGAGCTAGAAAGAAGTTTTGAAAATGTTATAAAGAACTCAACAATTGATGACTGTAGTTTAATTATTTTAGTTGAGGAAGATTATTCGTTTCGCGGATATAGGAATCTGAATGAAGCTCAAAAAAGAGTTCTTCTTTGGAATTCGATAATTATAGGTAGCAAAAAACGAATAAAAAGGTATGATGATATTCTTGACTTTTTGGAAACTCCCAAAGACTTATCCCAAGTGTCAAAACATATATATTTGGGGAAAAAATATTGCCGTAAGCATATTGAGTTCCTTTTAAATAAGAATTTATTGATTAATCAAAAAGGAAGATATAGTACAGCTATAATAATGGATAAAGAATAGAGGTGATGAGGCATATGAATAAAGAGAGTTTTATTTTGGACTTCATCGAAAAACCAGATAAATATTATTTGGATGATGATAGAAGAATAAATATTGGCTCGAATCCTCAAATTAAGCTTGAAGATGTTGTGTTTTATCGAATAGATAGAATTACATATGAAGAAAAAGCACCAAGGAAAGAGGCACTTGAGAATGTTTTAAGCGCAATTAGGCTTGGAGGTGTTAATTTTGTATATTTGATAAAAGGTGATAAAACAGGTGTGTCATTTTACTATGGAATCTGTCGAGATCTAATTGACCGTATGAATTTATCCTACAGTATGGATGACTTAGGTGATATGATTCTTAAACCTAGTCTTGAGAGTAATTTTAGAGGTAGTATAATTACAAAGCTGAATGATGGGGAGGAACAAGAATTAATAGATACCCTTGCTAATATGAATTATATTGGAAACATAGATGGTGTTCCGGGAATCAATGAAGACGAGGAAAATCTTCAGGGGGTAGATAGATTAGTTGATGCCATGCTGGGAGATGAATTTGCGTTTTTGGTAATTGGAAAGGCTTTATCCTATAATGCAATACGTCACTTTGAAAAAAATATATATAGTTTCTATGATCAATTAACACCATTGGCAAAAAAGAGTGTCCAAAAAGGAGTGAGTAATAGTAACACGGTAATTGATACTAATGCCAGTGGAGATAATCATTCAGATGCACATTGCAATCAACATACGGAAACACATAATTTCGGGAAATCATTGACGACAACAAACTCAACTCAAGAGAAACTAAATGACGGTACATCAGAGTCTCATGGAGAAAACTTGCAACATAATGATGGAACAGGTGCAAAAAATTTAGGATATACAGATACTCATACTGATGGAATATCGAATACTCATACAAAAGGAACAAATATAAATAAAGGGGATTCAACCACTACATCATATGAGTTTTCAAATAAAGAGGCACAGGATTGGTTGAAGTATATAGATGAGGTTATTCTTAAAAGAATTGATTATGGGAAGGGTAAGGGCATGTATATTTCTACTATTGCATTATTTTCGATGCAACAAGCAGAAATGCAGAAATTGCAGAATACGGTTACTTCTTTATTTTCTGGAGAAACGGGAAACAGAGTTCCATTAAGACCTATTCAGTTAGAAAAAAATGGACAAAGAGAATGTGTTTTACGTAATTTCCAAATTGCTAAAGCTTATTTTACGCATGAAATAAGTACAAATGAAATATATATCAGAACAGCATTATCTCAATATGTTAATAATGATAGAGCTTTTTTGGGGAATTGGTTTTCTGTTAACGAATTAAGCATTGTTGCAGGGTTGCCACAAAAAGAAGTTGTGGGATTATCATTAAGAGAAGAAGTAGAATTTGGTCTAAATTATCAAAATGATATAGATGAGGATAATAAACTACCATTAGGTAACTTGGTGCAAAATGGTAAGATTTTAGACTCAATTCAAGTATACCTTGATAAGAGAGAACTTGATAAGCATATTTTTATTGCAGGAGTTACCGGAGCTGGAAAAACAACAACATGTCAAAAGATACTTTTAAGAAGTGAAACCCCTTTTTTAGTTATTGAACCGGCAAAAACTGAATATAGAATACTTACTAAGCGTTATGACGATATTCTTATTTTTACCTTAGGGAAAGATAAAATTGCCCCATTCAGATTAAATCCATTTGAAATGTATCCTCATGAATCAGTTACGTCACATGTTGATATGATAATGGCTAGTATAGAATCTGCATTTGATATGGAGGCAGCTATTCCTCAAATTATAGAGAAATCCATCTATGAGTGCTATACTGATTTTGGGTGGGATATTTCTGATGATACAAACAAATATTATTCGTGGGAAGATATAGAAAATGGTGCATATGCATTCCCTACTTTGTTAGATTTGATTAATAAAGCAGAAAAAGTTGTGAAAATTCAAGGATTTGATTCAAGATTGCAGAATGATTATATTGGTTCCATAAGAGCGAGATTACAAGGGTTAACCGTAGGTGCTAAGGGATTGATGCTCAACACAAGAAGATCTTTGGATTTTAGAGATTTGGTACATAAGAGAGTTATTCTTGAATTAGAAGAAATAAGAAGCGGCTCAGAAAAAGCACTTATAATGGGATTTATTTTATCAAACTTGATGGAGGCGATAAGGGCTGAGTATCAAAAAGCAAAGGAAGATTGTATAGAATTCAAACATACTACTTTGGTTGAAGAAGCACACCGATTACTAGGAAAATATGAACCAGGCGATTCCTTGTCAAAGAAACAAGGAATTGAAATGTTTTCAGATATGCTTGCTGAAGTGAGAAAATATGGGGAAAGTCTTATTATTGTAGATCAGATTCCTGGAAAACTTACACCAGAGGTACTAAAGAATACTAATACAAAGATTGTTCATAAAATATTTGCACAAGATGATAAAGAAGCAATTGGAAATACAATGGCTTTGACTGATGACCAAAAAAGATTTTTATCATTTTTGGATAAAGGTAGAACAATTGTGTTCTCGCAGGGGTGGGAAAGTAGCCTCCAGGTCCAGATAACTAAAGAAACAGATACTGGAAGCCAAGAAATAATTAATGAAGATGTGATTCATGATTCGGTAGTAAATTATTACTGCCAAAAGTATCAATCTGGTATATTCCCAAGCTTAAAATACCTAGGTGATATCCCTCAAAAAAAAGATTTTGAAAAACATTTTACTTATAGGACAAAGTTGGATTCTCTAATTGAGATATATCAGGAACATTTTGTAATTAATGCTAAGGCGGAAGAAAGTGATAAAAAGCTCATTATAGAGTTGGAATCCTTGCTTACAATTGAGCAACAAGCGAGGTATATAAGAGACTATATTTACTATCATGATGATGATGAGTCTAAGCTAAATATGATTTGTTCAATATTGTTAAATGTAAAGAATGATATGTTTGATTTGAGCATGTTTAGTGAAAAAATAGTATTTGGAAGGAGATTAACAAAATGAGTTTATTAGCAGGGATTGGAATATTTATTGAAGGAATTGTTTCGGTAGTAGCACCGGTAATTGGATCAGCATTATCTACGGCAGCAACATTTATTGCAACAAAGTTACCAGAAATGCTTCAAGTGGCAACAACATGTGTTAGTACAATTTCCACTATAGTTACTAGTGTAGGCGAAATGCTTAAGATTGCACCTCCAGAAGAACAACCAGCAGAACTTGGTGCTAAGATTATGCAGGAAAATGTTCGTTCTAAGCGAGAGGGAGAACTTACTCAAGAGTACTTGGATTACTTAAGAACTGTGCCTTTTGACGAAGGGAGATTTGACAAGATGAGTGAAGAAGAAAAACTGGGATGCGAAGTAGTTGGTGATGTTATGTTAGCAGATTCAATCAGAGAGACAACAAACGTTGATCTTCCAGGAGAGTTTCTTATGACTCTTACAAAAATCAATATGGAAGTTCAAACAGTTTATAATCTGATTAAATCATTTGAAAAGAGTGGTATTTCAAGTATGGGACAGTTTAATGATTATTTATCTGGTGATATCATAAATGAAGAAGTAGCTGAAAAGGTTGATGGTGCAGTAAAGAGTGCAATTAGTGCAACGTCACCAGAAATGAGTATTACTGATATTCAACATGAAATTATAGCTATGAGACAGGCATATAAGGCAGAGAACTAAATACTATATAAATATACAGTGCAGATAGGTACATATAGTTCAAAAACCAGTGGAATAGAAATTAGTGATTTCTTAAATGAAAATGGAGAAGAAGTTCAAAAAATTGTATACGCTGATAAAGCTGATTTTAAGTAGAAAATAAGAGATATATTAAAGAAACTTCGTGTTGAAAAAGTAGATTTATCAGATGTTGTATTCCTTGCTCCAAAGAAATATGCCAATTCTACATTGTATGAAACTGGCATTGAAGTAAATGAATTAGGAGATAAGTTTAATGGAAATAGTCTGTTGCCAAGATATGCGACAATTCAAGGCTTTAAGGGGTTGGATTCTAAGATAGTTATTCTTATTGATGCAGATAAAATCTCTGATAAATATTTTTCGAAATTCATGTATATTGCTGGAACCAGAGCAAGAACATTGCTTTATGTAGTGGCACCTGAAGAATTTTAGACTGGAAAGGAAGAGGATTGTTATGACGATAAAACCAATATATAAAACATGTCCTATATGTTTAAGAAAATATTCATGGAATCCTGATATAGGACAGATGTGGTGTCCATACTGTGGTAAGAAAGGTATACTAGGGCTTGATGAATTGTCAAGGAAGATTTTTAAGAGAGGTTCAGAAAAAAGAAGATAAATACTTGAACAATTATGACATATTTATATTAATGCGCTGGCTGAAATGGTTAGCGCATTTTTAAATTTTCACACATATTTTTACTCTGCCACATTCTGTCATCCTCCGGCGGTACACTTTAGACATCAAATAAAGTGAACAACCAAAGGAGGATATGACTATGGGATTTATGGACAAATTAAAGGAAACAGCAGGAAAGGCTGCAGAGAAAGCCAGTGCTATGAAGGATTCAGCAATGGATTCTTATGGCAAGATGAAAGAAGCTAATGAGCAGAAGAAAGCTGAGAAGCAGGCTTATACAGCGGCTATGGAGCAGGAAGTGAATGAATATTCAGCGAAGCTGATTGAGAGTATTACTGCAGCGTATTCTGAAGATGGTGCAAAGTTCTGGGGTGAAGGCGACAGGGCTGCGATTGACAAGTTTACTAAGGATTATTATGAAATGCTTGTGCTTCCTGGCAGCAGACCTAACATTTCATGCCTTACAATGTCACCATACATTGATGAAAAAGCAATGAAGAAGTTTGCTGATAAGGGTGGTGTCGATTTGCAGGGTGCAGTTCCACACATTTTTGTTAAAGATGGCAATGATGCCGGTATAGTTATCACCGAGGATTTCATTGCATTTAAGTTCAGATATGAGAAGGACAGCAGTTTCTGGGTTAAGGGCAAGATTACGACAGCCAGTATCAATACATTTGTAATGGAGATTAATGATTCTGCTGCAAATGTGATGGTTAACGGAGTTAAGCTGACTACAATCAGCATTAAAGGCTCTTACAGACAGGATTTTATGTCACTTAATTATTATTTTGAGTGCCTTGGAAAGCAGGATTTCACGATTGACAGGCAGGAGGTCAACGACCAGATAAGAGCCAAGATTGGTGATAAGATATATGCGCAGGTTAAGAAGTACTTTATTGATGATGACGAGCAGCTTCTTTTCTATGCAGGAGGCGTAGACTCGCTTACAGCGGTGGATTATGTTGCGTGCACTGATAATCAGCTGATATTTGTGAACAGGGAAATGCTTGGAGCAACGGCTAATGTCAAGCAGTTTTATTTTGAAGATGTGACAAGCATGTCAACGATTCAGAATTCTACATCAAGTGATTTTCTGACGGCAGTTATTGATACTGCACTTACAGCTGCATTTAAGCTATGCGATTTGGAGGTTTCAGTTGCTGGTTCTAAAGAGGTTATCAATACCCTGTATCTTGCCGAGGCAACACGAATTATTGCAATCTATCATGAGATGAGAAAAAATGCTAAGAAAGCCGCAGCACAGCCTATTCAGGTTCAGGCAGCTCCGGCGCAGCCTGACGCATTGGAGCAGTTGCAGAAGCTTGCACAGTTAAAGGATGCAGGAATTATTTCGGAAGAGGAATTCGCTGCGAAGAAAGCAGATTTGTTAAGTAAGATTTGATGTGAATAATATATGAATAAATAACAACTCCCCATAAGCGTTGATTGCTTATGGGGAGTTGTTGTTTAAATATTTTCTTAATAAAGTGACTGCATTTTTTCTATCTCATCTTTCATTTCTTTAACAAATTCATCAGGGGCAATTACTTTTACCCATGAGCCCTGACTTAACAGGAACATTTTGATTCCGTTGCCGTAGACTTCCGCCTCGATGAGATATTTGTTGTCATAGCGGTCAATTACTTTAGCGGTTGGCAGACGGTCAAGAATAGCCTGGAGTGATGGTCCGGTGAATTCAAATCTGATTTTTCTGAGTGGTCCCGGCCACATGAACTGGCTTCGTTTGCGGAGCAGTCCTTCATCAAATTCAACATTTTTAGGAAGCTCAAGTTTTTCCCTATGAACAGTCATATCACAGATTCTGTCGATTCTGAAATATGTAGGTGTATCAGATAATGTGTCTTCACATTTGTATGCAATCAGATAGAAGTAGTATTCACTAAACATTATTGATACTGGTATGATTCTGTGCTTGACCCTGTCACGGTTCATTTTGTAATAGCTGATTGTGATTGCACGCTGTTCCTGAATGTAGTTGGAAAGCTTCCATACATTATCAATCACGCTGTCGCAGTCTGAGCCGACTTCCTCATAGTTAAACATTTCTTTGGCAATAAGCTGTTCAAGGCGTTTTTTGTCTGAATAGCTTGTGTGTGTTTTCAGTTTTCCTATTATTGTGAGCAGTTCTTCATGGCTGAACGCCCTGCTTCCGATAAGCACTTTAGCTATGGCAAAAAGCTCTTTATTAGAAAACAGATTGTCCATCTCTAATGTGTAGCAGTGGTCTGAAGCAGAGTATTTTAATTCAGCATTGCCAAGGATATCGCGATAGTCGGCAAGGAATGCTTTCAAATCATTGATATCTCTTGTTATGCTTCTTGTTGACACATTACTTTCGTCGGCGAGTGCAGCTACCGAGAGAGACTCACCCTTTAAAGCCCGAAACAGCAGTTTAAGGACTCTGTCAGCTTTGTAATTCTTATATTCATTATCCATATCCGATGCCTCCTGATATTGATTATACTATATTTTATAGACAATATGTTATATCAGATTAGCGACAAAGCCTGTCACAGTAAATTTATTAATGAATATTTTGCTGTGATAGATTTTGTCAGACCGGATTAATACAATGATTTTACAAAAATTAAGGAGGAACGCAAATGCTTACAAGTCAGGAGATTATTAATGCAATTACAAGGGGGATTAATCTGGCAATTATTGATAAGAAGAACTCTGGTGTATCGGACATAAGGGCGCTGCTTATTCTGCTGGATTACGAGGATATTGGTGAAAATGTTTTTTCTGCCGATGAGATTTCTTTGAAGAATAAAATATCAATCAGCGCACAGCTTAAAAGAAGGGTTAAGGCACATGAGATGGCTGTCGTAGATATTTTGGGAGATGATGATGTGGCAGGCTGTATATTTACTCTGGATAGAATTGTATACTGGTATAATTACGGTGAGAATTATACGATAATTCCTTACGAGGCGGTCATCGACGCTGATTATTCCGAAGAGTATGTAACCTTAAAAGTTTTTGGAGAGCTTGTTGAGTCGGATATCACAGAAGAAAATATTGATACTACATTTGACGGATTATTACATGACGGAGAGGTTTCTCTGTATGCCGGTACATACTGTAATGATGAATATTCTAAATTTATGTATATGTACATCATGGATATCTGTGACTGGCTTATTAAAAATAATGAGGAAGAGCAAAGAATGTATGAAGAATATGAGGAGGAATAATGGATACGGAGGATAAAAAATGGTATATCAATGAGCGTAAAAGGCGGCAGCGCAGGGAACATAAGTTAAGAAAATTTACTACCTTATTTCTCATATACTGGGTTGGGTTTAGCCTGACTATTATGTTCTTTTTTAAATACAAGATTAATGAATTGTATGAGCTTAACAGGAAGACACAATTACAGATTGAGCTGCTTAAAGAGCAACTTAATAATTACAATGAGAAGGACATCAGGAAAAGCAAAGGTGGAAAGTATAATACCTGGACTGATGAGGTGTGTGATAATAAATAGAATATGCGGATTTATTAGATGGCGTGGGCAAAGGTCTGCGTCATTTTTTTTACAAAAATTTAGAGACTGACATATCGTGTCCAACCTAAATGTTACCATATATGTGTAATCAAAAGAACTTAAACATATATGAAGGAGGACAAAGCTATGTTTTGTAAAAAATGTGGAAAGGAACTGGAAGATAATGTCCGTTTCTGTAATTATTGCGGGGCGGAAGTAGAGAGCAAGGTTGTTGATTTTAATGAGGCGGTTGGCAATAATAAACCAGATAACAGTTATGCCAATGCAGGTGGACAGAAATATAATTATGAATACGTTATGCCACAGCAACCGGTTCAGGCAGCAGCCGGACAGCCTGTAGAAGAAGATGTATCAATTAATATTGCAGGACATAAGATTAAGGGCAGACTTATAATGAAGATTGCTGCAATAGTGGCTGCGGCATGCTTCTTTTTTCCTATGTTTACAGTGTCATGTGCAGGGGTTAATGTTGGAAGTGTAAGTATGGCTGATTTAACATTTGAAACGGAAGATACAACCCAGGACAGCTATTATGATTATTATGACTCAGATGAAGAAGAAAATGGCACTGTAGGAATGATTGTATTCCTGCTTGCACCTATTTCAGCATTTTGCATATGCATGGTAAAGAATGAAGGAAAAGGTTGGGGAAAGGAGGCAGTTGCTGCATTTGGCTCATCTGCACTTGCGTTGATAAGTCTATATTTTGTTATTACTAATACAATGAATGACGAATATGGTGGTTATGTTCAGGCAAAACCGATGTTTTCATATTATTTGTACATAATTGCTTGCGTTATAGGTGCGGTTGTGGGAATCATGATTATTAAGGAACATCAGAAAAAGATTACTGCAAATGTTGGAACTGTACAGCATGTGGAGAAGCCTAATGTATGGGTAAAGACCGCATTATATACAGTTGGAGAAACATTTGCAATATATGTATTGTTCTTCCTGCTTAGTGCGGTTTTTTAAAATGTGATATTATACCCTATGGAATTTTCCATCACATAGTAATATAATATGTAAGCCACCAGTCCTGGGAGGGGTGCTGCGAAAGCGGTACTATCGGAGTCTAGGTCCAATCACTTTATTTTTCCCGTAGAACTCGCGATAGCTGGTGGCTTTTTTATTATGATGGAGTACGGATTTGACATGGAATTACTTGATATCGTTGATGAGAATGGAAAACCAACAGGCGAGACTGTTGAGCGTAAGACTGCACATAGTGAGGGAATCAGGCATAGAACGGCGCATGTGTGGATTGTAAGAAAGTCTGATGAGGGAGCAGAGGTACTGCTGCAGAAAAGGGCTATGAATAAGGACTCATTTCCTGGAAGATATGATACTTCTTCGGCGGGACATATTCAGGCCGGTGACGAACCGGAGGAATCTGCTATAAGAGAACTGCATGAGGAACTTGGAATTAAGGCTTCTGTTGATGATTTACAGTTTGTTGATACATTTGTAATCCAATATGAAAAAGAATTTTATGGCAAGATGTTTAAGGACAGTGAGATTGCATTTGTCTATGTATACACAAAGCCAGTCAATATAGATGAACTTACATTGCAGAAGGAAGAATTGGACGGCGTTGAGTGGTTCAACCTAGAATATGTCTATGAAGAGTGCAGAAAGCATAATCAGAAATTCTGTGCACCGGTTGGTGGATTAGAGATTGTAAGAAGGTTTGTAAGAGGTACCGGATTATGATTTCAAGAAATATATACAAGGCGGTTTCTGTGTTAATGGCACTGGTAGCAGCATTTACAGTGACAGGATTGTCGGGCTGTAAGAGCAGAACGGTGCCTAATGAAGTGACGGCAGATTATGACACACCAGATGATTATAATGATGAACGACCAGGGGTAACATATGGAAATGTTGATGAGATAAGCTATTATTCACCGACAACCGGAAGTGAACGTAAGGCTTGTGTATATCTTCCGAGAGATTATGATGAGTCACAGCGTTATCCGGTTGTGTATCTTTTGCATGGAATGAGCGGAAGTTATTCTGAATATAACAGAATTGGGGCTTTGTATGTTGCACAGAATGCAGTTGATGATTATAACAGGAATCCTGTGATTATGGTGAGCTTTACTGTATTCACAGATGCTGATGGTGGTCAGGAGTCAGACTATGATTTCTCTGAACTTACAGCAAAATATGATGCGTGTGAGTATGATGTTATTAATGCATTGATTCCATATATTAACGAGCATTATTCTACCAGAACGGGAAGAGAGAATACTGCAATAGCAGGATATTCACTTGGCGGAAGAGAATCGCTTTTCCTGTGTTTTGCACATCCTGATGTGTTTGGATATGTAGGTGCATTTGCCCCGGTAGGAGGAGTGGTTGATACAGGAAGTGGAGAAAGAGTTTATGGAAACAGAGGATTTCTTCTGCCTGAACTTGTTAAGGATGGAGGGCAGCAGCCTTTGGTTACTCTTATTGTAACTGGCGACAGTGATCCTTACTGCAAGGGATCTGCTATTAACTATTCAGATTATATGTCAAGTCATGGAATTAACCACATTTTCTATATAAGACCGGGAGCGCATGAGGTCAGTGTATGGAATAATGGATTATACAATTTTATCAGAAGAATATTCTGATACTTGAAGTTATTGCTGATATGTGAGATAATGTGCCGGGTTAGTCAGGTGAAACAAATTGGCTGCCACACATAAAGACAGATTATGGAGGAATGTTTTATGTCAGATATACATAGTGTAGATGTTGAAGATGATCAGTTTGCATATCGTTATGATACACAGCTTCTTATTGACAGAAGAGATGAAGATTTAGATGAGGACGTTATTGCAGATTATATTACAGAGCATTTTGAAGGAAACTGCCTGATTGCAGCAGGTGATGAGGATCTTATCAAGATTCATTTCCATACTAATGAGCCTTGGAAGGTACTTGAGTATTGCAGTACTATCGGGGAGATATACGATATTGTTGTTGAGGATATGATTCGTCAGTCAGCTGGACTTCATGGCTGATAAGCCGCCTGTCATCGATAAACTGCCTGCCGGAGATAAACCGATGGTCATCAATAAACTGTTTGTATAAGGCAGGATTTGACGTGATACCTATAGGTAGTCGAATTGATGATAGATTTATAGGTTGAATTTCAGCGATTTTTGATATTATAAGTGGATTTTATTATGAAATACCCATAAGATAGCATGTAAATGTTGTTTTATGGGTATTTTTGAGTTGCTTTTATTAGTTTAGGTGATTTTTTTAGGAAATATGCCTATAAAAGAAGCAAAAAATAAAATTTATAGGAACGACAGGCCATTGAGCCAGACGACAGGCCATTGAGCCAGCCGACCCCAGACATTCAATACATTTGTGAAAAATCTGTTAAATAATTGACACAGATATGCCGATGAATTAAAATGTACATAAGAAGATTTAATATACTAATGATATGGATAATTTTGAATACATTTGAACGATAATGATTAAATGGATGCGGCTATTTATTATAATTGCTAAAGACGGGAGGAAGTTGCCATGAAACACAATTATAAGAGAATTACTGCATTAGCTGGTATGACAGCGTTGCTTGTTTCAATGCCGGTATCAGTATATGCAGGACAGATAAGGAACACATATACTGCTAATCTATCAAATGTTTTGGGGAGTGTTGATGTATCTGCTTTGAAGGGAAATCCAGTTGTTAAGGGAAGTAATATTGTGGTCGATTCTGATACAGATGACTGGGATGATATTACATCAAGAACAGCAGATGCTGCTGGTGTTAAGCTGTGGAAAGCAGCGGTTTCATCAGATTATTCAAAGCTTTATTTTATGTATGAAGGAACTGTTCAGACCGAATGGGACTACAGCTATATGGGAAGTAATCCTGTGAGTATTACTTATGCTGACGGAACAACGGGAATATCAGATAAGATTCAGTTTACTGGATGGAAAGACAGTGCACAGGCAAAGAATTCATGGTATGGGGATATAGAGAATTCGGAGACTGTAACTGTTAATAATGCACATGGTAATACAGCCGGACCTTATGTGGTTGAGACAGCTATTCCTTTTGATTTTTTTGCCAATTCGGATTTTAAGATTACATTTGCAGGAACAACTGTAGATATTAAGGATATTGAAGTATTAGACGGACAGAAGGTTGAAAAAGATGATACAGAAGCTGTGTATAATGGCATTGTTATAGATGGTGAGTTTGCTGACTGGGATGCTGTTAAGAAGTATGATGCAGTATGTCCTAATGATGCACATAATGAATGTATATCTAAGACAGCTATGATGTTTGACGGTGATTATGTATATGTGTATGTGAAGGATGGAACTGGCGGTGATGCTTCAGGAGCCGGAACTCATAGTAATGGCAGGTATTCGATAACTACTGATCTGGGTTACGAACTTGTTTTTCAGCTTGACAGCAAAGGATATGTTAATGGTGTAGACGGTGTTGACTGCAGGCATGTTGGTAATCAGTGGGAGATAGCAGTTCCTAAGAGTGCCCTGCCGGCTTATAACAAGACAATATCATTTGGATTATACAGATCCGAGCCTTTTATATCAGGAACTGCTAATATTAAAGATGATGGATCTTCGGATGATAAGATAATATACGATATCAGGTATGATGGATTGTATGGTGACTGGGAATATTATCCACACACAACTATTCAGTATTCTACAGCCGGAACACATCATAATATGGTGGATTCTGCGGGAGCATTATTCAGTAATGGAAGTACTGTTCTTGGACATGTGTATACAGTTATGCCGGAACATCTGAATGAAGCTGGAGGAGAGTTTACACAGGCAGTGACATTTAAGTTTAATGACAGCTATAATCAGGTACTATATCCAAGATTTGTAACAGTTGACGAACAGGGGAATATTAACTGGAATCCTAAACGTGACGGACTTAGTGATGGTACATATGAATTCTATATGTTTGACACAAGTGCATGGGGAACATCTAAGAATATTAATGAACTTAATGATGCAGATATATGTTATGGAAAGATGATAGTTACAGTTGGAAGCAACAGGGATGAATGTGAGTTTTATTTTAATCTTGACAAGGTTGCTCAGAAACTTGGCTGTGATGTAAGTGATTTCAAGCAGATTAGTGCACAGTTTGGTAGACTGGGACAGGAATGGATTAATACAGCAGGTGCATCGTCTGGAGCATGGCTTGGACTTTTCATATGTATAGCTGGAACATGTGGAGTAGTTGTATATAAGAAAAAGAAAGGCAGCATACAGGTATAAGCAGAATGAATCCTATTATAGTAATTGCAATTATAATAATATGGCTTTATATACTTTCTGTAACGAAGAGAGCAAAGCTTCATGCATGGAGCTTCATGTGGGGAAGTCTTGGACTGTTTGTAATTATGATGATGACGGTACAGCCATTGCTTACAATGCCTCTTGCAAGATGTGTTGCAGCAATGGCAGGTATTGTGGGGGATATAACAGGTGCATTTACAGCATACTTTAAATACGGAATTATATTTATACATACGGGTGCATCGTCAATGACACTGCTTATTGATTTTGAGTGTTCGGGAATCATTGAAATCATGGCATTTCTGTCATTACTAATATTCTTTAATGTGTATAACTGGAGTGAGAAGCTGATGATAGGAATTGGTGGCTTCTGTTACATTATGTTATGTAATGTTTTAAGAATAGTAATGATATGTCTTGCGGTACATTTTTTAGGCATGAATGCATATTATGTATTTCATACATTTATAGGAAGAATATTCTTCTATGTACTCAGTGTGTATCTGTATTTTTATGTATTTACGAAACCACAGATTGTTAAGATGAAAGTAGGAAACTTCTCATATGGTAAAAATAATTCTTAATTCATTTCTTTTCTGGGGCGGATGGATAATTATTCCTTTCATTATGGAAATTGTTCCTGCGTTAGGAAGTGTTTTTCTTCTTATAAGAAGGAATCTGAGACACAAAATCCATAAAAAGGAACTTGAGGTTTATCCAGAGATTACGCTTATAATACCGGTATATAATTCGGCAGATACACTATATGGATGTATCAGATCAATTAATGACAGTACTTATCCGAATGACAGGATAAGAATTTTTCTGGTTAATAATAAAGGAAAAGATAACAGTTTTGATATATATGCACAGTGTCAGCAGGAATTTCCAGAACTTCTGATGCAGTGGATGAATTCTGAACAGGGAAAGTCAAGAGCACTTAATCTGGCACTTTATAACAGTGATGGAAAGTACATTATCAATCTGGATAGTGATGGAATGCTTGAGAAGAATGCACTTGTAAATATGATTACAAGATTTGAGAATGATACGGCTATTAACTGTATGACAGGATCTATTCTTACAGTGCCTGAGCAGATTAAGAAATATAAAGCAGGACCATCAAGACTGCTCCGTGAACTTGAGTTTATGGAATATGCACAGGCTTTCCTTGCGGGAAGAAGTTATGCATCAGAGCTTAACTCCGTGTATACATTGTCAGGTGCATTTTCAGCTTTCAGAAAATCAGCAGTTCTGAAGTCATGGATGTATAACACAGATACTATCTGTGAGGACACACATATTACATTTCAGATGAGGTATCTTCAGAAAGAACGGGTTGAAGTGTGTGAGGATGCACTGTTTTTTGTTGATCCGATTGAAAATGTTAATAAACTATATACACAGAGACAGAGATGGCAGAGAGGAAGCCTTGAAGTATCCAAGATGTTTATGGACAAGTCTTTCAAGGTAAAGAACCTTTTTACTAATATAAGTGTCAAAACTCTTTTGTATGACCATACATTTGCATTTCCAAGACTTATATGGTATCTGGCACTTATATGCCTGATTGTTGTGGGTTATTCTGGGAAAACGGTTATTCTATCTACAGCAATAATATTTGGTTTATATACGCTTATCGGATATCTGTATTTTATTGTTGTAGCATATTTCCTAAGAATTAATAAGGATATAAGAAGATATTACACGAGGCACTGGTGGTGCATACTGTTTCTGCCATTTTTTAATTTTGCTGTATTCTTTATAAGACTTGCAGGAATTATTAACAGTATTGAAACTGACAGCACATGGAAAACAATGAATCTGTCAGAGGAATGCAGGGCATTTGCAGATGTGGTTAAAAGTGATTTCAGTAAGCCTGTTAATGCAATAAAGAAAGTAAGAAATGCACTTAATTATGATGTTGTAGAAGATAATAATAACAATAATCAGAGGGAATAACATGGAAAAGAAGCTTAATAAGAAGCGTGTTAAGAAGAATAAAAAGCCGAAAAATGTGCTTGTTATCACAACTATTTATGTAATATGTTTCTCGGTTATTGCCGGAGTATTTGCATATACAAGGATTAATAAGTACGAAGAAGGAGTCCTTGAGGTGTGTGCAACACAGCAGGACGCTTATGTGCAGCTTGTTTTAGACCAGATTAATCTTAAAAGCAATCGTGATGATGAACAGATTATTAATGATATTCTTGGGACGATGAATTCATCTTCTAATAAATACTGGACATTTTCTAAGAATCAGTCAATCCTTTTTGTAAAAGATGTTCTTGAAACTAACAGGTATAAAGGTGTTACCACAGCTACATATTATGAGTCAGAGAGTGCCACGAAATTTCTTAATAATCTTCAGAATAACAGAGTTACTCATGATTTCATAGAAATTGATGGGAATAGTTATGTAGCATCAGGTGTTACATTTGAATATAAGAACCAGTCATATAAGCTGTGCCTGCTTACAGGCAGGAATGCAATTATGGATAATAACAGTTATATGCAGATTAAGATTCAGATGGAGACTTATGTGGTGATTCTGCTTTTTGTGCTTATAATAACAGCTATGCTGCTTGCACATAAGCTAAGACGGATGCAGAAGTCGATTAGTGAATCTGATAAGACGGTTGCGGAGCTTAACAGTATGGTTTCTAAGATGAATAAGAAACTTTTAGAGAAGGATTTGCATGATACGCGCAATAATGTCTGGGATAATACGGCAATCATGCCTTTTCTTGATAAATTAGTGGCAAGAGATATTTATCCCGTAACATTTATGCATATTGCATGTGCTGATAATAATGAACGTGCAAAGTTTATAGCAAGAGCTAATTATATTCTTGATAAAAATGTTTTGAGATTTACATATGAAGATAATGATATTGTTCTTATATTTGTTGGAATGAACAGAAAGCATTCTAAGCAGAGCCTTCAGCTTTTAATGGAAAATTCAATGCAGATAATGTATGCAATTACTATTAAGAGCAAAGCGGATGCAGATAAGTTAAGAGTTAAGTATGAAGTCAGATAGAATGGACAGGTAATATAAGGGAGGCGGAATTATGGCAGTTAATATGTACAGGGAATACAGACTGAAATTTTACCTTAATATGAGACATTATATTATCATTAATGAGGTTAAAGGTGAAACTCACCCACATACATGGGAGTTTGCACTGGATATTAAGTTTTCAAGAAATTTATTTGTTGAATTCAATATATTTGAACAGGGAATTTCGCAGTTCCTTGAACAGTATCAGAATAAGATTCTTAATGAAGCAGAGCCGTTTGATTCAATGATGCCTACACTTGAGAATGTTACTGATTATTTTGCAGAAGAATTTTTTAAGATTATATATAAGACAGGTGGCATGCTCACAAGAGTTGAGGCTAGTGAAACTCCTACAAGAAGCTATATTGTAAATATAGCGGAGCAGGAACGTAATTCAATATTGAATAAGAAAGCTGATGAAAAGATAATATCAGAGGTTATGGACGCAGTGCTGGACGATATTGTTAAGCAGTGATGTTGTTAAGACGGATTGGAGAAGAAGTTGAAAAAGAAAAATAAAGCAATTTACCTGCTGTTTCTTATGCCATTCGTGTATTTTGCAACAGCATGTTTTGTTGTCTGGCTGGTAAAGACAAGTGGAATATATCCTTCAGGTTCAGATACTATGTATCATGTCTACAGAGGAGATTATGTATATAATGCGATTAAATCGGGCAACTGGTATCCTTTATATGATCCTGCATGGTATAACGGCGTGGAGATTTTAAGGTATTGGTCTCCATTTCCTGCTTATGTTATGGCGTTTTGTCAGTATCTTGCGGGTGGAAGCCAGTTTGGTGCATATCTTTTTTATATAGGAGGAGTGTGTTTTTTAGGCGCATGTGTATGGCCATTTATCGGAAGAGGCTTTAACAGACCTTATCTGGGAGCATTTATCGGACTCCTCTGGTTCTTTATGCCTAATAATCTGTGTGCAATATTTATAGAAGGAAATCTTGCCAGAAGTCTCAGTATGATATTTTTGCCGGTATTCATATATTCTGTATATAAATATTTATACAATCATAAATTAAGATACATACCGCTTATGGTATTTACATTTTTACTTATGGAATTGTGTCATCTTGGATATGCTGGAATGGTGGCTATAGCTGTGATTATATATGGAATTGTTTATATGATACAGAAGGGCAGAAAGAAGGCAGTACTTGATGTTGTAATATCAATGATTTTTGGATTTATGCTGCTTGGAATATGGCTGGTTGCGTCCTTAAGAGGTGGAATAACTTCACTTGATAATTCTGAAAATATGGCTAATTTCTTCCAGAATTTATGGATAACAATTAATCCTTTTGAAAGATTAACAAGAGGTTTTGAATATTTTTATTTCGGATTTGCAACTTTGATTGTTATTGTATTTGGCATTTTATTTGGATATAAGAAATCGAGAACAGGCTTTGTAACAGGATTCATTATACTGCTTATGACAACTAAATCAGCATATGCCGTTTTGAAGCACTTGCCAGGAAGCCAGTATTTATGGATGTTAAGATTCATATCCATTGCATTATGTATGATTCTTATGAGCTTTCTTATGTGGGATAGGCTAAAGAAGACTCTGGTCTTGATGCTTTGCGTTTTACTGGTGGTAGATACTATACCATCTTTAAGCCTTATTGTTGGTGAACATAATGATATATCTGTTCAGGAAAGAATGGCAGCAAGACAGGACAGTACTCTTATTTCAAGTGCTCAGGCAGTCACAAAGCAGAGACTTGCCCTGATGGACGAGAGCATACTGGGGGCAACCGGTTCATGGCTGGTTTCTGATTATGGCAATCCGGTTGATGCTACATTTGGTGCAGGAAGAGAAGCTGCTAATACATCTGCTAATATAGTTAATCTTAACAAAGCATTTGCACAGGGAGATTTCCTGTATGTCTTCGACAGATGCTTAGAACTGGGGGATGATTCTGTACTTGTGAAAAAATCATTGCTTAAACAATATAATAATTCTTTATATGATCTTGAAGCAGCTGCGAATACGGTTGGATATAAGAAAGTGGAACAAAACAGTGATTACATTCTTTACCATATTGAAACACCTGACAACTGGGGAGTTATCAGCAGTTACAGGGCAGTTGCGATAGGCTCTGGGGCAGCAGCAATATCAATGCAGTTTCCTGCGGTTGAAACAGCAGATTCTGCGAATCTTAATGATTACACATATGAAGAATTGTCGGGATATAAAGAGGTGTTCTTGAATGGTTTTACATATGATGATAAAGAAACAGCAGAAGACCTTGTACTGCGTCTAAGCAGAGCAGGAGTTAAGGTGATTATATATGCCGATGGCATACCAAAGGATAAGCGTACACATAGTCAGAATTTCCTTGGCGTAACATGCAGTTTGATAACATTTCACAATGGATATCCGGATATGGATACAAGAATTGGAACGATATATCCAGATATGTTTCCTCAGGGACATACTACATGGAATACAGTGTATCTTGATGGACTTGATACTGTGTGGGGAACTTTTTATGATAATGGATTGAATCTCGATTTTTATGGGACTGTGAATAACGATAATATTATAATGACTGGCCTTAATCTTACATATTTCTATAGTCTGACTGATGACGTATCTGTTGGACAGTTGCTTAGTAATATGAGTGGTATATCATCAGAGGAACTTCCAGACAGAAAGATAGTTCCTTTAAAGGTGGAATACGGAAACAATGAGATTACAATTACATCTAATAATGATAATGTTAATACAACACTTGCATATCACGATATATTCAGCTCTTCATCGGATATAACACATAGGAATAATCTTATGTATGTGAATAAGGGAACAACTGTTATTAAGATGAGATACCCGTATCTGTGGCAGGGGGCTTTAGTTAGTGCTGCAGGAGTTGTGTTAATGGTTGTGTGGCTGATTGTTAAAAGAAGAAATAACAATTAATTTTACAACAAATTTGTTGACATATTTACAAAAAAGAATACTCTATATATAGAAAATATATGGAGGTGGTAAATGTGGCAATAGCAACTAATATTTTACAATGTCTGATTCCAATTTCTCAATTTAATAAAGGTCAGGCTTCAAAGATATTTGACAGACTTCATGATGAAAAGGAGCTGATTGTTTTGAAGAATAATCAGCCATCAGCAGTTATTCTGTCACCAGAGGAATATACAAGACTAACGGAGATTGAAGAGGATTATTATCTTCTGATTGAAGCTACTAAGCGTATTGAAGATAATGGCAATAAAGAAACGGTTTCTATGGATTATGTTATGAGAAATCTTGGGATAGATGAAAAAGAGCTTGAAAATGCGGAGGATATTGATATCGAATGATATGGGGGATTGAGTTTTTACAGGAAGCAGAGAAGGATATGAAAAGGCTCGACCATTCCGTTCAGATTCAGGTTCTTAAGGGGATAAAAAAGGTGAGTAAGAATCCATTGCCTGTAAGTCAAGGCAGTTATGGAAAGCCATTAGGGAATAAAGAAAATACTAATCTTACTAACTTGATGAAGATTAAGTTTAGGGATATAGGAATAAGAGTGGTATACAAGATAGAGTATGTCGATGAGGTTATGAAAATAATTGTTATTTCAGCGCGTACTGATGAGCAGATTTATAAAGAAGCGTCAAAAAGAAGAAAAGAACATAATATTTAACACAAATGCACCGTAAGTATGTTAGAGATATACTTACGGTGCATTTATTTATGCATAATTAATTTAAAATACCTTTAGCGTACAAAAAGATATGCCGTATATCCCACATACATAAGAATACATGCAGCACCTTCCCATCTGCTCATTGTCTTCTTGGTAAATGCGAAGAGAAATAATACAATTCCACTGGCAAGAAGTATGATACAGTCAATAAGTGATTCGGAAAGAACGTGAAGAGGCTGTATCGCAGCAGACATACCTAAGATAAATAATATATTAAATATGTTAGAGCCGATTGCATTGCCAAGTGCGAGTCCGCTGTCACCTTTCCTTGTGGCAACTATAGAAGTTACAAGCTCAGGCAGGGATGTTCCGATTGCGACTATTGTAAGACCTATGAAATTCTGGCTTACACCAAAGTTGGCAGCTATGATACATGCTTTATCTACAACAAGATTACCACCGAATATTACAGCTATAAGACCACCGGCAATATAAAGCAGACTCTTAGGCAGAGGCATTATTTTACAATCCTCAGCTTTTTCCCTGTTTTTAAGTGCTGATATTATCATGCATGTGATGTAAGCTGCCATTCCGGCAAGGAGAATAATGCCTTCAATTCTTGAAAGTCTGCCATCAATAAACATAAAGCAAAGAATAGCAGTTATTATGATATTAACAGGCATATCACGCTTGAGAATGTCACGGTTAGTAGAAAATCCTGCGATAAATGCACAGATACCTACAACGACAAGACCATTAAAAATGTTAGAACCAACAACATTGCTGATTGCAATGTCATTACTGCCAGATAGGGCAGCATTAATACTAACAGATGCCTCAGGGGCACTGGTTCCCATTGCAACAATGGTAAGTCCTATGATAACGCTTGGTACTTTAAGGATTTTGGCAAGGGAAGAACTTCCCTCCACGAAGAAATCCGCGCCTTTTATTAATAGCACGAAACCGATGAGTAGCAACAAATATTCCATAATAAGCTCCTTTCTTGCGATAAAGGAATGGAATAATATAAAAAGAGACCTTTATCGCATCAAAAATGAATTGATAAAAGTCTCGTTAATTGTAATAATAACCGGCTGTTCAGCGTGATGACGATTACTATTGCACCGGATACGATGCTAACTACTCCCTCTTATTAACATTATACTAATATATATATGTAAATGTGTCAATTAAATATTATAATTCAGATTATTTTTCACAGAGTGATATAAAATACTCATGAATTCTTGTGTCACCTGAAAGTTCAGGGTGAAATGCAAGACCAATCTGGTTATTATATTGAACAGCAACAATTCTGTCATCAACAGCTGCAAGAACATCAACATTATCACTAACTGATGAAATGTATGGTGCACGGATAAATGTCATTGGAAATTCATCAAAGCCCTTCATAGCAGCAGTTCTTACAAAGCTTCCTAACTGTCTTCCATATGCATTTCTTTTTACAGTGACAGGCAGAGTTCCAATATGTATACTGTTGTCATTGTCAATGTGTCCGGCTAAAAGAATCAGACCGGCACAGGTTGCAAGTGTTGGAAGGCCATCTGCTATTGCAGACTTAATTGTATCAAGCATATCCAGCTTTCTTAGAAGCTGTCCTTGAACAGTGCTTTCACCGCCCGGAAGGATAATTCCGTCAATACCTTCAAGGTCTTTTTTTTGACGTATTTCAACTACTTCATGTCCGATTTTTTCAATGATATGTTCATGTTCAATGAATGCTCCCTGTACAGCAAGTACGCCTATTTTCATATTATTTGCCTCTTTCTTCCATGATTATCTGGATTTCACCAGGATTAATACCAACCATGGCTTCGCCCAAATCTTCTGATAATTTAGCAATAAGTGCAGCATCTGTGTAATTAGTTACAGCCTGAACGATAGCAGAAGCTCTTTTTGCAGGATTTCCAGACTTGAATATACCGGAACCTACAAATACACCTTCAGCACCTAACTGCATCATAAGTGCAGCATCTGCAGGAGTAGCAACACCGCCGGCAGCAAAGTTTACTACAGGAAGCTTTCCATTATCATGTACATAGAGAACCAGGTTATATGGAACCTGTAACTGTTTTGCTTCCTCGAAAAGCTCATCATTTCGCATAGATGTTATCTTTCTGATTTCAGAATTCATCTTTCTCATGTGGCGTACAGCCTGAACAACATCCCCGGTACCAGGTTCGCCCTTTGTTCTTATCATGGAAGCACCCTCATTGATTCTTCTTAATGCTTCTCCTAAATCTCTTGCACCACATACGAAAGGTACTTTGAACTGGGTTTTATCAATATGATATATATCATCAGCAGGAGATAATACTTCGGATTCATCAATATAGTCGATCTCAACTGCCTGTAGAATCTGTGCTTCAACAAAATGACCGATACGGCATTTTGCCATAACAGGAATACTTACAGCATCCTGAATACCTTTTATCATCTTAGGGTCGCTCATACGCGAAACGCCACCGGCAGCCCTGATATCAGCAGGGATTCTCTCAAGTGCCATAACAGCACACGCGCCAGCGGCCTCTGCAATCTTAGCCTGCTCGGGAGTAGTAACATCCATGATTACGCCGCCCTTTAACATCTGTGCAAGACCTTTGTTTAATTCATATTGTGAATTTGTTGTCATAACTGACCTCCTTGAAAATGAATTTTATGAATTGATTTTCACATATAATATTGCACAACTGGTCATAAAGGAATATCCAATTTAATAAAAATGTCACATGCCAGTATAAGGTCAGAATAGATCAGGAATATGGTCAGATGAAAACTGATTATAAAAAAATTGTCGAATTATGTCGTACGAAAACTGTCAGTCTGATTAGTAATCAGCAGCTTTTTGTATTATAATAGAACATATTTTAAAAATATGTAGGAGAGGGAAAGTAAGTGCGTAGGATTAAAAGTTTTTTGATTATAATATGTCTGCTAAGCATATATACAGCTTTTTTATATGGGTGTGAAAGAAAAGAAAGGTCAGACAGCCACAATAATGAGGCTGGATTGCCGGAAATAGTCATAGGAAGTGACAACTATCCGCCATATAATTATGTCGATACAGATGGCAATGCTACCGGAATTGATGTTGAGCTTGCTACGGAAGCATTTAAAAGAATGGGCTATAAGGCCAGATTCATATATATTGACTGGGAGGATAAGAAGAATCTTCTTGCAGACAGAACAATTGATTGTGCATGGGGAAGCTTTAGCATGGATGGCAGGGAGAATGAATACAGATGGGCAGGACCTTATATGATCAGCCGTCAGGTTGTTGCTGTGAATATGGAAAGTGATATATATTCTCTTGAGGATCTGGAAGGAAAGACGATTGCAGTACAGACTACAACAAGACCTGAGAAGATATTTCTTAGCAAGACTGATGAGCGTATCCCGGCTATAAGGTCATTAATAGCTTTGCAGAAAAGAGAACTTATATATCCTTTTTTAAGCAAAGGCTATGCAGATGCTCTGGCAGCTCATGAAACTGCAATACGCCAGTACATGGAAGATTATAATATTAAGTTCAGGATTCTTGACGAACCATTAGAGACAGTAGGACTGGGAGTAGCATTTGACAAAAATGATGACCGTGGGATAGAGAAGCAGCTTACAGAAATTCTTAACCAGATGAGAAATGATGGTACAGAGAAGAAGATAATCAGCAGATATATTCCTGATGCTGATAAATATCTGGAGGTGGACAGTTATGGAAAATAATACCATTACCAGAAAGAAAAGAAAAAGAATATGGCCGATTGAGATTATAGCAGGCCTGTTTATAATGATGATTGTGTTTTTTATTGCTGTAAATGTTGATATAAAAACTACACAGGAAACACTTTCAGATACTGCGCATTATATTAATGAACAGTGCAACAGCTTTACAAGACTTAATCTTGCGTCAGAAACCAAGAGCCTGCTCAGGGTAATTGAAAGTGCGCAGCAGATAAAACATAATATCACATATGAGCGCAGCCTTTCAGATAAAGATATATTTACAGAAGAATTTATCAAAAAGAATATGCAGGAATGTTATCTGACGGCAGTTATAATCATGGATTCAAAAGGTAATCTTATAGCACAGGAATATACAGATGAATATGGTGCAGATGAGCTTAACGAATATCTTGACAGTACTTCACTTATTGATGTTGTTGATAATACTGAAAAAACATACGCAATAAGAATTGACTGTGAAGATGGTTCATATGTTGACCTTGCAGCATGTGGTATGGCGGATTCAAGTGGGATAGTTGTTGTTTATTACCACACACCGGCAGAGTATGTTAATAATTACAATCTTTCATTTACACATATATTATCAGGTTATGATGACAGGGAAGATGGAAAGATTGTTGTTACAAAGGGAAATCAGATAATAGCGTCTAATGATGACAGTATGGTTGGTGAAGATATTGACAAATATAATGTGGTTAAGAAGATAAAGGAGACCGGTGCAAGTGGCAAAATAGTACATGCTGATAGTAACAGAAGGTGGGGTTCACATAATTATGGTCTTATGGAACGTGGGAGAGATTATTATGTGTATGTTTATATGCCGGAAAGAAATGTTTTTAAGACAACACCAAGAAATATGCAGTATACATTTGTTGCCTATATGTTTGCTGTACTTGTACTTAATATGATGCGCTGGAAAACGGTTCAGGGATATGAGCGTGAACAGTATGAAATGCAGCAGCAGTATGCAAAGACACTGCAGGAAAAAAATGAACAGCTACAGGAGGCAGTACGCCGAGAGGAAAAGGCTAATGCTGCCAAGACTGATTTCTTATCAAGAATGACACATGATATAAGGACGCCGCTTAATGGCATAATCGGATTGTTAAGAATTGATGAGAGCCATAAAGAAGATACAGATATGATTAATACTAACAGAAAGAAAATGTCAATAGCTGCTAATCATCTTTTATCACTTATTAATGACATTCTCCAGATGAGTAAGTTAGAGGATGGCCAGATTGAGCTTTCAAGAGAAATTGTGGATCTTAACAAGCTTGCAAAGGATATTATTACTATAGTTGAACAGCGTGCCTCAGATTCAGGTGTCAATCTTAAGTATGACAAGGTGGCAGGAAAAGTTATGTATCCATATGTATACGGAAGTCCTCTGCATTTACGCCAGTTATTTCTAAATATATACGCTAACTGCATCAAATATAATAAAGCAGGAGGAATGGTTTCAACATATTTTAAATGTATTGGAACACAGGATGGAATTGTTACATATGAATGGACTGTTACTGATACGGGAATTGGCATGAGTGAAGAATTTCTTGAACATATATTTGAACCATTTGTACAGGAAAAGACTGATGCCAGAAGTGTTTATCAGGGAACAGGACTTGGGATGGCTATTGTTAAGAGTCTGGTTGACAAAATGAATGGAACAATTAGTGTCACAAGCAAGGAAGGGGAAGGTTCAACATTTGTAATCAGAATTCCTTTCGAGATTGCAAGCAAAGTTGAAGAAACAAAGGTCGATAAGGAAAAGAGCAGTAATGATATTTCGGGAATTAAGATTCTGTTAGCAGAGGATAATGAACTTAATGCTGAGATTGCACAGACTCTTCTGGTGGATGAAGGCGCTAATGTTACTGTTGTCAGTGATGGTGAGCAGGCTGTCAGGGAATTTACAAGGTGTGCACCACATACATATGATGTGATTCTTATGGATATTATGATGCCAAAGCTTGACGGAATTGCAGCGACCAAAGCTATAAGAGCTATGGAAAGACCTGATGCTGTGGAGATTCCGATAATTGCAATGACAGCCAATGCATTTGAGGAGGATGCCAGAAAATGTGTTGAAGCCGGAATGAATGCACATCTGTCGAAGCCTTTACAGATGGATGTTGTAGTTGGTACAATTGCAGAGTATTATAAAAGATAATTATGCAGGATAAAGGAGCCTCTGCATAATACAATAACTGATAAAAGGGGATAGCTATGATATGTAGTAATTGTGGAGCAGATATAGGAGATAACGAGACAGCATGCCCATATTGTGGTGCTATGCAGTATGAGAATTCTGAACAGAAGTACATGAAAGACCTGTACAATCTGAATGAAGGAATGGAGAAGCTGGATAAGAATAGCAGAAAATACATCATAAAAAGTACAATGAAAAGTGTAGGTATAGTATGTGCGGCAATAGCGGCAGCAGTTCTTGCCGGAAGTATGTTTGGATATGGTTCATATAAGAGTATGTATAATTCTTCACACAACAGGAAAGAGATACACCAGTCATTAGATTGGTACAATAACAATATAGGTGAACTTAATTCATTATATGAAAAGCGGGACTATGCAGGCATTTCAGAACTGACAGATAGTTATAAGGGTAGTTCAAGTGTTTTGGAAAAGTGGAGTCATTACAATTTTATTAATATTTATGATTATTATTATAAAAGGGTGGCAGACATCTACATTATGGTTCATAAAGGCGAAAAACTGAGTGATTATCAGTTTGGAACAGGCTTTGAAGAGTCACTTGACATGATATATTTCATTAATAATAAAAACGGATATAATTACCGTAGGTATGAGGGCTGTACGGCAGAAGAAAAAGAAACTGTGGACGGCTGGGTTGCAGAAGCACAGAATTATCTTAAGAATGTTGCAAAGGCGACGGACAAAGAAATTAATGATATGCTTAATGAATTGTATCAGAATGGCTATTATGATTACAAGCTTGGAAAGAGCTACGAAGAGTCATTTTATAAAAAATATAATGAGGGAGGGAACAACTGATGAAATGTAATAATTGCGGTGCACCTATACAGATGAATCAGAAGTTCTGTCCTAATTGCGGCTCACCAAATGTGGAATTTAAGAAGCATATTGATGATATGGAACAATATAATAAAAAGTTTAACAGCACACGTTCCAAAGTAATTGGTAACAGCAAATGGTTTGTGAATTATATTGCACCAATAACAGCTCTTGTTATAACAATGACTGCACTTACACTGGCTATTATTGGTAAAAATTCAATGATTGGATATGATATAGCAAAAAAAAATCAGCAGAAATATTATTCCTCCCATAGTGATGAAATCCAGACAAAACTAAAGCTTCTGTTAGAAGCAGGAGACTATGCAACTCTGTATAGTATGGATTATGTGGGAGATTGTTCAATAAAGGATAATGATGATAAATATGCATGGAATGATTTTTACAATGTCGCAGGTGATTATGTGTATATAAGAAAAGGTATAATAAGTATGATGGAAAGGAATAATTCATCATATTATGGCGACGAATATATGAATACGATTTCAAGGGCTGTTGCCGATATGGAAGATATTGTCAGCAGACGTTTAAATTTATCGTATCATAGTGTATCGAAAGAAAGTATTAAGTATATAAATGATATATATGAAAAATCACATGAACTGTTAAAGGCATACTGCAATCTGACAGATGAGGACATAGCCGGACTTCCTGATATGTCACAGGCAGATATACTTACACTCATTACAAGGAGGAGCTTTGAATGAGAAAAAAGAAGAAATTTAATATATCACTTCTGGCTTATGTACTGTGTGCAATTATGATTATTATTATAATCCCATGTGTTTCAGATATATCAGGTGATGTATTCAGGAGTAAAGGAAGAATGTCGGGCTATGAAGAAGACAGTCTTTATAATGATTTTATAGAAAATAATTATGAAGGGCTTCTTGAAAAGACAGAATATAACACAGGCATAGGCAAAGATATTGATAAAGATACGCAGGACTACTATACATTTGCCATTGCATATAAAAAAGCTGTTGATTACAGGGTGTATGTGAATAATGGAGAAAATGAGAAAGCAGAACAGGTGGTTAAAGATATAGATAATGCACAGTTTAATAATGTGCTGTTTAAGGAAGCACTTGAAAATGTAAAAAATATATATATTAGTAACGGACTGTCACAATAATGTGTTAATGTAATTGACTTTAAAAGAAAGATAACGAAGATAAACAGAGGATGATGAAGATGAGTAACACAGGAAGGAATAATATCATGACCGACAGGGTGTCATATTATTTTAAATCCCAGTGGAATATACTTCTGATAATAACGATATCTGGCCTTATATACAATCTCGGACTTCTTGCAGGTCCGTGGTTTGAAGGAAGAATGACAGGCTGTCTTGTTAATATACTTGGTGGAAAATCAACATTTACAGATATGCTTATTCTTGTAATATGTTATGTGATTGCAATTGCAGTAGTGCAGATATCAAGGTATATCAAGAGATTCTATGTAAGAAGATTCGCTAATAATGTTAATAAGAACATGAAAGAGGTTTTGTATAACAGCCTTGTACATAAGAGAAGACCACAGTTACAGGAAGAAGGAGCGGGAGATATTCTTACCAAGGCTATCCTGGATGTTGATGATTGTGCTGAAGGGATGAGAAAGTTCACAACTGAGATATTTGATACGGGTGTTGCGCTGGCAGCATATGCTGGAATGCTTCTTTTCTATGACTGGAGACTTGGACTTATATGTATGATATTCCCGCCGATATCTTATATTATTGCAGAAAAGATGAAGGCTGTTGTACAGAAGACAGGCGCAGAATATAAGGTACAGTCAGGAAGGCTTAGTGAGGCAACGCTTGACAGAGCAGAAAATGCGGTTACATATCGTGTATATGGCTGTGAGCAGGAAAGAAAACAGGCGTATGAAGATAATCTTACAGCCTATGAAAAGTCGGCAGTAAGGGCTAATATATGGGGAACAGCATTTCCTCCGATATACAAAGTTATAGCACTTGCCGGAGTTATATTTATATTATATTTTGGAAGCAGAAATGTTCTGGGAACAGGCTGGAAAGAATGGGATATTGCTATTTTAGCTACATATGTATCATGCTTTGCAAAGCTTTCTAAGAAGTCCTCACATGCAGCAAAGCTGTTTAATGCAGTACATAAGGCACAGGTGTCATGGAAGAGAATTAAACCGCTTATGAAGCATGAAAATTATGAAGATGCGGATAACAGTGTAAAGTGTGACTCACTTGAAGTAAAAGGACTTACATTTGCTTATCCGGGAGGCCATGATATATTCGAAAATGTAACATTTGAAGCAGAAAAAGGTGACATAATCGGAGTAACGGGTTCTGTTGCATGTGGCAAGTCAACTCTTGGAAAGGTGTTTTTATGTGAATATCCATATAAGGGGAGCATTAAGATTGCAGGCAATGAACTATCAGAACTTGATGATGCGAAAAAGGCAGGACTTGCAGCATATCTGGGACATGATCCGGAATTGTTTAATGATACAATTAGAAACAATATTCTTATGGGTGATGATGAGGATGTGGCTAAGCTTCTTAAGGCAGTGTGCTTTGACAAAGAAGTAAATGATATGGAAAACGGACAGGACACTTATGTTGGGAATACAGGTGTGAGACTGTCAGGAGGACAGGCACAGAGACTTGCACTTGCCAGAACACTCTGCCATAAGAAGCCGTTAGTTATATTAGATGATCCATTTTCAGCACTTGATAAGGACACTGAAAGAGAGGTATTTGCTAATATTAAAGAATACACCAAGGATTGTATTGTGATTCTTATTTCACACAGATTATATCTGTTCCCACAGATGGATAAGGTTATATGGATGGAGAACGGAAAAACCATAGCCGGTACACATGATGAGATTATGAATAAATGCCCACAGTATGCGGTTCTTTATAATGAACAGAAGGGAGGCGCATCTGATGAAGAATAAAAGTGTTGGCAGAGTTATATTGAACACAATAAAAGAAAAGTGGATGCTTACAGCAGGAATTGCAATTACTGTTGTTGGCGCAATTGTAATGGCACTGTTTCCACCACTTATTCTTGCAAAGATTATTGATACAGTTGCATCAGGTACAATGCCCACATTTTATATGGTTCTTATGTATTTCGGATTTCTTCTTGTAACCGGTTTTATGGAGAGTGCAAGAGAAACTTTTCTTACAGTATTCGGACAGAAGATTACACATTCATTAAGGAGTGCGTTGATGTATAAGTATAGCTGTCTTACAACAAGCTGTCTTACAAGTCAGGAGCCGGGAACTGTTGTTTCAAGATTCGTTGGTGATGCTGATACAGTTGAGAATCTGTTTACATCAGGAATTGTCAGTATGTTTGCTGATGCCTGTAAGATAATAAGTATAGTTGCTGTTATATGGTTTAAGAATAAGGGGCTTGCCATTGTGCTTCTTGTTATTCTTCCATTCCTGTTCGTATTCACAAGAATTATTCAGAAAAATATGCTGGCAGCACAGATTGAGAACAGAAGAGCTGTAGGAAGAGCATCAGGACATGTGCCGGAAACTCTTCACAACATAAGAACAATACATACACTTGGCAAGGAAAATTATATGGCAGAAAGATACGATGAATATATATGTGAAAGTTACGCAGCAGTTGAGAAAACTAATTTCTATGATGCAGTATATTCACCTGTAATTCTTACTCTCAATGCAATTGTTGTTGCTGTGGTCATGCTTTTTTCAGCATCAGGTAACCAGACAGTGCTTGCATTTTTTGGCATGTCAGCAGGTACAGCAGTTGCGGTAATTAATTATATTTCACAGATATTTGCTCCTGTTGAGAGCCTTGGTATGGAGATTCAGACTATACAGTCAGCAATAGCCGGAGTACATAGAATAAATGAATTTTTCGAGATGAATGAATTATCAGTTAAGAAGGATTCATACATTGCAGAGAATACAGCCATGGAAGCTGACAGTGATGTGATTGTCGATTTCAATAATGTAACATTTGCATATGATGATAAAAATGTTGTGGAGAACTTAAGTTTTTCTGTTAAGGAGGGAGAGCAGGTTACTCTGTCGGGAAGAACAGGTACAGGAAAGAGTACAATATTCAAGCTCCTTCTTGGGCTTTACGAGCCGGATAAAGGAAGCGTATCAATTGCAGGTCAGAAGGCTACGGCTATTCCGGATAGTGAAAAGAGAAAGATATATGGATATGTTGAGCAGACTTTTCATATGGTTCCAGGAACTGTCAAAGACCAGATAACACTGTATGATGTATCAATTACTGATGAAGATGTAATTGAAGCAGCTAAGGCAGCAGGTATTCATGATGCAATTATGGAACTTGACAATGGATATGATACTATATGCAAGCCAGAAGATTTCTCACAGGGACAGTGGCAGTTATTGTCAATTGCAAGGGCTGCAGCAGCAAAGCCTGAACTGCTTCTGCTAGATGAGATAACAGCTAATCTTGATGCTGATACTGAGAAAAATGTGCTTGATGCATTAAACAGGGTAAGCAAGAACAGGACTGTTATATCAATTTCACACAGAACCAATGCGAGAACTGGAAGAATTATCGAAATAGCTTGATTTTCTTAATGTTTTTACTGGCTTATTATGCATTAAAGAAGTATAATACCCATACAATATTATGTTCAAATGAGAAAGTTGGTATGTTTTATGAATAATAGATGGGTTAAATATTTAATGGCAGGTTCTGTTACAGTTCTTATGGTGCTGGTGATAATATTTATCATCAGGTCTGTTAAGGAGAACAGTCTTGTGGTGTCATGCCCTGATACTTTAGTTGTTGAGTATGGAAGTACTGATGATGAAGCGGATATTAATGAAACTATTAAGAAGAATGTGCTTGGAAAGAAAGATAATAAGACAGATATAGAGATTGAGGGAAATGTTGATGTCACAAAGCTTGGAAAGTATGACATTAAGATTGTTGCGTCAAAAAAGAAGAAACATATTTCTAGAAAAGTAGCAGTAAAAGTTGTGGATACTCAGGCACCTGTTATTAGTCTTTCAGGAGATACAGAGATTACCATAGAAGCCGGAAGTAATTATGAAGAAGCAGGATTTTCTGCAGTTGATAATTATGATGGTGATATTACAGATAAAGTGGAGACTTCTGCGGAGGTTGATACATATACAAAAGGTGATACTACAATTGTATATTCAGTTAAAGATTCTTCTGGTAATGAAGCATTTACAGAACGTGTTATACATGTAGAAGATACTACAGCTCCACAGATATCACTTACCGGCGGTGAGGTGTATTATATCAGGATGGGAGATACATATAATGAACCGGGGTATACAGCTGTGGATATATGTGATGGAGATGTAACTGATAAGGTATCAGTATCTGGGAATGTTGATACAGCTAATGCAGGAAAATATACAGTAACATACAATGTATCTGATAATTGTGGTAATGAATCTGAAGTGCAAAGAACTGTGAAGGTAGTTGCACCAATGTCAGATGATGCAGTTAATCCGGGTGATAAGGTTGTTTATCTGACTTTTGATGATGGTCCCGGACCATATACAGAAAAGCTGCTTGATATTCTTGACAGATATAATGTTAAGGCAACATTTTTTGTTACTAATGGAAAACCGGATTATCAGAATCTTATTGCACAAGAAGCACAGCGGGGACATACTGTTGCAATACATTCAGCATCACATGATTATGCAAAGATATATCAGAGTGTAGATACATATTTTGCAGATTTTGACGAGATGAATAGTATTATAACTGCACAGACTGGAAAAGCAGCAGATCTTGTAAGATTTCCAGGTGGTTCTAGTAACACAATAAGTAAAAAGTACTGCTATGGCATAATGAGCCAGCTTGTATGTGCTGTTGAGGAGCGAGGATTCAGATATTGTGACTGGAATGTTTCTAGTGGAGATGCAGGTGGAACAACAAGCACATCACAGGTTGTGGCTAATGTTATAGAAGGAATTAAAAGTAATAATGTATCAGTAGTTTTACAGCATGATATAAAGAATTTCAGTGTTGATGCAGTTGAGCAGATAATACAGTGGGGGTTATCGGAAGGGTATACATTTTTACCTATGACATCAACCACACCAATGTCACATCATGGCGTTAATAATTGATTTTAAAGTGATTTGAATTATATATATTAATAACAGGTGGATTTGCTATTGGTATTGTGATATAATTCTATTATATTGAAAGTACGGATGTATATGAGGAGTGGAATCGTTATGGGAGGCTGTTATCTTGGAATGGCAGGGCATGATGTGTTTAACAATAAAGTGCGTGAGATTGTGAACACTAATGAACACAGAGTTGTTCTATTAGCTCTGGATATAAGTAATTTTAAGTATATTAATGATTTTTACGGCATGGATGAAGGCGACAAGGTTATGCAGGATATTGCAGACTTTTATTTTATTAATGAACCATTGTGCCTTGCTTCACACGGAATCGGGTTTGACCAGTTCAGGGGTGCTTATAAAGTTGATAATATGACGAATGAAGATGTGGTGGGATATATTGCAAGAAAGAATCGCATTTTTGAGAAAGAATTGTCAGAAAGATATCCGCTTGTGTATCAGCATGTTTATGTTGGATTGTATTTTTATGACGATCCGTCACTTGATGTACGTATGGCAGTTGACCGTGCTAATCTTGCAAAGAAATCAACAAAAGGAAGATTTGATATTCCGTGTTGTGTATATTCAGCGGATAATTGCAATGAATATCTTGAACATATGGATATGTCTAATGAATTTGTGAGAGCGTGTGAGGAAGAAAGAATAGAAATTTTCCTTCAGCCTAAGATATCAGTATCGCATAATTGTGTTGCAGGTGCAGAGGCACTTGTAAGAATGAAGACAAGAGCAGGTGAGCTTGTTTCACCAGCCAGATTTGTTCCGGTGCTTGAACATACAGGAATGATTGGAAAGCTTGATGATATTATGCTTGATAAAACCTTTGCTTTCCAGAGACAATGCATTGATAAGGGAATTAAGCCTGTTCCTGTCTCGGTTAATATATCAAGGCAGAGATTTACAAGTGAAGATTTGTTAAAATATATGCTTCAGTTGCAGGATAAGTATCAGATTGATTCAGCACTTATTGAACTTGAGATACTTGAAACGACATTTATTGATGCACTGGATGCTATGATTGATGTTATTAATGCATTAAGGGTAAAGGGATTTAAGATTAATGTTGATGATTTTGGCTCGGGATATTCATCACTTAACCAGATTGCCAATATTCCTGCTGATATTATTAAATTTGACAGAGTATTTGCGAGCAGGTCATTAAAGAACAATAAAGGAAGACAGGTTATAAAGTCACTGATTGAGATGCTTAAGATGGTAGAATATGAACTTGTATTTGAGGGAGTTGAGACTAAAGAGGAGCTCGATACAGTTGTTTCTTATGGTTGTGATGTTATACAGGGATTTTATTTTGACAGACCACTTCCTGCTAATGAATTTGTTGATAAATATTATACTGGCAGCAGGGAGATTACTTATGGGACATAGTACGGACATTAATGAGAATGAACATTTGCAATATATTTTTAATGATTATAAGAGTGGTATAGAACATGGGATTCTTGTTGCTAACCTTACATATGAGCTTGCTAAGAGACTTGAGCTTGATGAACGGGAATGCTATGAACTCAAGATTGCCGGAATGATGCATGATATTGGGAAACTTAAATTATCAGAATACTTATATGGCAGAAATTCGGGTGAATTATCAGTCGAAGAGATGAAATATATGAGAATGCACTCTAAAATCAGCTTTGATGTATTGAAAAATTATGATTATTCAGATAATATAATGAAAGTTGTTCTCTATCACCATGAGTGTTTCGATGGAAGTGGTTATCCTGATAATCTTAAAGGAACAGATATTCCATTGGGTGCAAGAATTCTTAAGGTGACAGATGAATTTGCTGCGCTGATATCTGACCGGCCGTATAGGAAAGCATTTGACATTGATACGGCTGTGAATATTCTTATTGAAGAGATTAAGAATCTTGATATGAGAGTATTTATTGAGTTTCAGCGAATGATTCACGAGGAAGAAACATTTGAGATAATAAGAAATAGTAAGATAGATTTAGATAGTCTTAGTCTTGAAGATATTCTATCCTTCGCAGATTAGTATTTAATTACAGGAAAGAGGTAAAGTAAGATGGCAGAGTCAATGGTTGGCTTAAAGAGATCGCACAGATGTACAGAGGTTTCATCGGCTGATATTGGTAAGAAGGTTACTGTAATGGGTTGGGTTGCCAAGAGAAGAAATCTTGGTTCACTTATTTTTGTCGATTTAAGAGACAGGAGTGGAATTCTCCAGATTCTTTTTGATGAAAATATAATTGGCAAGGAAGGCTTCGACAAGGCATATACACTTCGTAATGAATTTGTAATCGCTGTTGAGGGTGAAGTTATTAAGAGAAGTGGTGCTGTTAATGAGAATTTAAAGACAGGTGACATTGAGATTGCTGCTAAGACATTAAGAATTCTTTCAGAGTCAGAGACACCACCATTCCCAATAGAGGAAAATATCCAGACTAAGGAAGATATCAGACTTAAATACAGATGTCTTGATCTTAGAAGACCTGATATCCAGTCTAATATTATTATGAGAAGCAAGGTTGCAACTCTTACAAGAGCATTTCTTGCAAATGAAGGCTTTTTAGAGATTGAAACACCTATGCTTACCAAGTCTACACCAGAGGGAGCAAGAGATTACCTTGTACCAAGCCGTATTCATCCAGGCAAGTTCTATGCACTTCCACAGTCACCACAGCTTTTTAAGCAGATGCTTATGTGCTCTGGTTATGACAGATATATGCAGATTGCAAGATGCTTCAGAGATGAAGATTTAAGAGCAGACAGACAGCCTGAATTCACACAGATTGATATGGAGTTATCATTCGTTGATGTTGATGATGTAATTGATGTTAATGAAAGACTTCTTGCATACCTTTTTAAGGAAGTTCTTGATGTTGATGTAAAGCTTCCAATCCAGAGAATGACATGGCAGGAAGCTATGGACAGATTTGGTTCTGATAAGCCTGATTTAAGATTTGGTATGGAATTACAGAATGTATCAGACATTGTTAAGGATTGTGGCTTTGGAGTATTTACGGGAGCACTTGAGAATGGCGGTTCTGTAAGAGGAATCAACGCAAAGGGACAGGGAAGCATGCCTCGTAAGAAGATTGATGCACTTGTTGATTTTGCTAAGGGATATGGTGCAAAAGGTCTTGCTTATATTGCAATTCACGAAGATGGTTCATATAAGTCATCATTTGCAAAGTTTATGACAGAGGATCAGATGAATGCCCTTGTTAAGGCTATGGATGGTGAAGCAGGGGATCTTCTTTTATTCGCTGCTGACAGAAATAAGATTGTATGGAATGTACTAGGTGCTTTAAGAGTAGAACTTGCTGATCAGATGGGACTTCTTGATAAGTCTGATTATAAGTTTTTATGGGTAACAGAGTTTCCACAGTTTGAATGGTCAGATGAAGAAGAAAGATATGTTGCAATGCATCACCCATTCACAATGCCTATGGATGAGGATCTTGATATGCTTGAGACTAATCCTGGTGCAGTTCGTGCAAAGGCTTATGATATTGTTCTTAACGGAACAGAAATCGGTGGCGGTTCAGTAAGAATCCATCAGGCTGATGTTCAGAGCAGAATGTTCAAGGCACTTGGACTTACAGATGAAGTTGCTAATGAAAAGTTCGGATTCCTGCTTGATGCATTCAAGTATGGTGTTCCTCCACATGCAGGACTTGCTTATGGTCTTGACAGACTTGTAATGCTTATGGCTAAGAGAGATTCAATCAGAGATGTTATTGCCTTCCCTAAGGTAAAGGATGCATCTTGTCTCCTTACTAATGCACCTGATGTTGTAGATGCTAAGCAGCTTGATGAGCTTTCAATTAAGATTGAAGAAGAGAAAACTGAAGAGTAAGATATAATAAATGCCCTGCACTGATTTGAAAGTGCGGGGCATTATTTTATATGATATTTATAAAAATGTTATTTGATAGTAATCTGTTCAACAGATGTATCAGCACCACTTGTGCTTACTCTGTAAAGGACTCCCTGATCTTCATAATACTGGAAAAATGTGTATTTTGATGTGCAGTGAATGTTGGTAATATTGCCTATAGCAATAGTTTCAATCTGCGTTCCATCAATATTCATCCTGTAAAGGCCTGTCATTCCATCTGTGCTTTCCACCTGGAAAAATATTTTGTTTCCATACACATTATAATTAACGACTTTGTTTCCTTTTTCTCCATACAATAATTCAAGAGTTTTGTTAGATGTATTAAGTCTTACAAGTGAATAGTTCTTACTTAAGTCAATATAATATGCATAGCCGTTCTCAACATCTGCAAGATATGAATTGCAATCATATAATACAGAGGTTTTATCAGTTTTGGTATCGTAACTTAATATGTTGTGTTTTCCGACAGGATCAGAAAAATATATTGTTCCGTTATGGACGCACGCAGGTGAGTAAGGTGTGTCGGAAATTTTGGTATCCTTCTTTCCTGCAATGTCTACTTTATGGAAAGCCAGAGGCGTTGTATCACTATAATGCTGGTAATATAACGAGTTACCAGATAAGGCTATTGTTCCGGAAAGACTGTCGTATAATGCTTTCAATGACTCGCCGTTTAAGTTACAGCGGTAAACACCGAATAGCTGTCCCCTGAATATTGTTCCAATTGTTTCCTGCTTGAAATTATTCTTGACATAATATATGTAACTGCCACAGACATTGATGGATGCAACACTGTCATCATTTAATTTCATGGCATTAGTGCAGTCTGAATTCATTACATATAATTTGTTATAATCGTATGGATTGGCAAAATATATTTTGTTATTGTATTCGCAGAACAAACCTCCGTTATTGAGGTTGCCTGCCGAATTGCCAATAGCATTATCGTTGTTGTATACGATTCGGCTGCTTCGTATAGATAAAAATATTAATACTGCGAGTAATAATCCTATTATAGTTATTACACTTATTGTGATGGCTTTTTTCATATGTTATCACTACTCCCTTATGAACATTATTAAGAATATTTTCTTAAGTATAACATAAAGTACCTTTATTGCATATCATTAAAAATGTGATACAATAAGAACAATACATCGCTTTAAAGAGGAGAAGTATATGTTAGATCTTAATGAAATACGAAATAATATTGATAAAATCGACAGTCAGCTTGTAGAACTGTTTGAAGAGAGAATGAAACTGACAACTGAGGTTGCAGAATATAAGATTGAGACAGGAAAGAAAGTTCTTGATCCAGCAAGAGAGAAAGCTAAGTTAGAATCTGTAAAGAAGCTTGTCAAGAATCCTGATAATGTGCATGCTATTGATGACCTGTTTGCACAGATTATGGCTAACTCGAGAAAGAATCAGTATATGCTTCTTGAAAAGATGGGGCAGACTTTGAGAGAACCATATGAGGCTATTGATGAGATTAATAAAAAGAACTGTAAGGTTGTATATCAGGGTGTACCGGGTGCATATTCATATGCTGCCATGATTAATTTCTTTGGCAAGGATGTTGATAATTTCAATGTTCCTACATGGAGAGAGTGCATGGAGGCAGTTAAGCAGGGGAAGGCTGATTATGCTGTACTTCCTATAGAAAATTCCAATGCTGGAATTGTTGCTGATGTGTATGATCTGTTACAGGAATATAATAATTACATAATAGCAGAAACTTATGTTAAGATTGAACATTTGTTACTAGGACTTCCAGGAACTGAACTTGAAAACGTAACTGCTGTATATTCACATCCACAGGGACTTATGCAGTGTGACAGATTCTTAGATACTCATAAGGACTGGCAGAGAATCAGTCAGGCTAATACAGCACTTGCGGCAAAGATGATTTTTCAGGAGCATAATAAGACTCATGTTGCTATTGCAAGTAAGGAAGCAGCAGAGCTTTATGGCCTTGATATCTTAAAGTCTGGAATTACAGACCAGGAAGGCAATACAACAAGATTTGTTATTGTTACTAATACAAGAAAGTTTGTTAAGAATGCACAGAAGATGAGTATTGTGTTTGAAACAGCTAATGAAGCAGGCACTCTATATAATCTTTTAAGTCATATTATATATAATGGACTTAATATGAATAAGATTGAATCAAGACCTATTGAAGGGAATGTTGAAGGAAAGAGATGGAATTTCCGGTTCTTTGTTGATTTTGCTGGTAACATTGATGATCCAAAAGTTATGAACGCATTAAGAGGTATTGAAGAAGAAGCTGAATCTATTAAGTTGCTTGGAAACTATTAATGTGTTAGAATTATAAAGATGTCGTCAGACAATAAGCTATTATATAAGTGAGGGAATTAGAGTGAATTTAGAAGAAGCAAAGCTTAAGCTTTCAAAGTACGGTCAGGAACAGATATTAAGATATTATGATGAATTATCAGATGATGAGAAGGCAGCACTTCTTGAACAGATCGATAAGACTGATATGGAAGTTTTATCGGCAATTGAACATAAGTCTGAGCTTGTTAAGAAAGGTGAAATTACACCTCTTGGTGCAATGGAACTTGATGAGATAGAAGCTGACTATGATACATTTAAGAATACAGGTGTAGAGGCAATTAAGGCTGGCAAGGTTGGAGCAATTCTTCTTGCAGGCGGAATGGGAACAAGACTTGGTTCTGATAATCCTAAGGGAATGTATAACGTGGGAGTTAACAGGGAACTTTATATATTCGAGTGCCTTATTAATAATCTTATGGATGTTGTTAAAGAGACAGGAACATATATACATTTATTCGTTATGACTAGTGAGAAGAATAATGATGCTACAGTTTCTTTCTTTGAAGAGAAGGACTTCTTCGGATATAAGAGTGAATATGTACATTTCTTCAAGCAGGAGATGGCAGCAGCCACTGATTATGATGGTAAGATATATCTTGAAGATAAGGGAAGAATGGCTACATCACCTAATGGTAATGGTGGCTGGTATATCTCTTTAAAGAAGGCTGGATTAACAGAGGTTCTTGAGAATAACGGAATTGAGTGGCTTAATGTATTTGCTGTTGACAATGTTCTTCAGAGAATTGCAGACCCTGTATTTATCGGTGCTACAATTGAAAAGCACTGTGCAGTTGGTTCTAAGGTTGTAAGAAAGGCAGCTCCTGATGAGAAGGTTGGCGTTATGTGTCTTGAAGATGGAAAGCCTTCCATTGTTGAGTATTATGAACTTACTAAAGAGATGATGGATGCTAAGAATGCAAAGGGCGATCCAGCATATAATTTCGGTGTTATTCTTAACTATCTGTTCAGGGTTTCTGATCTTGAAAGAATTGTTGGAAAGAATCTTCCATTGCATATTGTTGAGAAGAAGATTCCATATATTGATGCGAATGGTAATCTTGTTAAGCCTGAAAAGCCTAACGGATATAAATTTGAGGGTCTTGTTCTTGATATGATTCATGAGCTTGACAGCTGTCTGCCATTCGAGGTAGTAAGAGAAAAGGAATTTGCACCAATTAAGAATGCAACAGGTGTTGATTCAGTTGAATCAGCAAGAGAACTTCTTAAGAAGAATGGTGTTGCAATTTAACATATTTTGTTGTATGTTATTAATAAGTGCTGTACAACTGGCGGAAGATGCCTTATAGGCATTGTGGGATAACCCACAGGGAGTACAGTTTATATTAAGAAAAGCCGACCGCCTGGGCAACGTTAAGCTATAAGCTGCGTTCCCAGATAGTCGGCTTTTTGCATTTGCCGCATGCGGCAAATTAGTAGCGATGAGAATAGAATCAGGAACGCAGTCATCACATTTAACAGGAGGTCAGTTATGACAATTAAGAACCTTTCAGAGGAATTATCAGGATGTGCTTATCCGGGCAGAGGAATTGTTGCCGGTATGTCAGAGGATGGTAAGAAGGCAGTTTCAGCTTACTTTATTATGGGAAGAAGCGAGAGCAGCCGTAACCGTGTATTTGTACAGGACGGAGAGGGTATCAGAACAGAAGCTTTTGACCCATCAACACTTTTAGTTGCACCAGAACTTATTATCTATGCCCCTGTAAGAGTACTTGGCAATAATACTATAGTTACTAATGGAGACCAGACTGATACGGTTTATGATGGTCTTTCAGAAGGAAAAACATTTGAAGAATCTTTAAGAGTAAGAAAATATGAGCATGATGCACCTAACTATACACCAAGAATTTCAAGTGTGCTTCATATTGAGAATAATGAATATTCATATGCAATGTCTATATTAAAGAGCCATAATGGTAATCCTGACATATGTGAAAGACACACATATACATATGATGCAGCATTTGCAGGAGAGGGGCATTATATCCATACATATATGGGTGATGGCAATCCACTTCCAAGCTATGAGGGAGAACCTACTTGGGTTAAGATATCTGGCGATATTGAAGAATTCACACAGATGATCTGGGATAATCTTAATGCAGATAATAAGGTTTCACTTTTTGTAAGATATATTGATATTGCTACAGGTGAATACGAAACAAGAATTATTAACAAGAATGTAAAATAATTAAGGAGAAAGAATATGAACGAATTTCAGTTAAAATACGGATGCAACCCTAATCAGAAGCCTTCAAGAATATTTATGGAAGACGGAAGTGACCTTCCTGTAGAGATTCTTAACGGCAGACCAGGATATATTAATTTTCTTGATGCATTTAACGGATACCAGCTTGTTAAGGAGTTAAAGAAAGCTACAGGACTTCCAGCAGCTACATCTTTCAAGCATGTATCTCCAGCAGGTGCTGCAGTAGGACTTCCTCTTACAGATGTTGAGAAGAAGATTTACTGGGTTGACGAAGCAATCGGAGAATTAAGCCCAATCGCATGTGCATATGCAAGAGCAAGAGGTGCAGACAGAATGTCATCTTTCGGTGATTTCATATCATTATCAGATGTATGTGATGTTGCTACAGCAAAGCTTATCCAGCATGAGGTTTCAGATGGTATTGTTGCACCTGGCTATGAGCCGGAGGCATTTGAGATATTAAAGGCTAAGAAGAAGGGTAACTACAATATCATTAAGATTGACCCTGAGTATAAGCCTGAACCAATCGAGAGAAAGCAGGTGTTTGGTGTAACATTTGAACAGGGAAGAAATGAGTTTGTTATTGATAAGGAACTTTTATCAAATGTTGTAACAGAGAATAAGGATATTCCAGAGTCTGCTAAGATTGATATGATTATTGCACTTATAACACTTAAGTATACACAGTCTAATTCTGTATGCTATGTAAAGAATGGACAGGCAATCGGTATCGGAGCAGGACAGCAGTCAAGAATCCATTGTACAAGACTTGCAGGTCAGAAGGCTGATAACTGGTATCTCCGCCAGAATCCAAAGGTCCTTAATCTTCCATTTAAGGAAGGCGTAGGCCGTGCTGACAGAGACAATGCAATTGACCTTTATATTGGTGATGAGTATGAAGATATTCTCAATGACTGGGAGAGAGTATTCACAGAGAAACCATCTGTATTTACAACAGAGGAAAAGAAGGAATGGCTTGCAGGCAATACTGATGTAACAATCGGTTCAGATGCATTCTTCCCATTCGGAGATAATATAGAAAGAGCTTATAAGTCTGGTGTTAAGTATGTAGCACAGCCTGGTGGTTCTGTAAGAGATAATCAGGTTATAGAAACAGCCAATAAGCGAGGAATGGCTATGTGCTTTACAGGAATGAGATTGTTCCATCATTAATACAGAGCCAGTACATAAAAATGTTGATAATTACTCATATTTATTGACTTTAAAGCCTTTATTTGTTAAAATTTACTCAATCAATACATGTGACAATTGAAAAAGAGGTGGTTTAAGCATGAAGATTCAAGATTTTGCTGATATGGAGAAATTTGAATCAATTATGTCTGACTGGGCTGTGGCAACAGGATTAGCCACGGTTGCAGTTGGAGCTGATGGAAAGTATATTTCTGAATGTTACAACTTTACAGATTTCTGTATAAAGCTTACCAGAGGAAGTAAGGAAGGATGCAGAAGATGTGAGAAATGTGACGCTGAGGGACAAGGTGTATATCATTGTCATGCTGGACTTGTGGATTTTGGTATTCCGCTTAAGTTAAGCGATGGTACAGTGCTTGGCTCTGTAATCGGAGGTCAGGTTTTACCTGAGCATCCGGATGAAGAGAAATTCAGAGGTGTTGCAAGAGAACTGGGTATTAATGAGGATGAGTATATTGAGGCGTTAGGAAAAGTTACAGTAAGAACAGAGGCAGAGATTAATGCGGCAGCTAACCTGCTAGGAGCAGTACTTAATAATTTTATTAATTCAGAATATAATTCTAAGTACAATGGACAATTGATTACAAAGCTTACAGGTGGTGTTAAGAGCTGTGAAGAGTATGTGAGAGATATCAAGGAGAATACCAAGCAGCTTGATGGCATACAGAGAAAGCAGAATATTCTTGCACTTAATGCATCTATTGAGGCTGCAAGAGCCGGTGAGGCGGGAAAAGGCTTTTCAGTTGTAGCATTAGAGGTAGGAAAGCTTGCTAAGAGCTGTACAGATCTTAATAACAGAATAACCTCAACTGTAGAGAATATATCTGATGTTATACATGATATGGCAGATATAGGTAAGAGATAAAGAATACCAGCGGGTAATTACATATGGCGAATGTCAACTGCAAGGCACAATTTGTTGACATTCGCCTTTTTCAGTTCTATAATCTAATAAATATTTTTCAAAAGAGGTATGTATATATGACACCATTAGAACTGGCAGAAGAGATTATTAACGGAAGAAGAATTAAAAGACAGGATGATTTGACATTTTTTCTGAATTGCGATTTGGATGAACTTTGTGAAGGGGCAGACAGGATAAGAAAACATTTTGTTGGAGATAAGGTTGACTTATGTTCTATAATTAATGGAAGAAGCGGCAAATGTCCAGAGGATTGTAAGTACTGTGCACAGTCTGCACACAATCACACTGACTGTGAGGTATATGATTTTCTTCCAGAAGAGGATATTGTAAAGGCGTGTAAGCTGAATGAGTCAGAAGGTGTTGACCGTTTTTCGATTGTTACAGCTGGAAAAGCTCTTACCGGTGAGGAATTTGAAAAGGCTGTTCATGCTTATGAGACTATGAATAAAGAATGTGATATTGAGCTGTGTGCATCTATGGGATTTCTTAATGCTGAGCAGCTTCACAGACTTCATGAAGCAGGTGTTACAAGTTATCACCATAATATTGAGACTTCAAGAAGAAATTTCCCTAATATATGCACTACACATACATACGATATGAAGATTGAAACTTTAAAGCTTGTAAAAGCAGAAGGTATGTGGGCATGTTCAGGTGGTATAATAGGAATGGGCGAAGACTGGGAAGACAGACTTGATATGGCAATAAGTCTTGCGGAAGTCGGAGTTGACTCTATTCCTCTTAATGCACTTATGCCAATTAAGGGTACACCTCTTGAGAATGAGAGAAGACTTACTGAGCCTGAGATATTAAGAACAATAGCATTCTTTAGATATATTAACCCGGAGGCTGATATAAGACTTGGTGCAGGAAGAGCACTTCTTACAGGAGACGGAATCAAGGCATTTCAGTCTGGTGCGTCTGCTACTATTACAGGTAATATGCTTACTACTGTTGCATGTGCTACAATTAGAAGCGATAAGAATATGTTAAAGGAAATTGGAAGAGAGACAAAATAATGAAATTAACAAAATATTTGAAAAAAGGAATGGCTGTGTTACTTACAGCGACATTTTGCATGGGATTATCAGCAGGGCTGACAGGCTGTGGAAAAGATACAACTAAAGAAGATTCTAAGGATATTGATACATTCAGAATAATGATTGCACCGTATCAGGATGCTGATACGCTGCTTACAGGACTTGAGCCTCTTGGCGGCATGATTAAAGATGAACTTGCTACACAGGGGTATAATGTAGGCAATGTTGAGATTACAGTAGGAACTTCTTACAGTGCAGTAGGAGAAGCTTTAAGTGCCGGAACAGCAGATGCAGGATTTATTTCTGGCGGAACTTATGTTACATATGATGATGACTGTGATGTTCTGCTTACTGCACAGAGAAAAGCTATTAACAAGGATTCTCTTAATGCCAAGGACTGGAATGACGGAACGGAGGAAGCGTTTACAGATAATCTTACAACATATTACCGTTCAATAATTCTTGCAGGACCAAGTACTAAGGGACAGGAGCTTGCTGCCAAGGTTAATGCAGGACAGAAGCTTACATGGGATGATTTGAATGGTGCAACATGGGCTGTAATGGGTGCTTCATCAGCATCAGGTTATATATACCCAAGTTTGTGGCTTTACAATAATTATGGGAAGCAGATAAGTGACCTTGCCAATGTCGTACAGTCTGATTCATATACAACATCTATGTCAAGACTTGCAGCAGGACAGGTTGATGTTATTGTCGGATTTGCACATATGAGAGCAAAATATGCAGCTAACTGGATGAGCAAATTCGGTGGTACAGATGATTGTTATAAACAGACTGCAGTTTTGGCAGTGACAGATCAGATAATGGATGATACAATATGTGTTAGTAAGAATTCAGATATTATGTCAGAAGGCTTTAAGAAAGCATTTGCAGATGCTTGTATTAATATAGGAAAAAGTGAAGACGGACTTAAAGTTTTGAATGTATTAAGCCATATTGGATATCAGTATGCCCAAAGCTCTGACTATGATGCAGAGCGTGCGGCGCAGAATATGTTAAAGAAATAATTCACCTTTAAGCTGTCTGGGAGGACAATATACATGTTACAGATAGACAGTGTGAGTAAATTATATAAAGGTGGAGACAAAGCCCTTGATAACATTAGTTTTTCAGTAGAACAGGGCGAATTCATATCAGTAATTGGAAAGAGTGGTGCTGGAAAGACCACTCTTTTTCGCTTGCTTAATGGGATGATTAAGCCAACTGCAGGCCGTATTATTATTAATAACCAGGATTTTACAAAGCTTAAGGGAAGAAAGAAAAGAGATATTCAGAAAACAATAGGCACTATATATCAGGATTTCTGCCTTGTTGATACAATTACCTGCTTAGACAATGTGCTTAATGGGGCATTGGCAGATAGAAATGCTTTTGAGGCACTTTTTGGTATATTCACTAAGGAACAGAAGGAATATGCAAGAAAGCAGCTTGAAGCAGTGGGATTATCTGAAAAAATGTATTCATATGCGGGAAAACTTTCGGGAGGACAGAAACAGAGAGTTGCAATTGCAAGGGCACTAATGCAGAAGCCTGATATTATTCTTGCGGATGAACCGGTTGCTTCTCTAGACCCATATAGTGCAGAACAGATTACTGATATTCTTGTACAGCTTAACAGGCAGTACAATATAACGGTTATTATGAACAGTCATTCGGTAGAGCTTGCATTGAAGAAATCGGACAGAATTATAGGAATTGCTGACGGCAGACTTGCACTTGATAAAAAGTCGTCAGAGGTAACAAACGAGGATGTTGAATTCATATATGGTGGTGCGTATGAAAAGTATGAATAGAATCAAGGCTATCAGAAGAATTACTACACTGGTAATGCTTTTTATAATAATATTCTGCTTTGCTGTAACAGGCTTTGATATGAATGTGATTATAAAGAGAGGCAGTCAGGCTGTATTATTCATAAAAAGAATGTTCCCACCGGATACAGGATATTGTGGTAAGATTATTGAACCACTTATTAAGACTGTGCAGATGTCAATTGCTGGTACATTTATAGGTGCTGTGTTTGGACTTTTTACTGCATTTTTATATGCAGGCAATCTTATTAAGAAATTATATGTAAGGATTGTGGTGAGAGTTATTGTACAGTGTGTAAGAACAATACCTGTGCTTATACTTGCACTTGTAGCAACATTTATATGGGGGCTTGGTGCGGCAGCAGGAACTATTGCAATAGCTGTATCGACATGGGCTGTAATGACAAGAATTGGTGGTGAGGATATTGAAGGCCTGACACTAAAGCCATATGAAGCAGTTACAGCTATAGGAGCAGGAAAATTTAAAGCATTTTCACGGACAGTTATTATTGAACTGCTGCCGGGATATCTTAGCAATTCGCTTTATGTACTGGAAGCTAATATAAGACATGCGGCAATACTTGGCTATGTAGGTGCAGGTGGAATAGGACTACTGCTTAATGAAAAGATAAGCTGGCGTGAATACAGCAGGGTTGGAATGATTCTTGTTATGCTTTTTGTCGCAGTGCTTGTGATTGAGGGAATAAGTACATTCCTGAAAGCATATCTTGATGGACGTATTAAGAGAAATACAACTGCAAATGTGATTATAAGTGTATGTATCATGGCACTTTTTGTATACAGTCTCAGTGCAGTTAAAGATGTATCAACATCAAAGCTTGGCATTAAGGTTGTTGGTGCGATTATGCACGGAATTACACATCCGGACTGGGAATACATGTTTATGACCGGAAAGAGTGGCGTTATGTATCTTATGCTTGAAACTATTGCAATCGCAGTTGCGGGAACATGTGCCGGAGCAGTGTTTGCAGTAATACTTACATTGATTAATTCGAGAAAATTCATTCCAGCACCTATGGCTTTTATTGGCAGGCTTGTTGTTATGGCAATAAGAACTGTACCTGTGTATGTGTATGGACTTATATTCATAAGGGTTACGGGACCTGGCAGCTTTGCCGGAGTGCTTACAATGATGATGTGCAGTATCGGACTTCTGACAAAGAGATTCACAGTTGCAGTAGACAACTGGAATATGGCGGCATGGAATGCGTGCAAATGTGCAGGAACGGGATTTATAGCAAGATTACGGCATGTGGCGGTACCTGAGCTTAAGTTCCAGTTTAAGGATGCTGTGATGTACAGACTGGATGTGAATGTGCGGTCGGCAAGTACATTAGGACTTGTTGGAGCAGGCGGAATCGGCGCCCCACTGATTGTCTACATGAACAATTACAGATGGGACGCCGTTGGCTCAATTCTTATTGTATTGTTTGTTGTAGTTCTTCTTATAGAACTTCTTTCAAAATGTTTAAAGAGAATCCACTAAGCTTTCTTTAAACAGCTGTAGTCAATAACATATATGAAAATGTAAAGAACGATATAAAGAATTATTGCTCCGATTACATCGACTACAGAATGCTGCTTTAAAAATACGGTTGCAAGGCATATAAGGATGCAAAGAATGGAAGATAATGTCTTTGTTATTATATGTCCTTTTAAAGCTTTGCAACGCAGTAATGCAAAATTAACTGCCAGTGAGTTGTATACATGTATACTTGGGAATACATTTGTTGAAGTATCTATTGTATATAGTGCATTGATTATCTTTCCACAGAAGTTATCAGGGATATAATCAGGTCTTAATGTAAGACCATTAGGATATATCATGCATATAGTAAGAGAGAGTGACATACCGATTATGAGTGATAACGCAAACTGTATGAATTCTTTATTATCTGCCTTAAAATACATATATATGCAAGCTGCAACCACATATAAAAACCATAATACATATGGAATTATAAAGTATTCACAGAAAGGTATCATATTATCAAAAGGAATATTGATGATATGAAGCCCGGGATAATCACTGTTAATTACTTTTTCAAGAGTTGAAAACCATGGAAGGTATATAAATATATATACTGCAAAGCATATTCTCCAGCCTTTTCTTTTAAAAAAATCTTTCAATACTGTACACCTCTACATTTTTTTATATTATTAGCAAAATATTTCAAGATTATATCATTGTTGCTGAATAAATGCAATATAATAAGGTTTTGAAGGTTTACAAACCAAATAAATATGTAATATAATGATATGACACATTGGATGCAGGAGATTTATAAATGTTACATTTGAATCATTTGAAGAAAAGTTTTGGTAAGAACGAAATTCTTACTGATATTGAATATACATTTGAAGAAGGAAATATATATCCGGTTCTTGGCGGTGCAGGAGCAGGAAGAACAACTCTGTTTGAGTGTATCGCAGGAGATATTCCTGTAGACTCAGGCACTGTTGAGACTAAGGAGAGGTGCACGCTTTTCTTTGCTGCAAAGCAGAGTGTTCTGCCTATGCTTATTACAGGATATCAGTTTATCAGTATGCTCTGTGATATGAATAAGAACAGCGAAAAGCCTGAATATTATCTTGATAAAGTGAAGCTTACAGGGCTGATAAGAGACAGACATATTGCAGATTACAGTTTTGAGGAGAAGAAGAGGCTTCAGTTAGCAGCTTTTCTTATTCAGAAACCATATGTAATGATGTTTGATGAGGCACTTGATTATTGTACTGATGAATATATTGATGATATGCTTTCAGTTCTTAACGAATATAAGAATGACCATATAATTCTTATATCAACAGGTTTGCTGGATATTGCACATAGAATATCAAAGGATGTGCTGGTTCTTAACAATGGTGAACTCAATCCTATATCACATGAAACTATGCAGATTCCAGAGATAAAAGAAGCTGTATTAGACATACTTGGGGAGGCAGACAATGAAATTATTTAGAAAGCTGTTTGCTGAGAAAATATTACGATATTATGAGGGAACAGAGGCAGGAATTAAGATGATAAAGAGTTTTCCTGTAATAAGGAAACTGGTGAAGGATGATGCTTTTGGTGAAAAATCAAAAAGCAGGGCTTTCGTTGGAACTATGGCACAGATATTTATGCTTGCATGGGAATTTATAAGAAAGTTCATGTATGTAATTCTTCTTATATATGTTCCCTATACAATACTTGCATATTTCTTCCCACTAATAAGGATTCATCAGGATATTTCTATAATATATCTGTTTATAATGCTTTCAACTATATGTGGAAGTCTTGCTAATACAACAATATTTGCAATGGGTGACAGGGATTATCTTATGATTCGTGTAATGCTTGTTAGTCCGTATATGAATTTTCTGGGGAAATTTATATATAAGATAGTAACAGAATTTGTATTCTATTTTATTATACTTATAATACTTGGAGAACCGGTATTTAATGCACTTATGTTGTGCATTGTTACAGCATGTGCAAGACCTGTGGGTGAGATGATGGCAATTATAACATTTGACCATTTCAGAGGTGTGTACGAAAACAGAAGTGTCCTTAATGGCACAATAATGGCTATATGTGTAATACTTGCATATGGACTGCCTGTGCTTAATGGCAGAATTGCAGCAAGCTGGATATATGCAATACATCCGTTTGTTGTCTGTGTTATGTTTCTTGTTGGAGCAGGCGCAATGTATTTTCTGTGGTGGTATAAGTATTATCGTGTGATAATAAGAGAGGCAATGCATAATAAAAGAGAATTTTAATTAAAGCAGGAGGACGATTATGTATCAGAAAAGCAGAAGATTTCAGACAAAAATAATTACATATGCAGTTCTGGTTATATTCAGTCTTCTTGTTATAGGAGTGTTTGTATACAGCTATGTATCTAAATATCAGGGAAATAAGCTGGATATCAAATCACGTTATACATTTTCAATAAGAATTGATGATCAATGGAATGTTGTATCTGATGATTATGTATCTGATTATGATAATGATAATGTGTCTAATTTTACTAATCCGGATATGGTTGGGCTTGGAACTAAATGGCTTGAAAAATATATTTCACAGTACAGACAGAAATATGTGCCATATTCAAAGTATATTGTAAAATCAGGTGTTGATTCGGTAAGTGTGCTTGACCTTTCAAGCAATACAGTTCTTCTGTCCTTCTGGGTTATTCCGCAGAATCTTAATTCGGATTATTTTTCTTCATGGGAAGGTATTCAGGATGATGGAAGAATAAAATGCGAGTGGGTGGTTTCATTTTATCTTGATAACAACTATGATAATACTGCGAAGCTTTATGTTACTTCAGTCATGAGTTCAGAAGACTATGGACTGAAACAGTATTATGCACAGCAGGGAATTGATTCAGGCGGAGATACAGAGATTACAAGTAATTCTAACAAGGATCAGCTTGCTAATTATTCAATAAAGGATAATTCACTTCTTGTCACTTATGATAGAGAAAAATATATTTCGGTTCCTGTATCTTATTCTTATCTGTTGTATGAGCCTAACAGTTCAACAACACTTAAAGAAGGCAGTTATATGATAACCACAGAAAAAACTGCTTTTGTGTATGGAGGAAAGACAGTTAATAACACTAAAATTCCGGTTACTGTTGTTTATTCGGATGATAAAGGTGAAAACTGGACAACATGTGAACTTGATAAGATATATACGGCTGATTATTATTATGTAAAATTCTTTGATTCTGACAATGGGGTGATTGTTTGCGGATATGCAAAGAGTAATGATACTAATGAATCATCAAGGATATACAGCACAAGTAATGGTGGGGAAAGCTGGGACATAGTTGGAAGCGGACCTGCTACTAATATAATTAAGGGTGTCGTGTATGTGTCATCAGATGTCGGCTTTTTCTGTTATGATTATGTTGAAGGTATGGATAGTAATCTTTATAAGACAGATGATGGTGGTAAAACATTTGCAAAGGTAATGCTTGAGGAGCAGGAACTTGACAGTTCAGCTGCAAATCCACAGGGGCAGGAGACTGAAACTAAAACTGATTCCGGGAAAAACGGTGCAGATTCTTCAGAACAGTTAAGATGGGGCGATGTATATAAGGAAGCTCTTACACCGGTTGTTGATTCTACCGGAATTATAACAATATATCTTACTCAGGGCAAAAATGCTGTTTACAATGATGGAAAAACAGCGGCAAAATATCAGTCATCTGATAAAGGAAGTACATGGAAATATATTGGCCAGGTTGAGATAAAAGATTAAATATTTATTAAAGTGTAAAAACTATTTGAACAATATAAACATGCGTGGTATTATAATTATAGCAAAAGGAATTATAATACCACGCATGTTTTTTTGATATATGCATTTTCTTATGGACGCTGGACGTGAATGAGGGTTATTCATAAGGAGATTGTAATATGAAAAGCAGACATGGAAAGAAAAAGCGCCTGATAGCAGCAGCTGTACTATTAGGTATACTGGTTATTGGCTGGGCGGTGATATCATATGCAGCAGAAGACGAGTATAAGGTTCATCATAATATTACTATTGATCTTGGTGGAGGAACATGTGATAAGATATATTATCAGTCGCAGATTGATAATGGAGATAATGCCGGACAATGGAATGATGATCTGAGAATTGGGGAATATCTTGCTGACCGTTATGGAGAATACCATACTATTATTGATTATAAGGCATCTGTGCCCAAAGCAGATGCGGTAACATCTAATTATTATGACTGTGTAGGAGTTACACCATATGTAAGAATTGGTGCGGTAAGCAGGGATGGATATATTCTGAAAGGCTGGGAAGTTTCAGGAGACAAAGGATGGCATACTGATTATGGAAAGAATGGCATTCGGGTTGAAATAGGGGCTTATACGGAAGAAGATATTGTTATCAAAGCAATATGGGAAAGACAGACATTTACAGTTCATTATAGCGCAGGAGTTGCAGCTGACAGAGGCATTAAAGCTTATCTTCCAGATGATGAGGATGCTTATTATGGAAGAGGGGATGAACTGACAGGTTTTACTGAGGGTGCATCTGCTGATAATGGACTTATATTTACCGGATGGTCCTTTGACAGATATGGTGACTCTGGCATATTAGAACCGGAAGATCTGAGTGATTATAACAAAGATGTGACTGTCTATGCTATATGGGATTATATAATTACATTTGATAATAACACAGACGCAGAGGTTACCGGTTATATGGAGAATATTACATCAAAGCTTGGCAGCAGAATCAGACTTAAAGGAAGCAGTCTGTCAAGAAAAGGGTATTATTTGTCTGGCTGGAATACGAAAAGTGATGATACAGGAAAGTTTTATTCAACTATGTCTGTTGTTGACCTGACGCCTGATGATAGCGGAAAGGCTGTTCTGTATGCGATATGGCAGCCGATTTTTTATGAAGTACATCTGTATTGCAATAAGCCGGAAGAATCAAGTGAGATGATGAAGATTATTGATAATTCAGACTGGGACTGGTATGAGGATGAAGGTTATTACAGCAGATTCTATACATATGATGAAGAAGATGAACTTCCGTGTGTATCGCAGCTATATAGTCTTACCGGTTGGACAGGTTTAGGCTGGGAGACAGAAGACGGCACATATGTTGAAGGCGGCGTGCATGGAAAGCTTAATCTGGCTGATAAGCTTGGTGCAGTTGTTGATATGTCAGCTGTGTGGAAAGAGAATATATACAATATTAATATTGATTCTAATGGTGGATATGATGCCGGTTCTACAATTATCACAGGATATGAGAAAGAGAATGAACTTCCGGATCCGCCACTAAGACCTGGATATGATTTTGATTCATGGAACACTGAAGAAGATGGAAAAGGGACAAAGTACGAAAATAAAGATGTAGTTTCGAAGCTTGTTGAAGATGATGGCGGTAATATGACAATATATGCTCAATGGAAGAAGAAGAAAAAGTTGTGTCTTAAAGTTTCTTCTAATTCATATCTTAAATCATTGATTAATCCCGCAGCAGAAGCTCTTGCAAAGAACTGGTTTGGAAAGAATAATAATACATTGGTGGAAAATATGATGAATAAGTCTGATAAAGACTGTGTTCAGGTGTGGTCAGTAAGCAGAGAAGGAATCTCAAGAACGAGATGATATAACAGAAGATTATAGATGACAGCCTCCTGTTTTGGGGGGCTGTTTTTAAGGTATGTATTTTTATGCAATATATAGATAAATATTTGCTTGAAAATTACATTTAATTATGGTAACATATTGTAAAGTTTGAGAGAAAAAAGGCATTTTTGTGTCTTTTTTTTTGCGCAAAAGTCATTTTAGCGCCTCTTGGCATATGATTAAATTAAATAAACGAAAGGAATTAAGGTGGCATTCATGAAAGCATTTTTGATACTTGAAGATGGAACGGTCTTTGAAGGAACCAGCATAGGTTCGACCCGTGAAGTTATTAGTGAGATTGTCTTTAACACATCTATGACAGGATATCTGGAGGTGCTGACTGATCCTTCATACGCAGGACAGGCAGTAACAATGACATATCCTCTTATCGGTAATTACGGAGTGTGCTATAAGGATATGGAATCCCAGAAAGCATGGCCAGATGGATATATTGTACGTGAGCTTTCCAGAATGGCAAGCAACTTCAGAAATGAAGATCCTATCCAGAAATTCCTTCTTGATAATGATATCCCAGGTATTTGTGGGATTGACACAAGAGCCCTTACTAAGATATTAAGAGAAAAGGGTACTATGAACGGTATGATTACAACTAATGAGAATTATAATCTTGATGAGGTACTTCCTAAGATTAAGGAGTACAGTGTTAAGGGCGTTGTAAGAAAGGTTACATGTTCAGAAAAGTATGTTCTTCCAGGAAAAGGACCTAAGGTTGCTCTTATGGACTTTGGTGCAAAGAAGAATATTGCAAGATCACTTAATAACAGAGGCTGTGAAGTTACAGTATATCCTGCATATACTAAGGCAGAAGAGATTCTTGAATCTAATCCTGATGGAATTATGTTATCTAACGGTCCTGGAGATCCTAAGGAATGTGTAGAGATAATTGAAGAGATTAAGAAGCTGTATAACAGCAATGTACCAATATTTGCAATCTGTCTTGGACATCAGCTTATGGCACTTGCTACAGGAGCTGATACTCACAGACTTAAGTACGGACACAGGGGTGCTAACCATCCTGTTAAGGATTTAAAGACTGGCAAATGTTATATATCATCACAGAACCATGGTTATGTTGTAGATGAAAGCACATTAGACAGTAAGGTTGCAGTACCTGCATTTGAGAATGTTAATGATAAGACTAATGAGGGACTTGAATATGTTGGTAAGAATATATTCACAGTACAGTTCCATCCAGAAGCCTGCGCAGGTCCACAGGATACAGCGTACCTGTTTGACAGATTTATGGATATGATGAAGAAGGAGGACTAAGAACATGCCAAAGATTGAGAGTATTAAGAAAGTATTAGTTATAGGTTCTGGTCCAATCGTTATTGGTCAGGCAGCAGAATTTGACTATGCCGGAACACAGGCATGCCGTTCTCTTAAAGAGGAAGGAATTGAGGTAGTACTGGTTAACTCGAACCCTGCTACTATCATGACAGATAAAGATATTGCTGATGAGGTATATATTGAGCCTCTTACAGTTGAAGCATTAAAGCAGATTATCTTAAAGGAAAAGCCAGACAGCATCTTACCTACACTTGGTGGACAGGCTGGACTTAACCTTGCAATGGAAATCGCAGAGACAGGCTTCCTTGAGGAGCATAATGTAAAGCTTATCGGTACAACTGCACTTACAATCAAGAAGGCAGAAGACCGCCTTATGTTCAAGGAAACTATGGAAAAGATTGGTGAGCCATGTGCACCATCACTTGTTGTTAACAACGTTGAGGATGGCGAAGCATTTGCCGCTAAGATTGGTTATCCGGTAGTTCTGCGTCCAGCTTACACACTTGGTGGAAGCGGCGGTGGTATCGCTAACAATGTGCAGGAATTAAGAGAAATTCTTGAGAATGGATTAAGACTTTCAAGAGTTGGCGAAGTTTTAGTTGAGCGTTGTATCGCCGGTTGGAAAGAAATTGAATACGAAGTAATGCGTGACAGCAACGGAACATGTATTACTATCTGTAACATGGAGAATATCGACCCAGTTGGTGTTCATACAGGTGACAGTATTGTAGTAGCTCCTTCACAGACACTTTCTGATAAGGAATACCAGATGTTAAGAACATCTGCATTAAGAATTATTGATGAATTAGGCATTACAGGTGGATGTAATGTACAGTATGCACTTCATCCAGACAGCTTTGAGTACTGCGTAATTGAGGTTAACCCTCGTGTAAGCCGTTCATCAGCATTAGCTTCTAAGGCTACAGGTTATCCTATTGCTAAGGTTGCAGCTAAGATTGCACTTGGTTATACACTTGATGAGATTAAGAATGCAGTTACAGGAAAGACATATGCAAGTTTCGAGCCAGCACTAGATTACTGCGTAGTTAAGATTCCTAGACTTCCATTTGATAAGTTTATCTCAGCTAAGAGAACACTTACAACACAGATGAAGGCTACAGGTGAGGTTATGAGTATTTCTGATAACTTCGAGGGTGGTCTTATGAAGGCTATACGTTCTCTTGAACAGCATGTTGACAGCCTTATGTCATATGACTTTACAGGACTTACAGATGAAGAGCTTCTTGAAGAGCTTGCAATTGTAGATGATAGAAGAATCTGGAAGATAGCTGAAGGTTTAAGAAGACACATTTCTGCAGCCAAGATGCATGATATTACTAAGATAGACTTATGGTTTATTGATAAGCTCCAGATTATTGTTGATATGGAGAATGCTCTTAAGAGAGGACCTCTTACAGAGAGCCTTTTAAGAGAAGCTAAGAGAATTGAATTCCCTGACAATGTTATCGGCGATTTAACAGGTCACACAGAAAGAGAAATCAAGGAATTAAGAGACAAGTATAATATACATGCAGCATTTAAGATGGTTGATACATGTGCTGCAGAGTTCGCAGCTACAACACCATACTATTATTCAGTATATGGCAGTGAGAACGAAGCTGTAGAGACTAAGGATAAGAAGAAGGTTCTTGTACTTGGTTCTGGTCCAATCAGAATCGGACAGGGTATCGAGTTCGACTTCTGTTCAGTTCATTGTACATGGGCATTCAAAAAAGAAGGTTTCGAGACAGTTATTATAAATAATAACCCAGAGACAGTTTCTACTGACTTTGATATTGCTGATAAGCTTTACTTTGAACCACTTACAGCAGAAGATGTTGAATCAATTGTAGATTTTGAGAAGCCGGACGGTGCAGTTGTACAGTTTGGTGGACAGACAGCTATCAAGCTTACAGAAGCACTTATGAAGATGGGAGTTCCTATTCTTGGAACTAAGGCAGAAGATGTAGATGCTGCTGAGGATAGAGAGCTTTTTGATGAGATTCTTGAGCAGACACAGATTCCAAGAGCTAAGGGACAGACTGTATTTACAGTTGATGAAGCTCTTAAGGCTGCCAATGAGCTTGGATATCCTGTGCTTGTAAGACCTTCATATGTACTTGGTGGACAGGGTATGCAGATTGCTGTATCTGATGAAGATGTAGTTGAATTCATGAACATCATCAACAGAATTAAGCAGGATCACCCAATCCTTGTTGATAAGTACCTTATGGGTAAGGAAATCGAAGTTGATGCTGTATGCGATGGTCAGGATATTCTTATTCCTGGTATCATGGAGCATATTGAGAGAGCCGGTATCCACTCAGGAGACAGTATTTCAGTATATCCAGCTAAGTCTATATCACCTAAGATTGTAGACATGATTGAAGATTATACAGGAAGACTTGCAAGAGCTCTTCATGTAAAGGGTATGATTAACATTCAGTTTATCGTATATAATGACCAGGTATATGTAATAGAGGTTAACCCTCGTTCAAGCCGTACAGTACCATACATCAGTAAGGTTACAGGTATTCCTATTGTTAAGCTTGCAACACAGGTTATTATCGGTAAGACAATTAAGGAATTAGGATATGAGCCGGGACTTCAGAAGGCAGCAGATTACTATGCAATTAAGATGCCTGTATTTTCATTTGAGAAGATCAGAGGAGCCGATATCAGTCTTGGACCAGAGATGAAGTCTACTGGTGAGTGTCTTGGTATATCTAAGAGCTTTGATGAGGCACTTTATAAGGCATTCGAGGGAGCTGGAATCAGACTTCCAAAGCATAAACAGATTATCATGACTCTGGCAGATAAGGATAAGCAGGATGGTATTGATATCGCACAAAGATTCGAAGCATTAGGTTATAAGATATATGCTTCAAGAGGAACAGCCAAGGTTCTTAAGGAAAATGGCGTACATGCAATTCAGGTTAATAAGATTGGACAGGAAGCACCTACACTTCTTGACCTTATCTTAGAGCATAAGATTGACCTTGTAATTGATACACCAGAGAATGGAATTGAGAGAGCCAAGGACGGATTCCTTATCAGAAGATATGCTATCGAGACAGGCGTTCACTGCCTTACAAGTCTTGATACAGCTCATGCACTTATATCAAGTCTTGAGCATGCATTCAATAATCAGGAATTATCTATAGTTGATATTGCCAAGATTGATAATCGTGGTAATAACTAATCTGATAATAATTAAATAATGTAATGAAAATAAGGGGTATCATATCATTTTGATATGATATCTCTTATTTTTTATGGGAATAATATAGCATGTTATTTGCATTAGTTGCAGAGTTATCTGTTATCATGCTCTTACTTTACAAAGATATTTCAACAACAGGATAAGTGAATCAAACAGGTGTATTTTAATAAAAACGTAGGAAAAAGGTATGGTGTTTTTATTGACAGATAAAAAGAGGATGATATAATTCTATCTGCGAAGTTAGCAGATGCTAACCTATTGACACATTAAACAGGAGATTTTTGATTATGCCACTAAATCTTGCAGATAAAAACAAAATATATATAATTCAGAGAATTGTTGGAAACAAAGATATGGTACACAGGCTTCAAAGTCTTGGATTTGTTGTGGGTAGTAAGATAAGTGTACTATCTGAAATCAATGGAAATTATGTAGTAGTTATTAAGGATATTAAAATAGGGCTTGCTAAGGAGTATGTTAAGCGTATTATAGTTGCCTGATGTAAAGGAGAGAATTATGTCTAATAGGAAATATATTAAAAGCTTACTCCTTGGAATGAGTGTCATGATGACTATATTGATAGCTATACAGATATATATTACTGTTTATGTGCTAAAACATAACGAAATGCTTCCGAGGATTCTTTCGTGTACAGCACTGATTCTTGATATAATCATACTTGCTGTATTCTTTGTCAGTTCAAGGATAAACGCAGATGTTGACAGTATGGCTTATACAGATGTAACAGGGATTAATAACAAGCTGGCATACCAGAATCATATAAACAGACTTAATAATGCAGATGATACTTTTTTAGTGGGAGTTATAATGCTTGATCTTAATAATCTGAAAAGAGTTAATGATACTCTTGGACACGAGATGGGGGACAGATATATTGAGAGCTTTTCAGCTATACTTGCAGGCATGCAGAATGAACGTATTAGTGCGTACCGTATAGGTGGTGATGAATTCTGCGTTATTCTGGAGAAGACAAATGCAGTAGAGATACACCAGATTCTGGATAGTCTTGAAAGAAAAATAAATGTTTACAATGAAAAAAACAATATTAAGATTTCATATGCCAAGGGATGTGAAATAAGCACAAGAGAGCATTATTATCTTATGGAAGAGCTTACTAAGCGTGCAGACAGCCGCATGTACGAAAACAAGCGGTTAATGAAGGGAAAAAGATTGGATGGCAGAAGGTTAAACGTATGATAACAGGAATTGTAGTAGCATTATTATTAGCAGTAATAGTGTTTCAGTATATGATTATAAAAATAGACAAGGATAAAAGACATGAGGCCGGACATGATAAGCTTACTGGATTATGCAATCCCGAGCATCTTATGCAGAAAATGAAAGAACTGCCAGATAAGAAAAAGAACAGACTTATCATTTATTCAGATATAGCAGAATTCAAGCTTATTAATGAAATATTTGGAATAGAAAAAGGTAATGAAATATTGCTTAAGCAGGCAGATATAATAAAAAAACATGCGGTAGATGGATATTTATACGGAAGAGTTGGTGAAGATCATTTCGTAGTGATTGCAGATGAAGCTACATTTAATGAAGAATATCTTTATGAATGCAGGGAGACATTACAGAATGTGCTTTCTGATTCAGTATATAATGTCAGAGTCTGTTTTGGGATATACAGGACTGATAATATGAATGAATCATTATCATTTATGTGTGACAAGGCTTCATTTGCAGTAGCCTCGATTAAGGATGATACACATAGCTTTATTGCTTATTATGATGACACAATGCTTGAAGCTGCTATTAAATATAAGACAATAGTTGATGAATTTGATGATGCTATAAAAGCCGGTGAGTTCAAGATGTATCTTCAGCCACAGATTTCTGCAAAAACAAGGAGGCTTACAGGTGCAGAAGCTTTAGTAAGAAGAATAAAGCCAGATGGAACGATTATTTCACCAATAGACTTTATACCTGTATATGAGAAGTCTGGGCTCATAAGCAGACTTGACAGATATATCTGGGAGCAGGCAGCGGCTAAGTTAGGAGAGTGGAAGAAAGCTGGTATCAATATGAGCATATCGGTAAATATATCTCCTAAGGATTTTTATTATATTGATATATTTAACACATTTGCAGGTCTTATAAAGAAATATGATATAGAACCATCTAATCTAAAAATTGAAATCACAGAAACTACGATTATGTCAGATGTACCTAATCTGATGGGAGAGCTGGAAGAACTAAGAAAAGCAGGATTCACACTTGAAATGGATGATTTTGGAAGCGGTTATTCATCGCTTAATACATTAAAGGATATTAATGTTGATGTATTAAAGGTTGATATGGGCTTTATAAAAGAGACTAAGAATGTTAAGAAAAGCCGCATAATACTTGCTTCTGTGATAAAAATGGCAAAGGAGCTTAATCTTTTGATTATTACAGAGGGGGTTGAAACAGAAGAGCAGGTTGATAATCTGACAAAGCTGGGATGTGATGTATTTCAGGGGTATTATTTTTCTAAAGCTATTGATGTTAACGAGTTTGAAAAGAGATATCTATATAGGAAAAAAGCTGGGTGAATATAATTATAAAACATATATTATTCTGGAATTACACAGATAAAGTAAAGTCATAACATAAAGAGAAAGACAGATAAAGCCAGATAGATGTGAGGATGTGGGAGAAAATCCTGCGTCCTTTTTTGTCGCTTTACATCATTGGTGCAATCGGTGAAGCAAGTGAACCAAAGTGTATTAAAGCAGAATGTGACAACAAACAAGCATCTGGCAGCAGTTATTCGACAAAGAGTCATTCTTCTAGCAATAAGAGCAATCCATATGCTTCTTATGATAGCGGATATGATTCTATCTATGATGATGGAGATTATGACTGGGACAGATATCAGAAAGATAAGGACTATGCTGATGGTGTAGATGATGCGATGGAAGAGCTTGATGAGGACTGGTAAGTATGGCAGGTAACTGGAAAGAACCGGAGTTTGATTTTTCAGAGCGTTCAGATAGAGTGACATTAAAACTGGAAGTTGGATAGGTTGTTTATATTCCGGGTGCGGCAGATATTAGAAATGAAAATACAGACCAAGCGGAACTAAAGTCAATGTCGAAAGAAGAAAGAATATTAGAGTATATCAGACAGAATGGAAATATTTCAACGCAGAAGGTTATGGATTTGTGCAATTACAAGTCTAGAACAGGTGCAAGAAATTTATTAGAGAAATTAATAAAATCCGGCAAGATTGAAAAAGTTGGAGAGAATACAAATACCATTTATACAATATTGGAATAGAGATAGTGGTCAGTGCTGGTCATTTTTATTTAAAAGTGACCAGTAGGTGGTCACTAATATATGATAAGTGACCAGTAGTGACCAGTAAATGACCAATAGTATCCGATAAGTGTCCGATTAGTGACCACCTATCGGACATTCGTAATCACTAGATTAAATAAAATGAATTTATGCAGACCGTCTGCACAAATTGGATTAGGAGCATATATATGGATTTACAAAACATACAAGACCAATTAAATACTGAGTTTGCCAAGGACAGCACGAAGTATATCATGCGTCACAGATATAAGAGATAAGAATGAATTTGAAGGTGAAATCGTGAAAACTCATAAATATTGGGCAGTGGGTGCATTAGCATGTATATTTCGGTCAAAGGTGCAGTTAAGAAAAGTGAAGAAGTAGAAAAAAATTAGAATATTTATGCAATTTGGTAACATATGTTACGGAATATGGTTTGCCTAAATACTATAATACATACATAAGATAAATAAAACAGAATCTGAAAGGAGATTTTTATTATGAAGAAATATGTATGTGGACCATGTGGTTATGTGTACGATCCAGAGGTAGGAGATCCAGATGGAGGAATTGCACCTGGAACACCATTTGAAGATATTCCAGATGATTGGGTATGTCCAATCTGTGGATTGGGTAAAGATGTTTTTGAAGAACTAAGCGAATAAGAAGACTAGTTTATTCGATATAGAGTAAAGCCTCAGCATCAAGAATTTTGATTGATTTCCTTGAAGACAGATGAATAAATCCGTCCTCCTGAAGTGATAAAAGCGTCCTTGAAAGGGAAGGTCTGGTTGTATTCAGATACAGAGCCAGTTCTTCTCTATTCATGGATAATGATACAAGATTGTTGTTATCTGCATGCTCTAATAGGTATGTGGCAATGCGCTGTTTGAGATTACCGCTGGTAAGGACTTCAAGCTGTTGGTTATTTTCATCAGTTCTTTTGGCAAAGAGTTCCAGCATATTAAAAACTACTTTGCTGTGATGAGAGCAGTTTTTTTCACACCTGCCACCAAAGAAGTCCTTTGCAATCTCAAGAAGCTTTACATCAGTTTTTGCTTTTGCATATCCGCTATAGCGGTCTTTATTAAGAAAAAGTTCAACTTCGCCAAAATCTTCCCCTTCGGAAATGTTGGTAATACGAAGAACTTTACCATTAACATTGATGGAGCCAAGTTCTACTTCACCATTGAGAATGAGGTAGAGCTTATTGGGAACATCACCCTGAAAGAATATATAATCGTTTTTCTTATATTCATGAATGACGGACTGAGTACAAACGAGACTTTTCTTAAATTCAGCGTCATCCAGATTATGGAAAATAGACAGGTCTTTGATTTGCATATAAGTACCAGCTTTCTATTATAGTAACATTTATTTTAACATATATGAGGTGGATTGTAAGGAGGTTTTTATGACAGTAATTACATTTGATGATAATTTAATAACAGGCAATAAGACAATAGACGAGCAGCATAAGGAGCTGATTGATCGTATTCAGCAGTTTGTGAGTGCATGTGAATCAGAAGATGCAAGAGTAAAGGCAATTAAAATGCTTGATTATCTTGATGAATATACAGAATTTCATTTCAAAGAAGAAGAAAAACTGCAGAAAGACGTTGATTACCCAGGCTTGGAGGAACATATAAAGAAGCATGAGGAGTTCAGGCATACTATTAAGGAACTCTATGATTATCTGGATGAAAATGAGGGACCAGATGAAAAGTTTATGGAGCAGGTAAAAATCAATGTTATTGACTGGCTGTTTGGTCATATCAAGACATTTGACAGATCTGTAGCTGAATATATAAATATATATGATAATCCTGAAAGATTATAGAACTGTTTGTTACGCAATTATATTTTAATAAAGTATGCCCCAGTCAGACAAAATAACTGGCTGGGGCAATCAATAATCTTTAACTTAAAAAAGATATTTCATTATTGATGAAAATTATAGTATCACCAGCACAGAACATAGCGAGAATTAATTCTATGAATCTGTATAAACTACTTACACCTACTGTTTTGGTTATGTATTCAGAGACGAAATTTCGTCAGGTAATGAATACATATTTGAAAGAATTGTAGAATAACAAAAGGAAGGGATGAGTGAATGAATAAGAAAAAATCAAATTCAAAAAAGGCAGTTATGATAGGCTGCGGATTCGTAGGCTCAGCATCTGTATTTGCGCTTATACAGAGTGGATTATTCACTGAAATTGCCTTGATAGATGCGGATAAGAATAAGGCAGAGGGAGAGGCTATGGATATCAGTCATGGAATACCATTTGCCAGCCCAATGAAAATATATGCTGGTGATTATGATGATGTGGCAGATGCTGCAATTGTAATTATATCAGCAGGTGCAGGACAAAAGCCAGGAGAAACAAGACTTGATCTGGTAAATAAGAATGTGGCAATATTTAAGTCCATTATTCCGGAAATTACCAAAAGAGATTTTGGAGGAATCCTTCTGGTTGTAGCAAATCCTGTGGATATTCTGACACAGGTTGCAATCAAACTGTCAGGACTTCCGGAGGAAAGAGTTATCGGCTCAGGAACAGTTCTTGACAGTGCAAGACTTAGAAGCAAGCTTGGACAGCATTTATCAGTGGACAGCCGAAGTGTGCATGCATTTATAGTAGGAGAGCATGGAGACAGTGAAGTTGTGGCATGGTCATCTGCCAATGTATCCGGTGTTCCGCTTAGTGACATGTGTGAGATGAGAGGACATTATAACCATAAGGAAAACACGAAGGAAATCGCAGATGCTGTCAAAAACAGTGCCTATGAGATTATCAATAAGAAGCATGCGACATATTATGGAATTGCAATGTCAGTAAAACGTATCTGTGAAGTAATTATGCGTGACGAAAAATCAATACTTCCTGTATCGCACATGATACATGGAGTATATGAGATTGATGATGTTGTATTAAGTATGCCTGTTATTGTTGGTGCAGACGGAATTGAATCTGATATACCGATTAATCTTAGTGGAGAAGAAGCATTGAAGCTAAAAGAATCAGCAGACGCATTAAAGAATATAATTGAAACATTAGAGCTGTAGTAAGAGTAGATAATATACCAGCTTATGTGTAGATTGGAGGAAACGTTATGTTAGAAGTAGGAACAAAGGCACCGGATTTTGAATTACCAGATCAGAATGGAGAATTGCATAAATTAAGCGAATATCTTGGAAAGAAGGTAATTCTGTATTTTTATCCAAAGGATAATACATCTGGATGTACAAAGCAGGCTTGTGGTTTCTCAGAAAGATATCCGCAGATTTGCGAAAAGGGAGCTGTTGTACTCGGGGTGAGCAAGGATTCTGTTGCATCCCACAAGAAGTTTGAGGAAAAATATGGACTTGCATTTACACTTTTATCTGACACTGAGCGCAAAGTGATTGAGGCTTATGATGTATGGAAAGAAAAGAAGAATTATGGAAAAGTGTCAATGGGAGTTGTCAGAACAACATATCTTATTGATGAGAATGGTATCATAATAAAGGCAAATGACAAAGTAAAAGCTGCAGATGATCCGGAAAAAATGTTACAGGAATTAAGCTGATGAAGATAATATTATCACCTGCAAAGAAGATGAAAGTGGATACTGACAGCATAGATACCATGAGTAGTCCGGTATTTTTAGAGAAAACAGAAGAAATTCTTGGGTGGATGCAGGGAAGAACGGAAGAAGAATTAAAGAAATTGTGGAAATGCAATGATAAAATTACGACAGAGAATATTGAACGGATTAAGACAATGAATTTTCAAAAGCAGCTTACTCCGGCAGTATTGGCATATGAAGGGATTGCTTATCAATATATGGCACCAGCTGTATTTGAAGATGGGCATTTTGATTATGTGCAGGAACACCTGAGGATATTATCAGCATTTTATGGAGTATTAAAACCTATGGATGGTATCACACCATATAGGCTTGAAATGCAGGCAAAGGCAGCGATAGGTGATTTCACGAATCTGTATGATTTCTGGAGAGATAATTTGTATCGGGAAGTTATAGATGACAGCAGGATTATTATTAATCTGGCTTCAAAAGAATACTCTAAATGTATTGAAAAATATCTGACACCTGATGACAGGTATATAACTATTTCATTTTGTGAGCAGTCTGGTGGCAGGCTTATCACAAAAGGCACATATGCCAAGATGGCTCGTGGTGAAATGGTACGATATATGGCAGAAAATCATATTGAAAATCCAGATGACATTAAGGAATTTGACCATCTTGGATATGTGTTCAGAGATGATATATCATCGGATAGAGAATATATATTTGAAAGAAAATCTGTAAAATAAAAACATGGTTGATTAATGGATAAGATAATTGCGAAGGATAGAACAGGAGCAATAAGGGTAAGAAAAATTTTTGAAGTATAAAGTTACGGAGGAAACAGAAATTGAATACAAAGAAAAAATGGCTGATTCCACTTGGAATGTGGCTTGTATTTGAAATTGTTGCAGTTACATTATGGCTGAACAAGGATAATCTGTTTTATCTTCTGAATTTCAGTTATATAGGCTCGGCAATAGCGTTAGGGCTGTTACTTTTTCAGTTAAACTATAGACATGCCAGAAGAATCGGTTTTATTCGATATATCACCTTTACCGCATCACTTGTTTTTGTGGGAGCACTGTTTTTATGCCACGTGGAGAATATCGAGCAAATTATGTTCTGGGCATTTCTTGTTGGCAATATCCTGTATTATGCCATTGGAATCATTCTGGCATTTGCGTTTCGGGATAATAGGGCATTCTGTAAATATATCTGCCCAATTACCGTATTCTTAAAGCCTATGAGTTATTTTAGCCTACTTCGTGTGAAGTGTGATAAGGAAAGATGTGTTTCCTGTGGAAAGTGCAAGCGAGTATGTCCGATGAATGTTGATGTAACAGATAATTCCCGTAAAAGAGAAAATGGAACAGAGTGTATTCTGTGTATGGAATGCGTCAAAGCATGTCCTAAGAAGGCATTATAGTGACTAAAAATATGTATGTACAGGAGACTCTATAAGAGCTGGGTGGCATCTACCCAGCTCAATCGTATGGAATTATATTGATAGTTATCGGTATAATATTGGCTGCTCTTCATTTTATTGTGGCTGGAGATGGTATCAGAGATTTATCCTGATAGTGTTCGGCCACTTCCGACCACCACGTAACAACATTTTCTATATTTTTATCACTTGGGTCATTTTTGAATGCATCCGCCTGATAAGCTATAATGGGAATAATCCCATTATCAAGGCAGTCCCGAATCTGCCGGTCAAGTCCCTCCAACAGTTCTTGGTCCACTTTGTCCGCAATACGGATTCTTACATGCGAAATCCCCGCCGCCGCAAAATCCACAGCCGACTGTCTGTTATAGTATTTGCGCCCCTGATTTGTTTTTGACCAATCCACATCCATTCCCTTTCCCAGAAGGGTTTTATACCCTCAAAGAGAAGGTGTTTTTCTTGTAAGAGAGTACACCTTCTTTTTGTAATTTACTCAATTCACTAGATAGAGCACTTCGGTCTGCATTCAGATAATCTGCCAGCCCTTGTCTATCGTAAGGGATTGTAAATGTGTTAGAGCCAGCGTGCATAGATTCGCTAGACAAGTAATTAAGTATCTTGTCACGTAAATTTTTCTTAGAAACATGATCTATTTTGTTCATCAATCTTACATTTTTTCGTGCTATTATCTCTAAAAGGTTATGAATCAATCTTGTATGGAAACTACAAGATGAAGAACAGGTTGTAACAATATGATTTATATTGAAAAGCATGACAGTGAGATTTTCATTAGCAATAACACTGATTTGAGCAGGAACACTGCTGATGCAGGCATAGCTTTCGCCATAGAGCATTCCTGATGATAGCTCTGTAATAATATTGCGATTTCCCCAAACATCATCATTTATTATGAGAGCCTGACCAGATAGAATCATGCCGATAGTTTGTATCTTATCTCCACTTCTTAACAGATATTCGCCTTTTGAATAATTTTTAATGCTGACAGATAGACATTTAAGCATTGGAAGAATTTCTGCTTCTGAAATTCCTTGAAACAAAGGTGTATTCTTTAAAATGTTAATATATTTTTCCATGAGATTTTTCATTCTTCTTTTTATCTTTTCCTTAGTATATCACAAAAGTTGAAAATAATACGAAAATGTTGCCTAGACAACAGAATGATTAATGTAAGTTTGATATAGTTCCATTAAGCAACAAAAGATGATGAATAAAGCAATAGAAAAGGAGAAGAACATGGAAAATAAGATGTTTTGTTATCAATGTGAACAGACAGCAGGATGCACAGGATGTACCGGAAATACAGGAGTATGCGGAAAGTCTGCCAATACTGCAAGATTACAGGATGAGCTTACAGGAGCATTAATTGGACTTGCTCGTGCAACTGAGGGTAATGAGCAGCTTGTAACTGAAGAGATGAATCAATTAGTTCTTGAGGGATTATTTACAACTATTACAAATGTAAACTTTAATGATGAAACATTAAAGCTTTTAATTGATAAGATAGAAGATACAAAAAAGAAATTAGTACCAAATTGCTTTACATGTTCTGACTCATGTGGAAGAAACAATAATTTTGATATGAGTACTCTCTGGACTACTGATGAAGATATTCGTTCATTAAAATCCTTAATACTTTTTGGAATTCGTGGAATGGCTGCATATGCATATCATGCAAGTGTGCTTGGATATACCGATGAAACAATCAGCAAATTCTTCTATAAGGCACTTTTTGCAATCGGAATGAAAGATTGGGGAATGGATAAACTACTTCCTATCGTATTAGAGGTTGGAAAAGTTAATTTAAGATGTATGGAGCTTTTAGATCAAGCAAATACTACAACTTATGGAACTCCTGTACCAACAACGGTACCTCTTACAATTGAAAAAGGACCATTTATTATTATTACAGGTCATGATTTAAAAGATTTACAACTTTTATTAGAGCAGACAAAAGATAAGGGAATCAATATCTATACACATGGTGAAATGCTTCCAGCACATGCATATCCAGAACTCAAGAAGTACTCTCATCTAAAGGGAAACTTTGGTACAGCATGGCAGAATCAGCAGAAAGAGTTTGATAATATTCCTGGAGCAATTCTGTATACAACGAACTGTCTTATGCCTGTAAAACCAAGCTATGCAGACAGAGTATTTACAACAGAAGTTGTATCTTATCCAGAAATTGTACACATAGGAGAAGAAAAGGATTTTACACCAGTTATTGAAAAGGCACTCGCCTTAGGTGGATATACCAAAGATCAGCATATGACTGGAATTAATGGTGGAATACAGGTAACAACTGGTTTCTCACATGGAACTGTATTATCTGTAGCAGATCAGGTGATTGAAGCGGTAAAGAATGGAGATATTAAACATTTCTTCTTGGTTGGTGGATGTGATGGAGCCAGAGTAGGAAGAAATTACTACACAGAGTTTGTAAAACAGTCTCCTGCAGACAGCATTATTTTGACGCTTGCATGTGGAAAATACAGATTCAATGATTTAGATTTAGGAACAATCGGAGGACTTCCAAGAATCATGGATATGGGACAGTGTAATGATGCTTATAGTGCAATCAAGGTCGCAATCGCTTTAGCAGAAGCATTTGAATGTGATGTGAATGAACTTCCGCTATCGATGGTACTTTCATGGTACGAGCAGAAGGCTGTATGTATTTTACTTACGCTTCTTTATCTTGGAATAAAGAACATTCACATAGGACCAACATTACCAACATTCATTTCGCCAAATGTGCTGAATTTCCTGGTAGAGAATTATGGGCTTTCTCCAATTAGTACACCTGAAGAGGATATAAAAAAGTTATTAAATAAATAATCATGAGGGAACCAAACAAAATAGGTGAAAGGTGGTAAAATATTATGAATAAAAAAATGAATTTAAACTGGTCGGTGGATGAAATTACTGGTAATATGCCAGATATTTCTTCTATGAGAAGCAAAGAATTTCAAGTCAAAGAGACTAGCAATACAGAATTGCTGAAGGATTATTTAAAGAGACTTGGAAATGGAGAAGATTTAGAAAGTGTTAAAAAAGATTTTGTTCAAAATTTTTCTGATGTAGAAGCTTCTGAAATCATGAAGGCAGAGCAGGAACTTATAAAAGAGGGAACACCTATTACAGAGGTGCAGAAACTGTGTGATGTGCATAGTGCATTGTTTCATGGCTTAACTAAAGAAGAAAAAATAGCAAATGCTGAAAAGGCAGTCGAAGAATCTTTAAAAAAAGAAGAAAGATCCGAAATGAAAATTATGCCGGATGCGTATGTCAGAAAACATGAGCTTGCAAAAGCACTCAGAGAAACAAAGGGGCATCCTCTTTATTCTTTTACAGTGAGAAGTTTAGTAAAGAAATATCAGATATTAGAGGTGCACTAGAAAAGGGCGAAGATGTAAGCAAAAAAATATCAGATTTTAGACAAATAGCAATACACTATGCAAAAAAGGGTGATTTGATTTATCCACTCCTTAAAGTTCGCTATGAAATTTCAGGGCCATCGGATGTTATGTGGACTGTTGATGATGAAATCAGAGATGAATTAGCAGCAATAGATAAAGAAAGCAATCATGACGAAGAATGGATTAATAGAGTACAGGCTGTTTTAACAAGAGCGGATGAAATGATTTATAAAGAGAATAATATATTGTTCCCTATCTGCGCAGTGAATTTTACAGTCGAAGAATGGTATGGAATCTATGAAGATGCCAAAGACTATGCATTAGTGTATGGCATTGAGAATAGATGGGAAGAAGCAGAAAAATATGTGCAGGATAAAAAGAATCGTCATAAGGCGGCTATTAATGAAGGTGAAATAGTAATGGGAGGTGGACATATGAGTGTAGCACAGCTGGAAGCTATGCTTAATACATTGCCAATAGAGATTACATTTATCGATGATAATAATATAAATCGTTTCTTTAACGAAGGAGCGAAAGTGTTCAAACGACCTGGTATGGCAATTGACAGAGAAGTATTCTCTTGTCATCCGCCTAAGATAGAGCCAATGGTTCGTTCCATTATAGAAAGTTTTAAAAATCATACTAGGGATAGCGTTCCGGTCTGGATGGAAAAGCAAGTAAAACCATTTTTAGTAACTTATTATGCAGTGAGAGACAAAAAAGGTATTTATCTTGGAACTGTAGAAGTGGTACAGGATATGCAGTTTGCAAAAGAGCACTTTACAAGCATTTGAGGCTAAGTATATTATCAAAAATAATGTTATTCCAATGTATATATTGTATGTAGAGAAGACTAATATGATGTAACGCTTTCCTTGACCTTATATAGATTATTAGGTATAATTTATAAGTATATTTAAAAAAAAGGGAAGGTTATGAAATGAACGAAAATCGTAATTCATTCAAGGGCTCTATAGGGTTCGTCCTTGCAGCAGCGGGTAGTGCTGTAGGACTTGGTAACATATGGAGATTTCCTTATCTGGCAGCTAAAGATGGAGGCGGATTATTCCTCGTTATTTACATTGTTTTAGCATTAACATTTGGTTTTACTCTACTCACAACAGAAATTGCTATTGGACGAAAGACAAAGCAGAGTCCGCTTACAGCTTACAGCAAGTTAAAGAGTAAGTGGAAGCCACTGGGTATTATTGCGTGTATTGTACCTATAATGATATTTCCATACTATGTAACAATCGGTGGATGGGTACTTAAGTATCTTCTTGTTTATATTACGGGTAATGGACATGCAGCAGCACAGGACGGATATTTCTCAGGATTTATCGGTCAGACAGCAGAGCCAATCATAATGATGCTTGTGTTTACAATAATTGTTGCATTTATTATATTCCGTGGTGTTAACAGTGGTATTGAATCATCATCAAAGATTATCATGCCATTACTTATTGTGCTTGTTCTTGGTGTATCTGTATATTCACTTACAATTTCATATACAGACATTGATGGCACAACAAGAACAGGTTTACAGGGATTAGGTGCTTATGTAATTCCTAACATGAAAGGAATTACTGTTAAGCAGTTCTGTACAGTTCTTATGGACGCAATGGGACAGCTTTTCTACAGTTTAAGTGTTGCTATGGGTATTATGATTGCATATGGTTCATATGTAAGTGATGATGCTAACCTTGGAAAGTCAATTAACCAGATTGAGCTATTTGATACAATAGTTGCATTTCTTGCAGGTGTAATGATTATTCCTGCTGTATTTGTATTCATGGGAAGAGACGGAATGACAGCATCAGGTCCAAGTCTTATGTTTGTTTCGCTTCCTAAGGTATTTGATTCTATGGGATTTGCAGGAAATGTAATTGGTGCAATATTCTTTGCAATGGTATTCTTTGCAGCCCTTACAAGTGCAGTTTCAATTATGGAAGCTATTGTTTCAAGCTTTATGGATGAATTTAAGTTAAACAGAAACAAGGCTACAGCAATAGAAACTGTAATTGGTATAGCTGTTGCAGTTATCGTATGCTTAGGATATAATAAACTGTTATTTGATATTAAGCTCCCTAACGGAGTACATGCACAGGTGCTTGATATTATGGATTATGTCAGCAATAATGTACTTATGCCAATAGTTTCTATAGGAACATGTATCCTTATTGGATGGATACTTAAGCCAAAGACTGTTATAGATGAAGTTGAGAAAACAGGAATTAAGATGGGAAGAAAGTGGCTTTATACTGTTATGGTAAAGTGGGTTGCTCCAATTCTTTTATTCCTTCTTCTTCTTAAATCACTTGGAATTCTTACTATAATCTGATAAGTAAGATATTACGGCAGAGGTTAACAAGAGGTTTTTTGTATGATTAGTAAAAAATGTTTTATAATCGCAATGGTTACACTTATGTCAATTCTGACACTGACAGGATGCAGCACAATGTTAAAGAATCCGATGAAATATATTCTTTCGCAGGACGAAACCAGACAGGATAATGCAGATAAAGATAATGAGACAACATCAGAAACTGTAGACGATAACAAAGATGACAGTAACAGTGAGCCTGATATACGTGTATATGGAACAGAAGATAATACAGATTATTCCATCGATGGAATGCTGGCAATAGCTAAAGACATTAATTCAGATATGAATAATAAAGATGTTAAAGGAGTTGTTCTTGTTCTCAATAAGAAATACTCAGAAGATGTCAGATATTTTCTGTCGCTTACAGTTAAGGATGATAAACCTCTTGTGATAATACCATATGATTATAACAACGGCAGTCCGGATTATAAGGTAGCGCAGGCAAAGAAGTATATTGATAAAGAACTTGATAAGACAGATAATGCCGATAATCAGTTACCAGAAGGATTTTTGGTTAATGTTAATGATTATATGATATTTGATATCGCGGACACTAAGAGATTAGACAACATAGATATTGTATATGATTATGTTGGAATTGATGCAGATGCATTATATAAGAAAATGTATCTTAATGATGCTATAGTTATAGTTTCTTCAACTGCTGATGGAGAACTTTCAGAAGAACTTTCAGAAGTTGTATCAGGAAAGAATGCGGGTATTGTAGTAGTATCATGTAGTGAAGATGCATATATGAAAGGTGATTTTGCAGACTGTGGAGATAGTATCTTCTATACAGACATATCGCCTACGAAAGCGAGAATTATGCTGGCATTATTGTTAGATAATAATAGTGATTCAGACACATTTAAAAATGCTTTTACCAGGAGGAGAGTTTAATGGATTCAATTAAAGCACAGGACATTATAAGACACATTTTTAAGGATGAAGACAAGGGTGTTGAGTATGTAACCGGACTTTCAATTACAGACGGAGTAGAAGTTCTTACTAAAGTTCTTCCAGAGCTTATCAAGAAGGCACAGGAAAAGAATAATGTCAATGATGAAGGATATTTTAATGAAATAGGTAATGTGTATAGAAAGATTGTTGTAGATAAGCTTCTTAATGCTGACCACTTATGGACAATATATTGTGACAGCACAGGTTATCCATATATGGTTGATGATGATATAGTTGTATTATATGATTATACTAATCATGCCAGAGTAGAAGAACAGCTTGGAAAATATGGATATGACATTTCATATGGTATTGAGGATAAGGATTCAATGCAGTATGAGATAGCTCATTTATATCGTAACGGATGCAGGAATATAAGATTCACAGATGGCAAGGATAACGAGCTTATTGTTTCAAGAGAAGAGATTGGAACATATGACCAGTATATAAGAGAAGATTTCGTGACTAATCCAGGACTTCAGAATGCACTTATCAAGTTCTTCCAGGAGTACAGAAAGCCAGGAGATTCAACAGCTAAGGCGGCAATTTTAAGAGATAAAGAAGCAGAACTTAAGAAAGCTATACGTAATGCGGATTACATGGTTCCTTGTACTAAGGAAGAGACAGATGAAGAGGTATCAATTTCACATCCATATGTTGATATTACTGATAAAGTAAGCCACAAAGAAGGTGAGAAAGTTCTTGCACTTCCAGTATTTACAGATGGTTTAGAGATGGAAAAATGTTATGCAGGTAAGCATGAGGATATGCTTTACACATATATGGAACTTCTTAAGACAGTAAAGGAATTGGGTGCTTCAGGGATAGTTATTAATCCTTTAGGAGTAAGTTATTACGTTCCGGTTGATATAATGAAGCAGCTTATAACAATGTAATAAAAGAATAAAATGTATATTTTAAAGACACACTGGTATCGTGATAACTGGTGTGTCTTTCTGAAATTCGGGAAGGAGGATGTGATGGAAAGAGTATATATTGCAATTGATCTAAAATCATTCTATGCAAGTGTTGAGTGTGTTGAACGAGAGTCAGACCCGCTTACCACTAATCTCGTTGTAGCTGATGAATCTAGAACAGCCAAAACAATATGTCTTGCAGTTACTCCTTCTCTTAAGAAATATGGACTTTCCGGACGAAGCAGGCTTTTTGAGGTAGAACAGAAGGCAAAAGAAATTGAAGAACGCACAGGAAAGAAGCTTGAATATACTGTAGCAGTTCCAAGAATGGGACTTTATATAGAATATTCGTCAAAGATATATTCTATATACCTTAAATATTTCAGTAAGGATGACATAACTGTATACAGTATTGATGAAGTGTTTATTGATGCAACGGATTATATGAAGCTGTATAATATGACGGCAAGACAGCTTACCGCAAAAGTTATTGAGGATGTGTATGATACGACAGGAATAACGGCTACTGCAGGAATTGCACCTAATCTGTATCTGTGCAAGATAGCAATGGATATAGTTGCAAAGCATATACAGGCAGACAGCAAGGGTGTACGTATCGCAGAATTAAGTGTTAATGATTACAGAAAAATGTTATGGGGTCATACACCTCTTACTGACTTCTGGAGGGTTGGACCAGGAATATCAAGACAGCTTGAAAAACATGGGATAAAGACTATGGGGGATATTGCGAGAATGTCTCTTGAAGATGAGGACTGGCTGTATAAGCAGTTTGGTGTAGATGCAGAGATTCTAATAGACCACGCATGGGGATATGAACCGTGTACAATTGCAGATATTAAGAAATATAAGCCCAAGGCGAGCAGCCTGTGTTCAGGACAGGTGTTAAAAGAGCCATATACATTTGAAGACGCAAGAATAGTAGTTGGAGAGATGGCAGATGAGCTTGCATTGGATTTAGTTGATAAAGGTTTTGTGACTGATTCGATTGCGTTAAATGTAACTTATGACAGGGTAAATGTTGATAAAGGAACTTACAAGGGTGAAATCCATGTGGACAGATATGGAAGGGAAGTTCCACAAGGACTTAATAAATCTGTTTCACTTACGACATGTACATCTTCATCAAAACAGTTAAGAGAAGCTTTTCTTGATATATATGATAAATACACTGACAGAAAGCTGTATATCAGGAAGTTAAATCTTACAGTTGCCAATCTTACTAATGAGGGGTTTCAGCAGTTTGATATGTTTACAGATCAGACACAGCTTGAACGCGAAAAGAAGATGCAGCATGCAATGCTTGATATTAAGAAAAAATATGGTAAGAATGCGGTGATGAAAGCTAATAATCTGCAGAACAAGGCGACTGCAATTGAAAGAAACGGTCAGATTGGAGGTCACAGGGCATAGCTTATGGGAAAATATGATGATATAATCAATATGAAATGGCCGGTACCGAGTAAAAGACCAAGAATGGATATGGAAAGCAGAGCTAAGATATTCCTGCCTTTCTCAGCATTGAAGGGTCTTGGCAATGCTATTGATGAGCAGAATAAAACCAAAGATAATATGAGAGAATATGAATATTTTGACGAGGAGAATAAGGGAGAAGAATTTTATGAGTAATACAATGAAAGAAAATAAAATGGGTACAATGCCTGTTAATAAGCTGCTTATTAATATGGCTCTGCCAATGATGATATCAATGCTTGTACAGGCATTGTATAATATTGTTGACAGTATATTTGTTGCAAGAATAAGTGAGGAAGCGCTTACAGCGGTTTCAATGGCATTTCCAATGCAGAATCTTATGATTGGTGTTGCAGGCGGCGTGGGTGTAGGTACTAATGCACTGCTTTCAAGGGCATTAGGAGAAGGAAGGCATGAAGAAGCTGATAAAATGGCTGTGCAGGGTATATTCATAACAGCCTGCAGCTATATAATATTTCTTGTTATAGGACTTTTCTTTGCCAGAGAGTTTTTTGTTATTCAGGGGGCTAATGAAGTGATAGCTGACTATGGTTATGATTATCTTTCGGTTATTCTTATAATCAGTTTTGGCTGTCTGTTCCAGATGATATTTGAGAGATTATTACAGGCTACGGGAAGAACATTTTACAGCATGATTACACAGGGTACGGGTGCTATAATTAATATTATTCTTGACCCGATACTTATATTTGGCCTGCTTGGTGCACCAAGGCTTGGTATAGTAGGTGCAGCAGCAGCCACGGTTGCAGGCCAGATTGTTGCAGCGATTATGGCAGTGATATTTAATATTAAGGTTAATAAAGAGATACATATTACTTTTAAGGGATTCAGACCATCAGGAAAAAGAATTGGCAATATCTTATTCATAGGAATTCCATCAGTTATTATGATGGCAATTGGTTCTGTTATGACATTCTGCATGAATAAGATTCTGGTTGTATTTACATCAACAGCGGTTGCTGTATTTGGTGTGTATTTTAAGCTGCAGAGCTTTGCATTTATGCCAATATTTGGTATGAACAGTGGAATGGTTCCTATAATAGCTTTTAATTATGGGGCCAAGAGAGAAGACAGAGTTATACAGACACTTAAGCTTGCAGTAATGTATGCAGAGATAATAATGATACTTTTTATGATTGCAGTTCAGATATTCCCGGTTCCAATGCTGTCAATATTCAGCGCATCGTCAGATATGATACGAATGGGTGTTCCTGCTTTAAGGACTATATCAATAAGTTTTATATTTGCAGGAATATGTATTATATGCAGTTCATTCTTTCAGGCACTTGGAAGTAGTATATACAGCATGCTTGTATCATTTGTAAGACAGATCATATTCCTTGTGCCATGTGCTTATATTTTTTCCAGAACAGGGAATGTTAATCTTGTATGGTGGGCATGGCCGATTGCGGAGCTTGCTTCAGTTGCATTAAGTGTGTTCTTCTTTGTGAGAGTCAAGAAGAAAAAGTTTGGCTTTATGGAACAGTAATGAGTAATACGATAAATAATGAAGGATGAGGAATGAGTATGAACAGACATATAGAGAAAGCTAAGGAACTGCGTTCACCGCAGAAATGCTATAATTGTGCCGAAACTATTATGATGGCATATGCTGATGATTTAGGTTTAACTGAGTCACAGGCAGAATGTCTTGGCTGTAATTTTGGCGGCGGTATGAAATGTGGAGGAACATGCGGTGCAATCACCGGGGGACTTATGGTACTCGGCGCACTTGGTGTAAGCAGTCCGGGTGCTGTCGGAGCATTTCAGAGAACAATAAGGGACAATCACAATGGAATGACTAACTGTGCTGACCTTTTAAGAGACAATGCTTTAAAGGGTGGTGAGAAGAAGGCTCATTGTGACAGTATGATTATGGAATCAATAAGGCTTATTGATGAGTTGACAGGTAAAGACAAGTAAAAATGCAGTTTGTTTATTGATAATATTTATCAATAAGATATAGTGAATTATATAGTGAAATGTGATAAAGTAAGCGGGGTTAGGGCATTCTAACCTACGCTTACTTTTTTTGTGCCTGTTGATGATAAATTTTCACCTATTGACACAAAATTAATAAGTGCTAATATAATGAATATATGAACGATTGTTCATATAATGATATGAGAGGGCGTGCCCGAAGGAGGTAAATATGTTTTTAGAGATTAAGGGAATCAAAAAGCATTATGGAGAAGGCGAAAGCCGGGTGGAAGTACTGAATGGAATAGACATAGAGGTTAATAAAGGGGAAATCGTTGTATTGCTTGGTCCATCAGGTTCTGGTAAATCAACACTGCTTAATATTATCGGTGGTATTGATGATGCAGACGAGGGTTACATATCTATAGATGGTGAGAAGACAGCGGATATGAATGAAAAGCGTCTTACACAGTACAGAAGAAAGCATCTTGGATATGTTTTTCAGATGTATAATCTTATACCTAACCTTACTGTAAGGGAAAATATTGAGGTTGGTGCTTACTTAAGTGATAAGGCACTTAATACAGATGAGATTCTTAACACATTAGGACTTTCAGACCATGCTGACAAGAAGCCTAACCAGTTATCGGGTGGTCAGCAGCAGAGAACTTCAATAGGAAGAGCACTTATCAAGAATCCTGATATCCTGTTGTGTGATGAACCTACAGGAGCGCTTGATTACAACACATCTAAGGATATATTAAAGCTTATTGAAGATGTTAATAAGAAGTACGGTAATACTATAATAATAGTTACACATAATGACGCTATCAAGAATATGGCAGACAGAGTTATTACATTAAGAGATGGCAGAATCCGTAAGAACTATGTTAATGATAACAAGATAACGGCAGCAGACCTTGAATGGTAGGAGGAAATGATTATGAGAAATCCTTTAAATAAGCGTCTGCCAAGAGAATTAAAGCATGATTTTGGTAAATATCTTGTGATATTCTTGTTTATGGTTATGATGATTTCGTTAGTCAGCGGATTCCTTGTTGCAGACAACAGCGTTAAGCACTCATATGATGAGGGCTTTGAAAAATATAATCTTGAAGATGGACATTTTGCATTAGATAAAGAGCCTGACAGCTCACTTATTAATGATATTGAGAATAAGACTGACAGCAAGCTTTACGACTTAAGATATTTTGAGGAAGATGAGGCTGACAGCGGTGATACAATCAGAGTGTATAAAGACAGGACAGAGGTTAATCTTGAGTGCGTTATGAAAGGCGAAATGCCTGCTGCCGATAATGAAATAGCACTTGACCGTATGTATGCACAGAATGCGAAGATTAAGATAGGCGACACAATTAAGCTCGCAGGAAAGGAATTAAAGGTTACCGGTTTTGTTGCAGTTCCTGATTACAGCTGCCTTTTTGAGAATAATTCAGACATGATGTTTGACGCAACTAATTTTTCTATTGCTGTTATGACTGATAAGGGCTTTGAAAATGTTTCAAGTAATCATGTCAAATATAATTATGCATGGAAATATAACAAAGAGGTTATAGGAGATAAGGCTGAAAAAGAGGCTTCTGAAGATTTTCTTAAAAATCTTGGCGATGTTATCAAAGAATATGATACAAAGCTTATAATGAGTGGCAATAATGAGATTATGAACATATCTGATTATCTTCCAAGATACACTAACAAGGCTGTTAATTTCACAGGAGATGATATGGGTTCAGATAAGGCAACAATTATGCTTTTTGACTATATTGTAGTTGTTGTAATTGCATTTGTCTTCGCTGTTACAACATCTAACACAATCAGTCAGGAGGCAGGGGTTATCGGAACTCTCCGTGCATCAGGCTATAAGAGGAGTGAGATTGTAAGACATTACATGGTCCTTCCTGTTGCTGTAACAATGGTCGCTGCTGTTGTTGGTAACATACTTGGCTACACTCTTCTGGAAAAGTTTTTTGTAAATGTGTATTATAACAGCTACAGCCTGTGTACTTACACGACACTGCTTAATGCAGAAGCATTTGTTGATACAACAGTTGTTCCGATTATTATTATGTTTGTTGTTAATCTTATTGTGCTTGAAAAGAAGCTCCGGCTTTCTCCGCTTAAGTTCTTAAGACATGAGCTTACTAACAGAAAGAGAAAGAAGCTTATAAAGTTAAGCCACAAGCTTCCTTTCATGACAAGATTCAGATTAAGGATAATGTTCCAGAATATACCTAATTATCTGACATTGTTTTTAGGAATTCTGATTGCAGGTGCACTTGTTGTATTCAGTATCATGTTCGAGCCGCTTATTGATGATTATGCTGATGTTGTTAAGAAGTCACAGATATGTGATTATCAGTATGTGTTAAAAAGTCAGGCAGAAACTGATGCTTCTGGTGCAGAAAAGTACTGTGTGACATCGCTTGATACAACTGATGAAAAATATATGACAGATGATATTATGATATATGGTATTCAGGATAACAGCAGGTATGTTGATGTGGATATCAAGGATGATGAGATAATTGTATCTAATGGTGTAATGGTCAAATACGGACTTAAAAAAGGTGATACATTTAAATTGAAGGATCCTTATTCTGATGAAGAGTACGAATTCACAATAGCAGGAAGTTATAAATATGATGCTGCACTTGCAGTATTCATGACAAGAAAAAACTTTATTGATACATTTGACAAGGCTGATGATTACTTCACTGGATACTTCACAGACAAGAAGCTCACAGATATTGATGATAAATATGTTGCTTCAATAGTTACATATGAAGACCTTATCAAAGTGTCTAACCAGATGAAGGTTTCAATGGGCGAGATGATGTATATACTGAAGTATTTTGGAATTATAATGTTCGTGCTTCTTATGTATCTGTTATCTAAACAGATTATTGAAAAGAATGCACAGTCAATTTCAATGACTAAGATTCTTGGCTTCAAGAATGGAGAGATTGGAGGACTGTATATAGCTGCAACTTCAATTATGGTAGTTATATCACTGGTTGTTTCTGTACCTATAGTAAATGCTATGCTTAAATGGGCATTCTCATCATATCTTTACACTATGATGACAGGATATATTCCATACATGGTTAGAAGAAGCTGTTTTGTTGAGATGGTTATTCTTGGAATTGTATGCTATGCGGTTGTTGCTGTGCTTCAGCTTGTGAAGATTTCTAAGATTCCTAAGACGGATGCATTGAAAAATGTAGAGTAAAACCATAGAATAAAACCAAAATTTACTTCTTGACAATACAAAAATAATTTAATAATATACTAACAAACAGTGAGTAGCATTACAGCATAAATCCGACTGTAATGGGACTCACTGTATTTTTTTATGCAAAAACACCATTGCAGTAGGAAAAGGAGGTAACAATGAAACTGAAAAAACAGTACGACTGCAATCTTGTTATGATGAATGATCTTATTGGTGGAAAATGGAAATTAAGAATTTTATGGCATATTATGAATGGAGATAACAGATTTTCTATGCTCGAAAAAACTATTGACAGTATAACGCCAAAGGTTTTAATGTCACAGCTTAATGAAATGGAAGAAAGTGGTCTGATATTAAAACATGTATTAGTAAGTACACCACCTAAAGTTGTTGTTTATGAGATAAATCCTGAATATTCAGGTATATGTGAAATAGTTAATATTGCCCATTCATTTTCCAGAATGTATGGCACTAAGAATAATATTGACATACTTACAAAAAAGTAAGTTCTTGTCAATAAAGATTAGCTTATTTATAATCACCGTTGTTCACAGCATTTACTAATGCTGTTTTTTAAAGGATGCGAGTTAGTGTATTCTAACAATAGTAAGCGAAAAAGGAGAATAATGGTAATTATGATAAAGATATTTATTAAGAAAAATATAATTACATTGACTCTAGCGATACTTCTACTTGTGTTGTCTGTTGTGTCGCTTTTTATAGGGGTAATTGATATTAATATAAAAAATCTTTTTTTGGATTCACAGTCAATGGAAGTCTTTGTGATATCAAGACTTCCAAGACTTCTGGCAATTTTGTGTACAGGAGTAGGAATGAGTGTAGCAGGACTTATAATGCAGCAGCTGTGCATGAATAAATTTGTTTCGCCAACAACCGGAGCAACAATTTCATCAGCTCAGTTTGGAATTCTTCTGGCACTTATATTTGTGCCGGATGCCACAATATGGGGCAGGGCGATATTTGCATTTATCAGCGCAATACTTGGTACATGGATTTTTGTCTGGTTTATACAGCGAATACAGTATAAGGACATTGTCATGGTTCCGCTTGTCGGAATAATGTTTGGAAATGTTATCGGGGGAGTTACGAACTTCCTTGCTTACAAGTATGAAGTTACACAGGCATTGTCAACATGGCTGGTAGGACATTTTTCAATGGTATTAAAGGGAAGATACGAAATAGTTTATCTGACCGTGCCACTAGTAATACTGGCATTCATATTTGCTAATCATTTTAACATTGTGGGTATGGGAAAAGATTTCTCAAAGAATCTTGGAGTTCCATATAATTTGGTCCTTTTTGCAGGACTTACAATAGCAGCGATGATTACAGCATCAATAATAGTGGTTGTTGGTTCGATTTCTTATATAGGACTGATTGTTCCTAATGTGGTTGCAATGTTCAAGGGCGACAAGATAAGAGGAACTCTTGTTGACACTGCGCTTTTTGGAGCTTTGTTTGTTCTGGTATGTGATATTATCGGAAGAGTTATTATTATGCCGTATGAGCTTCCAATTGAACTTATAGTTGGAATACTTGGAAGTCTGATATTTGTAGCACTGTTAATATACAGACTTAAGCATGGAAGAAAAATTGTGAATATTAAATTATTTAATGAGCAGAAAGAGGTGAATAATGAACAGGAAAAGAAATATATATAAACTGATAATCCTTGCTGTTATCGTTCTGCTTGCAATGGCAGCTTATATGACAATTGGTGTTAAATTTCATAATGAAAGACTTATGAGATTTGCATTCAAAATAAGATATCCCAAGCTTATTGCAATGGTAATAACTGCATTTACGATAGGTGGGGCATCGATAGTGTTTCAGTCAGTTATAAATAATACTATTGTTACACCGTGTCTTTTAGGAATGAATTCGCTTTATACATTAATACATACAGCAGTAGTGTTTTTCTTAGGATCGGGCAGCATGCTTGTTATTAATTCAAATATGAGCTTTGCACTTGACCTTGTAATAATGGGAGTTGTAGCAACATTTATATATAGTTATCTGTTTAAGGTGACTAATCATAATGTGCTTTATGTTTTACTTATTGGAACAGTTCTTACATCATTCTTTTCGAGCATACAAAGCACACTGACAAGAATAATGGATCCTAATGAATATGACACACTTCTTACTTCGTTAGTAGCAAGCTTCAGTAATGTTAATTCTGAGATAATAATTTTTTCATTGATTATAATTGCAGCAATTATTGTGATATTCCGAAAAGAACTTGCAATGCTTGATGTACTTACACTTGGAAAAGAGCAGGCTGTTAATCTTGGAGTTGATTATGACAGATGTATAAGAAGACTTCTGCTAGCTGTGACATTATGTATATCGGTTGCTACAGCAATGGTTGGACCAATATCATTTCTTGGTCTGATAATCGCTAATCTGTCAAGACAGATGTTAAAAACATACCGTCATACACAGTTAATACTTGGTTCTGCATTATTTGGGATGATAGGACTTATATTTGGACAGCTTATAGTTGAAAGAATATTTGTCTATGCAATTCCTGTAAGTGTGTTTATTACGGTTGGAGGAGGAATATATTTCCTGTATCTGCTGCTTGCAGGAAAGAGAGCTTAATACTTAGAAGGAGAACAATAATGGTTGTAGATAAATTGTTGAAAAAATATGACAAAAAAGTAGTTGTAGATTCAGTAAGCTTTTCTATACCAAAAGGTAAGGTTACATCATTTATTGGACCTAATGGAGCGGGAAAATCTACAGTTATGGGAATGATATCAAGGCTTATTGCTAATGATGCAGGTATTATTGAATTTCAGGGAAAGTCAATGCATGACTGGAAAAGCAAGGAGCTTGCAAAGCATCTGGCAATACTTACCCAGAGTAATAACATACAAATGAAGCTTACAGTTGAAGAACTTGTGGCGTTTGGAAGGTTTCCTCATTCAGGTGGAAGGCTTACTGATAAGGATAAAGATATAATTAATAAGTCAATTGAATACATGGAACTTAATGAATTCAGAAACAGATTTATAGATGAGCTGTCTGGAGGACAGAGACAGCGTGCATATATTGCGATGGTTATAGCACAGGATACAGAATTTATTCTTCTTGATGAGCCTACGAATAATCTTGACATATATCATGCAACTAATCTTATGAAAATTATAAGAAAACTAAGTGATGAACTTGGAAAAACGGTTGTCACAGTTTTACATGAAATTAATTATGCGGCATTTTATTCTGATTATATATGTGCATTTAAAGATGGCAGGGTTGCCAAATTTGGTACAGTTGATGAGGTTATGATCAAAGAAGTCTTATCAGAAATATATAATGTTGATTTTGAAATAATGAATATACAGGGCAGACCACTGTCGATATATTATTAATTTATTATGGCTTCAAGCCTTGCATGCGGGCTTTAGCATATATGTACGGTGCCAGTCGCGAGGCATTGTTCAGAAAAATAAAAATAGAAGAGGATAACATATAATGAAAAAAATCACAGCTATATTATTAATGGCACTTATGGTTCTTTCGCTTACTGCGTGTGGTAACCAGACAGGTAAGGATAATAATGGTTCAGAGGGAAGTACAGAACCAACAAGCGTAACAATAACAACATTAAATGGACAGAAAGAGCAGACACAGCTTGAGGTTCCATATAATCCTGAAAGAATTGCAATTCTTGACCTTGCTGCTCTTGATATAATAGATAGTATTGGTGTTGGTGACAAAGTTGTTGGAATGGCACAGACAAGCATTGATTATCTTTCTCATTATTCAGAAAACAAGAGCATAAAGAATCTTGGTACAATAAAAGAAGCTGATATTGAAGCAGTTATGGAATGCGAGCCGGATATAATATTTATCGGTGGAAGACTGTCAGCTTCATATGATAAATTAAGTGAAATAGCTCCTGTTGTATATCTTGCAACAGACAGCAGTATTGGACTTGTTGAAAGTACTTTGAAAAATGCAAAAACAATAGCATCTATATTTGGCAAAGAAAACGAAGTTGAAGATAAGATTAATCAGTATAATGACAGAATTAACAACTTAAAGAATATTGCGTCTGGAAAGAATGCTCTTGTAGGAATGACAACAAGCGGAAGCTTTAATATTCTTGGTAATGATGGAAGATGCTCGATTATAGGAAATGAGATTGGCTTTAACAATCTTGGAGCAACAGGAAATACTTCAACACATGGAAATGAGGCTTCTTTTGAAACAGTAGTTGCAAAGAATCCAGAATATATATTTGTTATGGACAGAGATAAGGCTATAGGAAAAGCAGGTGCAGCATCTGCTAAGGAAATAGTTGAAAATGATCTTGTAAAATCAACTCCTGCATATAAGAATAATCATATTATTTATCTTGAAAATCCTAATGTATGGTATACAGCAGAGGGTGGAATTCAGGCACTTGATATGATGCTTAAGGATCTTGAAAAGGGGCTTGGAGTAAAATAATATAATGAAAAGTTATAAGCTGATAGTGGCTTATGTATGATTTTTGATGTGATACCTATAGGTAGTCGTATTATCGGCGGATTTATAGGTAGAAATAAGAAAAAATCTTGTATTATTTTGATAATTATTCTGAAAACACCTATAAGATGGTTCATTATGAATCGTCTTATAGGTGTTTTTTGCTGGAAATTTTTGGAATGAGTGAAAAAGTACCTATATATGTTTATGAAAAATGATATTTATAGGAATGGCAATTCCACATGAATAAATCTATACGAAAATAAAAATCACATAAAAGAATCCGCATGAAAATAAAAGCGGCATAAACCAAGAGGTTATAAGCAAAATTAAGCTTATTTCACAATGATAAGCAGGAATCTCTATATAGAAATCATGTTGACGCCACAAGAATATACATATATAATTACCTATGATAATTAACAAAGATAATTAATTCCATAAGCATATAATTTAAGGAGACGAATGTGTTATGAAACCAGACAAGATTAAGAGAATGCTGGATGCCTGTTATCTGGCTAAAAGGATTAGGGAACTGCTGCCAGAGCTGCCATATGGGGTTGCACCTGCTTATATCCAGTATATTGATGTGATTCATCATCTGTTGGAGACTAATGATTGTGTCAAGGTTTCGGACATCAGTGACTGGCTTAATCTTCCAAGACCGGGTGTTACCCGTACTGTCAAGGAAATGGAAGCTAAGGGATATCTTAAGAAGACTACTTCACAGGAAGATGCAAGGATAACTTATATTACGGTTACAGATAAGGGTGAAGAGTTGTCTAAGAAATATGATGCTGACTATTACAGCCGACTTAGCGGACATCTGACGGATATTAGTGATGAAGAGGCTGATTCTATGATTGAGACTATTAACAAATTCTACAAGGTGATGAGCGAAAGGAGAGTTGACATTGAATAATTCAGAATCAGATTTTACACAGGGAAGTATATTAGGGAAGCTGATTCCTTTTATGATGCCAATACTTGGGGCATTAATATTACAGGCAGCATATGGTGCAGTTGACTTGCTTGTTGTTGGAAGATTCGGAACTACTGAAGGCCTTTCAGCCGTATCGACAGGAAGCCAGGTACTTAATTTAGTTACATTTGTTATAACACAGTTTGCAATGGGTGTTACAGTGCTTATTGCAAGATATATTGGTGAGAAAAGACCGGAGCAGATAGGCACTCTGATAGGCGGAGCTATTGTTGTGTTTACAATGATTTCAGTGGTGCTTTTCGTTGTTATGATTATTTTTTCAAGACAGATTGCAGTTATAATGCAGGCACCGAAAGAAGCAGTAGGTCTTACATCTGTATATGTAAAAATATGTGGCTCAGGAATATTCTTTATAGTTGCATATAATCTTCTTTCAGCAATATTCAGGGGACTTGGAGACAGCAAATCACCTCTTATATTCGTTGCAGTTGCATGTGTTATTAATATTGTAGGTGACCTTGTTCTTGTTGCAGGGTTTAACATGAATGCTGCCGGAGCTGCTATTGCGACAGTCGCAGCACAGGCGGTAAGTGTTGTATTTGCACTTGTATTACTTTTTAAGAGAAAACTTCCGTTTAAGATAACTAAGAAAGATTTCTCAATTAACAGACATTGCAGGAGAGCATTAAAGGTCGGACTTCCACTTGCATTACAGGAATTTCTTACACAGATTTCATTCCTTGCTTTATGTGCATTCGTTAACAGACTGGGATTACAGGCATCGTCAGGATATGGTGTTGCATGTAAAATAGTTAATTTTGCAATGCTCATACCAAGCTCACTTATGCAGTCAATGGCGTCATTTGTTTCACAGAATGTCGGTGCAGGCAATGAAAAGAGAGCAAAGAGGACGATGTTTGCCGGTATTGGTGTTGGACTTGTGATAGGCTGTATAGTATTCCTGTTCGTGTTGTTTAAGGGTGACCTTCTCACAGCAATATTTACAACTGACGAGGCTGTTATACAGAATGGATATGATTACCTTAAGGGATTTGCGTTAGAGACGATTGTTACAGCAATATTATTCAGTATGATTGGATATTTTAACGGTCATGACAAGACGGTATGGGTAATGATTCAGGGCCTTACACAGACACTGCTTGTCCGTCTGCCATTTGCGTATTATATGAGTATACAGCCTGATGCGAGCCTTACTAAGATTGGTCTGGCTGCTCCTGTAGCAACTATTTTTGGAATTGTGTTAAATGTGGTATTCTATATATGGTGTAACAGAAAAGATAAGACAGCACATAATGGCTGATGATAAAAAAATATCATTAAGTCTGTTTTGAGATGGAAAATATTGACATGAAATTTTAAAGATAATATACTCATAACAGTGTTATACAACACTGTTATAGATAGGAGGCGTGAGTGTCTAAGGCGGTTGAAGGTGTTACTGAGAAGATAGAAGAATGTGCCAGAAAAGAATTTAAGAGCAAGGGCTATGTTGAGGCTTCGTTAAGAACTATTGCAATGGAAGCGGGAACTACAACCGGTTCAATATATTCGCGATATGGTGGAAAAGAAGGCCTTTTTTCAGCATTAGTGGAGCCGGCAGCAAGAGAGTTTACAGAAATTTTTGAGAATGTCCAGAAACAGTTCCATGCGATGGAGAGTGACAGGCAGAAAGAAAGCCTTGATGAATACTCAAGAAATGGAATGATACAGCTTGTAGAGTATATGTATGACCATTTTGAAGAGTTTAATCTTCTGGTGAATTGTTCTTATGGTACGAGGTTCCAGAATTTTGTTGAACATCTGGTTGATATTGAGACAGATTATACATACAAATATATGGAAGCAGTCGGTCTTAAGTTCAAGGAGGGAAGACCTTTGACAAAGGATTTCATGCATATTATGAATACCGCACTTTTTGAGAGCTTTTTCGAGGTAATAAGACATAATATGTCTAAGGAAGAGGCGATGGAGTATATTGATCTGCTTGAAAAGTATCACAGCGCAGGCTGGAGCGTAATATACAATGACTGTAAATAATAATATATGGCTGTCAGAAATGGCAGCCTTTATTTAAAGGCATAGGTTAGCGACATCTTACTTAGAATAGTGTTATATAACAAAGCAGTAAAGCAAGGAGGATTATTATGGCAAAGAAAGATGAAAAGCCAGATACAATTAAGCAGTTGTTTGAATATGCTGGTAATTACAGGTATCTGACAATTGCGTCATGGGTACTTGCTACGATAAGTGCTTTCGTTGCACTTGTACCATTTTATTTTATATGGAGATTGATTAAAGAGGTGCTTCGTGTTGCACCTGCTTATGGCAATGCGCAGAACCTGTCAGTATATGGCTGGAGTGCCGTTGCATTTGCAATAGGAGCAATGCTTATATACATAGGTGCATTGATGTGCTCACATCTGTCAGCCTTCAGGATTCAGGCTAACATGCGCTCAAAGCTTATGAGACATATACTTACCCTTCCGCTTGGTTTCATGGACGAAGAGGGAAGCGGTAAGGTAAGAAAGATTGTCAATGAATCGAGTGCTGCGACAGAAACTTATATTGCACACCAGCTTCCTGACAAATGTGTTGCAACAGCCACACCAATCGGGCTTGCAATTCTTCTTTTAGTGTTTGACTGGAGATTAGGACTTCTGTGCCTTATTCCGGTTGTAATCGCATTTGCAGTAATGAGCTGCATGATGGGCGACAATATGAAAAAGAAGATGGCTGAGTACCAGAATGCATTGGAGGAAATGTCGAGCGAGGCGGTTGAGTATGTGAGAGGAATACCTGTTGTCAAAACATTTGGACAGTCAGTATTTTCATTCAAGAGATTCAGGGATTCTATCAAGAAATATGAGAAATGGACTGTGTCTTACACAAAGGATTTAAGAATTCCGATGATGGGTTATACTGCTGCGATTAATGCAGTATTTGCAATACTTATTGCAGGAACATTTCTTTTCGGCGGAATCAAAAGCGGTACGGTAAATAACACATTTTTACTGAATCTGATGTTTTATATAATTATTACGCCTATTATTACCGTCACACTTACAAAGATGATGTATGCAGGTGAGAATACAATGCTAGTAGAGGATGCGCTTTCAAGAATCAATGGTATACTTGATAGAAAGCCGTTAGAGCAGACTGCTGATAAGAAGCATCCTGTGGATACATCTATCACATTCGATAATGTATCATTCAGATATACGGGTGCGGCAAATGATGCACTGCATGATGTCAGCTTTAAGATAAATGCGGGTGATCAGGTCGCATTTGTCGGACCTTCTGGAGGTGGAAAAACTACGATTGCAAGGCTTATCGCAAGATTTGCAGATGTCACAGAGGGAAATATATTAATCGGCGGTGTAAATGTTAAGAATATTGATGAGAAAGAGCTTATGGATATAGTATCTTTCGTATTTCAGGACAGCCACCTGCTTAAAATGTCTATACTGGATAATGTCCGTATGGGTAAGAAGGACGCCACAAGGCAGGAGATTATGGAAGCATTAAAGAATGCACAGTGCGATGATATTATCGAGAAGCTTCCGGACGGAATAGACACGGTAATCGGTTCGAAGGGAACTTACCTGTCAGGCGGTGAAGCCCAGAGAATTGCTATAGCAAGAGCAATGTTAAAGAATTCTCCTATACTTATACTTGATGAAGCTACTGCATTTGCTGACCCTGATAACGAGGCAAAGGTGCAGGCAGCATTTGAAAGGCTTTCACAGGGAAAGACAGTTATTATGATTGCCCACAGATTGTCGTCAGTTACTGGAGTTGACCGTGTATATGTATTAAAGAACGGTCAGATTAACCAGAGTGGAAAGCATGATGAACTGGCAGAGTCAGGCGGATTGTATGCACATATGTGGGAGAAATATAACCAATCAGTAAACTGGAAAGTGGGTGTGTAATATGAAGGAAAAGCTTATGCATAAATATGCCCTTTCAAGTCAGGGCGCCAAGGATATGATTAAGGCATTCATATCAGTTACAATATCTGATCTGATACTGATGATACCTGTGTCTTTATTGTATTTTCTTGTTAAAGATTATATGGAAGGGAATCTGGCAGGAAGAGGCGGATTCTATATTGCCGGAGTTATTATTACACTTGTATTGATTGCGATATCAACATATATCCAGTATAATGCAACATTTTTATCAACATATGTAGAGAGTGGTGTAAGACGAATTACACTGGCTGAGAAGTTAAGAAAGATTCCGCTTTCATTCTTTGGAAAGAAGGATTTGTCTGACCTTACAAGTACTATAATGGCTGATTGCGCACAGATGGAGACTGCATCATCACATTTTATACCGGAGCTTGTCGGAGCGTGCATATCTACAGCATTTGTAGCAATAGGACTATTCTTCTTTGACTGGAGAATGGCAATAGCAGCACTGTGGGTACTACCGATATCATTCATTATAGTCAGCTGCTCTGGAAAAGTTCAGAGAAAGCTTAACGAAAAGCAGGTGGCACTGAAAATGACGTGTGCAGATGGTATTCAGGAGTGCCTTGAAAGTGTCAGAGATATTCGGGCATATAATACTCAGGAAGAGTATATGAAGGGACTTGATGAGAAGATTAAGGCAGTTGAGAAGCATGCTGTAGCTACAGAACTTGGAACTGCTGTGTTTGTTGGAAGTGCACAGATGATTCTCAAGCTTGGTATTGCAACAGTTGCTTTGGTAGGCGGAGCATTATTAGCCAGTGGAAAGCTGGATGTCATCACATTTTTTATGTTCCTAATGGTTGTATCAAGAATATATGATCCAATGCAGGTATCTTTACAGAATCTTGCGGCAATTATCGCATCAGATGTACAGAGTGCAAGATTAGACGAGATACTTTCACATGATGTGCAGGAAGGTTCGGAGAAGCTTGATAACAAGGGGTATGACATAGAGTTTTCTAATGTAGGATTCTCATATGATACAGGTGATGTTGTATTAAATGATGTATCTTTTACTGCAAAGCAGGGGGAGGTAACAGCTCTTATCGGTCCGTCAGGCGGAGGAAAGACAACAGTTTCACGACTTGCAGCCCGTTTCTGGGACGCTGATAAGGGAAAGATAACAGTTGGTGGAATGGACATATCAATGATTGACCCAGAGACACTAATGTCGCTTTACTCTATAGTATTTCAGGATGTTACACTGTTTAATAATACAGTTATCGAGAACATCAGGATAGGAAAAATGGATGCAACGGACGAAGAAGTTATCGCAGCAGCAAAACTTGCACATTGTGATGAATTTGCTGAAAAATTATCAGACGGCTGGAACACAATGATTGGAGAGAATGGCTGTGAGCTTTCAGGTGGTGAAAGACAGAGAATATCCATAGCAAGAGCGTTCTTAAAAGATGCACCAGTAATACTTCTTGACGAGGCAACAGCTTCCTTAGATGTTGATAATGAAACAATGATACAGGAATCATTATCACAGCTTATAAAGAATAAGACAGTAATGATAATAGCTCATAGAATGAGAACAGTAGCAGACGCCGACAAAATAGTAGTATTAAAAAATGGTAAAGTAGTAGAAAGCGGTAAACCATCAGAACTTATGGCAAAATCCGGAATATACGCAGGTATGGTAAACACACAGCTTACAGCTGCTAAATGGAGTTTGTAACTATACATTTATCAGATAACTTACACTTGATATATGCACGTTGACAGATTGTCACGAAATATAATGTATGTTATAATAACTGACATTAATATAAAGGGGAATTTCTGCGAAAGAAATAAGGTCAGATTATGTTGACATACTCATTTGAAAACATTGGAAAAGAATCAATATATGAATATTTATACAAATGTATAAAGAAAGATATAATAGAAGGCAGACTGGTTAAGGATGAGCATCTTCCTTCAAAGAGAACGCTTGCTGTCAATCTTGGAATAAGTACCATAACAGTAGAGAATTCATATGGACAGCTTATGAGTGAAGGATATATATATTCTGTTCCTAAGAAGGGCTATTATGTATCAGATATTTCAGGTGTTGCAAGGATAAAGCCGGTAAAATATGAAGTTCCTGAAACAACAGCAAAGAAAAAGACCGGATATAAGTCAGATTTATCATCAAACAGGACAGATCCCGGAAGCTTTCCATTTGCAACATGGGCTAAGCTTATGAGACGGGTTATAACAGACAGGCAGGATGATCTTATGAAGATATCTCCGGGAGAAGGAACATGGGAGTTAAGAAAAGCAATTGCTATGCATCTGGCTTCATTTCGTGATATGCAGGTAACACCCGGACAGATAATCATTGGCGCCGGAACTGAATATATGTATAGTCTTCTTATACAGCTTTTGGGAAGAGATAAAGTGTATTGTGTTGAAGATCCGGGATATTCTAAGATTGCCAGGATATATGCAAGTAATAATGTGAAATTCTGTTATGCCGGTATGGATAATGAAGGAATGAAACCGGAAGCGGTAAGAGAATGTATGGCAGATATTGTTCATATAAGTCCTACACATCATTATCCGACAGGTATAACAATGCCGGTAAGCCGGCGCTTTGAATTGCTTGCATGGGCTAATGAAAAGCCGGACAGATATATAATAGAAGATGATTATGATTCAGAATTTCGTATGACAGGGAAGACAATTCCAACTATGAAAAGCATAGATATAAGTGAAAAGGTTATATATATGAATACATTTTCAAGAACACTGACACCGACAATCCGAATCAGTTATATGGTTCTGCCACCACACCTTGCCGCAACATATCAGGAAAAACTTGATTTTTATGCATGTACTGTATCTAATTTCGAGCAGTATGCACTTGCTGCATTCATAGAAGAAGGATATTTTGAGAAACATTTAAACAGAATGAGACTGTATTATACGAAACAGAGAGAGGCTGTTCTTTCAGTACTTAAAGAGGAACCGTTCAAATGTGTTGGAAGAGTAAGAGAGGCTGATTCAGGACTGCATTTTATTCTTGAACTTAATACATTACTTTCTGATAATGAGGTAAAAAGAAAACTTGAGGCAGAAGGCATCCATATAAATGCGTTATCTGAGTACTATCATAATAATACTGATGAATACAGCCACAGCTTTGTTATCAGCTATTCTGATATGAAGATAGAAAACTTCAGAATTGCATGCAGTAAAATGTCAGAACTTACACCTTTATGATGATTATTTATGATTGATTGTGAATGAATATAACAGTTGCAAAGAATGTAATAAAGCGGTAAAATCTGTTTATGTGATTTGTAAATAATGTGAGAGGATATTGACAAAAGTATGGTAGACTACAGCATTTTTCCGCTTGATGAAGAGATTAAAGACAAGCTTGCAAAGCTGGAAATAAGTTATGCATTTCAACCTATATTTTATCCGAATGGCAGGGATATATATGCATATGAGGCTTTAATGAGACCTAAGAATATTGGGGTCATGGATTTAATTGAAGAGTTCAGGATAAAGAATGATTTGCATACACTTGAGGTAGCAACTATATTTGGAGCAGTACAGTGTTATGCAAAGCGAGGATACCATTCATATATAGCAATTAATTCATTTCCTGCGGAATCATTTACTGCAGAGGAGCAGGCTGTTTTTGATGAATTCTATGCCGATGTTCTGGGAGATAAGGGGATAATAGAGATTCTGGAATACACAGCACTGGACATTGACAAATGGCAGTCTAAGAAGAATTCAATTAACAGAAGCAGATTCAATATTGCACTTGATGATTTTGGAACAGGCAATAATAATATGATGGCAGTGGATATATTTGCACCGCATATTGTAAAGCTGGACAGAAGTCTGATAACAGATATTGAGAATGATGTTGATAAGCAGGAGTATTACTATTATTATAGAGACAGCTTCCATAAAAGAGGCATCAAAGTGCTTGCTGAGGGTATTGAATCAAGAGAAGAGTATGAATTCTTAAGGGATAATGGTATTGATTTAGTGCAGGGATTTTATCTTGGACGACCGGAATAAGATGAATGCCAGTTTATATTTTTTTTATAAATGCTTTATACAATATATATTAACATATCACAAAGTATGTTGTATTATGATGGAGTAAAGAAAACATTTTTTCTCCCTCATATTTTTTTAAAAAGAGCGATGGCAGAGTTAATTTGCCGTCGCTCTTTTTTTGCGCGGACAGCGATGAGAATGTACAAGAAGAAGTGACAGCCATGTTTGCATGGGCTGGGACTTCTTCTTGTATATTCGAGGAGCGTCGCGACAATGCCAGAACGCAGTTCTGGCATATGAGCTGTCCGTGCGGACAGCGATGAGAATAGATAAGAAAAAGTGGCAGCGATGAGTATTTCAAATTATATATGGCAAACACCGCCATATTAGTGATATAATAATTAATATTTTCAGTATTTCAGGTTCAGTGATATCTAAGGCAATGAGACTGGAATAATATATAACATAGAATAGGGAGAAAATTATGGGAAAGAAAATTGCCAGAATTATAGGCAGAGTATTACTGGTGGTACTTGTTACTATAGTAATGCTGGTGGGAACTTTATTCATTATGATTAAGAGAATATGCAGCGATTCAGCACCTGCAGCCAGAAATCTTTTTATATCAACAGTTCTTGAATCAGGTCAGATGAAGTTTCTTGCTTCGTGGTTCTGTACAGATGCACAGATTAATGAGGTAATTAATGCTAATAAGATGGAGTCGATGGATTCAGATATTGATACATCTCTTATTAATATATCGTCAGACACAGATACACAGACGGTTGACAATAACGGAGAAGTAGAGCAGTTTGATGGGAATGGAATAAGAATGGTTGAGATTTCAGGAAGGTCATTCTTTGGAAAAATGCTGATTATAAAAGATCCGTCACAGGTTAAGGTCGGAACTACATACCCATGGGGGGATTACGGTAAGGAGCTTCATGAGATTGTAAGCGGAGCAGGAGCTGTTGCAGGAGTTAACGGAGGTCTGTATGTTTCATCAGGAAACAGAGGCGGCTCACCACTTGGAATTGTAGTGCAGGACGGTAAGATTACATATAACAGTCCTTCAGCACTTTCAGGTCTTTACTTAATTGGACTTAATAAGGATAACCTTTTAGTTGTTAAAGATATAGATGGTATGTCGGCAGCAGATTTTGAAAGCTATGTAAATGAAGCCGGGATCAGGGATGCTGTTGCTTTCCAGGAGGAAAGCTCTGATTCTAATAATCATTTTGTTCCGCTTATTATTAACAATGAAGCAAGAGTATTAAAAGGTCAGGGAAGCGGGGCTAACCCTAGAACAGCAATCGGACAGAGAGCTGACGGCGCAATACTTCTTTTAGTTACAGATGGAAGAGGTGCTTCAGGACATCTTGGTGCAACTGCGTCAGATTTGATATCAGTCATGCAGGAATATGGAGCAGTCAATGCAGCCAACCTTGATGGCGGAAGTTCTTCAACAATGGTATATAACGGTGGCTATGAGATGACAAGCGTAACATTTTATTATCAGAATTCATCATGGAAGCTGCCAACAGCATTTGTTGTAATGCCTAAGTAATTGGAAGGAGAACTGTGTAGATATGAAAAATAATACTAAGAAGTCTATAAATATAGGCAAAATCAATATACCATTAAATTACTGGACAGGGCTTGCCGTATATGCAGTGATTCTTCTTATTCTTGCAATCTGTATGATTGCATATACAGGTTCATGCCTTAAGAAATATGAGAATTCACAGTCGGACAAGGTAATGAATGATTTCCTTAATGACTTTACAAAGATGGCTGCTGATAAGACATTGGCTGATAATATTGAGCTTCCAGCCAGCAGTGAATTTGAGGGAAAAGATACATTTGTCAATATGTACATGTCCGAATTAGATGGTACAACTGACTATACATATAAGAAATCAGAGGGCAGTTATAATACAGAAGAGCCTATGTATGACATATATGCTGATGACAAGAAGGTTGCCAGAATGACTCTGGAAGCTAAAGATCAGCATGTTGTTCTTGGGATACTCACAGTGTTTGACTGGAAGGTTAAATCAATTGAGCCTGTATTTTCAGCAAAGACTAACGATTATACTGTATCAATTCCGGAAGGGTATACATTTACAGTTAATGGAATAACTGTGTCAGATGATTACAAGACTGGTAAGGTTATAGATAATCCTGATTTTGTGAATGTCTCTAAATATGTTACGATGCCAAAATCAGTAGAATATAAGCTGACAGGATTTGTCAACAAGCCGGAGATTAAGATATATAATGCATCAGGCAGTGAAGTTACTGCAAATGTAGATGCTAAGGGGAATGTATCTGTAGCTGCAAGTGGCAATTCTGCCGATATGCCATCAGAAAGAAAAGAAGAAGCTCTTAATATGGCAAAAATATGGGATAATTTCCTTACTAATGATTTAAGCGGTTCAGGTCATGGACTTGCAACAGTGCAGCAGTATCTTATTGAGGATTCGTATTACTGGAATCTTGCAAAAGATTATGCTTCAAGTGCAGATATAACATTTATCAGTGACCACACATTGTCAGGAAATCCGTATACAGGAGTGACAGTTGATAATTATATTGAATATAATGATGACTGTTATTCATGTCATATTGCATTTACAAAGAATATGACACTTACCTCAGGCGGCGCGAGAAAAGATGTTATTGATTCGACATTCTATTTCGTGAAATATGAGGGCAGATGGGCGATTGCGGATATGATTGCGACTACTAAGTGATTTATTCCCCGCAGAAGTGAAGCCGAATATTAAGAAAAATGTGCAGGATGCCAATTAAGGGGTGTCCTGCACTTGTCATGTGTGCTACAATGATTATTGAGAAGAATTATCAATAATGATTTGGGCAGATTATTTAGAAAAGGAAGACACACATGAAGTTAAATGAACTTAAGATTGGACAATGTGCAAGAATTACCTCAGTTGGCGGTGAAGGCGCATTAAGACAGCATTTTCTTGATATGGGCGTAATTCCCGGGGCGGAGGTTACGCTTGTAAAACTCGCACCTATGGGTGATCCAATGGAATTACAGATACATGGCTATGAACTTACACTTCGAGTTGCCGATGCAGGAGAGATTACTATTGATCCTATAGATGAGCGTACAAGAAAACACGAAAGACCAGACCGAATATATAAGTCTGACCATCCGGGACTTGGTGAGACTGGTAAATACCATGCTAAGGGAGATGGAGAAAAGCTTCCTGAAGGAACAAAGCTTACATTTGCACTGGTTGGTAACCAGAATTGTGGAAAGACAACTCTGTTTAATCAGCTTACCGGTTCTAACCAGCATGTCGGAAATTTTCCGGGAGTTACGGTTGACTGCAAGAGCGGTATGATTAAGGGACATGAGAATACATCAGTTACGGATTTACCGGGAATATATTCTATGTCTCCGTACAGCAGTGAGGAGATTGTTTCGAGAAATTTTGTGCTTAATGAGAAGCCAAAGGCGATTATTAATATTGTTGATGCAACTAATATTGAGAGAAATATGTATCTTACAATGCAGCTTTTAGAGATGGATGTGCCTATGGTTCTTGCACTTAATATGATGGACGAGGTAGTAGGCAATTCAGGTTCTATTGATATTAATGGCATGGAAAATATGCTTGGAATCCCGGTTATTCCTATATCTGCTGCCAAGAATGAAGGCGTTGATGAGCTTATAAGGCATGCACTTCATATTGCAGAATATCAGGAAAAGCCGGAAAGAACTGATTACTGTGATGAGAATGATTTCGGAGGAGCAGTACACAGATGTATACATGCAGTAATTCATCTTATAGAGGATCATGCAAAGAGAGCTGATATTCCGGTAAGATTTGCAGCAAGTAAGATTATTGAGGGTGATCCTCTTATATTAAAGCTGCTGCAGCTTGATGAGAATGAAAAAGAGATGCTTGAGCATATTGTTCTTCAGATGGAGACTGAGAGAGGTCTTGACAGAAGTGCGGCAATTGCAGATATGAGATTTACATTTATAGAGAAAATATGCGAAGCTAATGTTGTTAAGCCTAAGGCAAGTAAAGAAAGAATACGAAGCCAGAAGATTGATAAGATTCTTACTGGTAAATATACGGCAATTCCCTGCTTTGTGGCGATTATGCTTGCAATATTCTTCCTTACATTCAATGTGATAGGTGCATTTTTACAGAATGTTCTGCAGATGGGTATTGATGCACTTACTGGCGTTGTTGACAATGCACTTGCAGCGGCAGGTGTGAATAAGGTTATTCACAGCCTTGTAATAGATGGAATATTTGCAGGTGTCGGCTCTGTACTTTCGTTCCTGCCGATTATTGTTACACTGTTTTTTTTCTTATCACTTATGGAGGACAGTGGTTATATTGCAAGAGTTGCATTTTTTATGGATAAGCTGTTAAGAAAGATTGGTCTGTCAGGAAGAAGTATCGTTCCTATGCTGATTGGATTCGGATGTACTGTTCCTGCGGTTATGGCAACAAGAACACTCCCAAGTGAGAGAGACAGGAAGATGACAATTCTTCTTACCCCATTTATGAGCTGTTCAGCCAAGCTGCCAATATATTCATTCTTTGTAAGTGCATTTTTCCCGGGAAAGGGTGCATTTATAATGGGTGCATTATATTTCTTTGGAATTATTATGGGAATTCTTGTGGCATTGCTTTATAAAGGAACATTATTCAAGGGCGAAGCTGTTCCTTTTGTTATGGAGCTTCCTAATTACAGACTTCCAGGCATGAAAAATGTTTTGCAGTTATTATGGGAAAAGGCCAGGGATTTCTTGCAGAGAGCATTTACAGTTATATTTGTTGCGACTGTAATTGTCTGGTTTTTACAAAGCTTCAATCTGCACCTTAATCTTGTTACAGATTCAAAGGACAGCATACTTGCGCTTATTGCTGGAATAATAGCTCCTGTATTTGCACCTTTGGGACTTGGTGACTGGAGAATATGTACATCCCTTCTGTGTGGCGTTATGGCAAAGGAAAGCGTCGTGTCAACAATGCAGATACTTTTCGGAACTGGCATACAGGCAGCACTTTCAACAGCCGGCGCAGCCGCAATGCTTGTATTCAGTCTTCTGTATACACCTTGTATCGCAGCAATTGCCTCGGTAAAGCGTGAGCTTGGTGGAAAGTGGGCTGTTATAATGGTTGTATGGCAATGCCTGATTGCGTGGGTGATGGCATTTGTTGTGCATGCTGTTGTGACGATGTTCTAGAAAGCTATTCTGGAAAGCATTTATTTCATGTGACATTACTGGTGAAAATGTGGTAAAATAATCTAAGATTATGCTAAAAGCAAGGAGCGGATGGTTATGAAATACATTTTTACTAATGGACATATCCTTGATGGAACTAAGGATATGAAAGTTTTGGATGGTCATTCTGTGCTTGTTGAAGATGACAAGATTACTGGTATTGTGAAGGGTAACACTGTACCAGACGGCTTTAAGGAGATTAATCTTGAGGGTAAATACCTTATGCCGGGGCTTATTAATATGCATGTTCATCTTGCAGGCAATGGAAAGCCACAGAAAAAGCAGAGAGATAATGAAAAGACTGTTAAGCTGCTTATGGGAACAGCACTTTCAAGGGCTGTGACATATAAGGTCGTAAAGGATTTTGCAAAGGCAGAGCTTATGAGTGGTGTTACTACTATAAGAACTGTCGGTGGCCTGGCGGATTTTGATACAAGAGTAAGGGATGATATCAGAAATGGCAAGGCTGACGGACCAAGAATACTTGCAGCTAATGAAGGAATTTCTGTGCCTGGTGGACATATGGCTGGTTCGGTTGCGGTAGCTGCTAACAATATAGATGAAGCACTTGTTCAGGTTGATATTGCAAAAAGCCAGAATGTTGACCTTATTAAGCTTATGATTACAGGAGGCGTGCTCGACGCAAAGGCTAAGGGTGTTCCTGGTGAGCTTAAGATGAAACCTGAGATGGTTAAGGCTGTATGTGATAAGGCACATGCACTTGGATACAATGTTGCTGCACATGTAGAGTCGCCAGAGGGTGTAAGGGTTGCACTTGAAAATGGTGTTGATTCAATAGAGCATGGAGCAAAGCCTGATGATGAGATAATACATTTGTTTAAGGAAAATAATGCGTTTCTTTGTACAACATTATCTCCGGCACTGCCATATGCTCTTTTTGACAGAAGCGTATCTAATGCGTCAGAGGTTGAGCAGTACAATGGCAATATCGTGTTTGAGGGAATAAAGGAATGTGCCAAGGCAGCAATTGCCAACAACATTCCGGTCGTACTTGGTAATGATGTTGGCTGTCCATGGATTACACAGTATGATTTCTGGAGAGAGCTTTATTATTTCCACAAATATGTAGGTGTAAGCAATGCATTTGCATTATACACAGCAACTCTTAACAGTGCAGTAATGGCAGGGATTGGTGAGGATACAGGTTCTGTTGAAGCCGGTAAATGTGCTGACCTGATTGTAACTAAGAATAATCCGTTAGATGATCTCAGGGCACTTCGTAACGTGGATTTAGTCATGGCACGAGGCAGATTATACAATAATCCGAAGTTCAAAACGAAAAATATTGTCACTAAAGAACTGGATAAATTTTGTGATTTGTGTTAATTTTATTAAAGAATTTTACTTAAAGGAATAAGATTATGAAGATAGGATTTGATAATGACAAATATTTAAAAATGCAGTCTGAGCATATTAAGGAGAGAATTGCCAAGTTTGACAATAAGTTATATCTTGAGTTTGGCGGAAAGCTGTTCGATGATTATCATGCTTCAAGGGTTCTTCCAGGATTCAAGCCGGACTCAAAGCTTCAGATGCTTTTACAGTTAAAGGAGCAGGCTGAGGTTGTTATTGCAATAAGTGCAGAAGATATTGCAAGTAATAAGATTCGTGGCGATTACGGAATTACATATGATCAGGAAGTATTAAGACTTATAGATGAATTTACGGAATATGGACTTTTTGTAGGCAGTGTCTGCATCACTAAGTATTTCCAGCAGCCAGAGGTTGATAATTTTATCAAGGTGTTAGATGTACATGGAATTAAGAATTTCAAGCATTACAAGATTGCCGGATATCCTAATGATGTTGCCAAGATTGTAAGTGATGATGGTTACGGAAAGAATGAATTTATTAAGACTACCAGACCACTTGTAGTTGTTACTGCTCCTGGTCCTGGAAGCGGAAAGATGGCTACATGTCTTTCACAGCTTTACCATGAATATAAGCATGGTGTTAAGGCTGGATATGCGAAGTTTGAGACATTCCCAATCTGGAATATTCCACTTAAGCACCCTGTTAATCTTGCTTATGAGGCAGCGACAGCAGACCTTAATGATGTTAATATGATTGATCCTTTCCATTTGGAAGCATATGGTAAAACAACAGTTAATTATAACAGAGATATCGAGATATTCCCTGTGCTTAATGCTATGTTCGAGCTCATTGCCGGTGAGAGTCCATATAAGTCACCAACAGATATGGGTGTTAATATGGCTGGTAACTGTATTGTTGATGATGAAGCATGCCGTTATGCTTCTAATATGGAGATTATCAGAAGATATTACAAATATTTATGCGACCAGAAGAGAACTGGTGTAAACAGTCAGGAAATTTATAAGATTGAGCTTTTAATGAATCAGGCAGGAATCACACCATCTTCAAGACCTGTTGTTAATGCTGCACTTGAAAAGTCAGCAAAAAGTGGTGATAAACCGGCGGTTGCAATTGAGTTAGAAGACGGAACTATTGTTACTGGAAAAACAGGTGATCTGTTAGGTGCTGCGTCATCAGCATTGCTTAATGCATTAAAGCAGCTTGCAGGAATAGATGATTCAGTTGACCTGTTATCACCTGAGTCAATCAGTCCAATCCAGATCTTAAAGACTAACTATCTTGGCAGCAGGAATCCAAGACTTCATACAGATGAAATTCTTATTGCACTTTCATCTTCAGTTGTAGCCAATCCGTTAGCTGACAAGGCATTAAAGCAGATTCCTAAGCTTTATGGCTGTGATGTTCACTCAACAGTAATCCTTTCATCTGTTGATAAAGATACATTTAAGAGACTTGGAATGAACCTTACATGTGAGCCTGCATATGAGGAAGAGAAGAGATTTCATAAGAATTAGTTATTGACACACATGCACGCATTTGATATTATTTATCAAGTAACTTAATATTCCATGAGGGAGTAGTTAGCGCGTAAGTGTGATTTGTCAACATTCTGATTATAATAGAGAGTATAATCTGGCAAATCTTAAATAATGAGACTCATGTATATCAATTATTTTCAGTGTGCAATATCACTGAATCTGGTTGATATACATGAGTTTTTTTATACCCCTCGGAAAAAGAAAAATAAGGAGATTTATATGGGTAATTTTATTAATAACGCGCCATTTGCGCTTGTAATTGTGTTCCTGATTATTGGATTTGTGCTGCTGATTAAAGGTGCAGACTTTTTCGTAGAAGGAAGCTCAAGTGTAGCAAAGAGACTACATGTTCCGTCTATTATTATTGGACTTACAATTGTTGCAATGGGAACATCGCTTCCAGAAACTGCGGTCAGTGTATCTGCATCAATTACAGGCAACAATGAGCTTGCAGTAAGTAATGTAGTCGGTTCTAATATATTTAACCTGATGGTTGTTATTGGCGTGTGTGCAATGATTGCAACAGTAAATGTTGCAAAAGAAACAATAAAAAGAGATATCCCATTTTCGCTTATCTGTGCAGGACTTTTATTGATTTTAGGAATCCTTGGGGTTGGTGATAAGTCAGGAATGATGCTTGGACATTTTGATGGTGTAATATTTATTGGTGCATTTGCAGGATACATTTTTTACATGATTAAGATTGCATTAAAGGCAAGCAAAGAAGGCAAAAAAGTCGAGATTGAGGGCGGTTCTGATGAAGATATCAAGTTGATTTCAGTTCCGCTTAGTATTCTGTTCATTGTTGGAGGTGCGGCTGCGATTGCAGTAGGCGGAGATATTACCGTAGATGCTGCTTCAAGAATAGCCAGTGACCTTGGAATGAGCCAGACACTTATTGGGCTTACAATAGTTTCAATAGGAACATCACTTCCAGAGCTTGTAACTTCAATAGTTGCAGCCAGAAAGAACGAAGTCGATATGGCACTTGGTAATGCGATTGGTTCAAATGTATTTAACATACTTATGGTACTTGGTATTGCATCAGCAATCAGCCCAATCAGCATAATTACTGAGAATATTATTGATTTGTGTGTGCTTATTGTATTTACAATATGTGTATGGATATTTGCTGGAACAAGGAAGAAAATCGGAAGAATCGAAGGTTTTTCAATGGTTGTACTTTATTTGATATATGCAGTTTATATCATAATAAGATAAATGAGGTAACATACCAATGTTGTTGTTTTTAAAAGTATTTTTTACTGAATTCATAGCTGAGATGGGTGATAAAACCCAGCTCATGCTTATTGCTCTTACTTCTAAATATAAGTTAAGAGATATTATATTAGGAACTGCTGTAGCAATTCTTGTACTTAACGGACTAGCTGTTTTAGCAGGTGGGCTTGTCAGTGAATTCATTCCAGACTGGCTTATAAAGACTATTGCAGCACTTGCATTTCTTTATTTTGCTGCATCAACAATTGCCGGGGATGATGATGACGAAGAAGAAGGCAGCGGCAAATCAAAGATTAAGTTTGCACCACTTGCAGTTTTCTGTACATTTTTCATTGCAGAGCTTGGTGATAAGACACAGCTTACAGCTATAACATTTGGTGCTAATGAAGGTATGAGTGCAGCTCTTGTTGTATGGATTGGATGTTCGCTCGGACTTTTTGCGGCTGACATTCTTGGTATGTTAGTCGGATATCTGTTAAAGAGCAAGACTCCGGACGGACTGCTTAATACACTTGCATTCGCAATATTCTCGATATTCGGTGTATTTACACTTTATCAGGGACTTAAACTTATAAGGGCATCTGTCTGTCCGATTCCGGTATGGCCAATACTAATAGCTGCAACTGTTGTTTTTATTGTTATATGTGTCTGTCTTTTTATAAGAAGAAAGAAGAAAGAAATTAATTAAAATGAAAGTAATCGTATCATTTTTTATGTGATGCGATTATTTTTTTTGTAAATGTGTCGATATAATAATTAGAAAAGTCAAGGAAGACTTTATCCAATACATTTTCGTTCAAGGAGGAATGAATTATGAGTAGTATATCTTCAGGGAATTTTTCCCAGATAGCCGGTTCGTATGCAGATACAGCGGCTGTTTATTCTAAGTCAGAGACAACTAAGACCGATGAGACAAGCGGAAAGAAAAAAGTCAGTGGTCAGACTATCGGTAATCCCCAGTTAAGCGAGAAAGCAAGCAAATATTATGAACAATTAAAGAAAAAGTACTCTAATATGAACTTTATTCTTGTAAGTGAGGATCAGAAAGAGAATGCCAAGGCTAATGCTGCAGGTTATGCTAATTCTAATAATATGGTTGTCCTTATTGATGAGAATAAAATTGAAAGAATGGCTTCTGATGAGAATTACAGAAAACAGTATGAAGGAATTATTGCAAATGCTGCCAGTGGAATCTCACAGCTTGCAAGCAGTCTTTCAGCAACAGGAACTAGTGTAAAGGGCTTTGGAATGCAGGTTAATGATAATGGTACAGCATCATATTTTGCTGTGCTTGAAAAGTCAAGTGCTGCACAGAAGGAGCGCATTGAGAAGAAGGCTGTAGAAAAGAAAGAAGCTAAGAAGACAGCACAGAAGAAGGCAGAAAAGAAAAAGAATGAGGAGCGGCTGGAAAAGAAACGTAAAGAGACCGGGGATGTCGATGATACTGACGATACAGAGACCGTAACAGTGACAGCTTCATCAATAGAAGAGCTTCTTGAAAAGATAAAAGACCAGGAACAGCTTTTCTTAAGTGATACAGTAAAAACTCCACAGGAGAAGAATGTGGGTCAGAATGTTGACTTTTCTGTATAATGTCAGGGGGTGTGCCTAGTGATATTATCAGGAACAATAGCAAGTACCGTACAATTGCAGATGCTTAACAACAAATGGATGCAGAAAAAGGAATCTGGCAATGTTTTATCTAAGCAGGAGTTAAACGAGCGTTCTACATGGACATCCGAGCAGTTTATGATTGCAGATTTTCAGGACCAGTTAGAACATAATCGAGAAACACAGAAGCGTCAGAAAATTGATAATAAGATTATGTCAGGTGGGAGTCTTTCGCCTGAGGAAATATCTTATCTTGAAAAGAATGATCCTGTTGCTTTAAAGAAATATCGTGAAACTAAAGAAGATAAAGAAAGCTACAAGGAAAAACTCAGACAGTGCAAGACTAAGGAAGAGGTTGACCGTGTAAAGCTGCAGAAGCTTGGAGAACTGGAGAGTTCATTAAGCAGTGTCGTCAATGACCCGACAATACCTAAAAGTGCCAAGTTAGCGAAAGCCCAGGAAATACTTGCAAAGACTAACAACATTGAGGCTGCACATCTTGAGTTTGTCAAATCCGCAGATTATCAGAGTATGCCAACTGATGACGAAAAGAAAGAACAGGATGCAGCAGATAATGATATATCAGATGAGATAACAGACAGCGAGAAAGCTGATGATACTGAACTTACTGATGCTTCTGATAATATACCAGATAAAGCAGATAATGTAACTGATGATAATAATAATCAGGTTTCTGATATTAAAAATCCGGATACTATGGATACAAAAGCATCTGATAAAATATCTGAAAAAGATAATCACAAGAAAGAATACAATACAGAAATTAAAAAAGTTAGCCGAAAGCTTAAGAAAGGTTTTGAGGCGGCTGACATGCATGTTGACATAATTGTATAATTATGTATGATAGGGAATCCACTCAGATATGACTAAGAATAGTTATGTCTGGGTGGATATTATTAAAAGGATTAAATATTTTGTCACATGGTAATCACTTCGCTAAAGCATAGTTTAACGAAGTGATTCAGAACACTCCGTTTGCGTGGTTCTGTTTGTGATACTAAATTGATACTAAATACTCTAATTAATATTTACACTATACCACATAACCCTCGATTCTATGATATAATATTCTAAGAAATTTCTCCGAGGAGGATAATGTATGGAATACGATGTTATTATTATTGGAGCCGGACCGGGCGGAATCTTTTCTGCGTTCGAGCTTATGAAAAAGTCACCCGAAACCAGAGTGGCTGTGTTTGAAGAAGGCAACACATTAGAGAAGAGAAAATGTCCTATAGACGGCAAGAAGGTTAAATCGTGTATCAAATGTCCAACATGTGCGATTATGAACGGATTTGGTGGTGCTGGTGCATTTTCAGATGGTAAATATAATATAACTAATGATTTCGGCGGAACTCTTTATGAGTATATCGGCAGGGATCAGGCAATCAATCTGATGAAGTATGTTGATACAATCAATACATCACATGGTGGCGAAGAGACTCACATGTATTCTACAGCAGGCACTAAGTTCAAGACTTTATGCATGCAGAACAAGTTAAAGCTCCTTGATGCGTCAGTAAGACATCTTGGAACAGACATTAACTATGTTGTTCTTGAAAATATGTACAATGAGATGAAGGACCATATAGACTTCTACTTTAATACTCCTGTAAGCAATATTGAGGTGATTGATGGTGGTTACAGAGTATTCTATAAGGATGAGTACATGGATTGTGATAAATGTATTGTTTCCGTTGGTCGAAGCGGAAGCAAATGGATTGAAAATGTCTGTCAGAAGCTTGAGATTCCAACCAAGTCTAACCGTGTTGATATTGGTGTGCGAGTTGAGCTTCCGGCTGTTATATTTTCACATCTTACAGATGAGTTGTACGAAAGCAAGATTGTATACAGAACAGAGAAATTCGAAGATCTTGTAAGAACATTCTGTATGAATCCTAATGGAATCGTAGTTAATGAGAACACTAATGGTATTGTAACAGTTAACGGACACAGCTATGAAGGTGCTGAGAAGCAGACAGAGAACACCAACTTTGCGCTTCTTGTTGCAAAGCATTTTTCAGAGCCATTCAAGGACAGTAACGGATACGGTGAAAGTATTGCAAGACTTTCCAACATGCTTGGTGGAGGTGTTATTGTCCAGAGATTTGGCGACCTTATGAGAGGAAGAAGAAGTACAGAAAAGCGAATTGAGGAGGGGCTTGTAAAGCCTACTCTTGCTGCTACTCCGGGGGATTTAAGTCTTGTACTTCCTAAGAGAATTCTTGATGGAATTATTGAGATGATTTACGCACTTGATAAGATTGCACCGGGAACTGCCAATGATGATACACTTCTGTATGGCGTTGAGGTTAAGTTCTACAACATGGAAGTTGAGATTGACAACAATCTTGAGACAAGATATAAGGGCTTATACATAATTGGCGACGGAAGCGGCGTTACACATTCATTATCACATGCTTCTGCCAGTGGCGTATATGTTGCAAGAAAGATTATTGAAGAAATGTAGTCACATAATATTAATTAATAAGGGAGATTGTCATAAGACAGTCTCCCTTTAATAGTTTAATTAATATTTTTATTAAGCTTTATTATTTCAGCCCCTAACAGATTGGCATCATCAGTTCCATGAGTTGCAATAAGCAAAGTACGATTATTACGCATTTTTAAGATATAGTCTATTACATTTAACTTAGTATCCTTATCTAAACCTGTGAATGGTTCATCAAGTATTATAAGTTTCCCGGGATATGATAATGCTCTTGCAAGTGCAACTCTTCTTTTCATTCCACCGGATAATGAACTTACAGGAATATCAAGACTATCATCTGGAAGAATTGATAACAGATTATTACGGATTTCATCCCTATTGTTTTTTCCATGAAGCACTATTCTGACATTGTCTATTGCAGAAAGGTAAGGAATAAGCCTGTCCTCCTGAAACATACAAGATATGCTTTTAGTATCTATACCGGATACACTGCCGGAATCAGCACGTTCGAGTCCCATTAGAATTCTTAAAAGTGTAGTTTTTCCTATACCTGATGATCCCATAAGACAGTATATAGAATTATCTTTAAGGGTTATATTAACATTTTTAAGAACTTCATTGTCATCAAAGGTTTTGCATAAATCAGTGATTATAATACTCACAATAATTCTCCTGACATTTTAAATTTATTGGATAGAAAGCAGGCTTGTAACACAGTAAAGTGTCTGACCGTTATATACAACCCTTGACCAGCCAACCTCTGTATTATAACCGGTTCTCGTAAAAAACTCGCCTTTTTTAGCAGTTGCAACAACAACAGAATCTGCATCAGTCACACTAGGCTTATTCCTAAGATTAACCTCTTCCTTAGGAGTTACAGTATCGTTACAGTCTGTGAATTTCGTGTTAAATCCGGTTGCAGGACTTTCTGTTGCTTTAGGTGTAAGGTCTGTTGTTAAGTAACTTGTAACAGCGTATACAGTCTGTCCATTGTATACAAGTCTTGACCAGCCACTGCTGCTTGTTCCAGTCCGTGTAATTGTTTCACCATTGATAAGTGTTGCAATTACTGTTGCGTCTGTATCCTGACTAGGCTTGTCACGAAGCCTTACTTCATCTTTGGCAGTAACGGTGTCATTAACAGAGGTGAATACCATGCCTGCTTCTACATCTGGGGATGCGGCAGCTGCAGTTTCACCGCTTAGAGAGCCGTTACTTTCTGAATAACCGAAATAAGCAACGTTAATATCAACATTTGTACCAATTCCTGCTACCCTGCCCTGATTAGTATACTGCCACATGCTGTATGTTCCTGTATATGATGTGGATGGAGTCTCTGGATAAGGCGTTGACGGATATTGTGCAACCCATATCTTAAATGATTTTTCAAGACTTGCAATGTTCCACTGGCTGTTATTGGTAAGTTCAGAGCAAGCGGCATAGAACATAGGTGTATAGCCTTTATCATATATTTCCTGTAAAAATGCAACAGCTACGTCAGTTCTTTCAGCCTTAGTCATGCTCTTCTGCCTGCTTTCAGATGTGTTGAAGCCTTCACAGTCAAATGCTACAGGGTAAGTTATACTGTAGTCTGCTATGAAATCAGCAACCCAGTCTGCTTCTTCAATAGCTTCAGCTTCATTAACTGCTGATGAGAAGAAGTATACACCAACTTTAATTCCGTTGGCTGCAGCCTGCTGCATGTTGTATTTTGCATTGGTGTCAGCATAGATAACACCTGTTTTCTGCGCTCTGTAGCCAACTCTTATCATTGCAAAATCAACACCTGATGAAGCAGCCTGTGCCCAGTCGATAGTTCCCTGAAATTTAGAAACGTCTACGCCAATAGTTATATCTGATGTTTCATTAGTGCTGTTAGAAAGAATTACAGAAGCACCATTACCGGCTGACTGATTCATTGCTCCATCATTGTCGGAATACTGCGGATCCTGTTCTTTCTCATCTTTATCGCTTAAAGTATTATTGCCGTCGGTATCTGTTTCACTGACAGACGAAGTTTCTTCGGTTGAAGATGCATTTGCAGGTACTTTTTTCCCTCTATGACCGAAAGAAACAATAAGTACAATTATTAATGCAATTACTGCTGCTGCAACAATTATGATTGCAGGCAGTAATTTCTTCCAGTTAATATGAATAGAATCATCAAGATATCCAAAATCATCGTCATCAGAATTAAACAGCTTAGACATGTACATCGCCTCCTAATTTAAATAATCGCTGCACAGATAATTAAGAAGCAGAGCTGCACCATTACTATCCATTGCAGTACCATTTAGTCCCATATAGTTAATTGTCCAGTAACTAATGGATTCATCATATGTGAATTGAATCTTCAATGAAGAATTCGTGTTATTATATACTACTTTACCGTTGAATTCTACAACCTTTTTATTATCAGTAGAACTGAAAATAGTCCATTCGGGGTCTGTACATTTGTTATCCAGACATTGACCAAAGGTTATAGATTCATCCTGAAATATCTGCTGTTCTTTTACTGTATCGATTCTTGAATCTTGCATTGCGCTGGCTTTAGTACCAATGCCTGCGCGTGTCACACCAATAAAACATATTATTAATGTGAGTATGACAGCAAGAAGTGTTGAAACTGTTCCTGAAAATGCACCATCTAAACTGTCATGGTACAGAATGAACACAAGAATACCACCTGCTATCCCACCACCGAGATGACCGAGAATATCTACATTTGCACCATTAGATATAAGAGCATATACAACAATTAACGCAATAGATACGATTACAGTTGTCTTATTGGAATCAGTTTTTGAACTGAAATTAGTAAAAAGTGTTGCACACATTACACCGAATATTGCACCTGATGCACCTGCAGCAAAGCGGATTACATCGGGATTGATAAGGTGTGATACATATACAGATACAAGGCCTGATGCAAGTCCTGAACCGAAATATATAATTGCAGTACGAAGAGAACCGACACGGGGTTCAAGTCTTGAACCGAACAGATACAGAGCAACCATATTATTAATAAAATGTGGCAAATTAGCATGCAGAAACATATAAGTCAGAAGCCTTATATATTCTTTATTATTATGAATATACTGGTAATTAAGTCCACCTGTTTCAAAATGATCACTGCCTGCTATTATGCACATAATGCCTGCAAGTAGATTGGCAAGGATTATAATAAGCACAACAGGCATGTTCCTAAGACTGACTTCTGAATATCGTTTCTTTTGACTGTGTTGATAAAAATCTTCAGGATTAATTCTGTCAGATTTAATCTCGTATACTTCATCATCAAGATGAAGGTCATCAAATCCATTGGGCTTAAACTCGCTTTGATAGCTGTTATGATAGTTGTTATTGTAATCTGGTTCCATAGAATATTTCTCCCCTCATGTTAATTTTCCACTCTACAAAAAAAGAATTCAGCATTACACTAAATTCTTTTTCATTATAACATATTGGGTCAATATGTGTTATTTAATATGAAGCTGTGCTTTAATAATAATTCTTTGAGAACCATCCATTTTGGCTTTAATACTTCCGTTATGCTCGGAAACAATAGCCTTTGCAATTGAAAGACCAAGACCATATCCGGTTATCTTAGCAGATGTTGAATCAGCCCTGTAGAATCTGTCAAACATTCTGTCAGTAAGATTCTTATCAATATTATCAACATCATTGCTTACGATTAAAACAATATAGCTTCCTGAAGAATATAATTTAAAGTCTATGTTACCTTTACCTGATGAATATTTAAATGCGTTATCAAGAAGAATTGTAAATAGCTGCCGTACTGATGATGCGTCACCGCAGCATGTAAGGTCAGGTGTAATATCGTAAGTAAAATGTTTACCTGAATCAAGTGCAAGTGCATTATAAGAGTGCACAGCTTCTTCTGCAAGGTCAGAAACAGGAAAAACCACACGTTTTATATGACCGTTGCGCTCATCCATTCTTGCAAGTGATACAAGACTGTTAGTCATAGCTGTAAGATTTTCTGCCTGTTTCTTTATATCTTCAATCCATTCATTATCAGGATTATCCATCTGTAATATATCAGCATCAGCTCTTATTACTGTAATCGGAGTCTTAAGCTCATGACTTGCAGATGTTATGAATTCTTTCTGCTTGCGGTGTGCTTTTGCAATAGGCATGACGATAAGCTTTGAAGTAAATATAAGAATCAGGAGCATAACCGCAATACCTGCACATGATGATTCTATAAGCGAAACAGCTGTTTTCTTAACATCATCTATCATATTACTTCGAAGTACGAATACAGCAATTGTACGTTTCTCTTTTTCATATATGCAATATCTGTAACCATTGTAAAATCCATCAAGTTCGCCTGTCTCATATGCCTCATAATATATTGCCAAAGCCTCATCTTCAGAAATATCAGATATGTTATCGATATTAATGGTTCTGGGGCGGTTATCTTTACCAAATGTAATATAGAAATACCTGGCATCTGCTTTAATTGGCTTCTTATCTAAAATATTAATATATATAGACGAAACAAGATGGTCGGATTTAGCGACCATCTTATTGTATGTGTTTCTGACACTTGTATATACTATAAATCCCTGCATAATTATTACAACTGCCATTGAAAGAACAATAAATTGTATTCTTAAGCGGGTAAGCATTTTCTCATTATAATTAGATGCTTTATTATTTTTTGACATTATATACCTTCTTTATATTAGTTGTTATTTTTTAAATAATATCCCATATTTCTTCTTGTAGCAATAGAATAATCAGACTTTAAAGCTTCAAGTTTTCTCCTGAGATAAGATATATAAGTCCATACGGTGCTGATATCAGAATCAGATTCACTGTCCCAGATTTTCTCCATAAAATGTTCTGCCGAAATAACCTGGGTTTTATTATTCATGAACATCAGCATCATCTGATATTCCTTATTAGTAAGAAGAAATGAACCTGAAGGAGAAGATAATTCACATGTAGTTGTGTTGAGCGAAATATTTCCAAGTGTAATAACATTATCTTGTTGTTTTTCAGAGCGTGTAAGTACACGGATTCTTGCAAGCAGTTCCCTTGTGTCAAATGGTTTGGTAAGATAATCGTTAGCACCATTATCAAGCCCTTCTACTTTATCATCTATTTCAGTCTTTGCAGTAAGCATAAGAACCGGAATGTTGCTGCCGCGTTTTCTTAAATTCTTTAAAGCTGTAATTCCATCCATTACCGGCATCATAATATCCATAATTACAGCATCATATATATCTTTTTCTAGATAATCAAGGGCCGTCTGACCATTTTCAACGCAGTCAACAGAATAATTATTCTTCTGTAATATAGTTGAAACTGCCCTTGATAATGAGCGGTCATCTTCAACTAATAATATTCTCATATATAATCCTCCAGTCGAATAATATTAATTCCAGTAGCCAAGTTCTATACCTTTTAAGTATATAGCTTTGGCTTTGGAATAATATCCATAAGAGTTAAAATGTGTGAAATCGGCACGAATCTGTTCAGGAAGATTGCCTGTCTGTATATCAATTATATCATTCTCAGTTGGTGTAAGTCCACAGTCAGATAATGCATTTTCCATAAGATAAAGTCTGGTGTTAAGGAAATGTTCTCCAAATGCATCATACAGAGCTTGTTCCCATAATGTTGCATGAAGTCCTGCATAATTACCATTATTATCGTATACATCCTGATATATGTCAGCTGATTCTCCCGGATTATCAGTATCACCAACAATTATATAATCAGCATAATAGCTGTTATCAATTATATTCTGATATTGTTTTATAAGTTCATCATAATCATTCTCCCAGCCACCATTACTTCCCATCTCAAGAATAAGAATATCATTGCGATGGTCATAAGCTGCTTTAGGAATAACCCTTGTCCATGCGTTAATATACATTTCAGTTACAGAATCACAGTCTGCATCAGAACATATAGAAATATATAAGCCTTCATCAGCTCTTTCGACACAACATAAAACATCATTAATATATACTGTGTCTGGATATGTGTTATCTTCATATCCATATCCGCTGTAGTCATCCATAGTGATTGTTTCTTCATTTTCATCAACAAATTTTACATAAGCTAATGAGTGGTCGGTTATATAGATATCACGGTCAGTGTATATTGGAATTCCGCCCGCACGTAAAGAAATCTGATATGAATTCTCACCACCTACACCAAAGTTGTAGGTATTGATTGATGTAAAATATTGCAGAGCAGATGGAGTTGTAAAGTAAGATATGTCTTCAATACCATTATCAGAGTATATATATGCTTCGTTACATCCAGCTCCCTGCATCATACTATCACCCCAGCATGTTATGCTGCGTTCAGGGATTTCATCATCTAATACTGATTCATTAGTGTAAGACTCAAGAACAATATTATTGTTATTAGATAAAATGCATTCGGGCTGAGAGCTGTTTAATGTTATCTTAGATTCTTTTCCAGAACATCCTGTTAAGAACAGGCTTAATAATATAGTACATATATTTAATAAAGCAAAAAGGTTCTTTTTCATATGAATTTCTCCAATCTGATATCTTTTATCTTTGTTCTGACATTAATATAAAATATCAACCTAAAATTAATTTAAAAAATATTCACTAATCATCAATAAAATGGTAAAATATTAAAATATGTTTAGATAATGGAGGCAGATTATTATGGATTCAACATTAAGAAGAACATGGGCTGAAATAGATATGGATGCACTTGCACATAATTATGAAACATTACGGAAAAGAATTGGAGAAAATGTTAAGTTTTTAGGCGTTGTAAAAGCGGATGCTTACGGACATGGTTCTGTACAGGTAAGCAGACTTTTACAGGAGTCCGGAGCAGATTATCTTGCAGTAAGCAGTATAGATGAAGCTGTAGAATTAAGACACAATGGTATTACAATGCCGGTTCTTATACTTGGACATACACCTAAGGAAGAAGTATCTGAGCTTATTAAGAATAATATAACACAGGCTGTAACATGCAGGGCTAAGGCACTTGAATACAGTGAGGAAGCTGTTAAATGTGGTGGTACATTAAAGATTCATATTAAAGTTGATACAGGAATGTCAAGACTTGGATATCTGTGTGACGGAGATTATTTTGAAAGTGGTGTTGAAGGAATATGTGAAGGCTGTACTCTTCCAGGTCTTGATGCTGAGGGAATATTCACACATTTTGCAGTATCTGATGAATTTGGAGAAGAATATGAAAGCTATACTAAGCATCAGTTTGAATTGTTTACCAGTGTGATTGATGAAGTTGAGAAAAAACTTGGAAAGAAATTCAAGATAAGACACTGTGCCAATACAGGTGCTGTTGCAAGATATCCTGAAACATGGCTTGACATGGTAAGACCAGGACTTCTGCTCTATGGATATGGAGATTTTGCACAGGAACTTGGACTTAAGCCTGTTATGTCACTTAAGACAACAGTAAGCACAATCAAGACTTACCCTGCCGGAACAGCAATAAGCTATGGAGGAATATACAAGACTGACAGAAAGACAAGAATGGGAGTTGTTCCTTATGGATATGCTGATGGATATTTCAGATGTCTTTCTAACAGATATGAGCTTATGACAGAAGAAGGTCCTGCTCCACAGAGAGGCAAGATATGTATGGATATGTGCATGATTGATCTTACAGATAAAATGAATGTTGACGTTGGTAGTGAAGTAGAGATATTTGGTAAGGCTAATCCTATTGAGCATATGGCACAGCTTGCAGGAACAATTCCTTATGAGCTTACATGTGCAGTAAGTAAGCGCGTCCCTAGAATGTACATAAAGGATGGCAAAGTTTATGAAAAAGAATTATTGTTAAGAGGATAAATGAATGAAGAAAATATTATGTGTATTAATGTCCTGTTTATTGTTTGTGATGGCAGGATGTAGCGGGCATAGTAAGAATTTGAAATTTGGCGCAGCAGATATAGGCGGAGTATATTATTCAATTGCAAGCACATTTACACAGCTGGCAGATAAAGAGATTGATGGATATACATTTGAAACAAAGACTACTGCTGGTTCGGTTGCTAATTTAAGACTTATATCTGATGGCTATATAGACCTTGCTATTGTCCAGGCAGACCTGTTAAGTGATGCATATAATGCAACTGGTACATTTACTGATAAAAAATACCAGAAGGGGTACAAAGCGGTTGCTTCACTTTATACAGAATGCTGCCAGATTGTTGTAAGGAAAGATTCTGGAATCACAGGTATTGATGACCTGATTAATAAAACTGTAAGTGTCGGTGCATCAGAGTCAGGATCTGAAAAGAATGCAGAGCAGATATTAAAGATGAGTGGAATTACTGACGAGCTTATTAATAAGGTCAATATGGATTATACAGAAGCTGCTGAAAAACTTAAAGCTGGAGAAATTGATGCATTTTTCTGTACAGCAGGAACAAGAACAGAAGTTATTGGACAGTTATCTAAGGAATGTGACATATGTCTTATAAGTCTTGATGACAAATGCATAGACAAGATGTTATCAGCGTATTCTCTCTGTGAAAAATATACTATTCCGGCAGGAACTTATAATGGTCAGGATTCTGATGTGACAACTATTGGTGTTAAGGCAGTTCTGATTGCAAAGCAGTCACTCTCAGACGATGTTATTAAGAATGTGACTAAGACAATATATGAGCATGCTGATGACTTTAAGTATGCTACATCTCTTGATATTTCATTTGATATAAATACGGCGGCTGATGGAGTAGATATTCCGTTCCATTCAGGTGCAGCAGCTTATTATACAGAGCGTGGCATCAATGTTTTGACAGAATAATTCCGTATATCAGGTTAATGCTATAAAGAATGGAGAAATTTAATGAAGGTTCAGTTAGATATGTATCAGACGCTGGCTATTGCGGTACTTGTACTGCTTCTAGGCAGCTATTTACGAAAGAAAATTAAATTCCTTGAAAGGTTCTGTATACCGGCACCTGTTGTAGGAGGACTGTTGTTTGCTATATTTACATGTATATGTTATGTTACTCATATACTAGAGTTTTCATTTGATGACACACTTAAAGAAGTATGCATGGTATTCTTTTTTACATCCGTAGGATTTCAGGCTAATCTTAAAGTACTTAAAAAGGGCGGAAAGTCTATGGTGATATTTTTAGGATTAGTTATAGTACTTATATTTATACAGAATGGTGTTGCAGTAGGTTTATCTAAGGTTATTGGGCTTGATTCACTTATAGGAATGTGTACAGGCTCAATACCTATGGTTGGCGGACATGGTACTGCGGGTGCATTTGGACCGGTACTTGAAGATTTTAATGTTAAGGGTGCAACGACAATATGTACTGCTGCAGCTACATTTGGTCTTATATTTGGAAGTCTTGTAGGAGGACCATTAGGCAAGAGACTTATTGAGAAGAAAAACCTTTTAGATACAGCAATTCCAGAGGATGACAGTCTTCTTATTGAAGACGAAAAGAAGCATGAAAGACATTCCAGAATGTATGCATCAGCCGTATTCCAGCTTATTATTGCTATTGGTATAGGAACTATTTTTTCATGGGCTCTTACGAAGACAGGACTCACTTTTCCTATATACATCGGGGCCATGATTGCAGCTGCGCTTATGCGTAATATTGCAGAATATGCAGGAAATGGAAAGCTTGTTATTCATATGGGAGAAATTAACGACCTTGGAGGTATAAGTTTATCATTATTTCTTGGAATGGCTATGATTACACTTAAGTTATGGCAGCTTGCATCACTAGCTCTTCCGCTTGTTATACTTCTTGGTGCACAGATAATTGTTATTGTTTTATTTACATATTTTATTGTATTCAATATTATGGGAAAAGATTACGATGCAGCAGTTCTTGTTGCAGGTACATGTGGATTTGGAATGGGAGCAACGCCTAATGCCATGGCAAATATGCAGGCAGTATGTGACAAATATGTTCCATCAGTTAAGGCTTATCTGTTAATACCACTTATAGGAAGTCTTTTTGCAGATTTCCTGAATAGTCTGGTTATAACTTTTTTTATCAATATATTATAATTATAGAGGAGTTAAATATGTTTAATATATTCAAAAAGGTAAAAAATAAAGTGAATACATCTGAAAAGGATTATAGTCTGTCGTATGATAATCTTGCTATTCCTGAGATACACAAGAAAGATTCAGGAAGTGAAGAAGATGATGCGGATATATCATCAGATATTGTTCCGGATGATAATAGAGATAAGCCACATGTTACATATGACAGTCTGGCAGTTCCAGAAGTGCATTTTAGAAAGAATAAATAAAAATAATGGGATGATATCACTAAAGGTATCATCCCATTATTTTTTATTAACCCTCAAGAACTTCTTCAATATTCTTAAGAATCTCTTCTTTATCAAATGGCTTGGTAATAAATCGTTCAGCACCAAGCTTAAGAGCCTCAATTACTTTATGCTGCTGTCCGGCAGCAGTTATCATAATTACTTTGGCATTAGAGTCATAAGCCTTAATTTCTTTAAGAGCTTCTGTTCCATCCATGTTAGGCATTGTAATATCAAGTGTAATTATATCAGGGTAATATGTCTTATAAGCAAGTACGCCCTCTAATCCGTCAGTTGCTTCAGCTAATACAGCGTAACCGGCTTCTTCAAGAATATCACGCAGAATCTTTCTTGACATTCCGGAATCATCAACGATAACTACTGTTCCTTTGCTGTCTAATGTCACTTCTCCACCTGCTTTTGCCATAATCTTTCTTACAACAGGCATATCTCCAGCTTTGGTTTCATCAGAGGCAGATATGAAAAGCAGAACTTCACTGTCATGGATATGAATAGGGAGTACATAAGCATCTCCTTTGGCAAACTGGTTTTCATAAGCAAACTGTGGAGTAATCTCCAACATGCTGCCCTTCTTAGAAAGTGCTGTTGCAAATAATCCGCTTATACAGTTAGTAAATTCACCTATAGCATCGTACACTTCTATTCCAAGATCAGCTATATTACTATGAGAGAATCCATTAGCTATATCAACTATAGCTGTCTGTTCACCAACACTTGCAAAACCAACAATAATATCAAGGTCACCTTCTAATTTCTGACCAGCAAGACATCTGTATTCAAGTTGTGAAATATGCTTAATTCTGTCTATATAGAAATCAGAGGTTACAAATCTTTCTATATTAGAAAGTGCAAGCCTGCATATATCAGTTACATATGACTTTGATGAAAAGGCAAATATCGGAACAATCTGTTCTAAATCATCATTCTTAAGACCATCCATATCCTCATCAGTAAAACCATGCTCCTTCTGGAATTCCTTAAGAAGCTCATCAACCTTCGATACCGATATATCTGCTGCTTCTGAAAGAACAGAAAGGAATATTGCATAGGCGCTTCCCTGCTTTTTAAGAAGAACATCTAACTGCTCTTCAGTAATATAACCCTCTCCAACAGCAATTTCACCAAATCTTGCATCCTTAGTTGTCTGTAAATGATTAATTTCATTCGCCTGTTTCTCAGTAATAATGCCATCAGCTACAGCAATTACACCAAGCTTTGCTCTTGATTCTGCAAGCCTTTCCATTATAGAATTGTACTTATTCTTATCTATAACCTCTTTTTCGATAAGAAATTTACCAAATAATTGACAAAACATTACATATCCTCCTAAACATTCACGATTTATTAATTAAATATATTTTATCAGCATTAGTCGGATATGTAAAGAATGTGTCGATACAAATTATTGTAAAGCCTTGAATGCTTCATCAAGATCTTCAATGATATCATCAATATTCTCTGTACCAATTGAAAGTCTGATTGTGTTAGGCTTGATTCCCTGATCAAGAAGCTCAGCTTCGTTGCACTCTGAATGAGTTGTACTTGCCGGGTGGATTGCTAATGACTTAACATCGGCAACATTAGCAAGAAGTGAGAATAACTCAAGGTTATCAATGAACTTCTGTGCTTGGGCAGCACCACCCTTGATTTCAAATGTAAAGATTGAACCACCGCCGTTAGGGAAGTACTTCTTATAAAGAGCCTGCTGTTCTTCGTTAGTAGAGATTGAAGGATGATTTACCTTCTCAACTAATGGCTGATCCTTTAAGTACTGAACAACCTTTAATGCGTTCTCTACATGTCTCTCAACTCTGAGTGATAATGTTTCAAGTCCCTGAAGGAAGATGAATGAATGAACTGGAGAAATTGTAGCTCCTGTATCACGAAGAAGGATAGCTCTGATATATGTAACGAATGCAGCAGGTGCTGTATCCTTTGCAAAGCTAACACCGTGGTATGATACATTTGGCTCAACAAGCCATGGGAACTTATCAGCAGCCCCTACCCAGTCAAATTTACCACTATCAACGATTACACCGCCAAGTGTTGTACCATGTCCACCGATGAACTTAGTAGCTGAATGGATAACGATATCTGCACCGTATTCAATAGGTCTTACAAGGTAAGGTGTTGCAAATGTGTTATCAACAACAAGTGGAATGTTGTGTGCATGTGCAATCTTAGCAATTCTTTCGATATCAACAACTTCTGAATTAGGATTTCCTAGTGTTTCAATCTGAACAGCCTTAGTATTAGGTTTGATTGCTGCTTCAATAGCATCATAATCAAAAGGATCTACGAATGTAGCTTCAATTCCGTAATCTGGAAGTGTATGTGCAAGAAGATTATATGTTCCACCGTAGATATTCTTAGCTGCTACGATGTGGTCTCCTGCATGAGCAAGTGCCTGAAAAGCATAAGCTAAAGCTGCTGCACCAGAACCAACAGCAAGTGCTGCTACACCACCTTCAAGTGCTGCGATTCTCTTTTCGAATACATCTTCTGTTGGATTAGTAAGACGTCCGTAGATGTTACCTGCATCCTTAAGACCAAATCTGTCAGCAGCATGCTGGCTGTTATGGAATACATATGATGATGTAAGGTAAATAGGTACTGCTCTAGCATCTGTTACCGGATCAGGCTGTTCCTGTCCTACATGAAGCTGTAATGTTTCAAACTTTAAATTTCTTTCAGAGTAAGATTTCTTTGCCATAATTAATTACCATCCTTTTTAATTTATTTCAAAAATGTATTGCTTTCTTGATGTTGATGATAATATAAACCCTTATCCCTACTATGTCAATAGGTTTGTATGATTTTTTTGGAAATATTTTAAAGATTATATTGTTTTTGTCGTTGAATTGGGGAGTCTGAAGGATATTCATTACAAATGATTCATGATACAGCATTATGCTATACAACATGATACCTATACATAGTCGTATATTTAATTGTCTTATAGGTCAAAAATGCTGATGTCTATATACATAGTTGTTGCGTAAGCCTATAAGTTGTAAATAAGCAGATTGTTTATAGGTATATTGGTATCATTAAAGACTTTTTATATAGTAAAATTGATAAAATATACCTATAAACCTTATATTATTAATGAATTTATGGGAAAACTCACTTTGTTTTAATGAAAATTGCTGGATGTAAGACCATATTATGTGGATTTATGGATATAATGTTTAGCTTTACCCACGCAGCCTCGCAACAGCGGCTTTCAGCGCATCTATTGCATAGTCAGCATCTTCCTTGGTTAAATCCTTATCTATGCTTAATCTTAAAGCACCTTTAGTTTCACCTTTGCTTCGTCCGATAGCAAGAAGCACATGTGAAGGGTCGATTGAGCCTGCAGCACATGCTGAACCGCTGGATGCACATATACCGTTCATATCAAGCATAATAAGTAAAGAATCACCCGAAACATCTTTAAAGCAGAAATGCATATTAGACGGAAGACGCTTCAGGCTGCACATGGGCAAACCTGCCGAAACAGCATTGATATCGGCATTAGCATCAATACAAGGTCCATCAAAAGTAATGTCAGGAATCTCACCAAGAATCCTGTTAACAATATAATTACGCATATTAATAATTGTATGTGTATCTTTATCAAGTGTATCTAAGGCAAGCTTTACAGCCTTTCCCATGCCGACAATGCCTGGAACATTGCTTGTTCCGGCGCGTCTTGCACGCTCCTGTGCCCCGCCATGGATGAAAGGCTCTAACTTAGCGGTATTCTTCATGTACATGAAACCGACGCCTTTAGGACCGTGGAACTTGTGTGCGCTTGCACTTAACAGGTCAATATTCATCTCTGTGACATTAATTGGGACATGACACATAGCCTGAACTGCATCAGTGTGAAAAAGAATGCCATGCTTATGTGCAATCTCACCTATTTCACAGACAGGTTCAATTGTTCCGATTTCATTGTTGGCAAGCATAACACTTATAAGAATTGTTTTGTCAGTGATGGCATTCTCGACATCTTCTAATGAAACAAATCCCTCGCTGTCAACATCAAGGTAAGTTACCTCGAATCCGTTCTTTTCAAGATATGCACATGTATTAAGAATTGCATGATGTTCTATCTTAGTTGTTATTATGTGGTTTCCTTTATCTCTAAGGCCGAATGCAGCAGACTTTAAAGCCCAGTTATCAGACTCGCTTCCACCGCCTGTAAAATATATTTCATTGCTTTTAGCAGCTCCAATACTGTCAGCTATAATTTCCCTTGCATCTTCAATAGCCATCTTGCTTTTCTGGGCAAAATTATATACAGAAGAAGGATTGCCGTAATATTCAGTAAAGAATGGAAGCATTGCAGACACAACCTCTGGTGCGGTTGATGTAGTTGCTGCGTTATCCATATATATAAGTTTTTCCATAATATTGTCCTTATTAATTAAAAAATAATTAAATAATAGTTCCGCCGCCAAGTACATTGTCCCCGTCATATAATACAAGCGCCTGACCTGGTGTTACGGCACGAACAGGTTCGTCAAATGTACATTCAAGAGTATTCTCATCAAACATTCTTATAGTACACATAGAACCTTCATGGCTGTAACGGATTTTACCTTTGGCACGCATTTCACCTTCAAGTGAAGGTATCGACATGAAATTAAGGTTGTTGGCGTAAAGCTTAGGTGAGAACACATCTGAATTATCACCGATTACAACCTCGTTGGTTTCAGGTCGTATAGCAACAACAAATGCCGGCTTTCCAAGAGCAAGTCCAAGACCTTTTCTCTGACCAACTGTGTAGTGTATGATACCCTGATGTCTTCCAATTACATTGCCATTGACGTCAATGAAATTACCGGGAACAGAAGTATAGCCTGTTTCACGTGTTATAAAGCCTGCATAGTCATTATCAGGAATAAAGCATATTTCCATACTGTCAGGCTTCTTGGCAACAGTAATACCAATCTTAGATGCAATTTCACGGACCTGATCCTTAGTATAATCACCAATAGGAAGAAGTGTGTGTGATAACTGTTCCTGTGTAAGATTATAAAGTGCGTAAGTCTGGTCTTTCCTGGCAGTTACTGAATTGCATATAGTGTATCTGCCATTAGGAAGCTGGTGGATTCTTGCATAGTGTCCTGTTGCAATGTAATCTGCTCCTATTTCAAGACTTCTCTTAAGAAGAGATTCCCACTTTACATAACGGTTGCAGGCGATACATGGATTAGGTGTACGGCCTTTTTTATATTCGTCAACAAAATAGTCGATTACATTACATTTGAACTCATTCTTAAAATTCATTACATAATATGGGATGTCAAGCTGACCTGAAACACGTCTTGCATCATCAACAGCACTGATACCGCAGCAGCCGTTCTCAGCGGCTTCTGTTGCATCGTCCTGCCATATCTGCATAGTCACACCTATTACATCATAGCCCTGTTCCTTTAATAGATAAGCGGCAACAGAGGAATCAACGCCTCCTGACATGCCGACAACAACTTTTTTCTTCATTACTAATCCTCAATCATTTCTTATATCTCTTATTTCGTCTGCAAATGCGCAGATTTCGTTCCAATGCTTCTTAGAATCCTCATCATATACAGCACATATCTTAAATCCATCCTGCCTTGCAGATTCAATGCCGTGAAGAACATCTTCATATACCCATGTGTTTTCCGGTTTAAAATGCATTTTTTCAGCGATAAGCTTGTAGCTTTCCGGATTCTTTTTATTATATGGAATGTCATATACTGTAAAAATGTTGTTAAAACAGTCAGCTATTCCAAGACGGTTAAGTGCAGCGTCAACGCAGCTTCTGTCAGAGCTTGTAAATATGCACATGTCAGATCCAGCTTCATGCTCACGTCTGATTAATTCAAGCATTCCGTCTTTAGCCGGAATATCTGTGCTGTAGTGTCTTGTCATAATATCCACAGCAGTCTGCCTCATAGTTGTTGCATCAGTGTTTATGCCTAATTCATCACGGAAATAAGCAGAACATTCATCAAGGTCCATTACATAAGTACGCTCGTCAAAGTCATCAGGTAACTTATCAACATACTGCATGGCGTATTCCTTGGAAACATTTCTCCAGAAAGGCATAGAATCAAGAATAGTTCCGTCCATGTCAAATATGAAATCCCTGTGATAATTAAATACACGGCCAGTCTTTAAGTAAAGTTCTTTCGTAGCAAGTCCAGGATCATCAGCGGCAAATATAGCTGAAACAACAGCAATTCCGTCAATCCCGGTACCTGCAAGCTCACCGCAGTTGTCGTAATCAATACCGCCGATTGCAACGACAGGGATATTAACTGAACCTGCAACCTCAATCAGTCGCTCACGAGGCATGTATACAGCATCCTTTTTGGTACTTGAGCCAAATACAGCACCAGTTCCGATATAATCTGCACCAAGTCTTTCAGCTTCTTTCGCTTGTTCTACTGTCTTGGCGGTCATGCCGATAATCTTATTATCTCCAAGAATACTTCTTGCAGTCATATAGTCAGTGTCACTCTGTCCGATATGTACTCCGTCAGCGTCAGCTTCAAGTGCCGCCTGCACATCATCATCAATAACGAATGGTATTCCATATTTTCGTGCAATTGGCTTAATTGCTTTTGCTTTTGCAACAATTTCTTCATGTGTTGCATTCTTTTCTCTTAATTGTAAAAATGTTGCTCCGTTTTTTAATACATTTTCAACAACATCAATGAGACTGGCTCCGTTAAGCCAGCTTGTATCTGTGATTGCGTATAGACGCAGCTGTTCTTTTCTAATCATAATTAATTCTCCTGAATGAAATTCAATATGTATAATAACACATCTGCCTGTACCTTTGGCATACATTTTTTGACACATTTTAAAAAATTCTATAAAATATTCTGAAAAATGTTGTAACGAAAATCCATTTCGTGCGTCTAACCTATGTAAGACGGAAGGAGGTGACCAGTTCTGAATTACGAGAAATTGTACAATTCCTATTATATGCAGGTGTATTCTTATGTGGTTACTATAGTAAAGAATCAGTCTCTTGCTGAAGAAATCACACAAAATACTTTTTACAAAGCCATGACTGCCAAACGTCCGTATGAGGGCAAGGCGGGTGAGCTCACATGGCTTTGCAGTATTGCTAAGAATCTCGCAATTGATGAATGCAGGAAAAATAAGAAGTTTTCTGAGCTTGATGAGACTTTACCGCAGCAGACGGCTGATCTGGCGGATAAAGTTTCGGATACAGATTCTGCTTTGCAGATTCATATGGTTCTTCATGAACTACCGGAGTCGTATAAAGAGGTATTTCAGTTGAGAGTTTTTGGAGAACTCACATTTGCACAGATTGGAATGGTATTTGGAAAAACTGAGAACTGGGCCAGAGTAACTTATCATAGGGCCAGATTAAAAATAAAAGAAAGGATTGATTAGATATGAGTAATAAAGAATGTGATATCGTGCAGGACTTACTGCCCCTTTATTATGACAAAGCCTGCAGTGAGGCAAGCTGCAGCTTTGTTGAAAAGCATATGGCAGGTTGTAGTGACTGCCAGAAGATATATAATGAATTACAGGAAAACAACGTTGATGAAGTGCTTGCAAAGGAATCAAAAGGAGTACTTGAAAGACATGCAAAAAAAGAGCGTAATGCAGCATACAAGGCAGGAGTTGTGATTGCCGCAATACTTCTACTGCCAATTGTCATTACATTTATAGTACAGCTTGCAACTGGTATGGGTTTAGGCGTATTTTCGGTTGTTACTGCTTCTATGATGCTTGTTGCAGCACTTACGGTAGTTCCGCTTATGTCTACGAATAACCGTCTGTTAAAATGTATTCTTGCAGGCGTTGCATCACTTATGCTTATATTGTTTTTCGTTGACCGGATGAATGGCGGAGGAAACTTCCTTTTTTGGGCTATACCTACAGTATTTGGTATATCAATAGTGCTGTTTCCGATAGTGATATGTCTTGTGTCACTTCCACCGGTACTTAGTGACAAGAAAGCACTTATAACAATGACATGGGATACATTGTGGCTATTCCTTACAATGTTTATAGTGTATTATCATTCTGGTTTTACAGGTATGAAAGACGGATATACAGTAGCTGTTGTACTTATGCTTGGTGTATGGCTTGTATTTCTTGTGATCAGATATCTTCCTGTCCATGGACTGATGAGAGCCGGAATTAGTACGATAATATCTGTATTATGGGTTGTTTTTGCCGATGATTTTCTTGAGTTTATTCTCTACAAAAGGAAGGTGCTTACAATAAGTCATATGAATCTGTCTGATTGGAGCACGGCTCTTAGTATTAATGGAAATATATTTTTTATTACTTTAATGTCTGGCTGTGCAATAGGCTTGGTACTTATAGGTATTGGTGCGTTGCTTATGAGAAAGAAAAATGTTCAGAAGATGAGATAATAATAATCCCCTCACAAGGCTGATGCTTTGTGAGGGGATTATAACTATCTTATACTTTTAATATATGCCCTGTAATTCTTAACAAGCAGAGGTATTTCCGCAATAAGCATGCCAATCCAGCCAGCAAGATAAGAGAAAGGAAGTGCTTCTATTCCCATGCCTAATGCAAATACAAGTGGTATGGCGGCAAGTACACGGACACCCATATTGATAAAGCTTGAAAGCAGGGTAATCTTTAAGTCGCCGATTCCTCTGAAATATCCCTGAATACCATTAGTCAATGCAGGCAATATGTACATGACAGAGATAAGTTTAAGATATATCACACCATGTCTTATAACTTCGGTATCAGAAGTAAATAGCTTCATAAGTGGTCCTGCAAATACGAAACATACAAAGAATATGAAGATTCCATATATTATCTCAAGAATAATACCGGCTTTAAAGCCTTTGATTACTCTGTCATCTCTTCCAGCACCTTTGTTCTGTGCCATCATTGCTGTCATTCCGTGTGCAATGTTCTGCTCAGGTGTATATGCATAGTCATCAATTCTGTTTACTACTGCAAATGCGGCTGAAACCGAAACGCCCATTGTATTAATAATAGCCTGTATACCAATCTTACCAAGCTGTACAGTAGCCTGCTGCATAGCAGATGCCCAGCCGTAGCTTATAGTTTTCTTAAGCAGTGAACGGTCAAATACAAGCCACTTCTTGCCAAGACACAGAATCGGTACTTTGAATTTAATATATATCATGCAGAATACACAGCAGAGAGCCTCGCTCACTACAGTTGCAACTGCACATCCATTGCTGCCGGCTTTCAGGACAACAACAAAGAAAAGGTCACCAAATACATTTAAAACTGCACTTATGATAAGGAAATACAGAGGTGTTGCACTATCTCCCAATGCCCTTAAAGTGCTTGAGAAAAAGTTATAAAGGAATGTGAAGATGAGTCCTAACATAATTATTCTTAAGTACTGGGTTGTAAGTGTCATAATTGATCTGTCAACCTGAACAAGCATAAGAATGGGTCTTGTAAATACTATTGCCAGCAATGTAAGTGCCAGTGAGAATATCATACCTGATATCATTGTTGTGCTTATCTGGCGGGAAAGCGTATCCATTTTCTTGCCGCCGAAATAATTACCCATAAGAATACTTGCACCCATACATAATCCGTTAAGGAAAAGAATAATGAGTGTAGTTATTGGATTGCATATTCCAACAGCAGCCAGTGCCTCTTTTCCAACAAATCTTCCGACAATAATGGAGTCAACCGCATTATAAGTAAGCTGAAATATATTTCCCAGTATAAGTGGAATTGTGAATTTAATTAACATAGGCATAATTCTGCCCTGAGTTAAATCTTTTGCCATAATTGATGAAACCTCTTGTGTGAATTTCGTAAATGATACCGTCCAAGTGCTTGATTTTAATGCTTATTTTTAAATATGTCAAGAAATATGTTATTTACAATTACAAGCCGCAAATTAAGATAAAAAATTAATAACCTGTAATAACAGTACTTAGTCTGCACTTACGTTCATAATCAAGAGATGTCTCTTGTCTGTGACCAGGGTATATTTTATAATCGCCAATTAAAGTGTTCATCATTTTTTCTATTGATGAAATAAGTAATTTCTCATTTCCGCCAGGTAAAGAAGTTTTACCATGTTTTTCAAACATAATGGTGTCACCAGAGAAAATATTATCATTAACAATGATTGCCATTGAACCGTCTGTATGTCCTGGCATACCTAAGAAAGAAAATGATAACTCATCAAGATTAATTATATCGTCTTCACAAATTAATATATCGGCTTTTACAGCTTTATAAGGTATTTTAACATAAGGTCTTTCATTAATAAGTTCTTCGTCTTCAAGTCGTCCGGCATCAATTTTAGATATAATAACAGGTACATTAAAATATTCTTTCACTTCTTTTAATGCTAAAATATGATCTGTATGACCATGTGTTATAAAAATGTATTTAAGACATAATCCATTTTCTTCTATTGTTTTAATAATTTCAGCAGCATTATCTGCTGGGTCAATCAGAATTGCATTTTTCTTATTTGAAGAAACAATATATACATTTGTGCTGCATGCACCCAATACTAGTTTTGTAATATTCATAATTCTTTACACACCCCATTTTTAATTAGAATATATTTATATTGATTATATCAATTCTGTGTATATATAAATACGAAAAAAACACATGATGATATTTAAATAACATATTTCTATTCAAGAATTTCCTGCTAAAACTTTGATTATCAAATCACTATTGACAACCACATTATCTCATGATACTATCACATAAAGAAACTTTGAATATCAAAGTATATTAAAATCTTTAAAGGAGTATGATTATGTTAAGAATTATTGCTGACAGCACATGTGATATATCTAAAGAAGATGCAAGAAAGATGGGGATTCAGATTGTTCCAATATCTGTAAGGTTTGGGGATGAAGAATTCTTAGATGGAGTTGAGATAACACACGAGGAATTCTATACAAGACTTGCTGAATGTGATGAATTACCTAAGACTTCACAGCCAAGCCCTGATACATTCATGAAAGTATTTAATGAAGCTGTTGCTGCCGGGGATGATGTACTTGGAATATTCATATCTTCTGATTTATCAGGAACATATCAGAGTGCCTGCCTTGCTGCTTTAGACGTTGAAGAAGAAACAGGAAAGAAATTATACATGGTAGATTCAAGAAGTGCATCAATTGGAACAGCCCTTTTAATCAGAGAGGCAGTAAAGTTAAGAGACGCTGGTGTAAATGCGGCTGATATCGCTGCTGCATGTACAGAGATGTCAAAATACATCAAGCTTACAGCAGTTGTTGGTTCACTTAAATATCTTAAAATGGGTGGCAGACTTTCAGGAGCTGCTGCATTTGCAGGAACAATGCTTCATATAACACCGGTTGTAAGTATTGAAGATGGAAAAGTTGTTGTGATTGGAAAAACAAGAGGAAAAAAAGCAGCTGAAAAACTTATGCATGATAAGCTCACCAAAGACGGATTAAGTCTTACAAGAGATTTCATGTTTGGTCATATCAACTGCTCTGAATCCTTAGAAACATTTATTAATAAGAGTCTTATTTACATATCTGATGTTAATGGAAATGTTGGTGTAAGCTCTATTGGATGTTCTGTTGGAACCCATGTAGGTCCAGGTACATACGGAATTGCTTATGTAGAAGCTGCTGAATCAGGAATGAATCGTGAAAGCATCGTAAAGACGGCCTGATTCTTATAGCGTCGCTGTTCTGATGGAACGAATCTGTCAGAATTAACAAGCTCATCAAATTCCTTATACGGAACATACATGTAGTCCATGGTTTCTCCTTCCTGAAGGGTAACATGGACTTCTTTTTCTATTAAATTAAGGTAACTGTGATATATGGCATGCTTAGGCTTATCCACATAGCTGTAGAGCGGAATAAGGTCATCAGTAGAAATCTTAATACCAGTCTCTTCATATAACTCACGAATTGCACCTTCAGCCGCTGTTTCGCCTTTAAGTATAGAACCACCTGTAACTTCCCACTTAAGAGGGTATGTTTTATTTCGTGAACGTTCTGTCGTAAGAAGCTTACCATCCTTAGTCATAGTATATACATTGACAATGACATGATACACCCCATCAGGTAAAGATTTTGCCTGGCTTCTTTTTAAATCGAAACCTAGCAGCTTTTCATTCTCATCATAGGCATCCCATAATTCTTCGTCAACTATTTCAACAAAACTGTCGTAATACTGCTCTTCGAAATATATCATTTCTTCAATCTGCTGGATTGTGTAAGATATATTTTCAGGTGCTATTATCCAGACTGTTTCAGGATCATCACGGCGTCTTGCTACAGCAATAAGCTCGCCGATATATTCATCAACGGCAACATCTACACCTAACAGATAAACTCTCTGCTTATCAAGCTCAGAAAATCCGGCTGTTCTTTCGACATCTACATAGCCACAATTAATAGGATAGACCACCGAGGGGTTATCTTCATCAGTGCTACCTAATGGGTGGTCGATTTTCACGGTTACAGTTTCTTCTCTCATTATATCTCCTTGTTAAATGTTTATTAATTTGATATACAAATATGAATATACACCAATTAGAACAAAGGTGCAACCAGTCTTAATATACATTGTCCGATTCTCAGGATTCTCGGCTTATTGATGTACTTGTCGGTTACTTCCTCACTTCTTCTGAAAATGTTGTAGAAATCATTAAGTATGTCGGCAGCAGTTTCCCTGCCGTATACATATGCAGCATTTTCAAAGTGAAGGTAAAGACTTCTGAAGTCCATGTTGATTGTGCCGACAACAGATACTTCTCCATCGCTTACCCACTGTTTTGCATGAATGAAGCCCGGTGTGTATTCGTATATTCTTACGCCGTATCTTACGAGATCTGCATAATATGATCTTGTGAGGCTGTAAGTAAGCTTCTTATCAGGAATACCAGGTGTTACAATTCTAACATCAACACCTCTCATTGCTGCCATTGCAAGCTCTCTGGACATCTCTTCTGTAATAAGCAGATATGGTGTTGTAATGTAAAGATAATGCTTGGCACTCTTAATAATATTAAGATAAACATTTTCAGCAACCCTGTTGTTATTAAGTGGACTGTCAGCGTAAGGAACAACATACTGATTATTATTAACAGCCTTGTAGCCATAGTCAGAGGCTTTAATATATTTGACATAATCATCCTGAGGCTCGTCTGTTTTCTTAATAGAGTTCCACATAGAAAGAAACAGCATTGTAAGAGTCTTAACGGCATCGCCGGTCAGTTTAAGACCGGTATCTTTCCACTCACCATATGGATGTGTTATGTTAAAGTACTCGTCAGCAAGATTATAACCGCCTGTGAAACCGACCTTACCGTCAATTACGGTAATTTTTCTGTGATCACGGTTATTCATGAACATATTAAATGCAAGCTTAATAGGATTGAATACGCGGCAGTCAATACCATTGGCACGCATTTCTTTGATGAAATCCTTGTTAAGGAAGAAGATACTTCCTACATCATCATAGAATAATCTGACTTCAACGCCTGCGGCAGCTTTTCTTATAAGTACATCTTTAATTCTGTCAAAGCTTGAAGCTTCTTCAATAGCATGATATTCCATAAATATGAACTTTTCAGCTTTTTCAAGTTCTTTAAGCTGTGCTTCAAGACCTTCCTCACCTATGGAATAGAATTCAATATCCGTATTCTTATATACAGGATATCCTTCATGATTACTCAGATAATGGAACTGGTTATATATATAGATATCCTTATCTTTAACCTCATTAAGAATGTTTTCATCCTGAGAAAGAGATTTTTTATAGGATTCTTCTATTGAATTAAATCTTTTCTTTACATTTCTTGTAACAATGGAACGTCCAAAAAGCAGATAAATAAGTATACCAAGTATAGGAAATGCAAGAATCACAATTATCCATGGCATTTTCATGGCTGAATTAGTAGATGTTCCGTATATCTTAAGCACAAGAATAATTGCAATAAATGTGCTTAATAATGAAATCCATGCGTAGTCCCTGTAAAAATATAATAAAAGATAAGCCAGCCACGCAACCTGGATAAGTACAAATATACCTGTAGCCAGAAGCCGTCCAAAACTGTTTTTTACGGCTGTTTTCTTTTCGGTTCTCATATGCTTGCGATTATCCATAATTTTCTTATCTCCTTGTCCTATTAATCAGATTGCCTTTCCAGCAAACTGTGTCATATACAGCTCATAATATCTGCCTTTAGCAGCAAGCAGAGACTCATGATTACCTGTCTCGACAACTCTTCCATTATCCATAACAACTATGACATCAGCGTCCTGAATAGTTGACAGACGGTGTGCAATAATAAGGCTTGTTCTGTTCTTCATAAGATTAGTCATTGCATCCTGAATCTTTTTTTCTGTTCGCGTATCAACACTTGAGGTTGCTTCATCGAGTATAAGAATCTTAGGACTGGCAACAAATGCTCTTGCAATTGATAGTAACTGGCGTTGTCCCTGTGACAGATTCTGTCCATCTTTGGCGAGCATGGAATCATATCCATCAGGAAGATGCATAATCATATTATGGCAGTTAGCCTTCTTTGCAGCAGCAATGATTTCAGTATCCGTTGCATCCTGTCTTGAATATAGAAGATTATTCTTTACAGTGTCGGCAAAAAGAACAGTATCCTGTAAAACAATTGCAGTATTCTTCCTAAGATTCTCACAGTCGATATCTTTAATATTAACACCATCAATGGTTATACTGCCGTTGTCAATATCGTAGAATCTCATAAGAAGATTGACAACAGTAGTCTTGCCGCTTCCGGTGCTTCCTACAAGTGCAACCTTCTGTCCTGCTTTAACCTTAAGGTTGAAATCATGTAATACTTGTTTCCCCTGAATATAAGAGAAATCAACATGATTAAATTCAATGTTGCCAGTAGAATTATCCATTGTAAATTCACCTGATTTGTCCTCGGAAGGTTCATCAAGAACAGCAAATACTCTTTCAGCTCCGGCTATGGCAGTCTGAATCTGACCCCATATATTGGCAAGCTCGTCAATAGGTCTGCCAAACTGCTTGGCATATACGATAAATGCTGATATTACACCGATGGATACATATCCTTTAATAGCAAAATATCCTCCAGCCCCTGCAATAATGACGAAGCCGATATTGTTAATGACATTCATAACAGGTCCCATAGAACCACCAAGAATCTCGGCTTTAATACCAACCTTGGTAAGTTCATCAGATGTATTATTAAAATCACTGCATACATTTTCTTGTCTGTCAAATGCTGTAACAGTCTTGATGCCAGTGACCATCTCCTCAACAGTACCATTAAGCTGTCCCAAAAGAACCTGCCGTCTGGAATAGAATTTCCTCATGGCTTTAGATAAATTCTTAGTCGCAAATATAGTAAGAATTACTGTTGTGCAAGAACATAATGCAAGCTGCGGGGATAAAGCAACCATCATAATGACAGTTCCAATAATAGTGAGAACACCTGAGAATAACGAACTCATGGACTGTGATACAGTGTTGGAGATATTCTCAACATCATTAGTCATCCGGCTCATAATGTCGCCATGTGAATGCTGGTCAAGATACTTGACAGACATGCCGACAATCTTATCAAAAAGATCCTGTCTCATATGCTTTACAATTCTCTGGATTAATATGGCACTTAGTCTTGTCTGTATAAATGTACATATACTGTATATTATGTATACCACCAACATGAAGATAAGTATATGGTTTAAATTATTAAATTTTCTTAAAGAAATATAATCAATTGCCTGACTCTGAAGCTTTGGAGCATAGACAGAGCATACAACCATTACAACTACAGCGATGAAAAGAGCGATAATCACAGGTATTTCTTTAGCAAAATACTGCATAAGGCGCATAAATGTTTCCTTGCCGTTGACAGGCTTTTCGACAGCTGCGCCCCTGTTTCTAGGTCCTCCCTTCATGCCGGGAATTCTCATATTAATCTGTGATATATTCTTATCCTCAGCCATAATATTTCTGTCTCCTTGCTATTTCTTATTCAACTGTGAATTATATATATCCTGATATATTGCACTGTTTTTGAGCAGTTCGTCATGAGTGCCGACAGCACTTATATGTCCGTCATCAAGAATTACAATTCTGTCAGCATCTTTAACAGAGGCAATTCGCTGTGCAATAATAATCTTAGTAGTGTCCGGATATGCATTTTTAAGCATTGAATACAGATTAGCTTCTGTCTTTAAGTCAAGTGCACTTGTTGCATCATCAAATATAATAATCTCTGCATGTTTAAGAATTGTACGGCTTATGGCAACTCTCTGCTTCTGACCGCCGGAAAGACTCGTTCCCTGTTGTGTCACAAGAGTATCAAATCCGTCTGTTGAAGTACTGATGAATTCCATAGCCTGTGCGATAGAAGCTGCATTTGCAATATCGGTATCAGTTGCATTTTCACGACCCCACCGGATGTTCTCTTTAATAGTGCTTTGGAATATTTCACTTTTCTGGAGTGCAACAGATATACGCTCACGCAGATTCTTAAGGTTATATTCCCTGACATCAATATCATCAACAAGCACGCTTCCTTCGCATACATCATAGAATCTTGGAATCAGGTTAATAAGGCTTGTTTTACCACAGCCGGTTTCACCGAGAATACCGATAGTTTCGCCGGGATTGATAACCAGATTAATATTATCAAGAATCTTCTTATCGCCAGTTAATGGATATGCAAATGTTACATTTTTAAATTCAATTTTACCTTTAATAGAAGTTGTGGCGTTAAATGAACCATCTTTGATAGAAGGCTCGCAAGCAAGCACTTCATTAATTCTTCTGCCTGAAGCAATACCTCTTGATGCGGTCTGGAACATATTAGTCATTCGCATAACTGCATTAAGTGACTGCGTGACATATGTAATTGCTGCCATGACATTACCTGGTGTTACAGAACCGTTGGCAACCTGAATACCACCGACCTTGATAACTGCAACTACAGACAGGTTGAGAATAATATTCATAATTGGCTGCATATATGAGAAAATCATCAGCACATTAAGCTGAGTATTTACAAGGTCGTCATTGGATTTTCCGAACCGCTCTTTTTCGTAATCTTCTTTAACATATGCTTTGACAACGCGGAAACCTGATACATTTTCCTGCATTACATTATTAACATTATCAAGCTTTTGCTGCAGTTTTGAAAAAAGTGGATTAGCTTTAGAAAGAAAATATATAACACATATGGTTACAAGCGGCAGTGCACATGCGATAACTGCACCAAAGCTTAGATTAAGGGATAACATGCATATTATGCCGCCGGCAAAAAGCATAAATGTCCTTATAAAACCACGCATACTCATCTGGATAAAATTCTGTAACTGTGTTATATCGTTGGTAACTCTTGTGATAAGTGAACCTGTAGAGAATTTGTCAGTCTGTTCGAAGGAGAAAGACATAATATTTTTAAATATATCTTTTCTTAAATCATTACCAAAATTCTGCGATGCAATATTAGCACACACACCACATAAGATACCGGATAATCCGCCAAGAATTACGAATATTATCATCTTAAGTCCTTCGGTAAGTACAAGATTCAGATTACCAACACCGTTATTAGATAAACCTAAAACACCTTCATCCACGATGGTGCTCATTAAACGAGGCTGAACGAGGTCCGCAAGAACCTCGCCCACCATGAATAAAGGTGCAAGAATGGCAAAAAGCCAGTATTTTTTAAGATATTTCAGCATATAAAAACTCCCTGTCTTTAAATTAATTATTCAAAAACCTTCCTTATGCTGTCGTAATGAAGAAATTCTCCTCTGTCAGCGATAGCCTTGATTTCTTCTGCTGTAGCAAATCTGAAACCGGCAGTCTCTTCTGTCTGTAAATGTATATCTGCTTCTGTAATATCCATGTTAAACTTATAGATATCAACAAAATAATTATCCTTTTCTTCAGGATTATCTCTTCTGTAAGAAAATTCAAATCCGCCATCAGCATGTGATACATCAACACCGGTTTCTTCTAAAACCTCACGGCAGACAGCCTGAAAAGATGTCTCTCCAGCCTGGCATGCACCGCCTGAGACTTCCCAGTGCCCTGGTGCCCATGCTTTAGTTAAGACTCTCTGTGTTATTAAAAATGTATTATCAGGTCTTTTGATTATGCCAAGAACAGTTAAGTGATAGTCACCATCCTTCATGTTCCAGTCATTACGTTTCATAGTACGGCCTGTAAGCTGTTTATCGACATCATAGATATCCCATATCTCGCCCATTATTAATCGTCTCCTGTTAAACTAATTATCTTTATGTTTTTTCAGATAGTCAAGTACGCTGTGTACAGCAACATTTCCTTCACCAACAGCCTTGGCATACTGATAAGGTCTGCCTGTACAGTCACCTGCTGCATATACACCATCAATGTTAGTCTTCTGAGTTCTGTCAACAATAATATGTCCACCAGCCATATCAAGTCCTGATAATAATACACCCGGATTGATAGAATCCTTTAAGAAGAAAGCTCCGCTTACAGGGATAGCTTCTCCCTTGAAAGTTACTGAAGCAACCTTCTTATCTCCGTCAACACTTGCAGGAAGTCCGTTAAAATGCGTTATGTTATCATATTGTAACGTGGTTTCCTTATAAGGTGTGAAAAGATATATATGATTAGCAAGTCCTGCTAAAAATGTTACTTCATCCTCGAATTTAGGTGATGCACATATAACAGCAATATCCTTATTCTTATATAATGCTCCATCACATGTAGCACAATAACTTACGCCACAACCAAGGAGTCTTGCTTCACCTTCAATCTCTCTTGTTGTTGTCATACCAACAGTCATTATGACAGCTTTGGCTTCATATATCTCATTATCAGCACCGGCTGCAAAATAACCGCCGCAGTCATATATGGAATTAACCTGTGACTCTGTTATAGTAATGCCACAGTCGTCAATCTGCTTTAAGAACACAGACTGCATTTCGCTTCCTGTAACAGCAGGAAGTCCAGGATAATTCATGATTTTCTCGGCTTTCTCTATCTTAGTGCTTAGTGCTCTTGAACCAAACCATATAAAGTTAAGATTTCTTGCTTTAGCAGTGAGTGCAGCAGATATTCCCGCAGGTCCGCTGCCGATTATCATAAGGTCATACATATTACATAGCCTCCTTATTATGTTGACTTATAAACTAGTATTAATTAAAGGAAACGGCTTATACGCTCTTTCATCTGCTCTTCGCCCATGATATGAACGATAGTCCATAAATCAGGTGTATTAGCTCTGCCGGTTACCGCTATTCTTACCACCTCTGCAACATCTGATACATTACCCTTGAAGTTCTCAGGATTAGCCTTGTAAGCCTTCATATCAGAAGCATAGCCGTTCTTGTCAGCTATTTCCTTAAGCTTGTTAAACCACATGCTGTTATCATCATTATGGTCATAAGCAGCAAGGTAATCGTTAAGAATAATCTTAACCTCGTCATCAGCTAATCTGAATTCATCTCTTTCACCTGATTTGCCATCAAAGAAGAAACTGATAAGTTCAAATATCTGCTTAGCATACATGAAGTCTTTTCTTCTTCTCTTGGCACCAACACCCATGTAAAGTCTTAATATAGCAAGTAACTTCTCTTTGTCAGCAAACCATACCTTTTCCATCTCAGGTTCATTCTCTAATGCCCAGTTGTGAAGAAATTCGTATAAATCATCCTCTGATAACTTAGAAAGCTCATTCTTACAGATGTTATGAAGCTTTTCCTTATCAAATAATGCACCTGAAACACTCATCTTATCTACAGAGAATGGGAATTCATTGATATCCTTGTCAGGGAATTTTTCATGCCATTCCTCAAAGTTAGAGTTAAGGAGTGTAAGAAGATAAACCTTCATTGTGTATGGATGGTAACCGTCTTTTCTATAGTAATCAAGTGAAAGCTCCGGATCCTTTCTCTTAGATAACTTTCTCTTTCCGCCAGTCTCCTCATCAAACTTCATAAGGTGCGCTGTGTGTGCGTATTTTGGCATCTTGAAGCCTAATACATGGAATAATTCATAGTGTATTGGAACGGAAGCAAGCCATTCACCACCACGTACAACTGTAGTAGTTCTCATAAAGTGGTCATCAATTGCGTGTGCAAAATGATATGTTGGAATACCATCTTTCTTAAGAAGAACTACATCATGGATATTCTCTGGAAGCTTAATCTCTCCCTTAATGCTGTCTGTAAATGTGATTTCATTCTCAGGACTTCCCTGAGAACGAAGTCTTAATACATAAGGCTTTCCTGCCTTAAGATTTTCCTCGATAGTCTCTAAAGAAAGGTCACGGCATACAGCATATTTGCCATAATATCCAGTAAGAACCTTATCAGTCTCCTGCTGTAATCGTACAGCCTCAAGCTCTTCCTCTGTACAGAAGCAAGGGTAAGCAAGACCTTTAAGTACAAGCTCCTTTGCAAATGTATGATAGATATCAACTCTCTGTGTCTGATAATATGGTCCGTATGCATTAACCGGGTCAGAATCCGGGAAGCCTGCACCTTCATCAAATTCAATATCAAAATATCTTAAAGAATTGATTACAAGGTCAACAGCACCTTCAACAGTTCTCTTGGCATCAGTATCTTCAATTCTTAAGTAGAATACACCGCCGTTCTTATGTGCAATTCTCTCATCAGCCAAAGCACTGTAGAGATTGCCAAGATGGATAAAGCCTGTAGGGCTTGGACCTAATCTTGTTACCTCTGCCTTGTTTGGAAGTTTTCTATATGGGTATTTCTCCTCATAATAATCAGGTGTCTTATCCACATCAGGGAATAAGAGCTCTGCTAATTTCTTACAATCCTGTTCGTTCATTATTAATCTCCTTATATTGCTAAATAAATCTCATAATATTTTACACATTTTGCAGACGCATTTCAACCTTGAATATTAATCTGTGTTAATTCTGGGCTTTTTATTGTATTTAAAATGCATATATGCCTGTCTATAGCTCACAAGCTCCGATTTCCTCGCTTAGTATGAGTAAATACCGCTATCTACATAGTTTATTACGGTGTGCGAAGTCAAACGCGCTTCGCTTGAACGAGACTTCACACACCGAACTTTTGTATATAGCGGTATTAACTCATACACAGCTCATCAATAGTCGCTTGTGAGCTATAGACAGGCATATATGCATATAACTATATTGAAAAAGCCCAAGATTAACATATATTAAGTATATTGCGGAATGCGTATGCTACGCCGTCTTTATCGTGGTGCAGCGTTACGTGGTCGGCTATTTGTTTCAGGTGTGGGGCGGCGTTTTCCATTGCTATTCCTACGCCGGCGTATTCTATCATGTCTGTGTCGTTGTCTGCGTCGCCGAAGGCTGCTACATTTTCACGGGACAGACCGAGGTATTCTGTTAAGAACTTAACGCCTGATTTCTTGCCTGCATCTTTATATGATATCTCAAGAAGCTGGCTTATTGAACTTGTCATGTAGACTTCGTCTGTGGCTTTTCTTATTCTGTCCATTATGTTTTTCTTTAATTCATCGTCGCCGACTACTATATCTAAACTGTCCAGTTCATGACAGTGTTCAAGTATAAAGCCTTTAATATCATCTTTAAGAAGTCTTGTTTTCTTAACATAGGCAAGGGAATGTTCGGTTGCACCGTATTTTTCAGGGTGCCTGATATACTCTGTTGAAGCGAAGGCCTGTCCTTTTATAAATGCTTCATATGTCACAATATCATTCTCTGTGAGTTTAAGTATTGTCTTTACTGATTCCGGTGTAAGAACATAGGATTTAAGGCACTCTTTGCCTGCAATACGGTATATGGCAGCACCATTGCTTGTTATTGCATATTCAATTCCGGGAACTGATATGACATCCTCAGGCAGTGTGTCAAATGCACGTCCGCTTGCGATACATACATGTACTCCGTTGCTTATGGCATCAATTAATGCCTGTCTGTTTACTTCTGACAGATGGCTTTCTGAATTAAGAGTTGTCCTGTCTAAATCAAGAGCCACAAGTTTAATATCTGTATTCATAATAATCACCTTGTTTCCGTACTTTTCATTGTAATAGCCATTATAAATAAATAAGGCTGTCCCTTTAAGGACAACCTTATATGTATAGTGATGATATGTCAATATTTTAAGCAGATTTTTTATCATCTTTCGATGGCTTAATCTGCCCCTGAACGATTTCGATAATTTCATCAGATAAGAAATTAAGCTCGTCTGCGTCGTGGCAGGCAATTATAATTAAAGCACCTCTTTCCCTGTGCCTGATGAGTATGTCACGAATCTGCTCTGTACCTGTATCATCAAGTGCATTGATTGGTTCATCAAGGATAATGATATCGGGATTCTCCATGATGGCAGCAGCAATTCCAAGTCTCTGTTTCATACCAAGTGAGAACTTATGGAAAGTTCTTTTATCATCAGGATCAAGACCAATCTCGGTAAGAGTCTCGCGTATGCGGTTATCATCAATACGTCTGCGGATAGATGCAAGTGTTTTGAGATTTTCAAATGCAGTGTAATTATTAATAAAAGATGGATTTTCAATTAATAATCCGATACTTGGCGGAAACATAATATCTTTTCCGATAATCTGTCCATTAATATCAACAGTACCCTTAACCTTGATAAGACCTGAAATAGCCCTCATAAGCATAGTTTTACCACAGCCGTTCTTTCCCTTGAAACCATATATTTTGCCTGATTCCATGCGCAGATTGATATCTTTAAGGATATCATTGCTCTTAATTTTCTTTGAAACATTTGTAAGCTGAATATACATATTAATCCCCCTTAGATAAAGTCTTTTTTCTTTGAATAAATAATACCGGCTGCAACCAGTAATATATTGATCGCCAGCATTAAGCACAGACCGTACGGCCATCTGTTGTATACATGAGGTATGCGGATAGTCATGAAATAATTATAGAAAAAGAACCATTTCATACTGCATATGCTCACAATAAAGAAGAACAGATTAACAACGAATCCGAATACCGCATTGCTGATATAAGCAAGCAGAAGGCTTATGCCCGTCATAGTTACGAGACACACAAAACACAGTATAATAACCAGAGGCATATTGAAATCAAGTTCAAGCTTAGTCTGTAAAAATATTCTTACTGCCTCAGTGCCTGTAATGTTAAGTGACATTGAAAATCTGCTGCCAGTCATAAGCAGACCAACAATTGTGTTAGCAGCAAATATACCTGCCATATATATAATTACAGCCAGTAACATAGTGATATATTTGCTGAGCCACCAGCCGGAAGCTGAACCTGAGATAACAAGAATATTCTTTCCGACAGCTTTCTGGTCAGTCGTTATGTAATAAGTTATTATAAATGTGATATACAGCACTATAAGAATCTCAAACAGCGGAATGTCAATCTGCATGCCGGGAGAGAATTCTTTTGCACCTCTGAATACATACAGCAGGGAATCTCCAAGAGAAATACTGCTGATTCTGGAATTCTTAATACATCTGTATACATTTGAAAAATACGATACAGCCTGAAATACGCAATATATATAGAAAACCATATAGAATTTCCAGCACATCGACCAGAAGCGTCTGATATCAGCCTTTAAAATACATAAGAAAGTATTCATTAATTCTTAAGCATGTCCTTTCTATAGAATTTAATTACAGCCCAGCTTATCAGAATCATATCAATCCATATAATAAACGGAGTTATAACATCATCAGCATAATAGATACCGGATATGTACACATCTGACTGGTTAAGACACATCTTTCTATAGAAGTTCTCAAAAGGCAGAACAGATACATAAGTAGTAAATATACATGCGTAAGTGATAATAAAATCAGCAACCGGATTTCTTATAATCCAGTGCAGCGCACAGATTGTAAGAATTGTTATCTGAACACGCAGAATATCAAGCAGGAAGCAGATAAGAATTATTACAAATGTGTTCTCAGTCGTAATATTTCCATTAGGTATAAAATTTCTTGCAACACTGCCCTCTTCCAGCCAGTTACAGTTAATAACTGAAGGATAAGATAATGCACAGCCTGTCAGTACCACTGAATTAATCAGAGGAAATACAATACTTATCCATGCACATTTTTTTACACAGTTAAGCCACAGCTTCGACATTGAAGAATACAGCACAACCCTGAAATCAGACATTTCATATCTGATAATGGATATAATCATGAAAGCTGCAACAACAAGTTCGAGATTGCATAGAAAAATGTTGTTTGGAAAATCATAAAAAAACAAAAAGAAATCCGAAACACAAGGTACTGCGTTATCAAAATATCTGCTTGTGTATGGCAGAGTCCTGATTAATATTGCAATTACAATTGTATATATAATTAATATTTTAATATAATGTTTATGTCGTTCTTTAATCATAGGCAAGCCTCTTATCAATGACGGTCAAATACAATGCGCAGCCTTTTTGGATAGAAAGAATATACAAGACTGATATCAGAAGAATCTATTTTGTCAAGTTTACTTTCTTTAACCATGGAACTTCCTAATGTGCATTGCAGGCGCACTTCTTTCTTTTCACCGGGAACAACTACAATACGTGAATCTTTTGATGAATACATAGTTACTCCGTTGTGTGCATTAAGCTCGTCAGACAAGAAAACGAATATTGATGGTGAGAAATTAACAACCTTATCGGATACATTTTCTAACTCTATAGTCATAACCACAATACGGCTCTTACGGGCAGTTTCCTCACGCATATTAAGCTGCTGACCTGATTTCTCGCGGTATTCGTCGATTGTATATACATTATAATCAACAGGAGTAATCTTTAAACCGTCAATAATAGGAGGATTATCAGATGTGTAAGTTACATCTTTGGCATTAGGAAAAATCATATTGATTCTCACGGTGAATCCTATAAATATTGCAATAAGCAGAGTTATTGCTCCAATAATTATTATTCTATAACGCTTCATTATTCTTTCCTTTCATAAAAAATATAATTCCACATATAACACAGATGATAATTGGTTCACATATGTAGGCAAATAACATTCCGTCCTGTAGCTTGGTTGCAGGTGAAAGCAGAGCCATAGGATTGAATGAATAAATATTCATTACGCTTTTACATAAAGTAGAGATAATACCAAGTCCGTAATAGGTAACGAATGGAGATATTATTACTAAAAATGTATTGTCGATAAAGAATGAAACCGCAAGTGAAACAAGTGCAAATGAACCGCCATATATAAAGAACTGTAATACATATATCAATACATAGATAAGCGGATGTTCACAGAAAAGATTTCCCATTATATACGCACCTGAATGAATAAATAAGCCGTTGCCGGATGGCTTCAATGCAGGAATAAACATCATAGTTGCGCACAGATTCAGTAAAAGAGGAAGCATAGTTACAAGTCCTCCTGAGATAAATGTTGCAATGAATCTGGCAGCATGAATCTTATTCTTTGACATTCTGCTGTAATATTGCAGAATGTACTGGTTCTTGTTATCTCTGCAGAAGAATCCACAATACGGAAGTGCTGCAAGCAGCATAAATATATACAGATAAGATGTAGATATAGGCTTAAGCCCCATAAACATTCCCATCCACGAATTAAATACAGAGAACGGATATGTTTCCACTCCCCCATTAAAGCCGTTAGTAATATTAAGATGCGGCTTCGCACACTCAATAAATCCCCCGACAGATAAGGCAAGTCCTATAAAAAGACTTACATAAAATAATTTGCTTTTAAATAATCGTTTAAGTTCTATTCTTAACAGAATTAAAATATCGCGCATAATCCTCCCCCATAAAAGTAAGTGTAGTGATGTTAGTTATAATTTATTCAACTTCTTCAATGTCGTTAAGTTCGACAAGATAACCACTGTAATGGTTTCCGCCAAGAAGTTTCTGAAACGAACCTTGAATATAATATTTATTTGTATCAGAATAGCGGTATGCTTCATATAAAAACCAGCTATCAAATTCATCGCCAGGGTTCAAAGTCAGGTGTTGCTCGTTGTTTTCAGCTAAAGACCTGTCTATAAAATTTATACCTCCTAATTCATATGTTGTCCCGTCAGGATATTCAGCTATAATTGTTGATGTAAATTGAAATTTTGAAGTTGTTTCTCCTAAATATTTAATATGAACCTTTATCCAGAAAAATCTATGTCCCTCATAAAATAGATTGCCGTTTTCATCATAAATTCCCCTATATAGATTAAGCTGATTCATTACAGGCTGGATATATTCTTCGTCAACTAATTCGGTGGCAAATGATTTAGATATAGTTGAATATACTTTTAATATCGTATAATCAAATGAGCCTGTATTATATGTTTCATTCATTTTTATGTATTTTATAGAATTTTTGTTTAATTTTACGATTGGTTCTTCTGTTATTTGGGGTTCATTCGCATCAACAGAAGGTTTCTCTTCATTGTAAGCAGTGCTTACTTCACCATTGGAATCTGTTTCATAATCGTAGTTATAAAGATAAGTTTTGGTTTCGGCTATGTCATTTGTGTTGTTATTGGTATTTGTTGCGCAGCCACATAAGGCAGTTAATAATAGTGGTATAATTATTATATATTTTTTTTTCAATTATTGACCTCCATAGGTTAACTTTTTTACAATTAGAAGACTACGTTGTGCATAGACACATCGTAGCTTTAATAATAAATCATATATAAATACTAATTTATATGTGATTTGTTTTAAATGTCTGGATTCCAATAGCCTCCAAACCATGCACCATGATAATCATCAACTGAATATCCCTCACATCTTACACAAGTCATATTGTAATGTTCTTCATATACCCAGTTAAGCATATTATGTGAGTCATTTACATCAAAATAATACTCGTATCCATGAGAGACATCTATTCTTGTTCCCGCTGAATTTAAAGCATAAACTTTTGCATAGTAATAAGAACCATCAATATCTTTGTCCGTGCAAGACATCCAAACAGATGATGACGTGTTTTTACTTTTTCTATCTGTGTAATATGTGTCTCCATCAAAATCAAAGGATGCTCCGTACCAAACATCATCTCCAGCTTTTGATATCACAGGTGCAGTATATACACCTATAACCAGCATCATAGCAGCAAATATTATTGTGTTATTAATTATTTTTTAAATTTCATATTAAATATCTCCTCTTAAAGTAGTAAGACTAATCAATTTCAGTCAAATCATTTAGTTCAATCAAGTAGCCATTATAACTATTATTGTCGTTATAATTTTGAAAATTACCTTTAACATAATAAGTGTTGTCACTAGAATAATTTGAAAGATTATAGAAAAACCACATGTCATATTCTTCATTAGGTTCAAGATAAATATTATCAAGTTTATGGATAGAAAAAGATTTATCAATAAACATTAAAAAACCTAAAAAAAGTATTTCGTTATTAGTGTCTTTGCTGAATATTGTAGAGTATATATCCATAGTCATGGCTTCTTTACCGGTATACTTCATATGTACTTTTACACAGAAAAAGCGAGAAGTATCGTCAATGAGTTTTCCAGTTTCTTTAGAAATATCGCGTTGTTTTGAAATTTCATCTGATAAAATATTGTGATAATTTTCATTAACTAATGTGTAAAAATAATTAGAATCCGAGGTGACATAGGCTTGTGTAATAGCACATTCACAACTTCCAAATGAATATTTTTCATTCATTTTTATGTATGTAACAGCATTTTTTTTGAAATTGACAGTTGCTCTTACAACATCTCTGGGTTCATTCAAATCAACAGATGGTTTTTCCTCATGATATGCTGTGCTTAATTCTCCATTAGGTTCTTTTTCATAATCATAACTATATAGATATGTTTTAGTTTCTAACATATTATTGGTATCATTAGAAGGCTGTGTTGTGCAGCCACACAACACAGTTAATAATAGTGAAAAGACAGTTATTTTTTTCAGTTTCAATTATTAAGCCTCCTAGATATCTGGATACCAGTAACCACCAAACCATGCACCATGATAATCGTCTACAGAATACGCCTCACATCTTACAGCAGCGCGTGTATAGCCTTCCTCGTTTACCCAGTTAAGCATATTATGAGTTTCGTTAACATCGAAATAATATTCATAGCCATGTGAGACATCATAATATTGTCCACTTTTATAAGCATATACTTTGCCGTAATAATATGAACCATCAATATCTTTATCGGTGCATAACATCTGAACTGAAGATGATGTGCTTTTGGATTGTGTATCTGTAAAAGTAGTTTCACCATCTACACTAAAAGCAACACCAAAGCTGTTGCCTGCTTTGGATATTAATGGTGTTGAATTAATACCAACAATTAGCAGCATTGCTGTGAATATGACAGCATTTTTAATGGCTTTTTTACATATCATATTTTGTCCTCCTGTTAAATTATTTTAAATAAGTACTTATCTCTTAAAAACAGAATAACAGCCCCGTACTTAAAGCACAAGACTGTTATTTTGCGGTTTGTCGTAAGATGCATGTTTAACGACGTAAGTTACATATTTTATTAGTATAGTTGCAAAAACATGGATTTATTCGACATCTTCGATGTCGTTAAGTTCGACAAGGTAACCAGTATAGCTGTCATCATCAATATAGTTTTGAAAAGAACCTCTTAAATAGTAGGTCTTATCATGACTATATCGGGAAGCTTCATAGAGAAACCATGCGTCAAATTCATCATCTGGGTTTAATGTTAAATGACATGTGGAATTTTCTGACAAAGCTCTGTCAATGAAACCAAGTAATCCAAGAGAATAATATGTACCGTCTGGATATTTACATATAATTGGTGATGTAAATTGAATTTTTGAAGTAGTTTTACCTGAATATTTTAAATGCATCTTAACAAGAAAGAATCTATGTCCTTCGTTGAATAGATTACCATTTTCATCATAATAGCCACGAAATTTATTTAGATAGTCAAGTAATAGCTGTGAATATTCTTCTCCAAATGTATCAGCGCAAAATTGCTTGGAAACAGTTGAATATGCTTTTAAGACAGTACATTCACATGCACCCGAATTATAAGTTTCATTCATTTTCACATATGTGACAGCACCTTTTTTGAAATTAACAGTAGGTTCAACTTCTTCGTGTGATTCATTCAAATCAACAGAGGGTTTTTCTTCATGGTAATCTGTATGTACTTCACCATTGGAATCTGTTTCATAATCGTAGTTGTATAGAAAGGTTTTAGTTTCTGTTATGTCATCTGTTTTATTTGATGTAGATGATGAACAGCCACTTAAAGTGAATAACATTATAAAAATAATTATTATTTTCTTTTTCAATAATTTTTTTCCTCCCAATAAAATTATTGTTTATATTTACAAATTCGGTAAGCTTTATAAGATATTTATTATTAGGAAGCTGCGTTGTGCAGTCGCACAACGCAGCTAGTATAAAATAGAGAATATATAAGCTTATATTTCAATATTTATAATTTTAAATATCTGGATTCCAGTAACCTCCAAACCATGCACCGTGATAATCGTCAACGGAATAGCCAGTACATTTAACAGTTGCTTTATTGTAATGTTCTTCATAAACCCAATTTAACATAGTATGAGTTTCATTAACATCAAAATAATATTCATATCCATGCGATACATCAACAGGATTATCAGATACATTAACAGCATTAACACGTGCATAATAATATGAACCATCAATATCCTTATCAGTACAAGACATCCACACAGATGATGATGTGTATTTAAATTGTGATGGTAAATATTTTTCATGACCATCAAAATCAAAGGATGCTCCGTACCAAACATCATCTCCAGCTTTTGATATCACAGGTGCAGTATATACACCTATAACCAGCATCATAGCAGCAAATATTATTGTGTTATTAATTATTTTTTAAATTTCATATTAAATATCTCCTCTTAAAGTAGTAAGACTAATCAATTTCAGTCAAATCATTTAGTTCAATCAAGTAGCCATTATAACTATCATAATCGTTATAATTGTAAAAATCACCTTGGATATAATAAGTATTATCACTGGAGTATGTTCCTAATACATGATAGAAAAACCATAAATCATACTCTTTACCAGGTTCAAGATATAAAGTATCTTTTTCTTTATTTGATAAAGCTTTATCTATAAAGAAAAGAAAACCTGAAGCATAAATCAAATTATCAGTTCTTTTTGAAAATCCAGTGGTATAAAAGCTCATATTAGTTGGTTGAGAACCAGTATATTTCAAATGGATTTTCACACAAAAAAAAGAATTTTTCTCATCAATTAATTTTCCTGTATCTTTTGAAATATAATTAGGCTTAGCAATTTCTTTTGCTAGAGCTTCATGATATTGCTCATCAACTAATGTATAGAAAAAATCAGAAGATATAGTTTTATAAGCTTTTGTTACGGTACATTCATAATTTCCCTTTGAAAATGTTTCATTCATTTTTATGTATGTAATAGCGTTTTTATTTTTGAAATTGACAGTTCCTTTTTCAACATTTCTGGATTCATTCAAATCAACGGATGGCTTTTCCTCATGATAAGCTGTGCTTAACTCTCCATTAGGTTCTGTTTCATAATCATAACTATATAGATATGTTTTAGTTTCTAACATGTTATTGGTATCATTAGAAGGCTGTGTTGTGCAACCACACAACACAGTTAATAATAGTAAAAAAAAAAGTTACTTTTTTCTGTTTCAATTATTATGCCTCCTAGATATCTGGATACCAGTAACCGCCAAACCATGCTCCATGGTAATCATCAACCGAATACGCTTCGCATCTTATAGTAGCATGTGTATAGCCTTCATCATTTACCCAGTTAAGCATGTTATGAGTTTCATTGACATCATAATAATATTCATAGCCATGTGATACATCAACCGGATCGCTATTGCCATCAATTGCGTATACTTTACCATAGTAATAAGAACCATCAATATCTTTATCAGTGCATGACATCTGAACTGAAGAAGAGGTATATTTATTTTGGCTACCTGTAAATTTAGTTTCACCATCCACACTAAATGCCACACCAAAGTCATTGCCAGCTTTAGACATTATAGGTGTTGAGTTAACCCCGACAATTAATAGCATTGCTGTAAATATAACAGCATTTTTAATAAAATGTTTGTGAACCATTTCTTATCCTCCTGCAAAATTATTTATAAGTACTTATCTCTTAAAAACAGAATAACAGCCCCGTACTCAAAGTACAAGACTGTTATTTTGAGGTTTGTCGTAAGATGCATGTTTAACGTCGTAAGTTACATATTTTATTAGTATAATTATAAAAACATGGATTTATTCGACATCTTCAATGTCGTTAAGTTTGACAAGATAACCACTATAGCTGTCGTCATCAATATAGTTTTGAAATGAACCTCTTAAATAGTAGGTCTTATCATGGCTATATCGATAAGCTTCATAAAGAAACCATGAATCGAATTCATCACCTGGATTTAAGGTTATGTGATGAGATTCATTTTCTAGCAAAGCTTTGTCAATGTAATCAATTCCTCCAAGGGAATAATATGTACCATCTGGATATTTACATATTATTGGGGAATCAAATTGAATTTTTGAAGTATTTTTACCTAAATATTTCAGATGCATCTTGATAAGAAAGAAACGATGTCCTTCGTTATATAGATTGCCATTTTCATCATAATAGCCTTGAAATTTATTTATCTTATCAAGTAATAATTGAGAATATTCTTCTCCGAATGTATCAGCAGCAAATTGTTTTGAAACTGTTGAATAAGCTTTTAAAACTGTACATTCAAGTGTTCCCGAGGTATAAGTCTCATTCATTTTAATAAAGGTAAGACCAGCTTTACTTCTGAAATTGACAATAGGTTCAACTTCTCTATGAGATTCATTCAAATCAACAGATGGTTTTTCTTCATGATAAGCAGTACTTACTTCACCATTGGTTTCTGTTTAGTAATCGTAACTGTAAAGATAAGTTTTAGTTTCTGTTATATCATCTGTTTTATTTACTTGTGGTGATGAACAACCACATAAAGTTGTTATTAATATAAAACTAATAACTACTATTTTCTTTTTCAATAATCTTTCCCTCCCATAAAATTATTGTATATGTTTTCAAGTCTATTATGTTTTATAAAATATTCATTATTATTAGAAAGCTGCGTTGTGCAGTTGCACAACGCAGTTATTACAAGGAATATTTAAATTTCATATTAAATATCTCCTCTTAAAGTAGTAAGACTAATCAATTTCAGTCAAATCATTTAGTTCAATTAGATAACCAGTGTAACTTTTATGATCATTATAATTTTGAAAATCGCCCTGAATATAATAAGTATTTTCACTGGAATATGTTCCTAATACATGATAGAAAAACCATAAATCATACTCTTTTCCAGGTTCGAGATATAAAACATCTTTTTCCTCATTTGCTAAAGCTTTATCTATAAAAATAAGTAAACCCGGATCATACATTAAATTATCAGTCTGTTTTGAGTAGCCAGTCGTATAAAAGGTCATATTAGTTGGTTGAGAACCAGTATATTTCAAATGAATTTTTACACAGAAAAAAGAATTTTTCTCATTAATTAATTTTCCTGTATCTTTTGAAATATATCGTCTTTTGAATATTTCTTTTTCTAGAGCTTCGTAATATTGTTCATCAACTAATGTATAGAAAAAATCAGAAGATATTGTTTTATAAGCTTCTGTTACGGTACATTCATAATTTCCTTTTGAAAATGTTTCATTCATTTTTATGTATGTAATAGCGTTTTTATTTTTGAAATTGACAGTTCCTTTTTCAACATTTCTGGATTCATTCAAATCAACGGATGGCTTTTCCTCATGATAAGCTGTGCTTAACTCTCCATTAGGTTCTGTTTCATAATCATAGCTGTATAGATATGTTTTGGTTTCTAACATGTTATTGGTATCAATAGAAGGCTGTGCTGTGCAGCCGCACAACACAGTTAATAATAGTGAAAAGACAGTTGTTTTTTTCAGTTTCAATTATTAAGCCTCCTAGATATCTGGATACCAGTAACCACCAAACCATGCACCATGATAATCATCTACAGAATACGCTTCACATCTTACAGCAGCGCGTGTATAGCCTTCCTCATTTACCCAGTTAAGCATGTTATGAGTTTCGTTGACATCAAAGTAATATTCATATCCATGTGAGACATCAACCGGATCGTCATTGTCATCAATTGCGTATACTTTACCATAGTAGTATGAACCGTCTATGTCCTTATCAGTGCATAACATCTGAACAGATGAAGAAGTCCATTTTTCTTGTGTACCTGTAAATGTAGTTTCACCATCTACACTAAAAGCAACACCAAAGCTGTTGCCTGCTTTGGATATTAATGGGGTTGAATTAATACTAACAATTAGTAGCATTGCTGTGAATATGACAGCATTTTTAATGGCTTTTTTACATGTCATATTTTGTCCTCCTGTTAAATTATTTTGAATAAGTACTTATCTCTTAAAAACAGAATAACAGCCCAGTACTTAAAGCACAAGACTGTTATTTTGCGGTTTGTCGTAAGATGCATGTTTAACGACGTAAGTTACATATTTTATTAGTATAGTTGCGGAAATATATCTTCTTAAAGTTGTAAGACTAATCTATTTCAGTCAATTCATTTAGTTCAATTAAATAACCATTGTAACTATCATTATCATTGTAATTCTGGAAATTTCCTTTTACATAATAAGTGTTTTCTCTTGAAAAAAGAGAAAGATCATAAAAGAACCACATTTCATATTCTTCATTAGGCTCTAGATAAATATTATCGCTTTTATTTATATTAAATGATTTGTCTATAAACATTAAATGACCAGACGAAAATATTTGATTATCAGGATGTTTGCTAAATAATACAGAATAAATATCCATATTAACAGGTTTTTGTCCAGAATATTTCATATGAACTTTAACACAAACAAAACGAGAAGTATCACGAATATGTTTTCCTGTTTCTTTTGAAATATATCGTCTTTTAGAAATTTCAGTTGATAATATTGTATGATATTTTTCATTAACTAAGGTATAAAAGTAATTTGAATTTGAAGTTACAATTGCATCTGTAATTGAACATTCACAATTCCCAAATGAATATTTTTCATTCATTTTTATGTAGGTAATAGAGTTTTTATTTCTGAAATTAACAGTTGCTTTTACAACATCTCTGGATTCATTCTGATTAACGGATGGCTTCTCTTCGTGATAAGCTGTACTTAATTCACCATCAGGCTCAGTTTCATAATCATAACTATATAAGTAAGTTTTTGTTTCTAACATATCATCAGTATTATTGGAAGTCTGTGTTGTGCAGCCGCACAACACAGTTAATAACACTAAAAAGATAATTGTTTTTTTTGCTTTCAATTATCAAGCCTCCTAGATATCTGGATACCAGTAACCGCCAAACCAAGCACCATGATAATCATCAACGGAATATCCTTCACATTGTATGACAGCTTGTGTATAGCCTTCTTCATTTACCCAGTTAAGCATGTTATGAGTTTCATTGACATCAAAGTAATATTCATATCCATGTGATACATCATAATATTCATTATTTTCTTCTGCATATACTTTGCCATAATAATATGAACCGTCTATATCTTTATCAGTGCATGACATCTGAACGGACGAAGATGTATATTTATCTTGACTGCCTGTAAATCTTGTTTCACCATCCACACTAAATGCCACACCAAAGTCATTGCCAGCTTTAGACATTATAGGTGTTGAGTTAACCCCGACAATTAATAGCATTGCTGTAAATATAACAGCATTTTTAATAAAATGTTTGTGAACCATTTCTTATTCTCCTGTTAAATTATTTTGAATAAGTACTTATCTCTTTAAAACAGAATAACAGCCCCGTACTTAAAGTACAAGACTGTTATTCTGCGGTTTGTCGTAAGATGCATGTTTAACGACGTAAGTTACATATTTTATTAGTATAGCTGTGGAAACAAGCAGAAAAATGCATTTTACCATCGTATTTCACAGTGAAATTCATTCTCTGTTTCGTAATAATCACATGTTCCATAATTCCTTTTAGCAAGTGATTTTACAATGTTAGTTCCGAGACCATGGGAGTTCTTATCCTCTTTGGTTGTAGCAAGACCAGAGTTCCTGTCGAGAACTGTTTCATTAATGTAATTGCTTACATGGAATACCATTTCTTCATCGTCCCAGTATGCCTGAATATGAAGCTGGCGCAGAGACTCTTCCTCGTGAAGCTCTGCTTCTATTGCGTTATCTATCACATTTCCAATAATAGAACACAGGTCATTGCCGGTCATAGGTTTGATGTCTTTAGTAATATCAATTGCTGTTATTATATTTTCGCTTTTGGCATATGCAATTTTGCTGTTAATTAATGTATTGATGACCGGATTATTGGTGTTAATATAATCAATTGTTTTTTCAAGACCGATACCGTACTGTTTTAAAAAATCTGATGCTTCATTAAATTGTCCGTTATTAATAAGCCCGCTTAACACCTGAAGCTGATTGTTCATGTCATGTTTTATTGAGCGTATCTGACGGTCAAGCATGCTTACATTTTTGATGTAATCTTCTCCCGATGTTAATTGCTCCTGAAGTTTATCCGCATATTTTTTATTGCTGTTTGCCATATATAGTGACAAAGCCAGTTCGTATATAAGAAATATCAGTATGCACAATAAAAGAAGAATCAGCAGACTGCCCGATGTAAGCTGCATTTTCATAGTCACTGTAAATACGGCACATACGGTAATCAAAGTCAATGCAAGAATTATGATATCACGAATATTAAACATGCCGTTTCTTATTGACGCGAATGATTTAAGGACAATAATTAACAGAACATATATTATAAGTGAGAATATGACATATGGCATTACTGGATATGAATATATCGAAAGCATTTTCTGTGCCTGATATGTAAGCAGCGGTACTGCAATCGTTACAATAAGCTGGATTATATATGGATATACTCTCTTCTTTTTGCCGATTATATTAAGCGAATTATTGTAAAATATTATTGCAACAGCCAGTAAAAGAATGTATTGCGAATAATTAAATGAAATGTATGGAAACATAGTATGTTATCTTACATTGTACGGCGGTATTGTACAAAGCCTTTCTTAAATGTATCTTTATAGGAGCGTCCGACTTTTATCCTGAAGCCGTCTTTCATAATAACTTCTGAACTGACAGCATCGAATCTTCTTACATGCATGTAGTTAATCAGGCAGCTTTTATGTACTCTTATGAAATTATATCCGGCGAGTTCATTTTCAAGGTCCGAAAGCTTTTTCCTAAGTTGATAATTTCCAGAGGTTGTATATATATTGAGCATATGATCCTGACTGACCGCGTACTTGATACTTACAGAGTCAATGCTTGTGATTGAACCGTTTTTTTCAAGATGAACCGAAGTGGTGAGCAGGTCTGTATGTGTAAGTTTGTTTACAAGCTTCTTCACACCGTTTTCATAATATTTCTTTCTGATAAAGTAGAATGGTGTATATTCAAATGTATCAAATACAAGTTCTTCATGTGAAGTTACGAAAACTATTCTTGTATCTGATGAAATGGAACATATAGATTGTGCTGTGTCAAATCCGTTAAGCGGAGTCATGTCTATATCAAGCAAGGCGAGATTATAATGCTTTTCTTTTGCAGCCTCAATTAATACATCCCCTGATGAATAGTAATCAATTGTGGCTTCAAGATTATGCGCATGAAGTTCATTATTAAATGCCTCCATTATCTTGCTGGCAATTTTTTCGTCATCGTCACATAATGCTACTTTGTACTCCATATATACCCCCTGATGTATGTGCTAAATGTACTAATAGAATACATTTTCAAAATGTGTTTTTCAAGTAAATCTACATATATAAGTTAATATATTTTTCACTAGATAATTCGTTATATTCGTGTTACAATTATAATAATTTATCAGGATGGAGACGTGAACTATGATTATATCAGAGAATCATTTTGGAAAAGAGAATTGTGTTGCATATTGTGATGTTTTAATTAGAAGAAATTATGAAGTTATTAATGCGGATGAACATTTCTATCATTTTGTAGAAAAACTTGTGGGTATTAATTTTCTTGATATTGTTCATCAGGATAATCTTAAGGATTTTAAGATGGCTTTTGAGACGATTAAACCAGGTGAGAATTGTAGAATGCTGATTCTGTTAAGAAATGGAATTGGTGAATATTACTGGACAGATATGGTGATTTCTAATAATGGGAAGATTCTGTCAGGTGAGAATGTAATTGAAGTCAGATGTTATTTTCTTTCAGCAGTTGAGAGCAGGTATCTTTTGGCTTTGGACAATGTCAATAAGTACAGGACAATACTTTCTACATACAGAAATTATTTGTTTGATTATAATTCTTACACGGATATGTTTACAATATATCTGTATCGTGGTAATCAGTGCAATGCACCTATTAAGGGAACTTTGGAACAGTTCAGGGAAAGAATGTTAAGAATATTGCGGTCTGATTCAGAGCGTAAGGAGTTTGCTACATTTTATAATTATTTAAAGAATGGTTCTAACATGTTCAGCTGTATGGTTTACCTGCCGCTTGACGAGCATAACGATGAACTGTACAAGTTCAAAGTGAATGGCGACAGCCTGTTTTCAATAAATAAAACGTCTGTTGTTGCAGGTTATCTTGAGACTGTTGATGGATGTGTTTCGGATGTTATTCCTTATTATGCAACAAGTGAAGCTGTTGATTCTGCCACTGGACTTCTTAATAAACGTGCATGCATGGAATATACTAAATCGGTAATTGCATCCAAAGATGATAAGATTCATTATATGATTATGTTTGATGTTGATAATTTCAAGAGCATTAATGATACATATGGTCATCTTTTTGGTGATGAAGTATTAAGTAAGATAGCAGGCATTATTAATGCTAACCTTAACGGACGAGGAATTGCTGGAAGATTTGGTGGAGATGAATTCTATATATTCACTAATAATATTAAAGACGAAGAGGCTTTGAGGATTCTTCTCACAACTATGCGTAAGGAATTACAATATGCATTTGACAGCAGAATTGAAGATTTTGGAGTTACTCTTTCTGTTGGTGTAAGTCTGTTTCCTAAAGATGGAACGGATTACGAGGAACTTTTCAGAAAAGCTGATAAATGCCTGTACCTTGCAAAAGAAAAAGGACGAAACAGATTTATTATATATAATGAAAGCAAACATGGTTCACTTGAGAATAATAGCAGGCATATTCATAAAATTTTGATTTGTCGACTTGGTGGACGAAATCACAATACTCCTTTTGTAACTCCAATGGCGGACATATAAACTTCACAGCTTTTACTTCGCTCATAGATGGCATATTGGGAATTCCACTTCCTCTGCTAAAGCCAAAAAGTATATTTTGAATTTCTTCTCCTCTAAATTGCTGGATAAAAAAAGTATTCATCATAATATGAGGATTAAGTGATAACTTTAACAATGCTTGATTTATAATGCCTTCTTTAGCTCCTTCAGGCACCTCTGCTATACGCCCCAATGTTACGCCTGAACAACTAATAATCAAATCGCCCGGAATAACCTTAAACCCAATCATATCCTCATATTTTTCTTGATTGATATAATATTTTGCATATTCAAAATCATTATGAATTGCGTGTCTCTGTTCATACACTAAATAACCATCCTCGACAAAATCTTCCTTTTTAAGTGCACCACCAAAAGGTCCTCTCTTTATTGAATTCTTATCATCATTCACTATTTCTAGCAAAGTTTTCATATCAAATCTGCCATCGTGTATGCAACCAAACATCTCGACAAATCGGGCTTTGATGAGGTTGTCTAATAACTCTAGTTCTCTTGTTCTCAATCGAATTATCATCTCACATTTTCCAAGTATATCCACAATTCGTTTCTGATTTTGTATCAAATCAAGATTAAATTTCTCATTTTTATAATCCTTAAAATAAATATGCGGAATAGTTGTACCCGTATAATATTTTTCCAAATGCATATAACTAACGACATAATATAGATATTCTGGCAAAATATTTCCCTTTGGTAATAAATATTGCATTGTTCCAATAACTGACGATTTTGCCGGATGTATAGTTGTTCTTCCAATACCAGCACCATCTTTAACAACAGCTACATATGGTCTCTCTTGATGATAAAACCCTACATTTCCTATGTATCCTGCTGCTCCATAAATAGGATAATCTCCATCCATTCCATCAACATCTGACAATTTTAAATTTGATGAATCTTTCTCACAAACATCTTCAAGTTTTACTTTCATCTACCTCATCCCTACAAATCCGAATTGACTTAACATCAAGACATGTATTTCTGATGAGATGTTTTTACATTTGTCTGATTTACCATTGCATATTGCATTGTTGTATCAATCTGTGAATGTCCCAATATTTTCTGTACCTGCTCGATTGGCATTCCTTTGTCAATGGCTCTTGTTGCCATTGACCGCCTGAATTTGTGGGGATGTATTCTTTCCAACTCCAATTTTCGTCCAAGCCTTCGAAGTCGCAATTCTACTCCGCTTATCTTCAATCTATCATGCGGTGCATCCAATGTAACAAATAAGGCTTTATTGTTATCATGTCGTTCTGCTATGTATTCTTTCAAATGTACCTTTGCCTTTGCGTCAAAATACACCCGCCTTTCTTTATCGCCCTTACCATACACAACACATTCGCGACCTTCTAAATCAATATCATCTATATTCAAATTAACAAGTTCGCCTACTCTTATGCCCGTAGAATACAATAAATCTATAATAGCCAGATCTCTTTTTTCTTTACAGTTATCTCTCAATTTCTCTATTCCCTCATCAGATATCGTATTCTTAACAACTGTTTTCGTTTTGATTTTATGAATCCTTTTCATTGGACTTTTCAAAATATAATCTTCTTCCTCAAGCCATGAAAAGAAACTCGATATATTTCTTCTTACATTATCCACGGTAACATTAGAACAGTTATTGCGTTTCTGATAATTAGCCAGATAATCCCTCATTTCCTCTGTTGTTATCTTTCTTACATTAGTATTTGTCTGCGATAACAAATGTTCCACCGTAGTCTGATAATAACTTATTGTTCGCTCTGAACATCCCTCTATCTGCTTTGCTGCAAGAAACATTTTTAAAAATTCATCATTAGAAATGTTTGTTTTCTCAACTTCATTTTCTGCAAAATTTTTAATAATTACTTCCTGCAATTTCTTCATCTGAGGTATCGTTAAATATTCAGACATTTCATTTAATACTAATACAATTTTCTCTTCCATGTTGGCATCTCCTTAATACTTACCAACATCTCCCCCGCAATTATATGTTTTTTCTACTTTTCTTCAGCCTTAGTTACTTCTTCAATCATTCCAGTAACAACAGAATTCAAACTTGCTGCATTCTGATTAGTAATCACTGGATTGCCCGTCTCTTTTTCTATTCTCATTCTTGCTTCACCGGCTATTTGCCCACCAGTTTTGGCAACATTCCTATTTGCTTCCAATCCGTATGGATTCTGTACCTTTGTAAGTTCCGTTGTCGTTGCTTCCGCTAACATATTAAGTGCAAGTTCCAGTGTACTCATATTGTCGCGAAGGTTCTCTTTCTTTAATCCTTTATAATTCTTATATTGGCGAGTACTCATTCCTGACCACGCTTTGGTCACTTCATCTGTAAGAATTGCATATTCCTTTCCCTTCTGAACTCCATGAGAGTGCCACTCATCTGTCAGTTCTTTTCTGGCACGAATTGTCTGTAATCTCTGATTAATCCAATCCGCTGGATAGCCCTTCTTTGCATATGTTTCCAAAGCTCTATCAATTGTTAATTCTGGATCAATTATTTCTTCAATCCTGTCTCTTCCAACCTGTGCTAACCACAATTTGAAAGGTTCTGCTTTCTTTGACGGAATAGATTGAATTATTCGCAATAATTGTTCTGTGCTTGCAACATCTGTCAGCCTTCTCTTTCCATCAGCTGCTTTCATTTTCAAAGCGTGACAATTTGTCACGGTTTCATTTCCTTCTTTAATCAACCTTTGTTTTAATTTTCTCCAATATGCATTCGCATCCTTACTTTCAGTTAATACCGCAATTACATCAATTATGGAAAAGTACCACTCTTCTAATTCTTCATTCCATGCAGTCCTAATAGGCTGATTTTCAAATAATTGTATTTTGTTATCTTCTCCCAATACTCTTCTTCCTTTCTTTTATCCAAAATATTTCTGCATTAATGAATCAAATAATAATTTTGTTTCATCTAATGCTTTTTGTACGGCAACTTCTTGATTTGTCTGATCATTCAGAATATATGTCAGGCGTGGTATCTGACATAATTCTTGAACTTGTATCCAGAGGAAAAGATGCAATTGATGATGTTGCCAATAATATTTTAGAGCAGTTTGAGATTGATGGACTGAGAATATATAATGATAATTCCGAGCTTATATATTCTTGTGGTGAATATAAGAGAATGCCGGATATGACGAATATTCTTAATGATAAGGCATTTTTATCTAGATATAATAAGAATAATTCTATGTCAATCGGTATTGTTTCATCTGTGGAGGCATGGCATAAGGAATTATATAATGAGTTATCAGACAGTAATATAATGGCATTCATCAGTGCATGGTTTGAATTTAAATATAGAAGATATTATTTCTTCTACGATGTGTTTAATCATAAAAGCCGCTGGAATGATTCTGATAGGAACTTTGTTCTTATTATAAGTAAAATCATTGCCAGCGTGCTATAATATTAGATATAATTATACTGTTATTATGTTTGGCAGCTTTGCGAAGCTGCCAATTTTTTTGTCTGTAAGTATTGTTGCTTCTCCTATATTACCAAATGTTACGGCGCTTGTCTCCCCGAACTTTGAGCTGTCAGCAAGAATATACTTGAAGTGACAGTGGTTGAATGCAGTTTCCTTAACGAGTGCTTCATTAATATCAGGTGTAGTAAAACCTGATTTTTCGGTAATACCATTAGTTCCAAAAAATCCTTTGTTAAAATTCATTCTGTCGATTGTAATAATTGCCTGATTTCCTACAACAGCTTCTGTTAATCCTTTAAGTTCACCTCCAATTAGTATTACCTTAAAGCCTGCAATTGCAAGTTTTCTTGCATGTGTTACTGCGTTGGTAACATATGTTGCATTCTTTTCTTCAAGATAATCAATCAGATATTCAGTAGTAGTTCCGGCATCAATATATATGAAATCATTAGGTACTACAAGTCTTGCAGCATACATTGCAATTTTTTTCTTTTCTTCTGTGTTTACATCAGCTTTTTGTGAAACGGATAATTCGGTAGTAGATACACCATTGATCTTTTCAACAGCTCCTCCAAATACCTTGGTAAGCCGGCCCTGTTCATCAAGTGTATTAAGATCACGTCTTATTGTTGATTCAGAAGTATTAAGAATGTCTTTAAGTTCAGTTACGGTAATGCTTCCTTTTTCAGATAGCAGATTAAGAATTATTTCATGTCTTTGTTCTGTAAGCATATTGTTATAACTCCTTTTCCATAAAATTTTTTACATCAGTAATGTTTTTATAATGTGCCAGCGACCACATGAGTTTCATTGTAAGGTTTTCAATTGTCATTGATTTTCCATTTATGACATTTTCCTTTGTAAGATTACGCCCGACTTCATATATCTCCCAATTAACACCTTCATAGAGACATTGAGTTGTAATAACAACACATATGCCATTAGTTGTAAGTCTGTGAATGTATTGTGTAATATTATCTGGCATTCCTCCAATACCAAAACCCTCAATAATTACGCCTCTGCACGATGAATTAAGATAATCAAAAATATTATAATTCATTCCAGGAAAAAGTCTGATAACTGCTATATCAGTACACATATCAGTTTTGATATGAAAGCCATTGTCTGATGTCATAATATTTTGAATTGTATTAATGTTATATTTAACGATATTGTTTCTGATTGCTGCAATATATGGAAAATTAATACTTTCAAATGCATCAAAACTTTTCGTCTTGATTTTCTTAGCACATGTTCCTTTTATAAGTTTTTCAGAAAATGCAAGAAATACTCCAGAAATGTCTTCACATGAATAAATAAATGCATTTGTTAAATTCATGACTGCATCAGTTTTTTCCACATCAATGGGTAACTGTGAACCGGTAAGAATGACAGGCTTTGAAAGATTTATAAGCTGATAAGATAAAGCAGCTGCAGTGTAAGCACATGTATCTGTTCCATGTGTTATAACAAATCCATCATAGTCATTGTAATTGTTCATAATGCATTCTGAAATGGAACTAATGTGAGATGTATCCATATTACTACTATCGATATTCATTAATGATATTCCGGTAACATGGCACTTTTGCCTGATTACCGGAATATAGTCAAGTAAAACATTAACATCAATTGATGGCGTAAGACCATTGCCATTATCTTTTGAAGCAATTGTGCCGCCAGTAGCTATCAGTAAAATATTCTTCATTTTACCTTCTTACCTTCTCCATTAAAATAATCTTTTAAAAGTTGTACAACGGTGTTTGAAAGCAGGAATACTGCTATTAGATTAGGAATCACCATAAGTCCGTTAAAAGTTTCAGCAATGCTCCACATCAGACCTAAATTCATTGTTGCACCAACTACAGCAACAAGTGAGTAAGCAGCCATGAATGGTTTAGTTGCTTTAGGACCCAAAAGAAATTCTATGCATCTTTGTCCATAGAGTCCCCATCCTATAACTGTTGAAAAGGCGAAACAGCACATTGCAACAGCTGTAAATATTGATACCCACCCTCCATATGTAGATGTAAAACCTGATATTGTAAGTTCTGCACCAGCAGCCTGACCATATCCTACCGGAACACCACTACATAATATAACAAGAGCAGTCAGTGTACATATTACAATTGTATCTACAAATACTTCAAATATTCCGAAAAAGCCCTGCTTTACGGGTTTACTTGTATCAGCACATGCATGTGCAATAGACCCGGTACCAAGACCGGCTTCATTAGAAAAGATGCCCCTTGATACTCCTTTTTTCATACTCATAAAGAAGCTTCCAACTGCACCACCAGTAACTGATGCAGGAGAAAATGCACCTTGAAATATTGATTTAAATACAGCAGGAACATTATTAATATTAACAAGTACAACTCCGATGGCAAGAATTATATATAACACAGCCATAAATGGTATGAGTTTTTCTGTAACTCTGCCAATTCTTTTTATTCCTCCAATCATTATAAGTGCAATAAGAATCATAATTATTATTCCAATTATAAGATTAATCATATGAGTTGAATCGGCAGATATAATGTTATAATTAATTAACGCTGAGTCTAGAGCGGCTGTTATTGTATTTACCTGTGTTGCATTACCTGTCCCAAATACGGTGAGAACACCGAGTGCTGAGAATAAATAAGCAAGCCAGTGCCAGTGCTTCTTAAGACCATTTTTAATATAGTACATCGGACCACCAACAAGCTCACCATTATTATTAGTTTCTCTGAAATGTACAGCAAGAACCACCTCGGAAAATTTAGTACACATTCCAAGTATTGCGGATATCCACATCCAGAATACAGCCCCTGGACCTCCAATTGCAATTGCTCCAGCAACTCCGGCTATATTACCGGTACCTACAGTTGCTGCTAAAGCTGTACAGACAGCCTGAAATGGCGTAAGGGCGCCGTCAGAAGCTTTACGCTTCTTAAGCATGCGCCCGATAGTTATTTTCATTGCATAAGGAAATTTCCTTATCTGGATAAATCTGGTTTTTACACTTAAGACAATTCCTACGCCGATAATACATATCATTGCAGGAAGTCCCCAGATAAAGTTATTGATTACGCTGTTTATTGATTCAATTGTTGAAAGCATTAATTAGTCCATCCTGTTATATAGTTGTCATATATGTTATTTTTTTCTTGACCCAAAGAATTTAGATAGCAGCCCTTTTTCTTTTGTATCAGAAGATTTATCAGATACCTCATCTATAGTAGTATCTGTTTCATCAGTATAATTAAATGTTAATCCTGTTAATTTACTGAATTCATAAAGGACAGAATCATATGCTGATTTGGCTGAATCATAATCAGCTTTATTATAATCACTTCTTGTTGCTTCATAATTTAATTTATAGAATACTTTAGAAAGCTGGTTACATATGCTGTTGCTTTGGGTATATGTATAATTGGCTTTTTCATATTCTGTTTTAGCGTTGTCATATGCAAGCTTTAATGATTCAGAAGTACGTCCTTTTTCATTAGAATTAGCCTGGGCTTTACCAAGTTTTTCTTCAGCTTCATGTAGTTTAAAGCGTATCTGATTGATGTTTTCTTTTGTCTGGTTGATTTTCTTGTGGATATTCATCTCATCTGCAAGAGCATCTTCCATTGCTTTTTTCTTAGCTTCTTCATCAGCAATACATTTGTCAAGTTCATCCTTAACCTGAGGCATATTTGCTGCAGCATTCTGTTGTGCAGCAATGACTTCATCATATTGTGCTTTAGCGTTCTCATATTCAAGCTTTGCATTATTAAGAACAGAAGCTGAATCCTCATCTAATGCTTCAAGTTTTTTTATATGATCTTTGGCATTGTCAATATCATTAAGAATTTTATCTACACTTTTTCTGGCATTTTCATATTCTATATTAATTGAAGAGGTTGTAGAAGTTACTCTGTTATATTCTTCTAATAATGCATCAGCTTTCTGTTTATACTGTTCATAGATTTCATATGCAGCAGCAACGGCTTTGGCTGTTTCGTCATATTCAGTTTTAGAGCGATTTACCATAGCACGCTGTGTATTAAAATTCATTTTTATTGATTCAGCATTCTTTACAGCTTTTTCGTATTCTGTCTTAAGACCAGGAACTACTGCTTTTCGTGTCTCTAAAGTCGCAGCTGCATTATCGGTGGTTGTTTTTGCTTTGTTATAGGCAATTTCTGCATTATTAATATCATCCTGAATAGATTTCAGGCTTAGCTGATAAAGATCTGTTCCATTTAAAAAATCCTTTTCAGTAAAGAATGGTTTCTTAATAATATGCGACATATCTGATATGTCGCATTCACATATATCAATTCTGTTATCAGAATTTTTTTTGCATTCACATGAATAATTAGTTTTATCAGAGATCCCATTTTTTGTGAAACTTACCGGTATATAGGCAAGTCCGGATAATCCCTTAAGATTAACAATCCATTCTCCAAATGATATGTCTTTGTAATCATGTACTGTCAGATTATAAAGAATCAGGTGCTTGCAATAATCCTGAATATCGGGATTATTAATTGTAAAATCAGTTATTAATGAAATGCTCTTTTCTTCAGCTCTAAGATTATCAAGCACAGCATCATAGTCATAATTGTGAGAATCTCTGCCAATATCTACCTGCGAGTTATATTTTTTTTCTTTAGCAGCTTCATCATTGACAGCATTGTCATATGCAGTATGTGCTTCTTCTAATAATTTTGCAGCATCTTCATATTCTTCTTTTGCATATTTCTCTGCGTTAACAGCTTCATCATACGCCGGCTTAAGGCGGTTTTGTGCCTCTATTGTACGGTCATATGCAACTTTTTTAATTGTTTCAATTGAATGAATCTGTTCATAGTCTTTTTTCTTATCAGCTTCTTCAGCCTCTGCTTTTTCAAGCATCGTCTTTCTGCCTGATATTAATGAAGAATTACGATTGTATTCTTCCTGTAAATCCTGAATAGAAGCTACAGCCTTATTATATTTATCTTCCAATTCTTTAAGCAGGGCTTTTGCTTCGTCTATCTTATCCTGTGATTTATCAGCCGCATCAATATACTCATCATATACGGCTTTTTTTGCATTGAGATTCTCTTCTACTTTGCTGATACTGTCTTTAAAAGTATCAGCTTTCTTTTTTATATTATAGAATCTGTCTCCCATTTCAATTGTCTTCTGTTTAGCCGCAGAATGAACTTCTGATGCTTTTTTAGAAGCTTCTTTAGCATTATTAATCTCATCATTAAGTGACAAAAGGGATGCCTCTGCTTTATTCAATTCAACTTTTATAAGATCAACCGAAAGTATATATTCATGAATACCAGAATTATCTGATGATACTGTGTTGATATTATCATCATAATCTTTCTTTGCTTCTTCAAGCTTAGCTTTACTATCGTTAATCTTCTGTTTAAGGACAGATAAATGTGCTTTTGCTTTAGCAACGTCCTGTTCAGCTTTTGTTATAACAGCGAAATTGTTCATAAAAACACCCTCTTTAACTATATTGTTATTTCATTATCATAATGAAGAAATACTTATTTAAGTGCATCAGCAAGCTGGTCTAATGCAGGAATATCAGTTTCTTTAAGAACTGATTTAATTGTGACAACAGGTTCAACAATTGTTATATTTTTCATTGTTTCAAGTATGTTTCGCATTGTTTTTGCAGCTGTAGGTGCCCATGAGCCATTCTCAATAAGTCCTACTGTTCTGTTCTGGAATGCTTTTGCCTGAAGGTGATGAAGGAAATCCTGCATAATTGGGAATACACCTGCATCATAACTTGCGGCAGCCAGAACCATTCTGTCATATCTGAATGCATCTTCTACTGCCTCAGCAATATCACATCTTGAAAGGTCAGTGATAACAACATTATCAACGCCTTTGTTGCGAAGCATTTCTGCAAATTGTTCGGCAGCATATGCAGTATTGCCATGAATTGAAGCATAGGCTATAAATACACCTTTGCTTTCTGGCTGATAACTGCTCCATGTGTTATATAAGTCAAGGTAATATCCGAGGTTATCTGATAATACAGGACCATGTAATGGACATATAGTCTTAATATCAAGTGCCGAAGCTTTTTTAAGTAAGGTCTGGACAGGAGCACCATATTTACCAACTATGTTAAAATAATATCTTCTTGCTTCACATGCCCAGTCCGCATTCTCAGTAAGCGACAGAGCCCCAAATTTTCCAAACCCATCAGCTGAGAACAGAACCTTCTCACTGCTTTCATAAGTTACCATAACCTCAGGCCAGTGAACCATTGGCGCCATGACAAAAGTAAGAGTGTGGGAACCAAGATTAAGAGTATCTCCTTCTTTAACAGTAAGAGAATTCTTAATGTTAATATTCTCAAAGAACTGGTTAATCATTACAAATGTCTTGGCATTACCTACTACAGTGATTTCAGGGAAAAGTTCAATAAGTCTGGCAAGGCTTCCAGCATGGTCAGGTTCCATATGCTGTATAATTACATAATCAGCATTCCTTCCATCCAGAGCATTAAGAAGATTGTTTTCCCAGTCTTTCATTCCACGCTTGTCGACAGTATCCATAATGGCTGTTTTGTCATCAAGAATTACATATGAGTTATATGAAACACCATCTGGAACAGCATACTGGCTTTCAAAAAGATCTAATGTTGTATCATCAACTCCGATGTATTTTATTTTATCTGATATATTCATAATTAGTACCTCACTTTCTGATTCTGAAATTATTAAATTGTATAAAATCAATTGTTATAAGTATAACATTTATCTGACAGAAGTTAAATGGTAATTGTTTATAAGAAATCATGATTTTATTATGCTTTTTTAATAAAATCAACTTGTTATTATTTTGTCATAGTGGTAAAATATAGTCAACTTTTAAAAGTGAACAATTTTATATTTATGGAGGCGTTTTTATGGCACAGAGATTTATTTTGAACGGAACTTCTTATCATGGAGCAGGTGCAATTCAGGAGATTGCAACAGAAGTTAAGTCAAGAGGGTTTAAGAAAGCATTTGTATGTTCTGATCCTGATCTTGTTAAGTTTGGTGTGACAGCGAAGGTTCTTAAGGTTCTTGATGATAATGGTTTTTCTTATGAATTATATTCTAACATCAAGCCTAATCCAACAATTGAGAATGTACAGACAGGTGTAGAAGCATTCAAGAATGCGGGAACAGATTACTTAATCGCTATTGGTGGTGGTTCTTCTATGGATACAGCCAAGGCAATCGGTATTATAATCAACAATCCTGAGTTTGCTGATGTAAGAAGTCTTGAGGGTGTTGCTGATACAAAGAATCCGGCAGTTCCTATTATTGCAGTTCCTACTACAGCTGGTACAGCCGCAGAAGTTACCATTAATTATGTTATTACTGATGCAGAGAAGAATCGTAAGATGGTATGTGTAGATCCTCATGATATTCCTGTTGTTGCTGTTGTAGATCCTGATATGATGTCAAGCATGCCTAAGGGTCTTACTGCTGCTACCGGTATGGATGCTCTTACACATGCTATTGAGGGTTATATTACTGCTGGTGCATGGGAATTGTCTGATATGTTCCATCTAAAGGCAATTGAGATTATTGCCAAGAGTTTAAGAGGTGCAGTTGATAATACTCCTGAAGGAAGAGAAGGAATGGCTTTAGGTCAGTACATAGCTGGTATGGGATTTTCTAATGTAGGTCTTGGTATTGTTCATTCTATGGCTCATCCACTTGGAGCACTTTATGATACACCACATGGTGTAGCTAATGCTATTATTCTTCCAACAGGCATGGAGTATAATGCACCTGCTACTGGTGAAAAATATCGTGATATTGCCAAGGCAATGGGTGTTGAAGGCACAGAAAAGATGACTCAGGATGAATACAGAAAAGCTGCTATTGATGCTGTTAAGAAGCTTGCTGCTGATGTTGGAATTCCTGCTGATCTTAAGGATATTGTTAAGCCAGAGGATATTCCATTCCTTGCACAGTCAGCATATGATGATGCATGCCGTCCAGGTAATCCAAGAGAAACAAGCGTAGAAGAGATTACAAAGCTTTATGAGAGTCTTATCTAAGTAGTATATGTATATGTAAATAATAAACCGCGGTATAGTAAATTGCTATATCGCGGTTTATGTATATTATTAATTTTCTGTCATATCAATAAACATTACATTTAATTCTGGTAAAGATCTTTTTAATGATACAGGACAGCCTGATGTATCAAGGAAGCAGTGTTCACTTTCGCCAGTACATCTTACTTCTCTAGTCTTTTCATCAATCACAGTATATTCAAGCGTAATCTTTACACCATTGTATTTAATAACCTTGACATTAATAATAACAGTATCATAGTAATGAGTCATAGACTTATATCTGGCATTAACTGATAATACAGGACTTATTATGCCTGATTCTTCCATTTTCTTATAGCCAAAGCCATTTTCTTCAAGTAGAAATGACCTTGCTTCCTCAAACCATTTTATGTAATTAGAATGATGAACTATTCCCATCTGGTCTGTTTCATAATACTGAACCAGATGTTTGTATGGTTTATATATCATAATATCCCTCCTGACATGTTTTTGTATAATCCACAGTTATGAATTTTATTCATTGTGTAATTATAGTTATTCAGATACATTTTTGTCAATTTTAGAAAGGTTGATATTAATTACATTATAATTAGCAGCTACATTTATTACATTATCAGCTATTATTTTATCATATCTGTTCATCCATTTTCCTGTTACTCCAGTGTATGAAGCAACTTCATCTTTAGATGCTCCTCCCATTAGCATATAGCTTATAGCTGCATGACGAAGTGTCTGCATTGTATAATGCTTTCGCAATTTTTTGGCTTTCACAAGTTTATCTGTGTATGAAGCAAGAAGACGTTCTGTATCGCGCATTTTAATACGGTTTTTTCGTATATTTGTAAATAATGCGCCGCTCTGTATATTTTCAGCCACAATATATGTATCAAGAATTGTACCAAGGTCATCAGGTATAATAAGAAATCTGCTTATATGATTCTTTGGTGGCATATTAATACATAGGTGCCCTGTCTGATTTCGGCATATATATTCTTTGTTCAGATTACATATTTCCTGATTGGTAAGCCCCATCTTAATTACAAGTGAAAATATTAAAAATGCTTTATTGTCATTGGCATCTAATGCCGCACTCAGAAGATTATCAATTTCTTTAGTATCAGGTATTGCATCTTTTGGCAATATTTTATCCTGTTCTGGAAGAGACATACTTTCAAAATGATTAACATATCGTTTGCCATGATTAATAGTATAAGTTTCTATAAATGTGCATACAGATTTCATAACTGAAAGACGCATTACTGCAGTATTATATGACAATCTGCCAGAGTTAACTTTCTCTATAAGGCTGTTGTAATAATTCATTGCATCTTTTCTTGTTAATTTAAGTGGGTCGTGTCCTGTTAATTTATCAAAGCTCCTTATAACATTCCAATATTCTTTTCGTGTTCTTGCACGTAAATTTGTCTGGAAATATATCCATATCTCATCTTCGAATTTTGCTGAAATCATATGTTATCCTTTCTCAAAAGCAGTGGTGTGGTATAGTTTGGTTATATATGACGACATATGTTTAAATCACATACAAATAATATCATCCCTCCACCAAAAAATCAAAACAAAATAAAACAAAAACCAAAATAATTAAGAAAAGCTTCCTGACTGAACTCAGTTCACATTTGCTTTTTATGTCGAAAGTCCGTATAATGTATTTATATTTATATTGAAGGAGTTAATATGGAACAGTATTCTAGGCGATTTATAGAAGAGCTTGCCAAGCATATCAACCCAACGATTCTAGAATTTTTCAATAAAAAGAAAAATCTGATGAACTTTCCTACTGATAATGCTGCAGAGCTTATAGACGAAACATTGATGGAGTATCTTGAAGGTAAAACGAGCCGTGAAGATTTAATGCCTATTATTAACAAGATTAAAAAGTCGCGTCTTCAGAAACGCGCCAGATGGTATAAGGCATACAACAATGACATTGATAATATGAATCTTGATGATCCCAAACATCCTCTCGCCAGTTTTATTTCTCTGGCCAGATCATTAAGACCTGACGAGTATGCCAAGCTTTATGGAGATAAAGAACTTGATGATATTATCAAAGATAAAAAAGAAGCTGCTAATAAATGGAAGAACGATTCCGGAAGTCTTCTGATTGATTTTCCAGGACTCTACTCTTTCACTAATAATTCAATATATAATTCTCTTAAGAATGATCTAATTATAAGTGCATGGAAGTATATAGAAAGTGAACTTGCTGGTAACATTGATTCCTACCTAAGAATGTATCCTGTTGACCTTGTTGATAAACCATTATTCAGCCCATCTTCTTTTACTCTGATGATGGAAACAGCTTCCAATAATTTGTTAAAGGAAATTATCACAGATGATGATGGAGATGAACTGTTAGAGGTCACTGTTGATAATGGTAAGCTGACACCACCAAAGTCTATGGATACTGATGACCTTAAGCTGGTTAATGCATTTATCTCTAATATTAACATGCAGGAGTTCTCCAAGGAGAAATCTGTTGTTGTCGATCTTAATACCCTGGGTAAAGAGGTTGTAGATTATCATGTAGGTAAGAACGTTCTTAACAAGATAAGTAATTCCTGCCGTAAACTGGTAGAGTATAACTTCTCTTATGAAGCTGAAGGCAGTAAGATATATTTCAACCTGTTCGATAATATTGTTATTAAAGAAGATGCTGAACGCCCATATGCCATAGCACAATTTGGAGAAATTCTAAGCAACGCAATTATTCAGAAGAAGCTTATCTCCATTACTTCTGCTTCTTATGATGTTCTTGATAATAATCTTTCAAAGATTATATGCTATGCGATAAAGCGTGAACAGATTGCTAATCAGGAAACAAGAGTTAATGAATACAGTTATACATACTTCCAGAAGATTGTAAGATTCAAGTTGAAGAACAAAAAGAAGAATCTGCAGCTTATCCAGGAAAGTCTTCAGGAGTTTGTTGATAACCATATTGCAATAGAAAAGTTTGAATTAAAGAATGGTGTATTTATCATAACTTTCCTGCCGTTGTCTGATGCTGAAATAGAAGATCTTAATTCTGACAATGATAAGAATGACAAAGGACTGTTGATTGACACCCTTGGATAAATGTCTACATTTTCGTATTTAAAAAATTGATGTAGAATACTGAAGGATAATTGATTAATTTCAATTATCCTTTTTTTATTTGCCTCAACCATGCGATTTATTCACATTTTGTCGTTTATTTTTATTTTTTAGTATAGAAAATGTGCTTTACTCCCCTATTTAAGGCATTTTAATAAAAATAAACGAGATAATTGATATTCCCGTGTAACCTGCTTCTAAAAAATGTAGATAAATTTGGAGTAAATCAGTAATACATCACTATCAGAATGTAGATATTTTTGGAGTAATTTAATGAAATGTAGATATTTTTGGAGTAATTTAATTCATTTTTATAAAAAAATCGCCCCAAAACTATGCTTAATGATATATTAACACTACACAAAGAAGTGTTTTTCTACATTTTTTTTTCAAAAAATCATTGTCAATGTCTACATTTTTGGCTTAAATACTAGATATTCGGGATTTATTGTCTTTATATATAAATCAATAACACCCAAATGTAGATAAATTTGGAGTAAAACATACAAAATATGTAATTTGAAGTCTACAAAAAAAAATCACAAGAAATTTCGTAGATAAAAACGGAGTAAAACAAGTATCTTTTTAAAAAATGTAGATAAATTCAGAGTAAAATAATATGAAAATAAATATAATGTGGACAAAAATGGAGTAAAAAGGCAAATTTGATTTTAGCCCCAAATACTGTTAAATTATGGGCTAAAAGGGGGTGAAATGTTTGGATAATTTTGCGAATATTGGCAAAGCAGCTATAATCCAGTCTTTAGGTATTCAGAAGAATTACACAGAAGTAATTGAAACTACTGTAGATGCCATTGATTATAGTAATACAGCTTGTTCAACATGTAAATACAAAGCTATCATCAATACATTTGATGAAAATAGCAAGCCTTATGCTGATGCCTGTGCTTCCTGTGCAAGTTGTCCACATAAGACATTAATCCAGAAGAACGTGTATAAAAAAATCTACCATAATGAAAAAAACCGTTATGGTTACAGACCTATGCTTAAGGCTAATGCCATTAAACTGTTTTTGTTATTGCATTTTTATCACCCTGATAATAACGGAATTGTATATAATCTGGAAGCATGTGAACTTGCGTCTGTTATCGGGTGTAATGTAAGAACTGTATGGAATAATCTTAAGGTACTTGAAGAATATACATATATCTCATATTCAAAGAATGAGTATGGGCTTATTAATGTTATCCTCAATGATTATGAAAATTATTACCTTCCTGCCAATAAAGGTGGGCGAGGTTTTCTTGTCATGTCAAAGGAGTTGCTAACAAAACTTAATTCAACAGATTCCCTGGTATCACTCCGTATCTTTATAAGAGAACTTTTAAGTCTTGATTCTCCTGAATTAAAAGGTGTTGCAAGTGTTGATTACAAGAACATACGCGATATACGTAATACGCTTCCATCTTACTGCAAGCCTTCGGTTATTAAAGCAAAGCTTACGAAAAACTCCGATATATTCAATGTTACATTCAAAGATGATGTTGTCCGGTTTGAGATCGATAAAGCATATATCCCAAAGAACCAGAAAGCTTATGTACATGAGGAATATGTAGGAATCCTGCAGAATTTTATATGGGAATTTAATCAGAATGTTGCTTATGTTAATTCCGGTGAAACTGTTTCTGCAAAATTCAGCTCATTTTTTAATATTAAAACTTCAGTTGCTTCTTATAAACTTATGAAGCTCACTGATATTGAAATTGATGATATTGCAAGTCTTTCCTTACACTATTCTTATGAAATTGTGATGAATGCTCTCTCTGTCGTTTATAAAGAATATTATATGTACGAAAAGACTATAAATAATCTTGCAGGTCTTATGTCGACAATAATTCGAGCTCAATTTAATAATCTTAAAAAGGCTGCCTGAAAACAGTCTTTTTTCTGTGTCTTTTTATCAAAACTCTTCATAAATTATCTAAAGATTCTTTCTCACCCCTTACCTGATTTTCGTTTCTTAAGTTAAATATATGTCATTTATTAAAAATTATGATAAAAGTTATTATAAAAAGTGGCAATAATGACTAATATATTAATAATTTATGGAAAAAAAACGACGATAAATGACTTAAAAAAGACTAAATACTTAAAATAAAAACCTTTTTCTGAAATAAAAATTCTTATAAAAATACAAAAAGACTTTTTTAAAAAAAATTATATGTTTGATTTAAATAAAAATTCATCATTTCTGAAAAACATATACGTCTTAATTATCCTCAAAATCAGTAATCATCTGTCTTTGCAGATTTCTCATTTATCAATATATGTTAATTTGTTAATAATATATATATACATTTATATAAAAAAGACGGATATTAATGCATAAATAGTATTTCATGCATAATATCCGTCAAAAATTGACTTTGTAATTTGACCAAACAACGATTTTTATGATGTCATAATACAAATATGTATCTATATCATAAAAAGTCATATATGGTCATATTAAAGGTTGTCAATTAAATCAACAATTCTGTCCTTTAAAATTTCAACACGTATTTTTAATTCCGCATCGTTTTTTATGATTGATTTATTATTTTTTAATACATCAAAATTATTTTCTAATAAACTAAGTGACTGTTCCAGTTTTGCAATCGAATTAATTCTTTTAAGTTCAGAATCGGAGATTGAAGTCTGACGTTGTTCCTTTTCCTTCTGCTGCTGCTTAAGTTTTTCAACCTGAGCTTCCATCTTTGCTTTTTCACGTTCTGCTTTTTCTTTTGCTTGCATTGCAAATTTAACCATCTCGTCCTTATCAGGTCCTTTTTCTGTAGAGTTACTATTGCTTTGAAAATCATTTATTCTTTGTTCCAGTAATTCAATTGTATGTTTCTTATCTTCTATTTCTTTTGTAGCAGAATCAAGCTGCTTTTTATACTGTCTCGCTTCATCTGCTCTTTCTTCAGAAAGTTTCTTAATAGATTGGAATTCAGCATTTTCAATTGTACCGTTTTTCTGAATAATTGAAAGTATTGTCTTCTGAGCATCTTCATCAAGTTTACCAAATTTATCAGCCTGATTAAGATCAATGCCATTAGAATTAAGAAGTTCAGATAATTCTGGAATCAGTTTTTCTGCTGTTGTGTATTTTCTTGCCTGTCGTTCAGATATGTTAAGCTGGCTGGCTATTTCAGCATGAATATTCTTAATTTCACCTTTAAGTTTCTTGGCTTCATAAAGCTCTAATAGTCTGCTTACTTCCCATCGCTTCACTTCCATGCTTGATTCTCTTACATCATGATTTGCAGAGATAAGCATAATCTCTTCGTCAATATCTGATATATCGGATTTCTCTACTTTACAAGGAATTCCTGCAGGAAAATTATCACGATATTCTTTGTCTGTCATCTGGCATATAGCATGGTATCTTCGTTCACCAGATATAAGACGATATTGATCTGTTTCTGCATCATATAAAACTGAAAGGTTATGACGGAGGCCATTAACAAGAATACTTTCTTTAAGTGCTTCTATTCCGTCTTGTGTATACTGTTCATTCTTAGGATTAGGAATAATCTTATCTTTTGGAATATATTTAAAATTGTATTGTGTCTTAGCTTGGATTTCTCTGAGTTTTTCTCCACCATCATTATTAAGTACACCAGATTTTGTTGATCCAGCACTAAAATTTTTCTTAGCCATATTACTTCTCTCCTTTCAGATATCTTGCAAGCTTGCGGTAATGAGCTGTGTCCATAAGTCCAAGATAGTTTACAAGTTCAACGTAATCAAGAGATGCAGGACACTTTTTATCGTATGATAATAATGGTTCAAATGTCGTATTTGATTCATTAACAGCTATACAGTTTCTGATAGATATTGGAAGAAATCTATCACCGAACATATTTTCATAACTCTCATACATCTGTCTGAAAAGAGTTGTTCTTCCTGCCACCCTTGTCATAAAGATACCGGCAAATTCAATACTTAAAGCATATTTATCGTTTAGTTCTTCTATAGTATCGAAAAGTGACATAAGACCATCATACGAGAAATTATCTACACAAATTGGAGTAATAATCTTATCACTGGCACACATTGCACATGATGTTAGATATGATTTGAACGGAGAATTATCTATAATTATGTAATCAAACTCGTCCTTAATTAAATTCAAGTTATAGCGTAAATATAATTCAACATTAATCTCTTTCATTTTGTCATATATTTTGTAAATAAGACTGTTAAGTTCTCGTGATGCTGTAAGTATAGAAATGTTTTTATATTCAGTTTCAGTTATGTAGCTCATTACTTCATTTTTATTTTTTTGTTTTTCGCAAAACAGACGTTCGTAATCTATATCTGGATTAGCTTCTGCCTGACCATACATTTTTGTTGTATTCATCTGTGGATCAAGGTCAATAAGCAATACTTTGTATTCTGAGATAGCAAGAATCTGTGCTATTGTAATTGCTGATGTTGATTTGCCTACTCCACCCTTTTCATTAATCAAACTAATTACTTCTGTCATAGTTTTTCCTTTCGCATATTAATATAAGTTTATTATACAACATTTTGGTTTCTTTTCAATTGCTTTTAGAAATGTTTTTGAGAAATATTTGAACTGAGTTCATTTTTTGACATAATTATACTTTTTATAATAACTTTGCACTAAGTTCAATAATTAATATATGGATTAATTTTTAAGATAGATATATTATATCCTGAAATTTATGTCTTAATTAATAATTATATAATAAAGATTTATTAAATAAAAAATTATATAAGACAAGATAAGTAAGAACACAAAAGATATTATTAAAACACTTTGAACTGAGTTCAAATTATATTTATAATATAAAAGTGCATAAAATATTATTACTCAATAAAATTTGAACTCAGTTCAAAATATAACTAAATACTGGTATATTAAAAAATTATATAAAAAATGAACTGAGTTCAAATTTTATATAAACACAAGTAGGTCAATAGAACATAAGTTCTGCATGTTTCATGTGAAACATTATTACTATATATAGTATTTGAGGGAATCTGTAACCACAATTCTTTATTACATCTCTTGAGTTATTGTAATTGTGACTGTATAATTAATAAAAATATTGAATATTAAAAAACAAATTAATGAGGTTATTATGGTATTTAATCATACATACAGAATTGGACTTGAAGATTGCGGAAAAGAAAATGAAGCTACTAACAAAGCAATTCTTACAATTCTTGAGGATATTGCAGGCTTACATTCAGCAACAGTAGGACTTGGGCTCAATGAAATTAATAAAACAGGCTGTGCGTGGGTGATTTTGAAATGGCAGGTACAGATTATCAAGCGTCCAGAATATAATGATGAATTAAATGTTTTTACATGGTCAACAACTGCAAATAAGCTTTTTGCTGATAGAGATTTTAAAGTGCTTGATAGTAATGGTCAGACAGTTATTATTGCAACTTCACGATGGATATATATGGATATTAACAAAAGAAGACCAGTCAGAATAACCGCTGAAATTATGGATAGGTATGAATCTGAGCCAGAAAGACGTGTGTTTTCAGAAGAAATTACTAAAAATGAGATTCCCGATACAGAATATAAAGAGATTTCGTATAATATTTTAAGAAGAGATGTCGATTATCTTGGACATATGCATAATATAAGTTATCTTGATGCGGCATATGAGATTATGCCAGAAGAATACTTTAATGGTCCACAATTTAACTATATAAGTATCGATTATTGTAAAGAATTATTGAAAAATGACGAAGTAAAAGCACATTTTTACCGAATTGACAACGGATGTATAATATCATTAAATACGGAAAAGATAAATTCAGTAATTACACTGAAATATTAGCGAAAGACAGTTATATAAAACTGCTGGAATCCAGTATATATTAGTTATATTGGGGATTAGCTGCTTTGAAAGGAGTATTTTTATGAGTTTGATTAATAAAGAAAAGGTTTTAAATGGTGTAGGAAAGGCTGTAGATGTTACTAACAAAGCAGCAGATAAGGCTTCTTCCTTTGTCAAAGAAAAGGAAATTGACAAGAAAGCTATGAAGGCTGCGAAAACTGCCGAAAAAGGTATCAAAATAGCAGGAAATAAGATTGGAGAGGTTGCTGGAGAAATCGTGGCAGGTTATAAAAGTAAGGCGGGAGGTACTTCTTCAACAGGCAGCACAGCACCAGATATCATTGTAGATGCCAAAGATATTAAAGAACATGTAAGTGATGAGGAATAGTAATGCAAAGTGATTTTTCACAGGGAAAAGTCTGGAAAAATGTTATTAATCAGGCAATTCCGCTTATGGTCGCACAGCTTATACAGATTCTGTACAATGTTGTTGACCGGATATACATTGGGCATCTTCCTGTTATTGGAAGCAATGCTTTAACAGGAATAGGACTGGTTTTTCCTATTACAACACTTGTTGCGGCATTTACTAATCTGTTTTCAACAGGTGGTGTGCCGCTCTTTTCTATGGCAAGAGGAGCAAAAGAAGAAAAGAAAGCGGAACTTATACTAGGACAGGTTGTATCACTGCTTTTTATTACATCGCTGGCACTTATGGCGTTATGCTATATATTTAAAAGACCAGTACTGTTCCTTTTCGGAGCAAGTGAAGAAACTTATGTGTATGCTGACCAGTATCTTAAAATATATCTTCTGGGAACGATATTTTCAGTGTTTTCAACCGGACTTAACGGATTTATTAATGCACAGGGATATCCTAAAAAGGGCATGATGACAGTTATGCTTGGTGCAATTATTAATCTCATTCTTGATCCAGTGTTCATATATGGGCTTCATATGGGAGTTTATGGTGCAGCAATAGCCACAGTAATAAGCCAGGGCGTGTCTTTTATGTGGGTTTTAAGCTTTTTTATGGGAAAGAAAACATTTTACCATATAAAAAAAGAAAATCTGATTCTTAAAGCAGGGATGGTTGGAAAGATTACATCTCTTGGAATATCAGGATTTGTTATGCAGGGAACTAACTGCCTCGTACAGGTTGTATGTAATAAAATGCTGTTTATGTATGGCGGGGATATGTATGTAGGAATTATGACTGTAATTAATTCAGTCAGGGAGATTCTTTCTGTTCCCGGTAGTACGCTTGGAAGTGGTGCACAGCCTGTTCTTGGCTACAATTATGGTGCAAAGCAGTATGAAAGAGTCAGAAAAGCAATTAGATTCACGGCGGCAATAGGATTTTTATACATGCTCATTGCGTGGCTTGCTGTAATTATATTTCCGAAAGAGATTCTGTCGGTATTCACGACTGATAAGGATATGATAGTTTCAGGAGAACATGCGTTAAAGCTGTATTTTTTTGGATTCTTTTTTATGTCATTCCAATTCGTGGGACAGTCGACATTTACAGCACTTGGTTGTGCAAAGAGGGCGGTATTTTTCTCGATATTCAGGAAAGTAATTATAGTTGTTCCACTTACAATTATTCTTCCTATGCTTGGACTTGGAGTTGAAGGAGTATTTATTGCTGAGCCGGTATCTAATGCAATAGGTGGTCTGGCAAGCTTTACAACAATGTATTTTACACTTTACAAAAAACTGCCGGAATAGTATTCTAAAGACAATGATAGCAAAGGTGCCATCGCTTCTGTATAGGGAGCGGTGGCTTTTTTAAAATCTTGGAAAGAAGGATAATTTATGGATATATTTGACATAATAGGACCTGTGATGGTTGGTCCGTCAAGCTCACATACAGCAGGTGCTGTCAGAATTGGTTATATAGCAGGAAAACTTATGGGAGAGCCGATTGCAAAAGCAGAAATCCTTTTATATGGTTCGTTTCTGGCAACAGGAAAAGGACATGGAACAAGGAAGGCACTTGTTGCCGGACTTCTTGGAATGAAACCGGATGATATGAGAATTCCGGACAGTTTTGAGATTGCCAAGGAGCATGGCATAGAAGTTGTTTTCGGAGAATCAGCATTAAGAGATGCACATCCGAATACAGCCCAGATTTTCCTGACATCTGTAACTGGTAAGAATCTTGAAGTTGTTGGTGAATCACTTGGAGGATCACGAATTAATATTGCTCAGATTGACGGAATATCTACAAATTTTTCAGGTGATTATCCGACACTTGTTGTGCATAACATGGATCAGCCTGGACATGTTGCAGAAGTTACATCAATGCTTGCACATAAATCAGTTAATATTGCTGCTATGCAGTTGTACAGGGCTGGCAGAGGCGGCAATTCAGTTATGGTGCTTGAGTGTGACCAGGAAGTGCCGGAGGAGGAAATTAACTGGTTAAGACATGCAGAAGGTGTTGTCAAGGTGACTTATCTTGGCTTGGAATAATCATAATGCAGAATTTGATTAGCATAATTATTGGTGAAAAATGGAGGATTTATGGCAGAATATCATTCAATCAGTGACCTTGTGAAATTAAGTATTAATAATAAGCAGGAATTATGGCAGGTTGTTCTTACCGGACAGGCACATGACAAGCTTATGTCTGAAAGAGATGTATTTGCACAGATGAAAAAGATGTATCAGGCTATGAAGAGCGCAGATGAGCAATATGACCAGCAGTTGAGGTCACCAAGTAAAATGGCTGGTGGTGATGGATATAAAATGCGCATTTATAATGAGTCTGGCAGAAATATATGTGGTGATTTTATTGGTGTGGTTATGGAAAAAGCATTAAAGATGGGGGAATCGAATGCATGCATGAAGAGAATTGTAGCAGCTCCTACAGCAGGTTCATGCGGTGTTATTCCAGCTGTATTACTGTCTTATGAAAAATATTTTGGTGTTACAGAAGATGAATGTGTAAAAGCGTTATTAATTGCTGCAGGAATAGGTGCGGTAATTGCTGAAAATGCATCTATTGCAGGAGCAGCAGGTGGCTGTCAGGCAGAGATTGGTTCGGCAAGTGCAATGGCAGCGGCGGGACTGGCTTATATGCAGGGAGCAGATAGTGAAGGATGTGCAAATGCCCTGGCACTTGCTTTAAAGAGTATGCTGGGGCTGACATGTGATCCGGTTTGCGGATTAGTTGAGGTTCCATGTATAAAGAGAAATGTTTCTGGGGCAGTCAACGCAATTACGGCGGCACAGATGACAATGGCAGGTATAAAGAGCGTAATTCCTGCAGACGAGGTTATAGATTCCATGAGAAGAATCGGTAATGATATGCCGGTATGTCTTAAAGAAACAGGTGAAGGGGGACTGGCAATAACACCAACTGCAAAAGTGTATAAGCAAAAGTTAAATAATATTGACAACTAATGTCACAAAAGTTGACGAAAAACTGACAAAAAATACTGTTTTTTTTAAAAAAATGGCAAAAAATCTGTTGATTGACAAAAATAATATGCTATAATATAGATGATTGTAAAAGAGATTGAATTTGTTTGAATGAATTTGAATGATTTTACAATTAACATTACACACAGATATAAGGATAACTCCATAATTCCTTATATTTGACTATATTTCTATCCCCTCTACTCATCCCCGGTTCCCCCAGAACCGGGGAAGTTTTTTATGCGCGGATAGCGAGGAGAATATAAAAATGCGCTGTAATCATGCTTGCATGAATTGAAACTTTTTTACATGTGGGCATCAGTATATGCTATAATTAAACAATATGTTTACATTCAGACAATACCGGCTATGAGTAAATAAATAATCAGAGGATGGAGTTAGTTATGACACGAAAAGAACTTAATGAAATTAAATCACAATATACATTAGAGGATTGTGGAATATTAAGGTTATGCGGATGCTATGTTGATGGTGAGCGAAATAAGATAACACAGTTTAATGAGAATTTTCTTAATCTTCCGGAAGAGGAGAAGCATAAATATTTTGATATATTTAAGAAGACTCTTTCAGGAACACCAGGAAAGAATCTGGTTGATATGAAGTTTAATGTCGATGCGTATGCTGATGAGGGCGCAAGAACATTTTTAATGAACTTAAGAGACAGCGGACTTAAGGATGACAGACTTCTTAACGAATTCTATGACAGGATTATCAATAATTACAGCTATGTTGGTAATTATCTGATTCTTCTAATTAATCAGGTATATGATATTCCTGCGGTTACTACTGATAATATAGAGATGGATGATGCATCTGATGAGGTTTACAGCTACATTTTATGCAGTATATGTCATGTGAATCTTTCTAAGCCGGGGCTTGGGTATGATGAGGAGGACAATAATTTCCACGATAAGAAGCAGAATCATATGGTAGATGTACCGGATGTGGGATTTCTGTTCCCGGCATTTAATAAGAGAAGTGCAGATGAGGATATGACACTTTTCTATACTAAAGATGTCAGTGAATTTGAGGACGGGCTTATCGACTGCCTGCTTGACTGTGCGGTTCCGCTTCCTGCAAAGCAGCAGAAGGAAACATTTACATCACTTGTTAATGAGGCACTTGGTGAAGAGGCTGACCTTGAGATTGTGAAGAATATTCATGAAAATCTTGAGCAGATTATAGAAGAGAAGAAGCAGGAAAGTCCGGCACCGGTTATGCTTGATAAAACTGAGATGAAGGATCTGTTGGAAAAAAGTGGTGTTAAAGAAGAAAAGCTTGAGAATTTCGAGGAGCACTTTGAGATGGCTGCCGGTGAACATGGAAAGCTTGTTGCATCAAATGTTTCATCTGGTAAGAAATTTGAAGTGAAAACGCCGGATGTTGTCATAAAGATTAATTCAGATAAGACAGATATTGTGAGTACACAGGTAATTGATGGAAGACAGTGCCTTGTAATTCAGATTGACGAGAGACTTGAGGTTAATGGGATTTCAGTTAATCCTGATACAGGTGAGGTTATAGACAGAACCGCTGACGGATATGTAGAAGAATGATGATGGAGGATGAGTCTGTATGACATTGAAGAAATTGCTGCATAATTTCAATGGGCATCTGCACACGGTTAATTCGCACAGGAGACTGGTGAGAAAATACTGCTTTAAGCTTGGATTATACAGGCAGGGAATGATGCATGATTTGTCAAAATATTCGCCATCGGAGTTCATACCAGGAGTTAAGTATTATCAGGATGGACACAGAAGTCCTAATAATGCACAGCGTGAAGATGAAGGCGTTTCAAAGGCTTGGCTGCATCATAAGGGTAGGAACAAACATCATTTTGAATACTGGATAGATTACGATGTCGATGGTAACAGCACTATTCTTGCAGGAATGAAAATGCCTGTGAAATATGTTGCTGAGATGTTTTGCGACAGAGTTGCAGCGAGCAGGATATATAATAAAGACAATTACAAAGATTCAGATCCATTGGATTACTATATTAAGGGGCTTGGGCATTATATTATGCATCCGGAAACAGATGAGCTTCTTCACAATCTTTTGAAGATGCTTGCTGATAAAGGGGAAGAGTATACATTTGCATATATAAAAGCAAATGTGCTTAAGAAAAAGAAAAAAGGCGGATTATAGCAATTTTTGGTGAAACTTTAATATTTTGACAAGAAAAAGGTTTTTAAAATTGGTGTAATAGTGTATAATTTAAAGAACAATATGAACAAGAAAATGTTCTGGTGAATAATTTAATAAGAGGAAAGGGAGGTCTTATAATGGGGATAATGCATACTAAGGCCGAAAGAACTGAAAAGGTTAAAGAGATTAAGGCTGAGAACGAGAAGAAGGTAAAAGAGGTCAGGGCAAAGAAGAAAGCGCTTGATGCAGAGGTTAAGAAGAAAGCTAAACAGGTTGCTGCTGACGGAAAGAAGAGAAGAGCAGGTATTACATTCAGACTGGTTATGCTTGCTATTGTACCGGTAATTGTTATGGTACTGGGGCTTATTGCAACTACAATATTCAGTCTTAAGTCGGGACTGGAAGAAGAGGCCATGGATGGACTAGAACTGTTAAGTGGGGCAGTACAGAGTTCTTATGAGGATATTAAAGGCAACTATGAATATAAGAACGGTAAATTATTCAAGGGTGGCGAAGAATTGACGATTAAACCGGCTGCACTTGATGTATATGTCAAGAACTCCAAGAATGATGTCCAGGTTACACTTACATATGGAACCAAGAGAGTTCTTACAACGCTTACTGATAATAAGGGAGCAAGATTAACGGGAACAGATATATCAAGTGAAGTGTGGGATGTAGTTAAGACGGGAAAGACATATAGAGATACTAATTATAAGGTAGATGGAAAGAGATACTGTGCAGTATATGTGCCACTAAAGGATAATAACCAGGTTGTAGGATGTGTATTTGCAGGACAGCCTACATCAGATATTACAAACTATATAATGCAGAAGGTTGGAACAATGCTTATAGTTTCTGCAGTAGTACTTATATTAGTAGGAATTGTGGCAACATTTATAGCACAGAGTATTTCAAAGTCGATTAAGAGAGCAAGTGTATCTGTAACGAAAGTTGCCGGAGGAGATCTTACAGTAGAGGTTGATAAGACTGTACTTAAGAGAAAGGATGAAATCGGAGACATGGGCAGAGCCCTTGAAACTCTTATAATTAAGTTAAGAGAAATTGTTGGAAGTCTTGCGAAGTCTGCAACAGATCTTGGTGAATCAGGTAATTCAATTGACTCTATGGCTTCACAGTCAAGTGTTGCTGCAGGAGAAATCAGTACAGCAGTAGAAGAGATATCTAAGGGTGCAGTATCACAGGCAGAAGATATTGAGACAGCAACTAATGAAATTATGACAATGGGTGAACAGATTACTCAGATAGTTAATAACATTGCTGACCTTACAAAGACATCTAAGAACATGGAAGAAGCCGAAAATGCTTCACAGGATACAATGATTGAATTAAGTGATGCAGTACAGAGAACTACTGATGCAGTTGCAAGAATTGCAAAACAGATAGAGACAACTAATGAATCGGTAGATAAGATTGGCAATGCTGCTTCACTTATTGCAGATATTGCAAGCCAGACAAGCCTGTTATCACTGAATGCTTCTATTGAATCTGCAAGAGCAGGAGAAGCAGGAAAAGGATTTGCAGTTGTTGCATCAGAGATTCAGAAGCTTTCATCACAATCTGACAGCACAGCAAGTAAGATTCAGGAGATTATTACAGATCTCCAGAATGATTCGAAAGAAACACTTGAGGTTATGAGAAGTACAGAAGTTCTTGTAAGAGAGCAGTATGAAAAGCTTGCAGCAACTAAGGAAAGATTTAAGGAAGTTGGTAATGGCATTAATGTTTCAAAGCATGGAACAGATGTTATTAAAGGCAATGCCGAAGTATGCGACAGTTCAAGAGTTACCGTTGTTGATGTAATATCTAATCTATCTGCTATATCAGAAGAGAATGCTGCTTCAACACAGCAGACAACATCTTCTATGCAGGAGCTTAATGCAACTATTAATATTCTTGCAGAAACAGCGGCTAAGGTTAAGGAAGTATCAGACCAGCTTAATGAAGATATGAAGTATTTTAAGATGTAATCAGAATAAAAATTACCGGTTAAGTTTGTATATATTAAGAACTTAACCGGTAATTTTTTATGCTTTTTCTAGTACATTTATTAATTCCTTTAGCTGTGCTCGGATTTTCTTACGATTGATATCCGAATAACCAATTTCGTTGGCAATCTTGTAAAGATATTCCTGAAAGTTCTGTACAATCTGTGGGTGATTGAAATCAAAAACCATGCTTGGCAGGGCTGTACGGATAAGCATTGCCTCAGATCCTTCATTAACAATTATACATACGTTATCATCTGGATCGTATTGTATCGGAACAAAGAAATAGTCAGGATGTGTATCCATAATTCTTATAATATTCTGCAGATGCTTTGCATAAGAACGGGGCGTGTAATATACAGCTGTCTGTTGTCTTACAACAGGGAAAATAACCGGAACATGGCCAGCTATAACTTCTTCAGCAGTTGCCAGTGGACATATATCAACATTGCGTAAATCATCAAATACAGTGGATAACTGGTAAGAGGTACGCAGATTTACGCCAAGGCTGTCAGGATTATTATTAAGAAACTCTGTTATCAGTTCTTCCGGCATGGCTGCTGGAGGAAGACTCAATCCCTTCTGGATATGGTTTACATGGGTGTTTAAGATACGATGGAAACACTCAGAAACCTCCTCTGCTGATTCATATATATTCATGGTTGGCCTGCAGTAGGATAAAAATGTTTTGAATTCATTCTCTTTAATAGAAACAACTGCAGGTTCGGTGGTCATAACAGTAAATGAATTATCACTTACCGTTGAAAGACAATCAGAGTAAACTGCAACATGCGGAGGATAAATTATGCTTATTTTTGAAAACAGATTATCACGCATGCGAGGATAGTAGTAAGATTTCACCCGTCCGGTAATATATGCCGGAACCCAGTAGAAAAACTCTTCAAAAAACTGGGTGGTATTGACAGGAGAAGGGGAAATCTGGCATATAGTATATCCATAATCTATCAATCTGAGCAGAAGCTCCTGTATAGAATTAAGAATTTCCTTATTATCAAATATACTGTAAACATCATCATCAATCCATACATATACTGTACCATGGTCTTCAAGGGTAAGAAGATGGTTGATAAAACTGATAACAGCCTGTTTTTTTCCTTCGGACTTATAAAGAATACTGGTAGCATTGGGAATTACGTCAATGGATTTTATTCCCATAATATTATTAGTGCCTGATGAAGAGATATTTTCATTAAGAATGCCGTCAACCAGTGTATTGGTCTGAGGAAGCTCATCCGCCAGCCACTGGTAAAGCATGTCTGAATATTCAGGCAAAGGTCTGGAATGATTGAATCTGCTATAATCAGATGCAAGAGCCAAAGCCTTTCTTTGATAGCTGAGTTTAATTGAAGAGGCAAAATAGTCCGACATTCGTCTTAAAATTTCCTTATTACGAGGACATTTTCTCTTACCACTGCGATACAGGCTTACAGCAGAATTATCGATGCCAACAGCACCAGCCAGAGTTGTGTTGTTAGTGTTTGTTATATCCATCAGAAACTTAAATTTGTCATTAAAAGTCATAAGCTCTCCTTATGCAAATGCGTGAACGCCAGAAATAATAAGCGTTGTAAGTGTGCGTGCCATTTCATCAAGAGTAATACCGTCAGGATCGGTTATCCATTCATAATACGCGGAAACCATTCCGCCAGCGACAAAGCTAGAAATCAGAGGATAATGTTCAGAAGGAACATTCATCTTAATATCCCTGTTTACAAGCTCTTTGAGAAGAGTTTCCTGCAATGCTTTCTGGAGCCTGTTAAAAAGCAGGCTTCCGTTGTCTGAAGCAAAAAGGTCTCTTGCAATATCTGCATCAGACATAATTGTATTAAGAAATGCAAACAAAGTCTGAGGTGAGAACATATTATAATCCTCAGACATAGCACACAAAAGATCTTTAAGAGATGTTATAAGTTCATTAATTCCTTCATCAAGAACATCATTGACAGTTGAATAATATGTGTAAAATGTTTTTCTGTTAATGTCAGCCTGTGCAGCAAGCTCAGTAACTGTTATTGAATTTAGCTTTTTCTTCTGCATAAGCTCAACAAGTGCTTCGTAAATCGCTTTTTTAGTTTTTAGAATTCTGCGGTCAGCTTTAATTTCATGTGCAGAAGTAAAACTGATTTCTTCAGATTTTGCCATAATAAACTCCTATTAATCAGATTATAAAATATATATAAAATTGTTATGAAAATACTATGAAAAATGTATTTTGCAGTTAACTATATTGTACAACATTTGCAAATGATAGTAAACAAAATACGACAAAATGTTACATAAGTGCCAAAAAGAAATTAATTGACCTTTGAAAATATTTGTTAATAAATATACAATGCTGATTGGAAACATATTGTATGATATTGGAACATTTGTGTATTAACTTGTGATTAAATATTAATACGCGGATAAATGATTTGACAGCAAGAGGTATCAAATGAGAAAGAAAAATGCATTTATTAATATAACAGCCAGTATGGGGAGAGGTCTTTTATACGCTTACCTGTATATTATGTTCAGACCTAAGATATGTTATCAGAGCAGAAAAGCTAAAGAGGAAATTGAAAAAGGCGGAGTCATATTTATTGGCAATCATGTGGGACATAATGACGGACAGATGTTTTATATGCTGTTTAAGAACAGTGTCCTTATAATAGCCAAAGACTGGGCTGATAAGAAGATTCTAAAGTGGCTTACAAGCGGTGGTAAGTTTATTTCTGTAGACCGCTTTGGAACAGATATTACATGGATAAGAGGAGCATCGGAGCATCTTCGTGCAGGAGATAATATGATAATTTTCCCAGAAGGACATACTTCTAAGACAGGGGTTATGGATGAATTCAAGCCGGGCTTTGCAATGCTGGCAGTTATGTCAGGTGCAAAAATTGTTCCGGTATATAATGACGGAGAATATCATAAGCTGTTTGGGAAGAGACTTAAGCTGTATGTTGGCGAGCCGATGGAACTTACTAAAGAGGGAAAGGGGCTTAATGCGGAGTATCTCGCAGGTGAGTGTGCGAGGTTCCGGGAGGCTGTGGAGCAGCTCGGAAGGTAGTGACAGGACGGACGGGGCTGCGGCCGGCTGGGAAGCGTGCGGACTGCGGGGGTATGGCGTTTTGAAACGCGCTCCCGCTCGGTCTCGGACGCAGCGGTACTAGGCTCATCTGTGTAGGGAGTGCGGGCTGTTGAAAGCAAGCTTTCACCGCCCTCCCTACACACGGATTCGCCAAGTGCCGGCGTCCTCAAACGGTTTCAAAACGCCATACCCCCTCAGTCCTTCGTTCCCACCCAGCTCGCAGCCCCTGAGGTGCGGTCTGGATGCCGGAGGCGGGCAGCAGTAGTGGGGTGAATGACAGACGAACGGGCAGCCAGCCTCCGAAGTCGAGCGGGAGCGTGTTTTTGGAGCATAAACCCATAAACCGTGAACTGTCCGTCGTCTGCACACCCCACCCACCGGATTTCATAAAATAAATCAAAAGGAGACAAAACATGAATAATTATTTTTATAACATGGTAGACCCTGATGAAATGGCGACTCTGGAATATATTCCAACTATTCCAAAGTTTCTTGAATTTATTAAGAAGCAATATTCTGATTATCCAGCCATAAGTGACAAGGTTACTACATATACATATGAGGAGCTTGTTTCAAGAGTTGCAAAGAGAGTTACATTTATTAATTCATTAGGGCTTGAGAAGGGCTCTAACATAGCTGTACTTGCAAAGAACGATCTTGATGCAATGGAGCTTTTCCTTGCAATTCCGGCGGCCGGACATGTACTTATTATGCTTCCTAATGCACTTAACGATAAGGCACTTGCAGGAATCAGCATGAAGTTTGACCTTGCCGGTATGTTCGTTGGTAAGGAATTTACAGAGGTTACAGCTAATCTTCCTTGTAAGACATGGTCAAGCACTTCTATTGGTGAGACTGAAAGCACATTTGCAGATGTTGAAAAGGATACTACAGCAGCAATTTTCTTTACAGGTGGAACTACAGGAGCACCTAAGGGTGCAGTTCACAGCCACGGTTCTATTATGAGAGGCTCATTTAACGGAGTATTTGGTCCAGGAAGTATTCTCCATAAGAGATATATAGCTATGCTTCCTCTTTCACACATATTTGGGGCAATTATGGGATATATGGCTAAGCTCTACACAGGCTCACTAACATACACATGTACTGATATGAGAGCCGGTATTGGTGATATTCCTGTTGTAAGACCTACAACTCTTGTACTTGTTCCTGGTCTTGTTGAGATTATTCTTAACATTGCCAAGCTTAAGGGAAGAGCATTCTTAGGAGATCTTGAGCTTATCATGTGCGGAGCTGCACCTGTTCCTCCAAGACAGATGGAGGAATGCAGAGAGTTAGGAATTACATTATGTGCAGGTTATGGACTTACAGAGTGTGCTAACCTGACATCAGGCAATTGCGATACAGATAAGAAGCCTGAGTCTATGGGACATATTTATCCAGAACAGCAGGTTAAGGTTGTTGACGGAGAACTCTGGATTAAGGGTGACAATGTAATGAAGGAATATTACAAAGATCCTGAGCATACAGCAGAAGTATTAGAAGACGGATGGTTTAAGACAGGTGACCTTGTTGAGTTTGATGATAATGACTGGATATACATAACAGGTCGTATCAAGAACCTTATTATTCTTCCTAATGGTGAAAATGTATCGCCAGAAGAGATTGAGGAATTATTCTATAAGCAGCCACTTGTAAAGGATTGTCTTGTACAGGAGATGGAAATGAATGGAAACACTGTTATCGGTGTTGAGATTATTCCATATATGCCTGAATTAGATGGTGCATCTGAGGAAGAAATCCAGAACAGATTGCAGGAAACTGTTAATGAGGTTAATAAGGAACTTCCTCCATTCAAGAGAGTGCTTAAGATGAAGGTGAGAACAGAGGATTTTAAGAGATCTGGAGCGATGAAGATATTGAGAAATCAGGTGTAGTGACAGACGGACGGGCAGCCAGCCTCCGGCTGGCGATCCCGCATTTAGTTAATAAAATCCGGGAAGGTGTCAGTCGTAGGTTCACGGTTTATGGGTTTGTGTGGAAAAACCGTCTGAGGACGCCGGCACTTAGCAAATGCGAGGTGAGAGGACGAAGTCCTCGCACCGAAGCAGGAGCTTAGTGACCGCTGCGTCCGAAGCCGAGCGGGAGCGTGTTTTTGGAGCATAAACCCATAAACCGTGAACTGTCCGTCGTCTGCACACCCCACCCACCGGATTTCATAAAATAAATCAAAAGGAGATTTTATCATGGTATTTGAGAAATTAAAGGAAATTTTTGGAAGGGTTATGCCACAGTGCGACCCGGCAACTATTAAAATGGACAGTGTTCTTGCAACAGATTTAGGAGTTGATTCTCTTAATATGATGTTACTTGCTATTACTGTTGAGGATGAGTTTAAGATCAGATTCAATTCTGATGCCAAGCTTGAAACTGTTAAAGATATTGTTGATTATGTAGAAGCTAACGCTAAATAAGAGGCGCTTATGAGCAAAGTAAAGACAGGGCTTGTACTGGAAGGCGGGGCTATGAGAGGTATTTTCTCAGCCGGAGTTCTTGATTACATGCTTAAGAAGGACATTTATTATGACTATGTTATAGGTGTGTCTGCGGGGGCAGGTAATGCGGTAAACTATGTTTCCAGACAGGAAGGAAGAACGAAAAAGATAATTACCCATGAAAATGCTGAAAGCTATTATGGAGTCGGACAGCTTTTCGAGAATAAGAAGATTCTTAATCTTGAAATGCTGGTAGCCGAATATGCGCTTAAAGATATTCCTTATGATTTTGATACATTTTTCGCATCTAAAACAGAGTGTGAGAGTGTTGTTGTTAATTGCGAGACTGGAAAGGCTGAGTATAAAGGAAATTTTAAGACGAAAGATGAATTTCTGAAGTGTCAGATGGCAAGCTGCTCTGTGCCATTTATATGCGAACCTGTTGAAATTGACGGTTATCATTATCTGGATGGAAGCATTATTGATTCAATACCGGTTGAGAGAGCAGTTGAGAAAGGGTGCGATAAGATTGTTGTTGTACTTACCAAGCCAGAGGGTTCTAAGCCTACGGATTATTCTAAGATAAAGAAGCTTATCGAGTGGAGTTACAAGAAATACCCAGAGCTTTGTGAGGTTATGGCACACAGAAGGCAGGCTTATGACAGGCAGGATAAGTTCATGAAAAAGCTTGTGGAGGAGGGGAAAGTCTTTGTTATCCGTCCGGAGGAGCAGATGATAAGACACTTTGAGAATAATAATGAAAAACTTCTTCAATGTTATCAGTATGGATATGACACGATGAGAAAACAGTTTAAAGCATTTGAGAAGTTTATGGAGGACAAATCCTCTCCTCGCTAGAGAGACTCGGATTTTCCTGCGGAAAACAAGGAGGATTAATAATGAAGGTTTTAATAGTAAACGGAAGCCCTAAAGGACCTAAGAGTAATACTATGCAGATGACAAATGCAGTTCTTAAGGGACTTAAGGAGACTAATCCAGAAGCAGAGATTGAGCTTCTTACAGTTAAAGATATGGATATTAAGCCATGTATGGGATGTATGAGCTGTTGGGGAAAGACAGCAGGTCAGTGTGTTATCAATGACGTTATGCAGGATGTTCATGTCAAGTTCATGAACGCTGACGTTATTATATACAGCTTCCCATTGTATTTCTTTGGCATGCCGGGTCCAATGAAAACATTTGTTGACAGAATCATGCCACTTATGGAGACTTACAAGGGCAAGGTAAGAGATATCGGAGATAATGCGTTCCACGAATTCCGTTATGATGTAAGCGGCAAGAAGTTCTATGTTATATCATCATGTGGATACGGAAGGACTCAGGAGATATATGACGCACTTATCAAGGAATTTAATTTTATCTATGGCAAGGGCAGATATCAGGCACTTCTTTGTCCACAGAGTGAAATGTTTGCAATTCCACCAATGGTAAACCAGATTAATGAATATCTTAAGAGATATACAGAAATTGGTAAGGTTATGGGAAAAGGTGAGGATATCCCTCAGGATATGATTGACTACGCTTCGCAGCCAATGATTCCACAGAGAGCATTAGAGAAGCTTATGAACAATTACTGGGATGCAGTTACACCAGAGAATCCTCTTCCGGCTCCTAATTTAAGATAAGAGGCAGCTTATGAAAACATACTACATGTTTGGTGACTCACTTATGCGAGGAGTTATGCCGGATGAAGCATGGAATTATCACAGTTCAGATGCAATTGGATTTGAGGCAATGCAGGCACAATATAATATGAAGTTTTTAAATTTTGCGATGCCGACATTCACATCAGAGAGAGTAAAAATGTGGCTTACACAGATAATGTCAAATCATCCGGTACCTGATGTGGCATTTCTTGAATGCGGCGGTAACGACTGCGACTATAACTGGAAGTCAATATGTGAGGGCAGATGTGATTATGAACATAGGCACAGAGTTGCCCCACAGGATTTTAAGAAGAATTATGAGAATATGATACATTTGTTACAGGAAAAGGGAGTAGCAGTAACAGCAGTAATTGCACCACCGATTGCTATTGAAGTGTATCTGTCATATCTGCTTAAAAGTGGAGTAGACAAAGATATTATGTCAGAATATGTGAACTCAGTTCAGCAGATGCAGGATGAATATGCCGGATACGGTGACATAATGAGAGACACAGCTAAAGAAAACGGCTGTGAAATATTAAGTCTTCGTGAGAGCTTTCTTGCACTTGGCGACATGAAGGCATATTATAGTAAGGATGGGATGCATCCTAATGAGGCAGGATATGCACTTATTCGTGGTGATTTCGAAAAATATTTTGCATCTGCAGCAGGTATTATATAGAAAGATGAGGAATTATAATGTTTAATCTGCGTTTCAAATGTACTGTTATATCAAGCTGGCACATGGTGCTTCATGCTGTACCTAAGGCTAATAAAATGATTGCCAACAAGAACCGTTATTCAGAAACTGAACGGTTTGTGTATGCCAAGTGGATTATTAATTACATGAGAAAGCATGCCAGAACAAGAACCAGGGTGTATGGCAGAGAAAATATTCCGACGGACAGCAATTACATAATGTATCCTAATCATCAGGGCAAATATGATGCACTGGGAATTATTCTTGCACAGGAAAAGCCGTGTGGTGTCCTCTGGGGGAAGAAGCAGGCTGAAAGACTTATGAGCCGTCAGGTATGTGGTCTTATTGATGCAGTCGTTATTGATCTTGACAATAACCGTGACAAGGTAAGGGCTATTATGGATGTTACCAGACAGGTCAAGTTAGGAAGGAATTTCCTTATATTTCCTGAGGGAGGTTACACTGACAATAAGAATGAACTTCAGGAATTTCAGGCTGGCTGCTTTTCGTGCAGCTTACAGACTAAGACACCTATCGTTCCTATAGCACTTTTTGATTCGTATAAATCCATGAACAGCAATACATTTGAAAGAGTAGATACACAGGTACATTTCTTAAAGCCAATTCTTTATTCAGAGTATGGCGAGCTTAAGAAAAAAGAGGTCGCTAAGCTGGTTAAGAGCAGGATTGAGGAAAGAATGGCTCAGATTAAGGCTGGGAAAATTAATGAAAGCTATGAATTAATTGGATAATAAAAACACAGGCTCAGGGAAATAATATGTTCCCTGAGTTTTTTGACCAAATTCTAAAATATTCGTTTCAATGGTTGACATGTTCTAAGTACATTGATAAAATATTTAAGGTTTACTTAATAATAAGATAGTATAAGGAATAGTATGTTGTTTGGTAATAATAAGAAAAATGCAGAGTATATCGTTGATGTACATTGTCATATAATGCCAGGGATAGATGATGGTTCAAGAGATATAACAGAAACTCTTGAGATGCTTAAGATAGCACAATCAGAGGGAATTACACACATGATTGCTACTCCACATTTTAAAAGTGGGCATCGTAATGCTTCACCGCAGAAGGTTAAGGAACTTATTCAATCTGTTGGAAAGGAAGCAGCCGCACAGGGAACAGATATTAAGCTTTACCAGGGCAATGAGATTCTGTTTCATGATGAGATGTGTGAGGAACTTGATAATGGAAGGATAAGCAGAATAAACGGAACTGATTATGTTCTTGTTGAATTCATGCCATCTGATCCATATCAGTATATAAGAAATTCTCTTGATGAGATTATGAGTGAGGGATATCAGCCTGTTATAGCACATGTTGAAAGATATGGATGTATGGTTGATGACATTGAGAATGTCAGGCGACTCAGCCGCATGGGGGTAGAGATTCAGGTTAATGCATCAAGCATTACCGGAGATACAGGTAAAGAAATTAAGAAGTTTGTACATAAGCTATTAAAAGAACAGCTTGTTGATTATGTAGGAACAGATGCCCATCGTTGCGATGGCAGCAGAACACCTATGATGAAAGAGTGCAGCAGGATGCTTTATAAAAAATATGATGAGGGGTATGTTGACAGTATATTATATGGCAATGCATTTGATAGACTGTTAGCAGATACGAATAATTAAAGGAGAATTAATGATGGAAACTAATAAGAGTACAGATGAGATTGAAATCAATCTTGGAGAAATATTTGCGTTATTGCTTCATAAGGTGTGGATTATAATACTGGCAGCTGTTGTATGCGGTGCAGTAGGATTTCTTTACAGCTATTTTCTTATAACACCTCAGTATCAGTCTACAACTAAGGTTTACATCCTTAATAAGCAGAACAGTACATCAGTTACTTATAGTGATGTACAGCTTTCAACAACTCTTTCTAAGGATTATGAACAGCTTGTTACAAGCCGTTATGTTATAGAAGGTGTTATTAAACAGCTTAATCTGGATGAAACTTATGAAAGCCTTGTGGAAAAGGTTTCTGCAACTAATACAGATGATACACGAATAATTGCTATTACAGTAATAAATCCGGATCCTGAGCAGGCTCAGAAGGTTGCTAATGCGGTAAGAGATCTTGCAGCACAGCATATTACACAGGTTATGGATATTGAGGCTGTTAATGTGGTTGATTCAGCTAATCTTCCAACAAGCCCTGTTTCACCATCAGTTCCTAAGTGGACACTGATTGGAGCTGTTATTGGTATTATAATTGCGGTTGCCGTTGTTGTTATACAGCATTTGCTTGATGATTCTATTAAGAGTTCTGAAGATATCGAAAAATATTTAGGTATCAGTACACTTGCACTTATTCCTATGAATCAGGCTGAGGAAGAAACTGCCAGCAGAAGGAGGTCTCCCCGGAAAGGTAAAGAGAAAGTAGTACTTGGCACTGATGATGAGAAGGCAAGAAGTTTTAAATCATCTGATATTAATAAGAACACTAATAACAAGAACAGTAAAAGAAATGCTGATGGCATAGAGTTTATGGAGGACTAGAGATGCAGGAGTTTTCAGTAAAACAGAGCAACCTTGATTTCAGGACCAGAGAAGCTTATAAGATGTTAAGAACTAACATAGAATTCTCTGGTGATAATAATAAGGTAATATTTATAACAAGCAGTACACCAAGTGAGGGAAAGAGTACAGTATCTTTTGAGCTTGCTATGTCTTTTGCACAGAATGGTATGAAGACACTGCTTATTGATGCAGATACAAGAAAGTCAGTTATGAAGAACAGAGGTAAGAAGGGTAAGATTAAATATGGGCTTACTCATTATCTTTCAGGAAAGAATGAACTTAAGGATGTTATATGCGTAAGTGATGTTCCTAATTTCTGCATGATATTTGCAGGACCTGTACCACCTAACCCAAGTGAGCTTGTCGGTAACGACAGATTTGTCAAGATGGTAGAAGAAGCAAGAGCTACATTTGACATGATTATCATTGATACACCACCAATAGGAAGTGTTATCGATGCTGCTGTTATTTCTAAAGTATGTGATGGCGGAATTCTTGTAATCGGAGCAGGTGATATAAGCTATAAGTTTGCAAGAAAGTCTAAGGAACAGCTTGAGATGACAGGGTGCAAGCTTCTTGGCTGTGTACTTAATAAAGTTGATATGACAGGAAATTCTTATTATGGTAAGTACTATGGCAAATATTACGGTAAATATTATGGCAAGTACTATGGACATGAGGATAATAATTAGTTATGGATATGAAGGCGGCACATAAGTAAGATGTGCCGTCCTTTTTAGATTCAAGGAAGAAAGGATGTGTGTATGAAGAAGATATTAAAATATACTGGACTGTTAATAAGTATTATTATGCTTACAGTATCTGTGGTGTTTATAGCTCTTTTAATAAATGTCAGGGTTGTTCCAGTTAAATATTGCATCATTGCTGCAGTGGTGCTTGTTATACTAACGGCAGTAACAGCATTTACACAAAAGTGGTTTGTTCCAGGAATTATTACGAAGATAATTGCCATTATTATGATTGTTGTGCTTATTATGGGAAGCATTTACCTTAATCAGACAAGACATATGATAAACAAGATTACAACAACTCAGGAAGAAAAAATTGTTATGGGTGTGTATGTACTTAACGACGGCGGATATGACAGCGTAGATATGCTTAATAATAAATCCATTGGTATAGGAACAGCTGTGGATCGTGAAAGTACTGATGAGCTTATTAAAAAGATGGGTGCAGGTGGATTTATGGCGGAGTATCCAGAGTATTCTAATATAATGGAGCTGGCAGATGCTTTGCTGCAGGGACAGATTGATGCTGCCATTATGAAAACAAGCAGTATTGAAATGATTGATGAGATGGGAGATTTCACCGGGTTTGCGTCAGATGTGAAGCTTATATATAGTGGTGAATTTACAATTAAAGTGGCAACGACAGAAGAGAATGTTACAGATAATTATCTTTCAAGTGATGATGTTATAAATGTATATATATCAGGAATTGATTCAAGAGGCGGTATTAATGAGGTGAGCCGTAGTGATGTCAATATTATTATGTCTATTAATAAGAAGACACACAATATTCTTATGATTAATACGCCAAGAGATTATTATGTTCCACTTTCTATATCCAATGGTGTCAGGGATAAGCTTACACATGCAGGTGTTTATGGAATTGAGTGTTCCAGAAATACTCTGGAGATGCTTTATGGTATCCAGATTGATTATTATGTAAAAGTTAATTTCAGTGGATTTGAGAAAATAATTGATTCACTCGGAGGTGTTGATGTGACACTTGATTATTCAGCAACTCTTAGTCAGGCTGGAAATCTCACAGTACATAATGGTGTTAATCATTTTAATGGTGAGCAGGCACTTGCATTTGCAAGAGAAAGATACGCATATTCAGATGGGGACAGACAGAGAGGCCGTAACCAGATGATGATAATGGAGGCAGCAATTAAAAAAGCTTGTTCTCCAGCAATTATATCAAATTATACATCTGTATTATCAGAAGTGTCTAAAAATGTAATTACAGATATGAGTTATGACTTTATTGCAGATCTTGCACAGACACAGCTTAATGATATGGCAGCATGGAATATTACACAGATAAGTGTTACGGGAGTTGGAAGTTATTCATCAACAACATATTCAATGCCAGGGTGGTCGTTATACATAATGGTACCTGATGAGGAAAGTGTGGAGAATGCAAGGGAGCAGATAAGAGATAATTATAATTAATATTTTAACGAAAAACATAGAAACTTATATGAAGGTATGATATTATTTTATTATGAAACATACGTGTTAATTGAATAGAGAAAGGAATTGACTATATGAGAATTAAAAGGTTATCAGCGTTATTATTAAGTGCACTTCTTATTACAAGTCCTATTGGATATATGACTGTAAATGGAGACACAATTGACGCAAAAGATTATTCGCAGCAGGTACAGTCTGTGGATTCTGCGTATATAGGAAGTTACATACCAAGTAGTCTTGATAGTGATGCTCCGGTATATGTATCGGATATTGCAGCATATGCACAGAGAAATGTACCATCGGCATACCCAGAGGATGTTTCTTCATATAAGAAGGAACACCCATCAAGAAATCAGAATCCTTATGGAACATGTTGGGCATTCTCGTCTATAGGACTTGAAGAATTTGACCTTATAGCTAAGGGTCAGAGAGATTCTAGTGTTGACCTGAGTGAATTGCAGCTTATACATTTTACATTTAACTCAGTTATTGATCCGCTCGGTGGAACCAAAGGGGATTATTCTAAGTATTATAATAATAATACCAACATGTCATATCTGGAAAAGGGTGGTAACTACGAGTATGCAGTAAAGAGACTCAGCCAGTGGGTAGGAGCTGTCAATGAATCAGATGTTCCATATGCTGATGCCCAGGCAGTATATAATAATGGTCTTGATAACAAATATGCTTATGATTACGATGTGGCACATTTGCAGAATGCATACAGAATTAATGTTAAGGAGCAGCCTGATGTTGTTAAGCAGCAGATCATGGAGCATGGTGCTGTTGGTGCAAGCTATACTCATTATTATGCAGGAGAGAACCACCTTAATAATTCATATTATGATATGCAGGGAATTGTAAGCTCAGGTGGTGGACATGCAGTTATGATTGTGGGTTGGGACGATGATTATTCCAAGGATAATTTTGCGACAACTACAAAGCCTTCAAATAATGGTGCATGGCTTATAAGAAACAGCTGGGGTGATTATTTTGATTATTTCTGGATGTCGTATGAAACTTATTCGCTTGCAGATACTGTTTGGGTATTTGATATGTCAGCAGAGGATGGGCTGGATAATAATTATCAGCTTGATGGCGGGCTGCATACAGCAACAGTAGGATATTATACAGGTGCAGCTAATGTATTTTATGTATCAGAAAAAGAAGGTGTTGCATCTGAAACTCTTAAGTCAGTATCTTTATCTTTTACACAGACAGCAGATGTTGGATATACAATTGATATATATACTGACCTTAAAGATGCCAGCAACCCGATAAGCGGGACTAAGCATGCTGAGGCGAGTACAAGCGGAAGAACAACTTTTGCAGGAATACACACTATTCCTCTGGAGGAAGAAGTGATTCTCAATCCTGGAACTTATTATGCAGTTGTTGTTAATATTGATAAGAAAGCATTTGAAGTTGAATATTCGTATTCAGAGAGCACTAATCCGGGGAAAACTGATGATAAGATGGTCTGGGAAAATGTAGTAAGCTATGATTCTGACTGTGAAGGAAGTTATTATTATAATGGTTATGGCAGATATGGAAAATATTATTATAACTTCTGTATAAAAGCATTTACATCAAATAATGTTGATTTGGGTGATGTATTAGAAGGATATACATTAAGCATGGACGGAAAGATTGATATGAATTTCTACATGAATCTTCCTGATAAACTGGTTAAGGACAGCAGCACGTACATGGAATTTACTATGCCTGATGGAAATGTGTCAAAGGTTATGTTAGCCGATGCAAGAAAGACAACCGATGGTTTGTATGTGTTCTCTTGCGGAATAGCAGCAAAGCAGATGGCTGATAAGGTAAATGCCAGAATCGTAAGTAATGGCGTTAAGGGTGAAGTTCATACATACTCAGTAACAGATTATGCTGAATCTGTAATTAATGCTGCAAGTGGAGTTTATTCTGATAAAGCTGTAAATGCAGTTAAAGCAATGCTTAATTATGGAACAGCTGCACAGCAATATTTTGGATATAACACAGATAATCCTGCCAATTCTATAATGACGGATGATGATAAGAATATGGATATGGTTGGATTCAATACATATACAGGAAAGCTGGTTAATGCAGACAGTGTTTCAGGAATAAGCTATTATGGAAGTTCTCTTGTTCTTGAATCAGATACAATATTAAGGAATTATTTTGAGTTGTCAGACGGATATAGTATTGATAATTATACATTTTATGTGAAAGATAAAGATGGAAACAAGAATATCATTGCTCCACAAAAGACAGATGCTTCATTATATTATATAGATATCAGTAATGTGAAAGCGTATGAGCTTGCTGATAATGTTAATATATACGTTCAGAAGAATGGAGATAGTGAAGATAAAATAATGATGCTTGAGTATGGTGCATATGTTTACGCCAGATATGTCGATAAATATTTAGATAATACAGCACTAAAGAATCTTATGACGGCAATGTATCATTATTGCAATGCTGCTACAGAATATGCAAATATATATTGATATTTTTAATATGTGACTATATAATAATTAGCAAGGCTCATTTTGAAATGTGAGCTGATTAGCGTATTTCAGTTGGGGAAAGTATATTTTAATATGAAGTATTAATACACGACTTGTTATGAAAAGTTAAAAAATAGCGGGGAGGGTAAGACCAATTAACGTATGGTTAATGTAAACAAAACCAAAGAGAGTATTCAGAATGTTTTAATATTTATTACAGATGCAATAGCGCTTATAATGTCTTATTACATGTCTGGTTTTATATGGCTGATGGAAATAAGAAATAATACATTTTCATATGTAATGAAAGTGCTTAATGGCAATATAGTCACAATTATTATAGCTGTATTAATAGCTGCTTTATTCTGTAACATTAAAGGCGATGTACTTAATCGTGGCAAATTTGAAGAACTTGCTTCTGTTATGAAGAAAAGTCTTATTTCATCAGCTGTTATAGCTGTTTATGAACTTTTGAGTAAAACTGCACAGGGTGTTCCAAGAAGTGTGTATGTAATTACATTTTTTATGGGAACAGTGCTTATGTTTTTATTAAGGATGCTTGTCAAGGTATATATGAAGCATCGTAATGGAGGAAAGCGTACCAACAGTATACTTGTTATCACTATTAAAAACAGGGCGGAAGATACACTTTCCAAAGCTGCGGCAAGGAATGACTGGATGCGTCGTATAGATGGTATTGTAATTACTGATGAAGATATGACAGGTCAGTCAATAGAGGGATTTCCTGTAGTTGCTAATGTACATTCAATGATGCGTTATATTAAGAACGAGATTGTTGACGAAGTGTTTATTGATGTGGATTACAAGACCCGCGAAAGTATCAAGCCTATGGTTATGGAACTTGAGGATATGGGAGTAATTGTTAATCTTAAGCTTGAGATTCTTGACAGCTATAAGGATTTTGACAGTAAGCTGGGTTACATAGGAGCAGTTCCTGTCATTACATTTGCTAACAGAATATATGACTGGAAGGGAATGCTTGTTAAGAGATGCATAGATATTCTCGGAGCAATTGTAGGACTTATAGTTATGTTTATTGCAATGATTTTTGTAGGTCCTGCTATTATGATAGAATCGCCAGGTCCAATCTTTTTCAAACAGAAACGTGTTGGAAAGAATGGCCGTTATTTTGAGATATATAAGTTCCGTTCTATGTATATGGATGCTGAAGAACGAAAGAAAGATCTTATGGCACAGAATGAGATGAGTGGTCTTATGTTTAAGATGAAAGATGACCCTCGTATAACTAAGGTTGGCAAGTTCATAAGAAAGACAAGTATTGATGAGCTTCCGCAGTTCATTAATGTTCTTAAGGGAGATATGAGTCTTGTTGGTACAAGACCACCAACGGTAGCAGAGTTTAAGCAATATCAAGGACATCATAAGAGAAGGCTTTCTATGAAACCAGGCATCACAGGAATGTGGCAGGCTTATGGAAGAAAGACGGTTAGCGATTTTGAAGAAATTGTTAAGATGGATCTGAATTATATTGATAACTGGAGCATTATGCTTGATATTAAGATTTTGTTTAAGACAGTTCAGTCAGTATTAACTACTGGTGGACAGTAGAATAATTACCCCCCTGTAGTATCATCAGATACTGCAGGGGGTAATTGTTTTATCTAGACATTATGTACATTAATACTGGATAATTATAGCAGAATTGCACAAAATTCGTTGGCAATATAGAAAATATACATAAAAATTAACCATAATGCTTATTGACGCAAATCGGCGGTTGGGTTAAAATGATAGTAACTTTTGGTATAGGGGACATGCTGTAGTGCAACATGTCGAAAAGAACATGTTATATGCTGTTAGTAACAGGAACTTTACTATGCCTACAATATAATAAGGAGGATTTTATGAAAAAGGGTAAAAGAATTTTAGCCGCTTTTTTAGCAGTGCTGATGGTTGTTGCTATTATGCCATTTACTTCATTTAGTGGTATATTCACAAGCAAGGCAAAGGCTGCAGAGAGTGGCAAGAAGTACACTTTTGAGGGTACTGAACTTGAAGCAGCAGCGGCAGGAAAGTATACAGATGGTCAGGCTGTTACTGCAGGAACTGATGGATATTTTACTTTTTATATGAGTGCAAAAACTAAAATCGACTCAAGTGATAAAACATGGGAAGATGGTTACGCTTGTAAACAGAGAGTAAACTTTGGTGGTAAAGCAGATGTTGCTAATATGAAGAATCTGGTTTCTTTCAAGACATCTAATGCTGCAAAAGTAAAAGTATATTGGGTAGAAGGTGGAACAGACAATCGTCAGATGGCAATCTTTGGTTCTACAGGAGATGTAGTAACTAAGACAGAAGTAACGGCAGCAAAGAATGATCCAGTAGTTTCTACATTAGAATTAGCAGATGCAGGAACATATTACCTTGGGGGTCTTGAGAATAACAATTATATTTTCAAGATTGAAGTTGAGGAGACAGCAGCAGTTGAAGAGCCAGTTGTTAAGGAATACGAACTTGATGGTGCTAAGCTTGAGACGGCAGCAGCAGGAAAGTTTACAGATGGACAGACTGTTGCAGCAGGAACAGATAATGCATTTACACTTTACATGAGTGCAAAGACTAAGATTGACTCAAGCAGCAAGACTTGGGATGACGGATTTGCTGGAACACAGAGAATTAACTTTGGCGGTAAGGCTGATATTGCTAATATGAAGAACTTTGTTTCTTTCAAGACAGAAGGAACAGCTAAGGTTAAGATTTACTGGGTAGAAGGTGGAACAGACAATCGTCAGATGGCAATCTTTAATTCTACAGGAGATGTAGTAACTAAGACAGAAGTAACGGCAGCAAAGAATGACCCAGTAGTTTCTACATTAGAATTAGCAGATGCAGGAACATATTATCTTGGAGGACTTGAAAATAACAATTATATCTTCAAGGTAGTTGTTACAGATACAGTTGGTGGTGATGCACCAGTTGTTACAAGAAAAAATTGGTCAGAAGTTGTTGCACCAGTAATTGGAGAAGTGGCTCAGGACGGAGCAAATGTAACTGTTCCATTTACAATGGTTCTTGGTAATGATGGTGCAGATAAAGTAAGCGTTGTTATGACAGATGCTTCAGGTAATACAGAAACAAAGGGATATGCACTTGAAGGTGAAGGCGGAAAGGTTTCATTCTCTCCAGCTTCTTCAGGTGAGTATACATTTACAATCACAGCTTCTAGAGAGAATGAACAGGATAAGACTGGTAATACAGTTAAGCTTAACTTTGCTTATCCACTCTCAGCACCATCTATCAGCAGTGCAACAAGCATGGGTAATGGTACAGTAAGTCTTGTATGGCAGTCAGTTAAGGAAGCTACATCATACAATGTTTATGTTGGCGGAACAAAGGTTGGTTCAACATCTGCTACATCTTATGATGTTACAGGATTAACTGTTGGTACAAAGTATGATTTTGCAGTTGAAGCAGTTAGAGAGACACCAGCTGCTGTATCTGATAAGTCAACAATATCTGCAACAGCAACAGCTGAAGCTAAGCAGGTATGGGGATATATCGTATATGGTAACGGTGCAAGCGAGTCTAATTCAGCATATGAAGGAAACATTAATGAAACTGGTTCAGTTACATTAAGATCTGGAGCAGTAGATGCTAATGGAGTTCTTAAGGGAAGCGGTAATAATGGAAAATTAGTTCCAGCATCATTCGATGGTCTTAATTTCTATTATACAGCAGTACCTACATCACTTAACTTTACATTAAGAGCTAAAGTAACTGTAGATCAGTGGAGTTTATCAAACGGTCAGGAAGGCTTCGGTCTTATGGCAGCAGACAGACTTGGTGGTTCTGGATGGAACAATTCTTATATGGCTGTAGTTTCTAAGACAGAATATTACTGGAATGAAGAAGCTGGTAAAGTTACTAATGATACAACAGCACTTAAGGTATCTCAGAAGATCGGTATTGCTTCACAGGAGAAGAAGGGTCTTACTAAGGATAACATTGCAGCAATAGAGGCTAATGATACTGAAACAGTAAAACAGTTCCAGAGTGCTATGTATCCTCTTGAGCAGAGATATGCACAGAATGTAAATGTTATTGGTAATGCTGTTAAACCAGTTGATGCAACAATAGAGAATCCTGTTACTGAGATGTATCTTACAATTCAGAAGAATAACACAGGATATTTTGTATCATACGAATCAGTAGATGGAACATATTCAACAACTAAGAAGTATTATGACACTGAAACATTATCACAGCTTGATTCTGATAATGTATATGTAGGTTTCTTCACAAGTAGATATGCACAGGCAACATTCTCAGATGTAACATTTACAACAATTAATCCATCTGATGATGCTCCAGCAGAAGAGAAGCCAATTGAAGAATTAGTAACTAATGCAGCATTTAATTCTAAGACTGCAACAGGTTCAAGTGATTATGAATTCAGATTCACAGCTAACTGTGATGGTGTTCTTTCTATCTGGGATAGTGAAGATAACGCAATTGCTACAGATGTAGCTGTTGCAGCTAATACAGTTGTTAAGCCTGCAACAACAACACTTAATGTTGGTAAGAATTCATTTAGATATGTGTTTACACCAGATGCTGGCTATATTCCAGAAAAGGATATGGTTATGTCATCATATGAGCCTATTGAAGGCACATTTACTGTAACGTACAGAACATATGGCGTTGAAGGACAGTCAATTTATGTAGCACCAGGTAAGTATGGTGTTGGTACTAAGGAAGATCCAATGAGCATCTATGATGCTGTTAAGTATGTACAGCCAGGACAGACTATCGTTGTTATGGAAGGTACATATTACCTTGAGAAGACAGTTAAGGTTGAGAGAGGTGTTAATGGTACAGCAGATAAGCCTATTCAGATGGTAGCTGATACAGAAGCTTCTTCAAGACCAGTATTTGATTTCCAGGGATTATGTGCAGGTATGGTACTTGCAGGTGATTACTGGTACTTCCAGGGATTTGATGTAACTAATTCAGCTAATGCACAGAAGGGTATTCAGCTTTCTGGTAAGTATAATACAATGGATAACATTATGACTTACCACAATGGTAATACAGGTCTTCAGGTTAGCAGATATCTTACAACAGATGAATTTGATATGTGGCCAGCATATAACTTAATTCTTAACTGTACATCATATGGTAACGCCGATGCAGGTTATGAAGATGCTGATGGTTTTGCAGCTAAGTTAACAGTTGGTGATGGTAATGTATTTGATGGTTGTATCTCATACAACAACGCTGATGATGGATGGGATCTTTTTGCTAAGGTTCAGTCAGGTTCAATTGGCGCTGTAACAATTAAGAATTCAGTTGCTTATGGCAATGGTTACCTTGAAGATGGTACAAATGCTGGTAACGGTAATGGATTTAAGCTTGGTGGCGACAGCATGTCAGGCAAGCATGTTCTTGAGAACTGCGTAGCATTTGATAACAAGGCTAAGGGTATTGATTCTAACTCTTGTCCAGATATTAATGTAATTAACTGTACAACATTCAATAATGAGTCTTATAATATTGCTCTTTACACAAATTCAGCTAAGAATACAGATTTCTCAGCAACAGGTGTACTTTCATACAGAACATATATGAAAGATAATGTTGAGCAGTTTAAGTTACTTGGAACACAGGACAAGACAAAGGTTGATAACGATACTAACTACTTCTGGAATTATGAAGGAACAGCTAAGAATTCAGCTAAAACTGTAACAGATGACTGGTTTGAATCAGTTGATACAGCAATGGATTATGCAACACATGTATATGCATCACATAAGGTAACAAGAAATGCTGATAACACAATCAACATGAATGGTCTTCTTGTACTTACAGACAAGGCAGCAGCTAATACAGGTGCAAGAATGACAGGTACTCCATCAGCTAAGATTGAAGTTCCTGAGGGAATTAAGGGACATAAGACAATATCTATAACAGGTAAAGATGTTGTTAAGGGTAATACAACAGATGTTGCAGTTATTCAGGGAACATCTACAGATATTGTGTGGACAATCGATGCAGATGCATCTACATTTGATTATATTATGGTTGATGATGTAGTTCTTGATGCTTCTAAGTACACAGTAGTAGCTAATGGTAACACAACAGTTGTTACATTCAAGGCTTCTTACATTAAGAGCTTAAAAGCAGCAGAGCATACATTCAGAGCATGCTTTACAGATGGTTATATTGCAGAGACTAAGCTTGAGGTTCTTCCTAAGACAGGTGATTTCTCTAGAAATATGATAGCTGTATATGCAGGAATTATGCTTATGGCATTACTTGCAGCAGCCGTAGTTCTTTTCGAAAAGAAGAGAAAGAGAGCTTAGTGTAAGCAAATAGTATAATAAAACATATGAATGAGGTCTGGTTATCCAGACCTCATTTTTGTATATAGATATATGATAATTGTTGTACAATTATTACAAAGTAATATCTAGTTTTAACGACTTTTAGAAAAACATTTACTAAAAGTGTTATTGACTATTTGTTCTATTAGATGGTACTCTTATTACAGATTTATGAAAAGGAAAAGGAGGCTTTTTTCATGAGAAAAAGAACTAAAAGAATGTTGTCTGTTCTTATGGCAGCTTTAATGGTTGTTAGTATTATGCCGGTTACCGGCTCTAATAACATTGTTGCTAAAGCATCGACAGCAAGTGCAGAGTCTTCTGTTGTGACATGGCCAGCAGCAGATATTCTTGCAGCACAAGAAGGAGATTCAGGATTAGTGTTATGTGGCTCAGGCTGGGCTAATAATAATGCTACAGATGACAAGACATTTGAAGACGGTTTTAGTGCATTAGGAGATAATGCTAAGGCAGGATCTACAAAGGCACAGACAGATGGAAAGACAGCAGCAGGAACAGTACCAGATAGTGGCTGTTATGTAATGTATACAGCACCTGTTAATGGAACTTTAGCTATTAATACTAAGATAGGAAAGAACAAGACTTTCTATGTAATAGCAGAAGATGGAACTAAGGTAGCAGAAGTAAAAAATGGAACTTCTGGAAGTACATATAATACTGTTAAGGCAGAAGTAGAAGCAGGAAAGACATACTATGCATACCTTGGAGGAGCAACAGCTCAGATCTGGCAGGTATACTTTACACCTGCAGAAGCAGAGTGGTTAGCTGCAGATATATTAGCTTCAACAACATATAATAATGGTTTAACATTATGTGGAACAGGCTGGGCTAATAATAATGCCACAGATGACAAGACATTTGATGATGGGTTTAGTGCATTAGGAGACAATGCTAAGGCAGGATCAGCAAAGGCACAGACTAATGGAAAGAATTCAGCAGGAACAGTACCAGATAGTGGTTGTTATATAAAGTATACAGCAGCAGCTAATGGAGAGTTAGCAATTGATACTAAGATAGGAAAGGGCAAGACTTTCTATATAGTAGCGGAAGATGGAACTAAGGCAGCAGAGGTGAAAAATTCCACAGATGCAAGTACATATAATACTGTTAAAGCAAAGGTAGAAGCTGGCAAGACATATTATGCATACCTTGGAGGAGCAACAGCTCAGATCTGGAAAGTATATTATTCACAGTTAAATAAGAAGACTGTAGTTGACTGGGAATCAGTAGCAAAGCCAGTTATCAGTAAAGTAGAAGCAGGCTCAGATGGTTTTACTGTTACTGTTGAAGGAATTGTGGATGAGTATAATGGGGCTGAAGATATTGTGGTAACAATGCTTCATAATGATGGACAGGCTGGAGAAGCTGTTATAAAGAGATCAGAAGGAACAGCAACAGTTAATTTTACAGCTCATGAAAGTGGTGATTATACATTTGTAGCAACAGCACAGAGATTAGGTTGTGCAGATAAAGCTTCAGATGTTTATGAAGTAAAAGATTTCATACTCGGTGTTAAGATGCCAACTATTACATGGGCTGAAAACAAGGGTAATGGAGAAGTATATCTTGATTGGGTTAATATAAGCGATGCAAAGGATTATACTTTAACATATAAGGTTAAAGGTTCTGATGAAAGCACAGCAGTTAAGATTGATGGAATCACAGAAGGTGATTATACAGTTAAGAATTTAACAGTTGGAAGTACATATGAATTCAGTGTTGTTGCAAATAGAGCAGATGGATATTGTTCAGCTGTTTCAGAAAAAGAGTTATCAGTAACTGCAGATGCACAGAAGAACTGGTATGTGTCAACTGTTGGTTCAGCTCAGGAGACTAAGGCAACTATCACAGAAGCTGATGGTAATGCACAGGTTATAAATATTGCTAATGGTGATACAGCATCTAAGAAAGTTGCTACAGTTGAAGCAAAAGATATTACTAATACAACAGGAAGTATGGAAATTCAGGCTAAGGCTTCAGGAAAGATTTCTGATGATGAAGATGGATTCTCATATTACTACACTAAGGTTAATCCAGAGAAAGAGAACTTTGAATTAACTGCAACATTTACAGTAACAGATGCATCTCTTACCCCTGATAATCAGACAGGTTTTGGTGTTGTAGTTGCAGATACATTAGGTGTTAATAACTGGGGTACACCAAGTTATGTACACAAATATTTTAACTACTTCTCATCAATGATGTACAGTTCTAAGATTAATGCACCAACAATGCGTTATATCACAGGTTATACATCAGCAGATACATCTAACAAAGATGGTGTAGACAGAGTTAATAATAATGTTAAGTTTAACCAGTTAACAGGAACAGATATGTTCAAGGTTGGAGCTGAGTATACATTTACAGTAAGAAAGACTGATGATGGATACGAAGCAGTTGCAACAACAGAGAATGGAACACAGACACAGAAGCTTACAGCTAATGATTTTACATCAGTACAGGAAGATGGAACAGTAGTTGTAGGTGTTATGGTAGCAAGAAAGATTGGTGTTAAGATTACTGATATCAAGTTTACTACATCAGAAAGTAAGGGACTTGCAACATCTGAGGTCGTAGAAGACAAGGTAACACCATCAATCAGAGTATATTCTTCTAACACATGTGGAGCAGGTGAGTATGAATACACGGTAGTTCCTAATTGTGCAGGAACTTTAAAGGTAACAGGAAGTGCTGACGGTAAGGCTATTTCTAAGGAAGTAACAGCTGATGAGGTTGTAAGAATTCCAGTTGCAGTTAATGTTGGAAGCAATACTATTAAGGCAGAATTTGAACCAGCAGCGGCAGCTAATATTACATCAACTACAACAGTAACAAGTGAAACAAATGTTACTCGTAAGGTATATGGTGAGGCTGGACAGACAATTATTGTAACTCCAGATGGTAAGACAACTGGTGACGGAACTGAAGAAAGTCCATTAGATATTAATACAGCAGTTTCATATGCACAGCCAGGACAGACTATTCTTATGAAGAATGGTGTATATGATAAATGGATTACAATTAACAGAAGTGTATGCGGAACAGCAGATAAGCCAATTAATCTTGTTGCAGAATCAATCTCAACAGATGGAACTGATGGTGTTGTATTGTCAGGCGCAGGTCTTACAGTAATCGGAAGTTATTGGCATGTATATGGTTTATATGTAAAGGATTCATCAGGGGTAGGTATTCAGGTAAGCGGTAACTATAATACAATAGATATGTGTACAGTAAATCATGCGGCAAACAGCGGTATTCAGATAAGCAGAAATGGTGGAGCTGATAACTATGCAGGAATTCAGGGTAAGTTATGGCCAACAGGAAATCTTATCAAGAACTGTGAGTCATTTGATAACTGTGATGCAGGAAGAAATGATGCAGATGGATTTGCAGCAAAATTAACATGTGGTGAAGGCAACAGATTCTATGGTTGTATATCACATAACAATATTGATGATGGCTGGGATCTCTATGCTAAGTCAGTATCTGGTACAATTGGTTCAGTTACAATTGAAAATTGTGTAGCATACAACAATGGATGGCTTACAACAGATGATGTAACTGCTGCAGGTTATAACTATGGTGAAGGTAACGGATTTAAGTTAGGTGGAGGATATCTTAAGGGAGGACATAAGCTTATTAACTGTGTTTCATTTGGAAATCATGCAAAGGGAATAACAAGTAACAGCTGTCCTGATATCTCTATTACAAGATGTACAGCTTACAACAATGGTAATGCAAATTCATATAGCATAGGTCTTAATACAATGGATTCTATGCTTAAGGAGTGGAAGGTTAGCGGCCTTATATCTATGTCTAAGGCAGATTTAACTGCTAAGGCAGACCTTATTCCATTCTCACAGCACGGAGATGATAACTACATTTATAATGGTTCAGAATCATACAATAATCTTGGTCAGAAGGCTACAGATGAGTGGTTCGAAAGTGTAGATACAACAATTAGACCATCAAGAAATGCAGATGGAACAATTGATATGCATAATCTCTTAGTTATTAAGAGCGGTGTATTAAGCGATAATGTTGGTGCAAGACTTGATACAACAAGTGAAGAAGCAATAAGCGTTAAGCCACAGGCTGGTGAAGTTGTATCTCATGTATTTGAGTGGACAACAACTAAGGAAGCAACATGTACAGAAAAGGGTGAAAAGCATGGAATATGTACAGTATGTGGACATGAAGAAACAAGAGAAATCGAAGCCCTTGGACATGAATTTGCCAACGAGTTCACAGTAGATAAGGAAGCTACTACTACAGAAGAAGGCTCTAAGTCACAGCACTGCTTACATGCAGGTTGTACAGAGAAGACTAATGTAACAGTTATTCCTAAGCTTACAGCAGGCAGCGAAGAGGTTAATCCAACACCTTCAACACCTGATAATAAGGATGATGCAAATGTTCCATCAACAGGAACAGATTCATCAGAGAAAGCACCTGCAGCACAGACAGGAGATACAATGCATGCAGTACCATTTGCATTGGCAATGATTATCTCTGCAGGAGTAGTTGTTATTGAGATTTCTAGAAAGAAGAAAGCAGTAAGATAATAACAGTTAAACAGATAATAATAATGGCTGGTGATATGAGTGAATCATATCACCAGCCAGTTTTTATATAAGCATTTTTATCTGTAATTCTGCAGAGTAGGTGTTGAATTAACTCCAAGAGGAGTTGTTACACCAGCAGCGGTTGTTACTTTGTAAGTAATTGTAATGTTCGCACCAGGAGCAATTGAGTTGCCAAACATATATGCAACATCAAGGTTGTGGTAAGTACCTGTATACATTCTTCCGCCATTGCTAGTTTTTATATCTGAGATTGTTCCACCAGCAGGAGCAAATATATGGATATAACCAGTGATTGTTCCGCCGTAGCTTCCAAGTATATAATTTCCAGCATTAACTTTGTCAGCATTGCTTAATACATTGCTATAAGTAGCTGTTACATCATATGTTCTTGTGCCATCATCATTAACAACCGGTTCACCGATTTCAGTATCAATATCTAAGAACCAGCCAAGCTTACAAGGATCAGAAATGCTAAAGTAAACACCGGTTTCCGGATTTTCCGGATCTTCGTTAAGTCCACCGGAGCAGCCTGCATTTTTAACAAATTCCTGTTCTTCCTCATCTTCCATCCACATCATGACTGTACGGTTTTTAGCACCGTCTGAGAATACCTTATAATAATCACCAGCCTTCTTGACGTCAAAATCAGATACAAGCTTTGACATAGTAGCTTTGGCTGTTTCTGCAAATAAATCATCAACATAATCTCCAGCAGTAGCAGAAGCATTTGCATTAAGATACTTGTAATAAAGGTCATACTGCAGAACCTTTGTAGCATTTTCACTTGTTAATTCTGTGCCATCTGAAAGTGTTACATTACCTATATATTCAAGCATTCCTTGAATAATAGCTGGTGTGAGAGAAACAACACCATTAACGTGTTCGGAATTCTTCTGTTCGTATGCGAGTGCCCATATATATGCAACTCTTTCAAAATCAGGGTCAAAACATGCATCTCTTGGGCCGTTCATCCATGAGCCGAAAAGCTCTTTTTCTTCTGCTGTTATATTAGCAGCGGAAGGTGTATAGGAAGCGAGAACCTTGTATACACTGCTGAAATCACCAATTGTAAGTACCCCATCACGAATGCGGATTGTACCTATAGAACCAGGGAAACCGCCAGAAGCACGGATTTCTGATGAATTCTGTGCAGCAAGCAGATATGTTCTGTCAGAGCCGTCTCCTATAAATGTTTTGAATAGAGGAAGGAACTCTTTGAGATTATCATATGAACCTGTCATTGAAGCAATCTGTACAGAATAGTCTGAAATCATGCTGTTGAGTCCCATTGGGAGATCAACCTGATTCATTGCTGTAACTATATGGTCTATCTTAGGCTCTATATCTTCAAGAAGTGAAAGATATGCGTTGATAGTGGTTATGCTGAAGCCATCATCAACTTTAAGTCCTGAAAGCGGATAGTCATTAAGTACAGCAACTGTTGGACGTGCAATATCTGAGGAAGCTTCCTGAACGAGATCAAGAAGTTCTTTGACAGAATCAATATATCCTTTGAATTTAGGGATTTTGTAAGCTGTCTTCCATATTTTTTTGTCAAATGTTTTATTAATATCTTCAATTGCTACATCAAGCTGGTCACATGCAGTTTCTGTGGCAACAGGGTCCTGTGCTTTAAGTCCAGCCATAACATTTTTAAGGTCAGCCTTAAGAGTGTAAGCCTGTTGTTTAACATCAGCGACCTCGCGTTTAGCAATCTTGTAGCCATAAGCACCGCCAACACCAATGGCAATCAGCAGACATGCGACAATGCTCAAAGTAATTATAAGTATGCGTTTTCTGCGCTTGCGTTGCTTAGAGTGTCTATGTGAACCATGATGATGTGAACTGTGGTGTGATTCATCAGAGTGGTGATGCGAACTGTGATGTTCTCCATCAGAATGGTGATGTGAATGATGTGAACCAGATTCTTTAGAATCAGAATATAAAATTTCGAAATCTTCTGACATGGAATCCTCCTTTTGTTTGGATTATTTTGTAAATATGTGTATACAAACACAACTCCACATTTTAACAGATGTTTAAGGTATTTACAATAATAGCCATAATATCTTATAATATTTTAATAAATTTATTAAAGAAAAGGATATCAGATATGAGTTTACTTACAGTAACCGGACTTACACACGGATTTGGCGACAGAGCGATATTTAACAATGTGTCTTTCCAGCTTAACAGGCTTGATAAGATTGGATTAGTGGGAGCCAACGGCGAAGGTAAATCCACATTTATGAATATAATAACAGGCAAGCTTATGCCTGACGAGGGAAAGGTTGAGTGGGCAAAGAATGTCAGAGTTGGATATCTCGACCAGCATGCTGTGCTTGAGAAGGGCATGACAATCCAGTCAGTGCTTGCATCAGCATTTGACTTTCTGTATGACATGGAGAATCAGATGAATGAGATATATGCCGGGCTTGGCGACGCATCACCAGAAGAAATGGACAAGCTGATGGCGGAAGCGGGAACTATTCAGGACCTTCTTACAATGCATGATTTCTATATGATAGATGCGAAGGTTGAGGAAGTTGCAAGAGCATTGGGACTATCGGAACTTGGCCTTGATAAAGATGTAACTGAGCTTTCAGGCGGACAGAGAACTAAGGTACTGCTTGGAAAGCTGCTTCTTGAAAAACCGGACATCCTTCTTCTTGATGAGCCTACTAACTATCTTGATAAGGAGCATATTGAGTGGCTTAAGAGATATCTGCAGGACTATGAGAACGCATTTATACTGATATCGCACGATATTCCATTCCTTAACAGTGTTATAAATGTTATTTATCATATGGATAATCAGGAACTGAACCGTTATACGGGTGATTATGATAATTTCCAGAAGGTGTATGCTGTGAAGAAGGCGCAGCTTGAGGCAGCTTACAATAAGCAGCAGCAGGAGATTGCGGAGCTTAAGGATTTCGTTGCAAGAAATAAAGCGCGAGTTGCCACAAGAAATATGGCGATGTCAAGACAGAAGAAGCTTGATAATATGGATATTATTGAGCTGGCAGCAGAGAAGCCAAAGCCAGAGTTTAATTTCAAGACAGCGAGAACACCTGGAAGATATATTTTCCAGACACACGACCTTGTAATTGGTTATGATGAGCCGCTTTCAAGTCCGCTTAACTTAGAGATGGAGCGAGGCCAGAAGATTGTGCTTACAGGTGCTAACGGTATCGGTAAATCTACATTGCTAAAGAGCATATTAGGACTTATTAAGCCTCTGTCAGGTGATGTTGAGCAGGGAGATTATCTTGAGATAGGATATTTCGAGCAGGAGACTCCGGCTGGAATTGAAACTACATGTCTTGAGGAGATATGGCAGGAATTTCCAGGATATACACAGTATGAGGTTCGTTCAGCCCTTGCCAAATGTGGTCTTACAACCAAGCATATCGAGAGCAAGGTTAAGGTTCTTTCTGGTGGAGAGCAGGCAAAGGTGCGTCTGTGCAAGCTGATTAACCGGGAGAGTAACATTCTTGTACTTGATGAGCCTACTAACCACCTTGATGTGGATGCCAAGGATGAATTAAAAAGAGCCCTTATGGCATATAAGGGCAGCATACTTATGGTCTGCCACGAACCAGAGTTCTACGATGGTCTTGCGACTGATGTGTGGGACTGCGGAAAGTGGACAACACGTATTTAATCATTAAAGTACTCAGGGAACATTTTCCTGATTGCATCAATATTTTCAGAATATCTGCTCATATGTCTCTGTGATATATGGGCAGCTTTTTCTTTATCTTTTTTTTCAATTGCTGATACAAGTTCTCCATGGTCTTTCAGGATTCTACCTGTTTCTTTGCATCTGAAACTTAATATTGTAGTTCTGTCAAAATGTGGTGCCATGCTTTCTACAAGGTTGTACCATACAGTTTTGCCACACATTTTATACAGACTTCCGTGAAATTCTTTATCAAGTGTGAAAATCTTTTCTTCATCACCGCGTTTGATATACATTTCCCATAAAGCTACATTTTCATATAATGAATCAAGCTGGTTCTTTGTCAGTATATCGCATGCTTCAACTGCAAGCTGTGCCTCAAGTACACAGCGTAAGTCGCGGAGCTGTTCTACAATATCTGAATTAACATATGATACAAATGCTCCAATCTTAGGCTTTATCTCTATCAGTTTTGACTGTGCAAGTTCTAATTCTGCTTCGCGTAAAGGATTATTGCTGACATTCATAAGTGAGCAGAGTTCAGGTGCTTCAAGCTTCTGACCTGGCAGCAGGTTAGTGTGGACAATGTTGTAAATAAGCTGTCTGAGTACATAATCTTTAGCTGCTTCACCTTCTGATTTTTCTGTAATATTTAACATAAATACCCCCAAAAAAATGTTAATGATATAAATTTTATAGCACATTTTTATTAAACTGTCTATTTTTTAACACTTGACATTTTGTAATATGTCAGTTGTTAAGGCTACGCTTATATTTTCAATTGCGACATATCTTGATGTAATTCTTAATCCTTTGATGGGTTTTATTACAGACAGTTTTTACAGAACTAAGCTTGGAAGGAAGTTTGGACGAAGAAGATTCTTTATACTTACAGGTATTCCGCTTATGCTTCTTCATCGGAATGCTTGGCAAGGATTCACCACTGCCATTCTTCTATACAGGTGGTAGAAAAGGAGATGTTTCTGAGGAAACAAGAAATGTAATTGAGAAATTAACAGGTATTTCATATGACAAATGTTTTGGTAACAATAATATTGGTTATAAGGAATGAGAAATTGAATAATAATTGATAGGAAAGCCCATAGAAGCAGATTCTATGGGCTTTTGTGTTAAAAAATCATATCAGCATCATAATTAGATATAATCCGACACATATGGAATTCTATGGAAAAGTATGTCATCCAGATGTTCAACAGCTTCATCTGATGCCTGTATCTTGTCCATGACGTGAAGCTTTTCAGCAGTCTTGTAACCAAGCATTAATGTAGTTAATGTGCCGATTGACATAGATACTTCGTAATCAGGCTGCTGTTCGGTTTCAATACATCTGCCATTATCAAAAAGGTATGTAAAGTAACCGTTGTTCCATGCGAGAAGGTCATCTTCAATGTAGAAGCGTATGCATACAGATGGTTCGTCCGGGTCGCAGGCATATTTGGCAAAGAACTGTCTGATATCAATAATTCGCCCCATTGTGTATGGGCGGATTGTCTCTTTAATATCGCTGTCATCGAGTTCAAATGCGATTGGCTCACTGTAGTAATTGTTTCCACGGACCTCGTCAATCATTGAATCGTGGGCATGTATGAATTCCCACAAGCCAAGCTGTGCCTCGCGGTTAAGATAAATCATTTCTTTAACATGCATGACATCAGAACTTATCATGTATACCATATATCCGTAAGGAACATCGTCCTTAGAATAATAGATGGCAACAGAAGTGTCGTCCTCGTCCCAGCGCCAGTATTCTTCCCATGCAAGGTTATTTCTATATAGACAGCCATGAGTCTTTTCAGCAAATTTGGTATGAAGTTCTTTAAATTCTTTGTCGTCCCATGAAACTCGTCTGACATAACCGGGCTCATTAAGCTTTCTTGGAATCTGTGTATCCTTGATTGTATAAGTCATCTTGTTAGAAATAATTTCCCAGCCAAGACCACGGTATAATGGAATTGAATATGGATACAGTAAAGCAAATGATTTGTGAGCATCTCTCATTCGTATAAGGCTCTGAATCATCAGTCTTTTCATAATTCCATGTCCTGTGTATTCAGGATAAGTACATACGCTTGTAACGAAGCCTACGCTGTATTTCACACCATATATATTCATATCAAGAGGGTATACTGCAAACTGTGCAATCAGATCATTACCATTGAAGCAGCCAAGTACATCAGCTCTTTGAAGAACTGGGAATTTGGACTGGGTAATCTCATCATCCTTCCAGCCTGTCTCAGCAAGCTCCTGTTCTGTTACCTGAAAGGCATATCTTAAGAGTGCATTGTATTCTTCAGCGTCATCTATAGTAAGAGGACGCAGTGTATAATTGTTTTCATCATTTCTGCTCATTGCGTTTGTTCCTTTTCTGTATGCGCGTTTTTGTACATAATATAGCACTGGGGGCGGTTGTGGTCAAATACGGATGGATACTATACTTAATAAAATATTTATATATGATATATTGAATATAATATAAAATAATGATAATATACATATACAATTACATAAGATAATTTTGAAATAGATTGACACCGTATATGACACCATATATAATATAGATAGGGGGTATTTGTAATGTCCAAATGGGATAAATTATTAATGAGAATATCTAATTTATCAAAGGATATTCGTTTTGATAAATTAAGAAAAGTAATGGAAAGCTATGGTTATAAAATGAATGCGCCGAGGAGTGGAAGCAGTCATTATACATTTAGGAAACCAGGCTGTCAGCCAATTACAATACCCAGACACGAACCAATTAAAAAAGTATATGTAGAGATGGTAAAAGAGATTGTTGAAAGTGAGGCAATGAATAATGAAAACGCTTAACGATTATATGGCAATGAATTATCGTATGGAAATTATAGAGGATAGAGAAGAAGGCGGATATGTAGTTTCGTATCCAGAACTTCCGGGATGTCTTACATGTGGTGAAACTATTGAGTCAGCAGTAGCAAATGCTATTGATGCCAAAAAGGCATGGTTAGAGGCAGCTTTGGAAGAAGGAATAGAGATACATGAACCGGATAGCTTAGACGAATATTCAGGGCAGTTTAAACTTAGAATACCTCGAAGTCTGCATCGTTCTCTTGTAGAACATTCTAAGAAAGAAGGAATAAGTATGAATCAATATTGTGTATATCTTCTTTCTAGAAATGATGCATTATATTCTAAGTAAAAAGGAGGCACACATGGCAATAAAATCAGAAGCAAAGCTCACCACATTTGAGGCGATTAGCATGATTGTAGGAAACAGCATTGGAACGGGAATAATAGCAGTTCCGTATCTTGCAACGAAGAACAGTATGATTGATGTTATCTGGATGGTAGGAGCAGCTTACATCATTAATGTAATTCTACATCTTATAATTGCGGAACTTTCGTATAACAACGGTGGTGTACAGCTTGTAAAAAGCTTTGAGGGGGAATTGTTCCACGGAGTTATGAAGAAGGTATTCAGCTGGATTGTTTTTGTGGTGTATGGGCTTGCGATTATGATAGGAGTGAGCGGCAATATTAACGGTGGGGCACAGATATTTGTTAACTGGTTCGGACTGCCACTATGGGCAGCGCAGATAATATATTATGTGATTGCCGGAATTGTTGTATTTATGGGAATGAAGGCGGTAGGAATTGCACAGAAATACGCTGTAATACTTCTTATGGGAATAGTTGCAGTTATGACAGTAGGAACATTTACACATCCAGTTAATGGATTCTATACAGCACCTTTCCATTGGAATAATCTGCTTGCACTGTATAGTATGGTTGTATTTGCGACATCAGCTAATCAGGCGGTTATTCAGGTCGTTAAAGGGCTTGACGGCAATCCGGGTAAGATAAGGAAATCAATATTCATAGGGTTTGGATTATCGTCTGCATTTGTACTGGTTGTGACACTGACTGTTCTTCTTGGAACTAAGGGAACAATAGATAAGGAACTTGCTTATATGCAGCTTGGAGAAAGCATCGGAAAATGGGCAGTTATTCTTGCAGGTATCTTTTCGCTTTTTGCACTGCTTACAACATTCTGGAGTAACACACTTGCTTTAAGAGATGTCGTGCATGAGCAGGTTGGAATCGGCAACCGTGTAAGCTGGCTTATAGCGACAGTTCCATGTATATTATTTGCAATATTCGGAGTGAGCAGCTTTATAATACTTACAAGAATCATGAGCGGTGTAGTTGTACTGGTGAGCATAATGCTTGTTCTGACATATGGTAAATCAAGAAAGAAAGCAGGAGCAAGTCCTATATGCGGAGTGATAGGAACGCTGCCATTTCAGATCCTTATGGTAGTATCGACGATAGTTTCGGCTATAGGAGCATTAATACCGCTCAGCTAAACATATAACTGGTATTAATTTTAGTGCCGGAAAGAAAGGCGTGAAAGTATGTATAAATCGGACAATTTAAAGCAGACAGACAATGAAACATTTACATATATAATAGATAAACATAAAGATTTTAAGATATTGCAGCTTACAGACCTTCATCTAGGATTTGGTTTTATATCAAGAAAGAAGGATAAGCTGGCGCTAAATGCAGTAACAAAGATTATTCATAAAGCAAAGCCTGATATGATAGTGCTAACTGGGGATTCTATATTTCCATTTCTGCCAAAGGCGGGGACGCTTAATAACAGAAAGCAGGCGTACAAGCTGATGAAATTCATGGACAGTTTTGCAATTCCGTATACACTTGTATTTGGTAATCACGATTGCGAGATGGGTTCGACTTGCAATAAAGAAGAGCTTGCACAGATTTATAAGAAAGGGAAATACTGCATATTTACAGAAGGTAGGAAAGAGCTTACAGGTGTAGGAAACTTCTTTATTAATCTTACCAGCTCAGATGAAAATGTTTTATTGCCACTTGTTATGCTTGATTCTAATATGTATGGTGAAGGAGGCTGGTTTTACAGCGGATTTGACCGGATACATGATGATCAGGTGGAGTGGTGCATGAACAGGCTTAATGACTTGAAAAAATGTAATCCGGATATTAAGGCGATGGCGTTTTTTCACATGCCGCCTGCGGAATTTAAGGAAGCATACCGAAAGATGAAGCTTGGTGATAAGAGTGTAATATATCAGCATGGCAGTATTGCTGAGAAGAATGAGCATTTTGGAATTTCAAAGTTTGAAGGAACATTTTTTAATAAAGCAGTGGAGAATGGTGTTATTAAATGGATGTTTTGCGGCCATGACCATCTGAATACGCTTTCACTTATATATAAGGGTATCCAGATGACATATGGAATGTCGATAGATTATCTTGGATATAAAGATATTGATAAGAGTTATATACAGAGAGGTGGTACACTGATTACACGAAAAGCTGATGGTCAGGTGACTGTAAATATGGTTCCTTTAGGAGCTGTAGTATCTACAAGGGTAAGAGGTGTAAATACACCACAAAATGACGAGAAATAAAAAGGCCTACCCAAGGAAGAGGGTAAGCCTTGCAATGATTTGAGCAAAAATCATTTACATGTCTAATATAACACACGGATTATAACAAAACAAGCAATACTTTGATTGTATTAGAACTTTACAATTCTACTAAAAAGGTCACAAAGCCAGTGTTTATCAGCTATTCAGATAGTTGGACACTGGCTTTGTTGTGATTGTGCTTTTTGAAGTACAATTTTAATGATTAAGTAAAAGCATTAAATATTAGAATTAAGTGCTACATAATCTTCATTCATATCAATAACGATATCCTTGCCGCTGTTAATCATGAACAGCTTAACATAGTTGGTAACAAATGCATATCCAACGGAAGTGATGAAACTATAGTCATTATCGAAGCCCTGCTCGTTAGCAGCATACTGTTTGTGGTTAGTTACGAGATAATCTAACATTCTGTCAGCAGACACACCGCGACCATTATTAGATATCAGAGGTTTGTTAATATCGTTCTTGTTTTCTCTTATATAATTCATGAACTTAATTTCATATAACACATGCTCAGACATCGGTTCTGGATACCATGAGTTATGTGGAAATGTAAAGTAATCTTCTATGTAATGTAAGGCATAGCCTAAAGACAAAAAAGAAAAACAGTTCATTCTGCCATGTCTTTCAAGACGCTGCAGCCTTCTTGAAATTTTATTGTAGGAAGAATCCCATGTATGTCCCTTAATATATGTATGCAGAAGAATATCCGGCATAATACTTCCAAGTCTTAAAGCAAAATCATGTCTTTTCTTAAGCTTAGGGGTAAGTCTTTTGGTTACGGTTACATGTCCGTACTTGTTCATTAATTTTCCTTTCATAAATGCTTTATATCCGAATAATAAATCCGAATATAAATAGTCCTTTAGTCCTATAAGAAAGTAACACCTTTTAATACATTTGTCTAGCACATTATGGAAAAGAATGCATGAAATTTATGTAAATTTATTTTGATAGTCAGGTAAATAAAAAATCTTACGAACATATTGCAATCAGCAACACTTGTTTATGTATATAGATTCTGGCACAGTTTAGTTCTGATTTTTACAATTTATAATATAAATGAGGTCGTACAATTCAAAGCATACAATTGTTAAGGCAAAGGCGCCCAGTACAGCGGAATCCGTTGGCTGGGCGCTTTTCCTGTATATCGTACAGATTGCGGGCAGCCAGAAAGAGATGTAGAAAGGATGGTAGTTATGGGAGCAAGAATTGAAGAACATCCAATATTGGGAAAACAAGAAAAAGGAAGGCTTGTAACATTTTATTTTGATGGAAAAGAACTGACAGGCTATGAGGGAGAACCAATTGCAGCGGCTCTTAAAGCACAGGGAGTTATGATACACAGATATACAAAGAAAGAGCATAAGCCAAGAGGAATATTCTGTGCGATAGGAAGATGTACAGACTGTGTAATGGTTGTTAATGGAAAACCAAATATCAGGACTTGTGTTACTCCTTTAGAGGAGGGTATGAAGGTCCAGACACAGTATGGAGTGAGTGATAAACCATTTGAAGAGCAGTAGATGAAAGGAAGTGTGGATATGAAGCGATTTGATCTTATTATAGTTGGTGCAGGTCCGTCGGGGTTATCAGCAGCAATAGAGGCAGCTAAGAGAGGACTTGAAGTAGTTGTATTTGATGAAAATGAAAAACCGGGAGGACAGCTTTTTAAGCAGATACATAAATTTTTTGGTTCTAAGGAGCATAAGGCTAAGATAAGAGGCTTTAAGATAGGTGAGGATTTATTAAATGAAGCAGATGAAGCAGGAGTTAAGGTTGTTCTTAATGCAACAGTCTGTGGAATGTATCAGGACAAAGAGATTACAGTAAGAATCGGCGATGAGATACATCATTTTAAAGGAGATTCAATAATAATTGCTACAGGCGCAGCAGAAAATATGGTTACATTTCCAGGCTGGACATTGCCGGGGGTTATTGGTGCAGGAGCAGCACAGACAATGATGAATCTTCATGGAGTTAAGCCAGGAAGCAGAATTCTTATGCTTGGCTCAGGAAATGTAGGACTTGTTGTAAGTTATCAGCTTATACAGTGTGGCTGTGAGGTTGTGGCACTTGTTGATGCTGCACCAAGAATTGGCGGATATGGAGTGCATGCAGCAAAGGTAGCACGTACAGGAGTTCCATTTTATCTGTCACATACGATAGTAAAAGCAGAAGGAGATGACCATGTTACTGGAGTAACAATAGCAGAGGTTGATTCATCTTTCAAATTCATACCAGGTACAGAAAAACATTTTGATGTAGACACAATATGTCTGGCCGTTGGACTTTCACCTATGTCACAGCTTCTTAAAATGTCAGGCTGTAAGATGGAGGATAATCCAAAGCGTGGAGGACAGGTTCCTATATGTGATGAATATGGAAGAACTTCTATTCCGGGGGTATTCGTTGCGGGAGATGTTTCAGGAATTGAAGAGGCAAGTTCAGCTATGATTGAGGGACGTATGGCAGGAATCGCAGCAGCTGAGTATCTGGGATACATAGATAAAACAGAATTAGATGAGAATTTAAAGAATCTTGATGTAGCACTTGATGGTTTAAGACAGGGAATGTTTGCACCAAAGAACAGAGGTAAGCTTATAGAAAAAACAGAGGAAGGAATCGATATTTCTACAACACTTCTTACTAAAGGATATGTTGCAGATGATGAGATTGAGAGATTTCCGGGTGTGACAAGAAGACCGGGAGTTCATCCTGTAATGGAATGTACCCAGAATATACCTTGTAATCCATGTCAGGATGCATGTCCTAAGAAATGTATCAAGATAGGAGAAAAGATTACTTCACTTCCGGCTGTTGATGAAAGTGCAACATGCGTTGGTTGTGGAATGTGCGTGGCTTCATGTTCAGGTCAGGCAATTTTCCTTGTTGACGAAACATATGAAGAAGGCTTTGCAAGCGTTACGATGCCGTATGAGTTCTTACCTTTGCCAAAGACGGGTGACAGAGGAATAGCTCTTGGACGTAATGGACAGAAGGTATGTGCGGCAGAGGTTATCAGTGTGAAGTCTTCACCGGCATTTGATAAAACCAATCTGCTTACTATAAAAGTTCCTTCAGAATATGGTATGAAGGCAAGATTTTTCAAGAAAGAGGCGTAATCCTCCCCTCACCAGGGGCTGGATTTTGCTACGCAAAATAAGGAGGATTGAATATGCATGAAGTAAATGACCGTTCAAGGGATATAGGAGAATTCGTTCCGGCACCAGATGACGATATGCTCATCTGCCGCTGTGAAGAGATTACAAAGGGTGAGATAAGAAAAGCTGTTCATGAGGGGATGTGGACAATGACAGAAATAAGAAGATATTTAAGAACAGGAATGGGACTATGTCAGGGACAGACCTGTGCAAAGCTTGTTAAGGGAATTGTTGCAAGGGAATTAGGAGTATCACCGGCAACACTTGAACCGGCAACAAGCAGAGCACCAATGAGACCTACAGAAATGAGAATTCTTGGTAATGAAGCAGAGGATAACAAGGAGGTGTAATTATGGCAAATACAGCAGATGTAATTATTATAGGTGGCGGAATTATAGGTAATGCTATAGCCTATTATCTGGCAAAGAAAGGCACTGATGTAATTGTTCTTGAAGGTGGCGACCATATTGGAAATGGTGGCTCGTCAAGAAATGGCGGAGGTGTCCGCCAGTCAGGACGAGACCCGAGAGAACTTCCTCTTGTCATGTACGGAATAAAGAACCTGTGGCCATCACTATCAGAGGAACTTGAAGTTGACTGTGAATATCATCAGGATGGAAATTTAAGACTTGGAAAGAATGACAAACATAAACAGATCCTTGAAGGGCTTACCGAAAGGGCTGTCAAGGTGGGACTTGATGTAAGAATGATAGATGGAGATGAAGTACGCCGTATTAATCCTTATCTGTCAGATGAGGTAACATGTGCAAGCTGGTGCCCAACAGATGGTCATGCCAATCCGCTTACAACAACATTAGGCTTCTATAAGACAGCAAGAAAGCTTGGAGTAAGATTTATTACGGGCGAAAAGGTAATAGAATTAAAGAAGATAAAAGGCAGATTAAGACAGGTTATCACACCTAATAATATATATGAAGCAGATACAGTCGTTGTAGCAGCCGGATATGAAAGTAAAGAAATTCTTGGTACAGTAGGAATAGATGTGCCAATGAGCAGAGTACTTATAGAGGCGCTTGTAACAGAAGCTGAACCACATATGTTTGACCAGATGTTAGGAACAGCAGAAGCTGATTTTTATGGACATCAGACAAAGCATGGTTCATTCGTATTTGGTGGTTCATCAGGTTATGAGGCAGTCAATAAGGATAATGGAACTCCGATATGCAGCAGTATTACCGCTCCTTGTATATGCAGAGGTATTATGAAATATTTTCCAGATCTTGCGGATGCCAAGATAGTAAGGACGTGGGCAGGCTGGGCTGACCAGATGAAAGATGGTGTTCCTGTTTTAGGAAATGTATCAGAGGTTCCGGGGCTTGTTCTTGCAACAGGATTTTGTGGCCACGGTTTTGGAATAGCACCCGCAATTGGTCATGAACTGGCAGATTTAATAGTGGATGGAAAAACATCTATAGATATAAATGCATTGCGATATGATAGATTTAAGGCTAAAATATAAGTAATATGGCTTGGACTTTTGGTGGGGTTATATATCTGCTAAAAGTCCAAACTTGTCGTTGGCTTAAATGTAGGGGAAAAGAGGAGGCACTATGGAGTATAAAACAGACAAATTAAGACCAACCCAGCCTTTTCTTGTATTGGAGACGCAGGATTTTAAGCAGGAAATATATCTGAATCAGGGAATATCACATTTCTACACATTCAGACTTGAAAAAACAAAGGAAATAACTACAGTTCCTGACAGTTGTGTGGATATGCTTTTCGAATATGGAGAAAATGGAATGAATGCTTATGCAATTGGTAGTCCTATTAAAGCATTAGATGTAGAGTGGCAGGGAAAGAAAGAGTATTTTGGAGTAAGATTCATGCCTGGAAGAATGCCGGTTGGACTCAATGTGACATTGCGGGATCTTGTTGACTGCAGATTCTATCTGGAAGATATACTTCTTGATAATAATGGAACATTTGTAAGTGGGATGGAAAAAAAGAAGATATTCAAAGACAGAATTAATTATTTTCTTGAAGAATATACTAAACTGGAGATGAGACAGGAAAAGCCGTTTGGTAAGATGGAGATACTTATGGCAGTTAAAGAGCTGGCATATAATTCAGGAGGCTTGATGAGAATTTCAGAAATGGCTGACACAGTTGGATATACAGAAAGATATATTAATAAGATTTTTATTGAGCAGATGGGTTTTTCCCCTAAGGTATTCTGCAAGATAATACAGTTTCAGAGAAGTCTGGAATTCCTTAATTATGGCAATGTGGATAATATGACGGAAGCAGCTGTTAATCTTGGGTATTATGACCAGCCGCAGTTTATAAGAGATTTTAAGACATATTGCGGAATGACACCTAAAAGATATCTTATGCTTACTAAGAGAATCAGATACAACAGCCTTGTTGAAAATGTGTCATAAAATATTCATTAATTAAAATGTTTATAATAAGTAATATAATTAAGTAAAAAGTGACTTTCAACGTTAAATATGCTACAATATGCAGGCAAATATAAGTGAACGGGGAGATTTACATGTCGCAGTTGACAAGAAAAGCAATAATGAAGTGTACACTTGAACTTGCTGAAAAAAAATCACTGAAGAAAATCACAGTTAAAGATATAGCCGATGAATGTGGTATTACGAGGAGCACATTTTACTATCATTTTTCTGATATATATGATGTATTGGATGGTGTTGTCCAGGCAAAGATTGATGAATTCAATGAAGAGTACAATGGTGAAATGGACAAGGTTCTTATGAGATTTATTGAATATAGTATAATCCATAGGAAAGTATGGGCTAATCTTTTTGATGCAAGAGGAAGAGAGTGGCTGGAAAAATATGTTAAGACACGAATTCATTATCTGGCACTTTTGCAGATTAGAAAAATGTCTGAAGGATACATACTTTCTATTAAGGATGTCGAGATTATATGTAGTTTCTATGAAGAAGCTATATTTGGATTGCTTATAAGATGGATTATTAAAGAAGAAAAGGCCAAGACTGTTGATGAAATCAAGGATACCGTTGAAAGAATCGAGAAATTATTTGAGGGTCAGCTTGACCTTATTATATCTAATATGAAGAAGTAATTGTCGGGAGTGCATCAATGGGGAATATTTTAACAAAACAGTTTTATAGGCAGAGGAAAGATTTTGAAGATTCATGCGCAGGAAGAGATGCAGGATTAACATTTCCGGAAGGAGTAAGATGCAGTACTGACATTGCATATGCTGATGATGGAATTAAAGCACATGTGCTTGACATATACAGACCGGAAGATTCTTCCTGTAATTATTAATGTTCATGGTGGAGGACTTATAATTGGGAATAAGGAGTTCAACAGATATTTCTGTGCACTGCTTTGCAAGAAGGGATTTCTTGTATACAGCATAGAGTACAGGCTGATTCCAGACTGTCTTATATATGACCAGATTGCCGATGTTTTCATGGCAATGGATTATATAAAGGAGAGACTGGCAGCAGATGGCGGCGATTCGTCACATGTGTATATGGCAGGTGACAGCGGCGGCGCATGCCTTATCACATATGTCAATGCTATCCAGAATAGCACTAATATAGCGAGGGCAGCAAATGTCACTCCTTCAGGACTTCGCATTAATGCGCTTGGGCTCATAAGTGGAATGTTCTATACATCAAGATTTGATAAGATTGGACTTTTTCTTCCAAAGTATCTGTATGGCAGGGATTACAAGAAAACTCCATTCGCAAAGTATGTTAATCCTGAAAACAGGGAGCTGCTGAACTCACTTGCACCAGTCTGGCTCGTGACAAGCCATAATGATTTCTTACGAAGATATACAACAGATTTTGAGAAGGCACTGACAAGAGCAGAAAGAGAGCATGAACTTGTAGTTTTTCCTAAGAATAAGAAGCTTACGCATGCATTCAGTGTGTTTGAGCCGTTTTTGCCAGAGAGCAGTGCGGTTATTGATATGATGGTGGAGTATTTTAGGAAGTTCTGATAATGTTGTGGAATTGTGGGGCAGGGTGTTGATGATATTTTGGAAGGTGGGAATGATGTCTGGATATTTTTGTGACAATATTTGGACACTTTAACGAAAATGTCCGAAATTAGTACAATTATAGAACCCGTGTAGCGTTTTCGAACACTACACGGGTTTTGTTATGCCAAATTTTTACAAAAAAATATATAATGTGTGGGTGCTTTTCTTAGTGGACGCACAATATGATTAAAGAAAAAGGATGGAATATTATAATGAACACTAACGAAATTATGCCAAAGATAAAAGACTTTTTATGTGAGAATTTAGGAATTGACGCAGATGTTTTAGAGTTTGATACACAGCTTTTCGGAGATGGTGAAATCGGACTTGATTCAATCGATTCGCTTGAAATCATTGCTTATGTTGATGATGAATTCGGTGTTCAGATGACAGGTGTTGGCAAAGAACACTTCTACAGCATTGAGACAATCGCTAAGTATATCGAAGAAAATGCATAATATATAAAATGTGGCGGGTGTCAGATGACTTTTCTGGCACCCGTATTAGTTACGGATATAAGTTGTGGTTGATTGCTTGGATGTTGCTGACGGATTGGACTTTTAGGCTGGAATATTGCTTACAAAGTCCAAACGGGAATGCTAGAGTCGATGGATTGGACTTTTTGGTGGAATTGGATTCCTGAAAGTCCAAAACAGTGTGACGAGATTGACAGATTGGATGTTGTGGGCAGAAACAAGACTTGGAAAGTCCAAACCGACGCACCAGAGCGAGCAGATTGGACGTTAGAAGCAGAAACAGGACTTGAAAAGTCCAAACCGACGCACCAGAGCTGGAAGATTGGGCATAACAAGCAAGAACATGCCTCACAAAGTCCAAAACAAAGACAACTACACACTCCACCCCCCAAAAAGTATTATAAGAAATTATGAAAATAACAATAAAGGAGCAATTATGACAGAGAATAATAACCGCGCAGTCATTACAGGTCTTGGAATGATATGTGCTATCGGTAATTCAGTAGATGAAGCATGGAATAATGCCATTAATTCGGTTTCAGGAATACATAAAACAACAACACTTGATACAACAGACTGTTACGCAGACCTTGCAGCAGAAGTTAAGTGCGACACACTTGGAGATTTTGAGGGAAGCGAAGATGCAGACCGTTCAGCACAGCTTTGTATCAAGGCAGCTGGCGAGGCAATGAAGGACGCAGGACTTGATGATTTTGCAGGAGATCCTAAGGCTTCAGTTATCATCGGAAGCTGTGTCGGTGGTGCAGTCAGCATATCTGATTATTATGAGCATGGCAAGAAAGCAAGTGATGTAACTAAGATGCCAATCTCATCAATAGCACCTCAGGTTGCAGGTCAGTGCCATGCAGGCGGTGTTGTTACTAATATTGCAAATGCATGCGCAGCCGGAACAATCAGTATCGCATACGCATGCGAGCTTATCAGAGCAGGCAAGGCAGATGTAGTACTTGCAGGTGGTTCAGACACATTTGCAGCAGTACCATATGCCGGATTCTTATCACTTCATGCACTTGACGCAGATGGCTGTTCACCATTCAACAGATGTACAGGAATTACACTTGGTGAAGGTTCAGGTGTCGTAGTAGTAGAAAGCTACGAGCATGCTAAGGCAAGAAATGCAAAAATGTATTGTGAAGTATTAGGTGCTGGTGTCAGCAGTGACGCACACCATATCACAGCTCCTAGACCAGATGGAGAAGGTCAGATGGAGGCTATTAACAGAGCAATTAAGAATTCAGGATTGAAGAAATCGGACATCGGATATGTTAATGCACATGGAACAGGAACAGCTAAGAACGATGATGCAGAATTCTTATCATTACATACAATATTTGACGGCGAGAACAATAATCTTTCAGTAAGCTCAACAAAGGCTATGACAGGACACTGTCTCGGTGCAGCAGGAGCAATTGAAGCAGTATTTTCAATCAAGGCACTTACAACTAATACAGTAGTTCCAACACTCGGATTTAAGGACGAGGATATGGATAAGCTTGCCGAAAAGGCCGGAAAGATAGATTTCTGCCCTAATAAGGCACATAAAAAAGAGCTTACAAGCGTAATGAACAACTCATTTGCATTCGGCGGTAATAACGCAAGTATTATCTTTAGCAAAGAGGCTGGCAATGTGACAGTTAAGGAAGAGAAGAAGCCTCTTGTTATCACAGGTATTGGTGTAGTTACACCAAGCGGCAACGGTGTAGATACATATGTTGCAAATGCAGTAAAAAATGTTGCTCCAACAGAAGCTAATTTAAGAAGTTCAGTTGGCAAGGAAGATTATGATGCACTTGGACTTAAGATGTCATTCTATAGAAAGCTTGATAATTTCAGTCAGCTTCAGGCAGTATCAGGTATGGAAGCACTTAAGGACGCTGATTATGCAGTAACAGACGATAATGCAACAGATATTGGTATTATTGTGGGAACATCAGAGGGTGCACTTGGAACATGCTGTGATTTCCAGAGTATGATTACAGAGAAGGGCAATGCTTCAGGAAGTGCATTCAAATTCCCTAACACTGTATACAATGCAGCAGGCGGATACCTTTCAATCTGTTCAGGAATCAAGGGCTACAATGTAACAGTTACTAACGGTGCACAGTCAGGTCTTGCAAGTATGGCATACGCAATGAGCGTTCTCCGTTCAGGTCAGGAAAATGCTATGTTAGCCACAGGTTCTGATGAGAACAGCGACACAATGACAGAGCTTTTTGGTAAGTTAGGTGTCACATCTGAAAATGTAGTAGCTCCATTTGCAGGAAAAGACGGATTCGTATTAAGCGATGGCAGTGCTTCAGTTCTTATCGAGGACGAGAAGGCAGCCAGGGAGCGTGGTGCAAGAATCTACTGCCATGCAGCAGGATACGGAATGGCTCATTCAAATGTTAAGTTTGGAACACTTACAGGTTCAGAGGCAGGCCTTACAAATGCAGTTAATAACGCATTAGCAGACGCAGGAATGACAATTGATGATATAGATGCAGTATTTGGTTTCGCAAACGGAATGAAGGCTGTCGATGATGTAGAAATCAAGGGATTGACAGCAGTATTTGGTGACAAACTGGCAGAAAAACCGGTTGTGGAATTAAAGGAAGTTCTTGGTGAGTCAAGAGCAGCAGCAGCAACAACAGCAGCAGCACACGCAGCACTTATGTTTGCTGGAAAGATACCTTCACAGGAAGCATACAGCATTGCAGCAGACGGAAGCGTTTCTAAGACTAATGTTGAAGCTTCTAAGTTAAACAATGTACTTGTAGTTGCATATGGTGCAGGCGGTTCATACACAGCAATCGTACTCAGCAAGTAATGAAGCAGGGGCAGATGCCCATGACAAAGAACTGACATTTTCTTAAAGAAAGGACACACAGATATGAAAGTAGCATTAGTTACAGGAGCTTCCCGTGGTATTGGAAAGGCTTGTGCTATACGTTTGGCAAAAGACGGATATGCTGTAGTCATCAATTACAGCCATTCAGAGGAACAGGCACAGAAGGTTCTTGATGAAATCGTGGCAGCAGGCGGAACAGCCATAACATATAAAGCAGATGTTTCAGACCTTAATCAGGTTAAGCAGATGGTTAAAGATGTAAGTAAGGAGCTTGGCGGAATAGATGTACTCGTAAACAACGCAGGAATTGTAAGAGATGAGTACCTTCTCATGCTCAACAAGGATACACTTGATACATGCATGGACTTAAATGTTAAGGGTTACTTCTACTGCGCACAGCAGGCAGTACTTAAAATGTTCAGAAAGAAGAGCGGTGTCATCATCAACATGTCATCAGTCAGCTCGAAATTCGCACTTCCGGGACAGTCTGTATACAGTGCAACAAAGGGTGCTGTTAATTCAATGACACAGACAATGGCTAAAGAGCTTGCGGGTTACGGAATCCGTGTAAATGCAGTAGCACCGGGATTTATAGAGACAGAGATGCTGGATGCAATTCCAGAAGAGAAGAAGAAAGAGTATTTAGACGCAATCCCAATGCATAAGTTAGGAAAGGCAGAAGATGTTGCAAATGTTGTATCATCACTTTGCTCAGACGCATTTTCATATGTAACAGGTCAGGTTATCGTGCTTGATGGAGGATTATCATTATGATGAACATATTTGAGATTAATAAAAGAATCGGACAGCGCCCACCTTTCCAGATGATTGAGAAGGTGTTAGAGCTTGAGCCTAATGTAAGTGCCAGAGGTATTAAAAATGTATCAATTAATGAACCATATTTTATGGGACATTTTCCTGACGCACCTATAATGCCGGGCGTACTTATAATTGAAAGCTGCGCCCAGCTCTGTTCACTTGTAATCGATGACGGTGGAAAGAGCAGGGAAGAGGGCAGATTATATGTGCTTCTTAAAGTAGACGGATTCAAGTTTGTAAAGCCTGTTATTCCAGGAGATACACTTGATATTACAGTTACAGCTACAAGAATCAACAAGGTTCTCGCATCATTTGACGCAGTAGTTAAGGTAGATGGCAATGTGTACGCAAAGGGAAGCATGACATTTACAACAGTAGACCGCAAGGATATATATGGAACGGAGGAATAAAGTAATGGGAAAAATAGCAGTATTATTTTCAGGTCAGGGTGCACAGTATGTAGGAATGGGCAAAGACCTATACGATTCAGATTCTGATGCAAAGAAATTATATGATTTGGGGGAGTCGCTCCGCCCGGGAACAGTTAAGGTGTGTTTTGAAGGAGAAGGCGAGGAGCTTACCAAGACAGAGAATACACAGCCGGCACTTTTCCTTACAGACCTTGCATTTGCCAATGCGCTTAAGGATGCCGGAATTAAGGCTGACGCTGTAGCAGGATTTTCACTTGGAGAGATTCCTGCACTTGCATACGCAGGAGTTTTATCAATAGAGGACGCATTTAAACTGGTAGTTATCAGAGGAACCAAGATGGGTGAGCTTTCTACAAAGTATGCAGGCGGAATGGCAGCAGCACTTAAGCTTGCTCCAGAAGTTGTTGAAGAGACATGTAAGGAATTCAAGGAAATCTGGCCGGTTAATTATAATTGTCCGGGACAGATTTCATGTGCAGGAAGTGCTGACGAGATAGACGCATTCTGCGCTGCAATCAAGGAAAAAGGCGGCAGGGCAGTTAAGCTTGCAGTAAGCGGTGCATTCCATACTCCTTATATGAAGGATGCAAGTGAAGAACTTGAGAAGGCACTTAAGGTAATGACAATTAATGCTCCACAGACAGAGATATATGCAAACAGAACAGGAAAGCCTTATCCACAGGATACAGCACAGATTATAGAAACAATAGCACTTCAGGCTTCTTCAAGTGTAAGGTTTGAGGACACATTAAAGAATATGTGGGCTGACGGAATAGACACATTTATCGAGGTAGGAGCAGGAAAGACACTTACAGGATTTGTTAAGAAGACACTTCCAGAAGCAAAGATGTACACAGTTACAACAGTTGATGCGTTGAATGAGGCAATTGAGAACATCAAGGCAGGAGAATAATAATGACAGTCAAATGTAACAAATGTAAAGAAGAAATCAATAAAGAGGATTTGGAGAAGAATTACTACATATGCCCGTTATGCGGGAAGCTAAACCGCATGCCGGCAAAGAACAGACTTCAGATGCTTACAGAAAAGTTTGATGTAATGTTTAATGACCAGGAATTTACAGATCCTATTGATTTTCCATCATACAAGGAAAAGTATGAGTCTGCCAGAGAAAAGAGCGGTGAGACAGAGGGCGTTGTATGCGGCAGAGGAACTATCGGTGGGAATGATACATGTATATTCATTATGGAGCCTAACTTCATGATGGGTTCTATGGGAACAGTTGTTGGGGACAGAATTACAGCACTTTTTGAATATGCTACAAAGAACAGACTTCCGGTTATCGGATATACAGTTTCAGGTGGTGCAAGAATGCAGGAGGGTGCACTGTCACTTATGCAGATGGCAAAGGTTTCAGCAGCAGCCAAGAGACATAGTGACGCAGGACTCTTATATGTTGTATGTACAACAGACCCTACAATGGGCGGTGCTACAGCAAGCTTTGCAATGCTTGGAGATATAATCATATCTGAACCGGGTGCAATGATTGGATTTGCAGGAAAGCGAGTAGTAGAGCAGGTTACAGGTGAAGTGCTTCCGGATAATTTCCAGAGCGCAGAGTTCCAGTTAAAGAACGGATTTATAGATGATATCGTGCCAAGACAGGAACAGAGGGCATATCTTGCTAACATTCTTGCAATACATGCAGAAACAGTAAGTGCATAACAGTATTGCATTGCAATATAAGGAGAAAGATTAATCATGACAAACGAGAATTTAAGTGTTTATGACAGAATATGCCGTACAAGAAAGAGCGGCAGAGCAACTGCATCGGATTATATAAATGCTACAATAACTGATTTTGTAGAACTTCACGGTGACAGATGCTTTGCAGACGACCATGCCATTGTTGGAGGTATCGGACGACTTAACGGAAAGCCTGTAACTGTAATCGGAATTGAAAAAGGAAGAGATTTAAACGAAAGACTTTTAAGGAATTTTGGCTGCGTTCTTCCAGAAGGATACAGAAAAGCATTAAGACTTATAAAGCAGGCTGAAAAGTTCCACAGACCTGTTATTTGTTTTGTTGATACACAGGGTGCTAACTGCGGTAAGGGCGCAGAAGAAAGAGGACAGGGACAGGCAATTGCCAACAACCTGTATGAGCTTACAGATGTTAAGACACCTATTATATCAGTAATGATTGGTGAAGGCGGGAGCGGTGGCGCACTTGCACTTGCTGTTGCGGATGAAGTATGGATGCTTGAAAATGCATATTATTCAGTAATTACACCTGAGTCATGTGCAAGTATTCTATTCAAAGATCCTAAGAGAGCGCCAGAGGCAGCAGAACATCTCAAGCTTACAGCCGCTGACCTTAATAAAATGGGTATCGTAGAAAAGGTTGTTGAAGAACCGGAAGATTTTTCAGAAGAGAAAGAAACATCACATTTTATGAAAAAGCTTGCTGACGACCTTTCAAAAGAAATAAAGCAGTTAGAGAAGAAGCCGGTTGATAAGCTTCTTGATGACAGATATGAGAAATACAGAAAAATAGGACGTTACAGCGAATACAGTGAGGCAGTAGGAGAGGTTCCTGGAGCAGCACAGTTACTTGGTGTATCACAGGCTCCTGCAAGAAAGAGAAGAGGATTATTTGGACGTGGCTAAGATATTAGTTTTAAATGGAAGTCCACATAAGAGTGCCAGCACTACAATGGCGGTAACCAACGCATTTGTAAAGGGAATGTGCGAAGGTGGTGAATACGAGTCGGAGATAATTAATATCTCCGACTTAAATGTTACTCCATGCATGGGCTGTCTTTCATGCTGGGCAAGGACTGAGGGCGAGTGTGTTATCAAAAATGATGACATGCCGGCAGTTAAGAAAAGAATAGAAGAAGCAGACATTATAATTGAAAGTTATCCGTTGTATTTTTTTGGCATGCCGGGACAGATGAAGCTTTTCACAGACAGACTTTTAAGCATGATGTGTACTTACAGGGGACAGAAGCCACCTGAAAATGGCGAGTCATTTCACGGCATAAGAAATCCAAAGACGGGACAGAAATTGGTTCTTATATCGGGATGTGCTTATTCGGAGTCAGAGTCAGTCTATGATTCGCTTCTTAAGGAATATGAGTGCATATGTGGTAAAAATGGATTTACAGCAATTCTATGTCCACAGTTAAAGACATTAATTGAACTGGGTGCAAGTTCAAGACTCGACAGATATTTGTCAAAGTATGAGGCGGCTGGAAAAGAGTTTGCTGCGACAAAGCATTTGTCAGAGGAGACAAAGCAGAAGCTGTCAAAAGCTCCATTTTCAGAGGCAGTGTATAAGAATCTGCTTGATAATTTCTGGAGGGAGCAGAAGGAGGGCTAAATCCTCTCCTCGTCAATGGACTCGGATTTTACTTCGTAAAACAAGGAGGATGAGATTTGATAAAGATAGTTGTAGATTTGCTTGGTGCTGACAAGCCGCAGACAGAGCTTGTTTTGGGTGCAATCAGGGCAATCAGTGAGAATAAAGATTTGTATGTATATCTGATGGGAAGGAAGGCCGAGCTGGAGGATTTCCTTGCCAATGTAACTTATGATGAATCGCAGCTTGAGATAGTGGACTGCACACAGGAGATAACTAATTATGATGACCCGGTTGACGCTTACCACGATAAGACTGATTCGTCCTTAATCAAGGGACTTAAAATGTGCCGCATGAATGAGGATATCGGTGGATTCGTGACATGTGGTGCAACAGGAGTTGTGCTTATAAGTTCTATCCTTATACTTGGCAAGTTAAATGCGACAAGACCGGCACTTTCAGTAGTTCTTAATGGCCGTAATGACAAGCCATTCTGTATAGTTGACTGCGGTGCTAATATTGACTGCAAGGCAGACCGTTTTGTCGATTTTGCAAGACTCGGTGTAGCTTACATGAAGACACTCGGAATTGAGAATCCGACAGTTGCAACACTTTCTAATGGCATTGAAGCTGGAAAGGGAAGTGATGTTATTAAGGAAGCTCATGAGCTTTTAGAAAAATGTGGTTTTAATTTCACAGGTAATATTGAAGGCAAAGAAGTGTTAGACGGCAACGCAGATGTTGTTGTATGTGATGGATTTGCAGGAAATGTGCTTCTTAAATCAATCGAGGGAACAGCAAAGGTTGTGTTTGATGATATAAGAAGGGCAGCAGCAGGTGCATCTGATACCCAAAAGGCACAGCTAGAGGCATTTATTGGCAGACTTGAGCCAAAGTTTGATTACAACAATGAAGGCGGAGCAATTCTTCTAGGCGTTAAGAAGCCGGTTGTTAAGGGACATGGAGCAGCAACGGACAAAACAGTGTATAATACAGTTAAGATTGCTTATGGACTTGCAAAGAATAATCTTGTGGAGAAGATAAGCGAGGAATTTGAGAAAAAGTAACATCCATTGAGGTGATTGTATAATGCAAAGAGAGAAAAACAACAATTTTATTCTTGATTTCACAGGTGTATATGATGATGAATTTGCTAAGGAAAAAACATCACTTACATGGATAGACTGCACTGATATTACAGGATGTGATATGTATGTATCAGACGAAGCTGAAAAACAGATAGGTGAAAGAGTTGATTCTGTTGGAATTCATGGAATACATTTTCTTGATTCGGGTAACTACCATTATGTTACTAAGATAATGACTGACAGAATTAAGGAACCGTTTTCTTTAGTTGTATTTGATCACCATACCGATATGCAAAAACCTATGATTGAAGGATTAACAAGCTGCGGAGACTGGGCAGGAAAGGTGATTAAAGACAATCCGTATATTTGCCAGCTTATTCTAGTGGGACCAGAGAAGAAAGATATTAATGCGATTGGGTTAAGAAGTAATAAACTTATAACATATTCAGCACAGGAGATAAGAGCCGAAGCAATGGAATCTAAAACAAACCAGATTGATTTATCAGTTCCTGTATACATATCTATTGATAAGGATGTTCTTGATGAAAGCATAAGTGAAACCAATTGGAGTCAGGGACATATGAAGCTTGGGACATTAGAGCATATGCTTGGGATAATTATAAGAAACCAGAAGGTTTTAGGTATTGATATATGTGGAGAATGTGATACAAATATGCCGCTTCCTGAATATATGGAAGATGAGGAAAAGAACGGAGAACTTAATAAAGAATTATATAATTTTCTTTTGAAACGACTGAAAAAATATAGTTTATAAATATTTTATAATTCCGCAATCCCATGTAAATACTGGGGTTGCGGGATTTTATAATTGGAAAATAAAAAAATTAGCACTCACCACTTGACAGTGCTAATAAAAAGGTATATAACATAGCCAAGAACAAAGGAAGGGAACCAAAAGAGGTACGAAAGTAAAGGAAAGTACCTCAAGAGGTTACTGAAACATCCCGGTTCCAAAGAAACAAGGTAACAAGATAATGGTATATGTTAAAGGAGGAATGACTTATGTTGATGCCTAGTATTTTTGGAGAGAATTTATTTAATGATGATTGGATGGACTTCGGATTTCCTGAAGTTGACAAGGCTTTATATGGTAAGCATGCAAATAATGTAATGAAGACTGATGTTAAGGAAACTGATACAGGTTATGAAGTTGATATTGATCTTCCAGGATTTAAGAAGGATGAAATTAATGCACAGCTTGATAACGGTTACCTTACAATAAGTGCTGCTAAGGGACTTGATAAGGATGAAAAGGATAAGAAAGGTAAATACATCCGTAAGGAAAGATATGCTGGTGCTATGAGCCGTAGCTTCTATGTAGGTGAAGGTGTCACACAGGAAGATATCAAGGCTAAGTATGAAGATGGTATCTTAAGACTTTCAGTTCCTAAGAAAGAAGCTAAAGCAGTTGAGAATAAGAAGTACATTGCTATTGAAGGCTAATGACTAATCATTTATTATTGAATTAGAAAGGGAGCGATTGTTATGGATAAGAATCCAAAGCATCCATTAAAGAAAAAGAAAGTACATCAGAAGATGAATGTTGCAGACCACAGTGTCGAGGAACAGGCAGCTTTTGGTAAGCATAAGAAACACACATATGAATAAATGATTTTAATCCCGTGACGGTTGTATGACTGTCGCGGGATTTTTATTTAATCAGCAATTGCTAAATATGAAATTTTAAGAATATATGCCATTGGAAGCCGCGTGTGTGGTATTATAGAAACTGTTTAAAAATATGTGGAAAGAAGGCAGGGTTTATATGTCATTAGAAAAAGCACTTGGATATCTGGAGAAAGCAGGATACAGAGAGCATGTAATACAGCTTGGTGAATCAACAGCCACGGTTGCAATGGCAGCGGAGGCACTTGGAGTCGAGCCAGGAAGGATAGCCAAGACAATGTCTTTTCTTCAGGGCGACAAGGCAGTATTGATAATCACAGAAGGAACTGCGAAGATAGATAACAGAAAATATAAAGACACATTTCATGTAAAAGCAAAGATGATACCATTTGAAGAGGTTGAGAATATAATCGGACACGCTCCCGGTGGAGTCTGTCCATTTGGCATTAATGAGGGCATTGATGTATATCTTGATGAAAGCCTTAAACAGTTCGATATTGTGTATCCGGCAGCAGGTGACGACCATTCTGCGGTGAAACTTACAATTGCTGAGTTAGAAGACGCTTCACAGGCTAAGGGCTGGGTTGATGTGTGCAAGGAGGCGGAAAATGTTTAACAGAGAAGATAACACATATAACGAAATCAGGGAAAAGTCATTATTCCAGTGGCTTGATGAGATGGAAAAGCATGAAGACATAGCGGTTCGTGGAGGTGTTAAACTGACACGGGAATATATACAGCATTTAAAAGATGAAAATAAGAGGCTTGAAGAGCAGAATAAGCTGAAAAATGAATATCTTAAGAAGGTTGTGGGAAGATAAAGCATTTACAAGGTAGAATCATGAACATACAGGTAATAAAATCCAGAAGAAGAACAATAGGAATAGAGGTTCACGCAGATGGGAAAGTGATAGTAAGAACTCCATTGCGAATGTCATCAGCAGCGATTAACCGATTTATAGAAGAACATGATGAATGGATCAGGAAGAAACTGGATTTTGTCAGACAGAAATCAGATAACAGACACGGTACAGGTGCGCCGGGTATTGAATGTCTGTCGAATCAGGAACTTGATAATATAAAGGATACATTTGAAAAGAGAGTACAGTATTACTGTGATATAATGAATGTGAGCGTTGGAAGAATAACTATCCGTAACCAGAAAACAAGGTGGGGAAGCTGTAGTTCTAAAGGCAATGTGAATTTCAACTACCAGTTGTATTATATGCCGCAGGAGCTGATGGATTATGTAATCGTGCATGAGCTTTCGCACAGAAGGCATATGAATCATTCGGCAGAATTCTGGGCGGAGGTTGAAAAATACTGTCCGGAGTATAGAACATACAGAAAGCAGTTAAAGGGATATGAACTTACTTAGAGGAGGCATTTTAAGGATTATTAGATATGGATATTAACAGATACATGGAATTGCTTGACAGGGCAGAGAAACTAAAGAATAATACACGCCATTCATGGACATCTTCCGGTAGGCATGAAAGCATTGCTGAACATAGCTGGAGGCTGGCATTTATGGCATATTTCATGAAAGATGAATTTCCTGATGTGGATATTAATAAAGTTATATTAATGTGTATGATGCATGATTTTGGGGAAGCATTTACAGGAGATATTCCAGCATTTGACAAGACTTCTGATGACGAGAATACAGAAGAAAATGTAATCAAAGAGTGGATTGATTCTCTGCCAGAGCCATACAGGACAGAGCTTGCAGAACTTTTTGCCGAGATGAAGGAGAGAAAGACAACAGAGGCAAAGTTATATAAGGCATTAGATAAGATGGAAGCTGTGATTCAGCATAACGAAGCAGATATAAGCACATGGCTTCCATTGGAATACGATCTGCAGCTTACATATGGTGAGAAAGAGACAGCTTTTTCAGATGCGACAAGGAATCTTAAGAAGAGAGCTAATGAGGATAGTCTGGCGAAGATGAAGAAGAATAAATAGGTAAGATGATTAGGCGTAAGAGAAATCTTGCGTCTTTTTTGTTAATTGAGTAAATTGCCACTCAATTTTATCATATTTATTTAAATGATAAAATTAAATTGACCACAATGAATATGTTATGTATAATGATTACATAAATAGTGACAGGAGGGATTGATGAGAAGTTTTGATTATAAAGAAGAATGGAAAAAACTGCTTACTCCAGAGATAGTAATGTATTTAACACAGATTCATGAATTTAAGGGTGAGCAGACTTTATTTATAGAGGCAAAAGCTGATACATTATCGCAATTGGTTGATATAGCTAAGATTCAGAGTATAGAGGCTTCTAATAAAATAGAGGGGATATATACATCAGATGAACGGTTGAAGGCACTGGTGAAGGACAGTACAAGACCCAGAACGCGCAATGAGCGAGAAATAGCGGGGTATAGGGATGTATTGAATACTATTCACGAGAATCATGATTATATTCCTCCGAAACCTTCAATTATTTTACAATTGCACAGAGATTTATATAAATTTGAAGGAATGGATATCGGGGGCAGGTATAAAACATCTGATAACATTATTGAAGAACAGGATGCAGAGGGAAATAAATCTGTCAGATTCAGACCGATGCCGGCATGGGAAACACCGGAGGCAATTGAAAAAATATGTCAGTCGTATGATGAAGCATTAAATTCGGAGAATATAGATGCACTTATTATTATACCAATGTTTGTTCTGGATTTTCTGTGTGTGCATCCATTTAATGACGGGAATGGAAGAATTAGCAGATTACTGACTTTATTATTGCTGTACAGGTCAGGATATATTGTGGGTAAGTATATAAGTATAGAGAAATTAATTGAGCAGACTAAAGAAATATATTATGAAAGTCTTCAATTAAGCTCTGCTGGCTGGCATGAGAACAAGAATGATTATGAGCCATTTGTTAAATATATGCTGGGAGTTATTGTTGCAGCATATAGGGATTTTTCATCGCGAGTAAGTCTGCTGACTACACAGGGAATGTCAAAGCCAGACAGAGTTAAAGAAATTATCAGGGCAACTCTAGGACCTATAACCAAGACAGAGATATTAGCCAAATGTCCAGATATAAGTCAGGTGACAGTTCAAAGGGCGCTTGCGGATTTAGTTGATAAAGGTGATATTGTCAAACTTGGTGGTGGAAGATATACCAAATATATATGGAATAATTAAATAACAGGAGATATGACGAATGATTACAGGTGAATTAAAGAATAAAATTGATGGATTATGGGATATATTTGCAGCAGGAGGACTGGTTAATCCACTTGAAGTAATTGAACAGATTACTTATCTGATGTTCATACATGATTTAGATGATTCAGATAATACAAGAGCTAAAGAAAGTGCGATGCTGGGACTTCCATATCAGAGCATATTTGCAGAGGAAGTGAAGATAGGTGACAGAGTAATTGAAGGTACACAGTTGAAATGGTCAGTATTTCATGATTATCCAGCAGATAAGATGTATACGATAATGCAGGAATGGGTTTTCCCATTTATTAAGACATTACACAGTGATAAGAACAGTGCTTATTCTAAATATATGGACGACGCTATATTTAAACTGCCAACACCACTTGTGTTGTCGAAAGTAGTTGATTCTTTAGACGACATTTATAAAATGATGAATGAAGTTCAGACAGCAGATGTCAGAGGTGATGTGTATGAGTATCTTTTGTCTAAAATCGCACAGTCAGGACGAAACGGTCAGTTCAGAACTCCAAGACATATTATCAGGATGATGGTTGAGTTGATGAATCCATCAAGTGATGAGGTTATATGTGACCCGGCATGCGGAACATCAGGATTCTTAGTTGCTTCTGGAGAATATCTGAAAGAGAAGAAAAAAGATGAAATATTCTTTGACCGTCAGAAGAAAGACCATTATATGAATCATATGTTTTACGGATACGATATGGACAGGACAATGCTTAGAATTGGTGCAATGAACATGATGACACATGGAATTGACAATCCATTTATCGAATACAGAGATAGTTTATCAGATCAGAATACAGATAAAGATAAATATACTCTTGTGTTAGCAAATCCTCCTTTTAAGGGAAGTCTTGATGCAGAATCTGTATCAGGCGACTTGTTAAAAGTATGTAAGACAAAGAAGACAGAGCTTTTATTCCTGGCATTATTTCTTCGTATTCTTAAAGTTGGCGGACGCTGTGCTTGTATTGTACCTGATGGAGTATTATTTGGCTCATCAACAGCACATAAAGCTATAAGAAAAGAGATTGTAGAGAATCAGAGATTAGAAGCAGTAATCTCTATGCCCTCCGGAGTTTTCAAGCCATACGCAGGAGTATCTACAGCCATTCTTATATTTACCAAAACAGAACATGGCGGAACTGATGATGTCTGGTTCTACGACATGACAGCAGACGGATTCAGTCTTGATGATAAGCGTTCCCCTATAGCTGATAATGATATCCCAGATATTATTGAAAGATTCAGACATCTTGATAAGGAAGCAGACAGAAAGAGAACAGATAAGTCATTTATGGTTCCTAAGAAGGATATAGTCGCCAACGACTACGACCTTAGTATTAATAAATATAAAGAAGTTGAGTATGTAGCAGTTGAATACCCGCCAACAGAGGAAATTATGGCTAATATCCGTGAACTTGAGATGCAGATTGGCACGGAGATGGATGAGTTGGAGAAGCTGTTGGGGTTATAAAATAAAGAAAGGTAATACAAATTCGGATTTGTAGGGATAAAGTGGATGAAGAAAATTAAATGGATTCAATTGTCTGAGATAGCTGAATTAATTACAAAGGGTACAACACCAACAACTATGGGATTTGATTTTCAAGAGAATGGTGTTAATTTTTTGAAAATAGAATGTTTTGATGAAAATGGAGGCTTTGTCGAGAGTAAAGTTACACATATTTCTGAAGAGTGTAATAAAAAACTAAGAAGGTCGCAATTAAAAGAAGGAGATATCCTTTTTTCTATTGCTGGCGCTATTGGTCGGGTTGCTATAGTTACAAAAGAAATGTTACCAGCTAATACAAATCAAGCGTTGGCCATTATAAGAATTGTGGATGAACAAATATATTTACCATATGTAAAACTTATTCTTACATCACCAATAGTTACTAATCAGCTTGAAAAGAAAAAACAGGGAGTGGCTCAGTTGAACTTATCTCTTAAAGATATTAATGAAATTTTGATGCCTTTGCCAAGTAAGAAACAGCAAATAGAATTGGCAGATTTATTTAAGAAAGTTGCTGATGTTATTTATAAAAGAAACGCAGAATTATTATCTTTGGACAACCTCATCAAAGCCCGATTTGTCGAGATGTTTGGGGATATAATTTTAAATGATAAAGGTTGGAAAACAGATACTTGGAGTAATGCACTCAAAATTGTTAATGGAAAAAATCAGAAAGCTGTTGAATCAGATGATGGAGAATATTTAATCTGTGGAAGTGGAGGTGCTATGGGAAGGGCTACGGAATATTTAACAAACGAGAATTCGGTTATTATTGGTAGAAAGGGGAGCATAAATAAACCGTTGTTGATGCGTGAAAAGTATTGGAATGTTGATACTGCATTTGGAATTGAACCTAATAGAAAGTATATTAATGTTGATTATTTGTATATGTTTTGTGTTTTTTTCAATTTCGAGCAACTTAATAAAGCAGTTACAATTCCAAGTTTAACAAAAGCTGATTTGTTAAATATTGAAATGCCAATACCAAACATTTTGTTACAAGAACAGTTCGCAGACTTCGTCCACCAAGTCGACAAATCAAAATTCATGAAATCCTTTTGAAGCCATTTCACACGGAATTTTGGGAAAACAATAACATCGTGATACCTATAAGTAGTAGCATTTTTAAAATATTTATAGGACGGAAGCAGCACTTGACTATGATGATAGTCGATGATAAACCTATAAAATGAAAATATTAAGGTGATTTATAGGAATTTTTATTAGAAAATATGATGATACATGAGAAAAAAGTCAGAATAAGCCTATAAGGAAAAAGATATTTCTTAATTTATAGGAAACCAACAAAATTTTAAGCAAAAAATTCATTCAAACAGGATTTCAACCAAACAGCTATAATTCCAGAAAGCAGATTTTTGCGTTTCATTGAGTTTATATTATGATATAATGCAATAAATAGAACGTGTCAGGGGGATAAGGAATGGTTACTAATTTTGATTATCTAAAAAAAGAACCTAAGTTTTCAGGCTTTGCAAATGTGGCTATTTCTGCCGAGAGAATAATTATTATGGATCCGGAGGCTAGTATTATTAACAGCCGTAGGGCAATGGAGTTTGCAATAAAGTGGATGTATTCAGTTGACTCTGCCTTGGAGATGCCTTATCAGGATAATCTGTATAGTCTGATGAATACGGATGAATACAGACAGATAGTGGGTTCGGATATATTAAGAAGAATGGAGTATATCCGCAGATGCGGGAATAATGTAGCACATGGTACCAAGAAGTTAGGAAGAGATGAAGCTATGCTTTGTCTTGAAAATCTGTTTATATTTATAGATTTTATAGCATGTTGTTATTCTGCTGGATATGAGGAACACACATTTGATAAGAATCTGATTAATGCAAGAATAGAAAAAGTTAAGAATTCAAAAGCAGCAGCTGATACTATTAATGAAGAACTTGCTAAGATACAGGAAAAGACTGCACAGCAGGAAGTTGACCTTAAGAAGTTAATAGAAGAAAATGCTTCACTTAAAGAAGAATTGTCTGCACGCAGGCGTGAGCAGCAACAGACATATGTGCCTAAGCCACTGGATTTATCTGAATATAAGACAAGAAAATTGTATATTGATGCTATGCTTGTTGATGCTGGATGGACAGAGGGCAAAGACTGGCTTAATGAAGTTGAACTTGATGGAATGCCTAATAAGTCAGAGACTGGATATGCAGATTATGTTCTCTATGATGACATGCACCGTCCACTGGCTGTTATTGAGGCTAAGAGAACCTGTGTAGATGTTTCGAAAGGACGCCAGCAGGCTAAATTATATGCAGATATATTGGAGAGAAAATATAAAAGAAGGCCAGTGATTTTCCTCACAAATGGTTTTGAAACACATATTATTGATGGACAGTATCCAGAAAGAAAATGTTCAGTTATTTATTCAAAAAGAGACTTGGAGAAGTGGTTCAATCTGTTGACCATGAGGACAAGTCTTAAACACATAACTATAGATAAGAATATTGCTGGGCGATATTATCAGGAATCAGCAATTAAAGCAGTATGTAATAGTTTTGATGAAAAGAACCGCCGGAAGGCTCTGCTTGTTATGGCAACAGGTTCAGGAAAAACAAGAACAGTAATTGCATTGTGTGATGTTTTATTAAAAGCAGGATGGGTTAAGAATATTCTTTTTCTTGCAGATAGAAATTCATTAGTAACACAGGCAAAGAGAAGCTTTGTAAATATGCTTCCTAATCTGTCATGCACTAATCTTGTAGAGGAGAAAGATAATTATTCCGCACATTGTGTATTTTCTACATATCAGACAATGATTAATTGTATAGACACAATTAATGATGATAATGGCAAGCTGTTTACATGCGGGCATTTTGATCTTGTTATATGTGATGAAGCACACAGGTCAATTTATAATAAATATAAAGACATTTTTACATATTTTGATGCTCCGCTTGTAGGTCTTACGGCCACGCCTAAAGATGAAATTGATAAAAATACTTATGAAGTATTTGAGTTGGAAAAAGGAGTACCTACATATGGATATGATTTGGCACAGGCAGTTAAAGATGGTTATCTTGTAGATTATGTTTCGGTTGAATCTAAGTTAAAATTCATTGAGCAGGGAATTGTATATGATGAATTGTCAGAGGAAGACAGAGAAGAATATGAGGAAACATTTGAAGATGAGAATGGAAGGCTGCCGGAGGCAATTGGTTCATCAGCTTTGAATACATGGATATTTAACGAAGATACAATTAAAAAGGTGTTAAATGTCTTAATGACTGAGGGCATTAAGATTGACTATGGACAGAAGCTTGGAAAGACAATTATATTTGCAAAGAATCATGATCATGCAGAGAAGATATTAGAGATATTTAATAAAGAATATCCATATTTACCAGATTATGCAAAGGTTATTGATAATTATATGACTTATGCACAGAGTGCAATTGATGAATTTTCTGATGCAAAGAAAATGCCGCAAATAGCGATATCTGTTGATATGCTTGATACAGGAATAGATGTTCCAGAGGTAGTTAATCTTGTGTTCTTTAAGAAGGTTATGAGTAAAGCCAAATTCTGGCAGATGATAGGAAGAGGTACAAGACTTTGTCCCGGCCTTTTGGATGGAGAAGATAAGGATAAGTTTTATATATTTGACTTCTGTGGTAATTTCGAATTTTTCCGTATGAATAAAGGAAAAGCTACAGCTAATATGATCGCACTTCAGGGCGCAGTATTTAATCTGAAATTCGAAATATCATATAAACTTCAGGATATTAAGTATCAGAATGACAGACTTATAATGTATAGAAATGCATTAGTAAAACAGATGAGTGAGAAAGTAAAAGAGCTTCCGAGAGATAATTTTGCGGTAAAACAACATTTAAAATATGTTGAATTATATTCAGTAGAATCTAATTATCAGACACTTACATATGAGGATACTTTAATTGTAAGAGAGGAGGTTGCACCTCTTATATTACCAGAAGAAGACGAGGCGAGTGCAGTCAGATTTGATGCACTCATGTATGGTATTGAACTGGCAAATTTGTTAGGGAATAAATATTCAAGAGCACGCAATGACTTATTAAAGAAGACAGCAGGCGTTGCAGGCGTAGCCAATATTCCGGAGATTCAGGCACAGTCAGATATTATTAATAAAATTCTTAATACTGATTATGTTGATAATGCAGATATTAATGATTTTGAAGAAATCAGACAAAGACTTCGTTCATTAATGAAATATCTGCCTCGTGGACCTGTACAGAAATATCAGACTAATTTCACAGATGAGTTACTCTCAACAGAATGGAAAGAGTCAGAGTTAGAGAATGATGAGTTAAAGAATTACAAAGCTAAGGCTGAATATTATATCAGACAGCATCAGGATAATATTGTTATTGCAAAGCTTAGGTCCAACAAGCCGCTGACATCAGACGATGTGAAGGCATTAGAGAATATCCTGTGGGAAGAAGTTGGAACAAAGACCGATTATGAGCATGAGGTTGGAACTAAACCTCTGGGTGAATTTGTCCGTGAGATTGTTGGGCTGGATATGAATGCAGCAAAAGAAGCATTTTCAGAATATCTGACAAATACTAATCTTGATAGCAGGCAGATATATTTTGTAAATCAGATAGTAGAATATATTGTCCATAACGGAATGATGAAAGATTTTTCAGTATTGCAGGAATCTCCATTTACTGATTATGGAAGTATAGTAGATATCTTTACAGATATGACAGTGTGGATGGGAATAAAGAAGGTTATTGATACGATAAATGCTAATGCCGCGGCTTAAATGATTAGCACAGCGGAATTACCAGACTATGCATATTGAGCGGAAACATTAGTAACTATAATCATAGAAAAGAGGTATACATATGGAATTACAGGCAGTAATGGAGAAAAGAAGAAGCATAAGAAATTATAATCCTGAGCGTAAGGTTACTAAGGAACAGCTTGAGGAACTTATTAAGGCTGCGTCATATGCACCTTCATGGAAGAATCTGCAGACATCAAGATATTACTGTGTATTATCTGAAAATGCGGTGAAAGAACTTAGAGAAAAATGTCTTCCGGAATTTAATCAGGCTAATTCGGAAGGAGCAGGCGCATATATAGTTACAACATTTGTAAAGGGAATGGTCGGCTTTGATAAGAATACAGGCAGTCCGGTTAATGAGGCTGGTGACGGCTGGGGCTATTATGACCTTGGTCTGCAGAATGATAATCTGCTTCTTAAAGCTGCTGAACTGGGGCTTGATACTCTGGTAATGGGCATTAGAGATGGTGAGGCGTTAAGAGAATTGCTTAATATTCCAGACAGTGAAAATGTTGTGTCTGTTATTGCTGTCGGCTACAGGGGACAGGAGCCACCTGAAAGACCTAAGAGAAAAGAGCTTGAGGTTGTTGCAAAATTTATATAATGATTATAAATCCAGAACTGGAGCAAGAAAGCTAATAGATAAAATGATGAAAGCAGGTTTGATAGAAAAAGTAGGAGAAAGAAATAATACTCTTTATAAAACAAAAAAATAGAAAAATTAGTAATTACTTTTAACATCAGAGTGACTAGTATGTGGTCACTTTTATGATTAAGTGTTCACTAGGTGGTCACAAGTGGTCACTTTTAACATCAGAGTGACCACCATATATACAAGCAGGCAGACTTTGGAGTTATAAATGATGAGCATATTTAAAAAGAAACACACACAATCCTATGATAAAATGAACAAGAAACCAGTATTGAAGACAAGCATATGCACAGGGGAGCAGGTCGCGGGATTTCAGGATATCCATACCGGTAAGATAGAGGAGATAATGCTGATTAAGCAGACTGGGGATATAGATACATTTAAACAAATGTATGGAATTGATGGAGAGATACCAAAGGTATACTAAATATTTACAGGTAAAGAGGACTATGAACATACCAGAAAGAGCAACGAAGGAACAGACAGAGGCAATAACACAGACAGAAGGCAACATAAGGGTTGCGTCAGTTCCAGGTTCGGGAAAAACATTTGTACTTACATATAGAATAGCATATCTTATAACAGAACTGTTCGTTGAGCCATCATCTATTGTGGCGCTTACATTTACAAACAAGGCAGCTTCGCAGATGAAGCATAGATTAAGGAATATTGTTGGTTATAACGCCAACTGTTTTACAGGAACATTTCACGGATATTGTAACATGTTTCTTAAAGAGGAGATTCACAGGCTGACATTTCCCAAGACATTCACGATTCTTGATAAGAAGGCAGAGCTGGAGATGATAAAGGACGTGGCAGAGGATATGGGAATATCGCTCAAGGACAATACTGCGAAGAAGATAATGAGTGATATAGACATAACCAAGCAGGATATGTCCTATGTTGAGCTTATGGCAGGCGTTGATAAGACAGAGCTTAAAAGAAGGGCTTCCAGCGAGAAAAATGTGGATAAAAAGGTTTTCTATAATTATCTTAAGAGACAGTGTGACAATTATGCTCTGGATTTTGAAGACCTTATTAATTTTACTTTATACATTTTGAACAGAAATGAAGATGTGCGGATTCGCTGGCAGGAAAAATGTCAGTATGTATTGTGCGATGAGTATCAGGATGTTAATATGAAACAGGACATGCTGCTTCACATTCTAAGTGGATTGTATCAGAATCTGTTTGTGGTAGGTGATGACGACCAGAATATATATACATGGCGCGGTTCTGACCCTGAATACATGATTAATTTTGACAAAACACATGAAAATGTGCAGGATTATTCACTTACTGAGAATTTCAGGAGTACTCCTCAGATTGTAAATGTGGCTAAGTCACTTATATCTGCTAATCAGAACAGGCTTGAAAAGCAGATGATTTCTAACAGACCAGATGGCCATAAGCCGGTATTTAATGCACCTGGAACAGAGGAGAATGAGTCTTTGTGGATAGCTGATACTATTCTTGATAATGTCGCTAAGAATATGAAGTACAGCGACCATACTATATTGGTGCGGGCTGCTTCACAGACAAGGTCGTTAGAGGAAGCATTTATAAAAAGAAAAGTTCCTTACAAGATACTAAGCGGTGCGAAATTCTATGAAAGCGAAGAGATAAGAACGGTGCTTTCATACATGAGAATGGTGTACAGCCTTACGGACATGGATTTGCTGTATACTATATCCAGACCGAGAAGGGGCTTTGGTAAGAAGTCTGTTGAGAAGCTTAAAAATGCAGCAGCACAGAACAACTGCAGTCTTTTCAAGGCACTTGGAAAGCAGATTGACGATGGCGATATAACACAGAAAAATGTTATAGAATATTACAATGCAATCAGTGAATTGCATGATACATATGTTGCTTATACCTGTACTGATATAGTAAACAAATGTCTTGATATGGGATATCGTCAGGCATTGGAGCAGGATATCGACCAGACCAGACTTGACAATGTGTCAGAGCTTATCAGGACTATTACGGCATTGGAGGAAGATAATCAGGAGAAGGTTGAGCTGGCTGATCTGTTAAGCCATTTTGCATTATTTTCAGCGCAAGATGAGGACGGAGAGTATAATGTTGTAAAAGTAATGACAATTCATACAGCAAAAGGGCTTGAGTTTGATACAGTATTTGTACCAGGACTCGTTGAAGGACAGTTTCCAAGCAGCAGGCTTCGTAATGAAGACGAATATGAAGAGGAAAGAAGATTATTGTATGTTGCGATGACAAGGGCGAAGAATATGCTTTACCTCAGCACTTATAGAAAGAAAGATGGCCGTTTCGCTGCAAGACCATCAGCATTTTTAAGTGACATTGATACTAATCTTCTTGACTGTATCAACAACAGCAGAGTATTAATCAGAGGTGTGACTGAGCAGATGCTGCCAAAGGCCGTATTTGAGGTTGGAGATAAAGTCAGACATAAGGTATTTGGAACTGGCGAGATTGTTAAGGTCGATAAGGTTACACAGACATATGAAATCCAGTTTGAGAATATCAGGGGAACGAGAAGACTGATGTTTCGGGCAGAGCTGGGAAATGTTGAAAATTAAAGCAGGTTAGAGAATGGAAAAATAGGGGAACCCCCCTATTTTTTCATTCTTGACTGCAGAAAAGTAGGAATGACAAGTTCATTTTCTTTCTTTTCTGACTTAGCTAAAAGATTATTTATGTCAGAGGCTTTAACGGTATTATAAGTATTTTTCATAGGCAGGTTGGTAAGGATGTGCATAACAATATATTACAAGGAATAGAAACACATATGTATGAACAGGCTTTTTCACCTGATAAAGAAAATGATGAAAGAAGTTTTGATGAAATATGCGATGAGGCTCTAAAATTATTTAAGTCACAATGTGATAATATACATTTTAAAGCTATAGATGATAGAGATGTTGAACTTATATCAGATGACAATGGGCATAATAAATATAATGTTATTATAATAGAACATTTCAGGCTTTTGCAGAGCAGACACACCACATACAAAAGCATGAGTCAGGAGTTGTATAAATATTGTGTACAGTATCTTCATGATATGGCAAAAAAATATGGATATGTGATTATTGTTGGCATGCACATTAATAACGCAGAAGAATGGCTAAATAACTGGATGAAAAAGATTTAAGGAGGATAATAAGACATGATAAATAAAACAGTATTAAGAATGATAAGCAGAAATAGAAGGAGCCAATTCAGAGATTTTTGAAGTTTCAACAGTAATTGCATATCGTTTATCTGAGGCAATTTTAAAACAGAATTATTTGAATCCGGAAAATTATCTGTACATAGAAGATGATACAATGATACTTCGATGCGTGGTAGACGATGAAGATGTGAGATACAGATATAATTTTAATGATGGTGACTTTTCAGAATATAAACAAATGATAGATGATGATTACTTAATATAATTACAATGCGGGATTTTATTGTATAAGTGATATAATTAGCGTAGATAAAATTCACTGAAAGGAAGGGTTATTTATGGAATTTTCAGATGTAATTAAAAACAGATATTCATGTAAAAAATTTAGCAGCGAACAAATAGGAAAAGATAAATTAGATGCTATCTTGGAAGCTGGAAGAGTAGCGCCTACAGCAAAGAATCTTCAAGAACAGCATATATATGTTGTACAATCTGAAAGTGCATTAGAGACTATTGATAAATTAACGCCTTGCCGATATAACGCACCTACAGTCCTAATTGTTGCTTATAATAAAAATAATGTGTTCACTTACCTAGGAGATAAAAGAAACTCTGGAATAGAAGACGCAACTATCGTTGCAACCCATCTTATGTTAGCTGCATACAATGAAGGTGTTGACAGCTGCTGGATTAACTTCTTTAATCCTGATGAACTGGCAAAAGCTTTTAATTTACCAGAAGATGAGGAAATATTAATGCTTCTTGATCTTGGTGTTGCTGACAAAACAACTACTCCTCTCCCTAATCATAACAGCAGAAAAGCATTAACAGAGACAGCATCGTTTATTTAATTAAAATTATATATGTCTTTTTGACTATCTTTTTATATCTTCTTAAATGTCCGCAAAGCCTTATTTTATCGGCTCTACGGGCATTTTTCTTTTGTGGTAAACCTCACATATCTAGGTCTATCTTCTTATATTTTCGCTATCAAGCGTGGTTAAAATCGTGGTAAATACTTCT